>Ga0153916_10004984_pt1 | contig 10094 bp, 11 predicted proteins | sample Opewatmetagenome_FD_109642 | JGI IMG/M metagenome (GOLD analysis project Ga0153916, IMG submission 109642) | Freshwater wetland microbial communities from Ohio, USA - Open water 3 Core 3 Depth 4 metaG | ecosystem: Environmental > Aquatic > Freshwater > Wetlands | place: USA: Ohio, Lake Erie...
AGAGCGGTTCCGCACCCCCGCGGTCGCCGTCGCGATCTGATGCCACCCATCACTCTGCACATGGTTCTCGCGCGGCAGGTCGCGCTCGATCTTGGCGCGGAGTCCATCGCATCCGCGCAGGGCGCGTTCCTGATCGGCGCCACGACGCCAGACATCCGCGTCATCACGCGGCAGGATCGCTTCAGCACGCACCACTTCGACCTGGACGTTCACGACAGCCAGGATTCGGTGAAGGCGTTCTTTGAACGGCACGCCCGCCTGAACGACCCGGCGGGTTTGAACCCGGAGACGGCGGCCTTCGTCGCAGGTTACGTGAGTCACCTCGTCATGGACGAGCAGTACATCACCGGCATCTACCGGCCCTTCTTCGCGCGGCACGAGGAACTCGGGGGTGCGATGCGGGCAAACGTGATGGATCGTCTCCTGCAATTCGACCTCGATCGCGAGTACGGGAATGACCCGGAGCTGAAGCGGCACCTGTGCGGTGCCCTGAGCTGCTCCGTCGAGAACATCGACGCCGGGTTCGTCGAGACGGACACGCTCGAGCGGTGGCGCCAGGTGACGCTGGACGTCGCTTCGCACGAAATGGACTGGGATCGGATGCGGGGCATGCTGTCGAATCACCTGAAGCGAGCGGGGCTGGAGGAGGGGGAGACGCTCTCCGGGTTCCTCGATTCGCTCCCCGAACTTCTCGATGCGACAATCGCGCACATAACCAGTGTCGAAATCGATGCGTTCGTGCAGCGCTCCACCGAGGCGGCCCGGACGGCAGTAGCGAGGTACCTGGGATGCGCATAATCCGCAACGCGGAAGAAGGGCGCCGCCTCCTGCTCTCGCGGAAGCCGCTGGACACCGATGAACTCCCGATGGATGTGCGCGAGACAACCTTCCGAGCCTTCGGACAAGAACTCGCGCCGGAAGAGGTCGTTCGAAGGATCATCCGCGATGTCCGGGAGGACGGCGACAACGCGGTCCATTTCTACAACTCGCAATTCGACGGCGCCCACTCCGATGACCTGCGGGTCACCGAGGCGGAGGTACGCGCCGCCTACGACCAGGTCAGCGCCGAGATTGTCGACGCTTTGAAGTTTGCCGCCGGCCGCGTCCGTGCTTACCACGAGCAACAGATGCGGGGGGTCTTCTTCGATTTCAACCAGGGTGGCCTGGGGCAGGTGACCCGCCCGATCCAGCGGGTGGGGCTCTACATCCCGGGCACGCGTGCCCCGTTGCCGAGCACCGTATTGATGTCCGCGATCCCCGCGGCTGTCGCAGGTGTGGACGAGGTCTACATGACCAGCCCGATCCTTCCCGACGGCTCGGTGCCGCCGGTGAAGCTCGTGGCCGCCGACATCGCCGGGGTCCACGGTGTGTTCCGCGCGGGAGGGGCGCAGGGCGTCGCCGCGTTCGCCTACGGCACCGAGACGATCCCGAAGGTTGACAAGATCTGCGGGCCAGGCGGGCTGTTCGTGACCATCGCGAAGAAGCAGGTGTTCGGCGATGTTGGCATCGACGCGATCTACGGACCGACCGAGACGGTGATCATCGCCGACGAAAGCGCCGATCCGGAGAGCGTGGCGGCTGACCTGATCGCGCAGGCAGAGCACGATGCCCTGGCCAGCCCGATCCTGCTCACGCCGTCACACTACCTGGCCGATGCGGTGGCGGCCGCCCTCGAACGGCAGTTGAAAGACCTCGAACGGGCGAAGATTGCGCGCGCTTCGCTCGAGAGCCGCGGCGGTTGCATCCTGGTCAACGACATCGACCACGCGATCGAGCTAGCGAACGACTACGCGCCGGAGCACATGTGCCTGCTCGTCGAGAACCCGATGGCCTACGCAGCGAAGGTCCGGAACGCCGGAGGGCTCTTCCTTGGCGACTCCTCACCTGAGGCGATCGGTGACTACACGGCCGGTCCAAGCCACACGATGCCGACCGGCGGGAGCGCTCGCTGGAGCTCGCCGCTAAGCGTGCGCGACTTCGTCAAGATCACCAGCGTGGTGAACATCCCCGAGGGACTGACGGATGAACTGGCGCGCAACGCGAGCGTGCTCGCGCGCGCCGAAGGCCTCACCGGTCACGCACGGGCGGTCGAACGCCGGATCCAGGGGCGCTGACCGTGGCCACCGACCCGCTCCGTTTTGTCCGGCCTGATTTCGATCAGCTGGAGACCTATACACCCGTGAAGCCGCTCGACGTGCTGGCGCGGGAGATTGGCGTGCCCGTCGACCGGCTCGTGAAGCTGGATGCTAACGAGAACCTGTACGGCCCGATCCCGGAGATCATCGAGGCGATCGGCCGGGCGGACTTCCATATCTACCCCGATCCGGGACAGACCGCGCTCCGCGAGGCAATCGCTGGCTATACGGGATTGCGTCCCGATCAGGTGGTCGCGGGCTCGGGGGCGGATGACCTGATCGACATCATCATTCGCCTCGTCCGGCCGCACGCGGTCGTCACGGCATCACCGACGTTCGGGATGTACGGTTTCCTCGCGAAGATCGACGGGGCTCGGGTGGTCGAGGTTCCCCGCGATGCCGACTTCGGGGTGGACATGGCCGGCATCGCCAGCGCGGTCGTCGCAGGCGCGACGATGGTGTTCCTGGCGTCGCCCAACAACCCGACGGGTAACGTGCTCGACAATGCTGCTGTCGAGAGGCTCTGCGGTCTCGATGCGCTCATCGTCCTTGACGAGGCGTACGCGGAGTTCAGCGAAACGACTGCGATTCCTCTGCTGGAGCGCTTCTCCAACCTGGTCATCCTGCGGACGTTCAGCAAGTGGGCGGGTCTCGCCGGGCTGCGGGTGGGCTATTCGCTGAGCCACCCGGCGCTGGCATCGAAGATGATGGCGATCAAGCAGCCCTACAACGTCAGCGTTGCTGCCGATGCGGCCGCGCGGGCGGCGATCGAACACAGGGGGACAATCTTCGAAACCGTGAAGTGCCTTGTGGCCGAGCGGGACCGAATGGTCGCGGCGGTCGCAGGCACCGGCTGGCTGAAGCCGTACCCGTCGCGGTCGAACTTCGTGCTTTTCCAGGTCGAACGCGGCTGCGCGAAGGACGTCGCGGCGTCTCTGCGCCGGCGCGGTGTGCTGGTCCGCTATTACGATCGGCCCGACCTGGCCAACTGCATCCGGATCAGTGCGGGGCGACCCGAAGACACCGACCGACTGGTCGAGGCGCTGCGCGCCGTGGAGAACGAATGAGCCGTCGAGCGACAATCACGCGGAAGACCGCAGAGACCGACCTTCTGGTGAACCTGGAGGTCGATGGCTCGGGCAAGTTCGAGATCGAGACGGGCCTGCCGTTCTTTGACCACATGCTCAGCCACATCGCCAAGCACGGCGTGTTCGACCTTGAAGTGAAGGCGAAGGGCGACCTGCAGGTCGACCCGCACCACACGATGGAAGACTGCGGCATCGCCCTGGGCGAGGCCTTCGAGAAGGCGCTCGGCGACAAGGCGGGCCTCGTGCGGGCCGGGTCGGCCTACATGCCCCTGGACGAAGCGCTGGCGTTTGCCGCCGTCGACCTGAGCGGGCGGCCGTATACGGTGCTGGACCTTCGCCTCTTCGGCAACGAGGTGGGGAGCATCCCGCCGGACCTGTTCAACCACTTTCTCGACTCCTTCGCGACCTCGGCGAAGATGAACCTCCACGTGCGGACGATCACGGGAGTGAACGACCATCACAAGGCTGAGGCGTGCTTCAAGGCGGTTGCGCGGGCGCTTGATGCCGCTACGCGCGTCGATCCTCGCCGCAAGGGCGACGTCCCGAGCACCAAGGGCATCATCTAGAGCGGTTTGCCCCGGCGCGAGACGAAATGGCCGCGATCGTGGAAGCTAGAAGGCAGGCACGCCGTCATCTTCGTACCGGCGCGGGAGGGTAGTTGGTGAAGGACCGAATCAAGGCTGCGTTGAGCGTGTACGAACCCGAGGCCATCGAAATCGAGCCGGGAGCTGAGGCGGCCGCTGTGCTCGTGCTCCTCTATGAGCACCAGGGTCGCCAGCATGTCATCTTCCAGAAGCGAACTGACCAGGTGCGAGACCACAAGGGCCAGATCAGCTTTCCGGGTGGCGCTGTAGACCCGGGTGACGCGGACCTCGTCGCGACGGCGCTCCGGGAGACGCACGAGGAGATTGGCGTCCATCCCGATCACATCGAGATCCTGGGCCAGCTCGACGACATGGTGACAATCAGCAACTTCCGAGTCACGCCTTTTGTAGGCTGGCTCGACCGCTATCCCTATGACTGGCGGTTCAGCCACGAAGAGGTGGCGTACCTGCTCGAGGTGCCGCTGGACCACCTTCGCAACCCAGCATCGCTGGTGCCCGATCGGCGCCTGATCAACGGCCGGGAGCGTACGTTCCAGTCGTACCAGTGGGGCGACGACCTTATCTGGGGGGCGACCGCCCGCATGCTTTCGAACTTCCTCGACGTTGTGGCCGCCTCCGAACGGATCGAGGCCTGACCGCATGGATGTTTGCGTACTGACGGCGAACTTGCTCTTCTACTCTGCCGTGGAAGGGGTGGCCGGGGCGATGGGCCACAAAGCTCGCCAGGTCGAATCTGTCGACGAGGTCGGTACGCCGGACCTGCTGATCGCCGACGGGTCCATGGGCATGGACGTCCCTGACCTCGCCGCGCGCGCCGATCCGCTGCGGATCGCGTATTTCGCCCAGGGCCACGACCGGGAGATGATGTCGGCCGCACGGGCGAACGGCATTGCCCACGTTTGCCGGCGAGGCGCCCTGGCCGACGAATTGCCTGGCATTATCGCCGAATACGCCGTCTAAGCCGGCGCTTCTGTCGCCACGGGTCGCGGTTCGGTAGGATGGCCGCATGGCTGGCCCTCGTTCTGTTGCAGCGCTCCTCACGGAGCTGAGCGGCGCGACCCTTGTTCGCGGTGACGCCTCGGCAACGGTGGATGGGATCGAGCACGATTCGCGCCACGCCGGGCGGGGCACACTGTTTGTGGCCGTGCCCGGTTTCACCGTTGACGGTCACACGTTCCTTCCCCAGGTGACGGGTGCGGGGGCGACGGCCCTGCTGGTCCAGCGCGACCGCGAGTCCTACTGGGGCAATCTCCCCGCTGGTCCAGCGGTGATCGCGGTGCCGGATACGCGGGTGGCGCTCGCTGAGGCGTCCGCATGGTTCTACGGCCACCCGGGGCGCGAGATGGTCGTCATCGGGGTCACCGGTACCGACGGCAAGACGACAACGACTCACCTCGCGACGAGCGTGCTCGAAGCGTCCGGCGCAATTGTGGGCCGGCTGGGCACGGTGGATACCTACATGCCCGGCGACCAGGGTTCGGTTGAAGGGCGAATGACGACTCCCGAGGCGCCCGAAGTCCAGCGGCTGCTGCGGAGGATGGCAGACGCTCGCTGCGACTACGCCATCGTCGAATCGACCAGTCACGGACTCGCACTCCATCGCCTCGACCACGTCGAGTACGACGTTGCGGCGTTTACGAACGTCACCGGCGACCACCTGGACTTCCACAAGACCTTCGAGGCCTATCGCGAAGCGAAGGGGATGCTCTTCGCCGCGCTTGACGCATCGCCGGCCAGGCGCGTGGCAAAGGTGGCGGTGCTGAACGCGGACGATCCGTCGGCGGGGTTCATGGCTTCGCAGACCAGGGCAAGGACGATGCGGTACGGGATTGAGGCTCGCGATGCGGAGGTCCTGGCCCGCGAGACCGTCCTGAAGGCCGATGGGACAGACTTCCGGCTCGTTACCCCCTCGGGCGAAGCGCAGGTTTCGCTCGAACTGCCTGCGCTGTTCAACGTCGCCAACGCGCTGGCTGCAGCTTCCATAGGACTGGCGGTCGGGCTGGACGTGCAGACCGTGGCGCGCGGTCTCTCGGCCAACCCCGGCGTTCCCGGCCGGATGGAACGGATCGACGCCGGGCAGCCGTTCGATGTAATCGTTGATTACGCACACACCGGCGACGCGGTGCGCAAGGTGTTGGCGGTGTTGCGAGGGGTCTGCCGGGGACGGCTCATCATCGTTGCCGGGGCGGCTGGCGAACGCGACCCGGGACGGCGGTTCGGCGTGGGACGCTCGGCGGCCGAAGGGGCGGATTTCGCCGTGTTCACCAGCGAGGACCCGCGGGGCGAGGATCCGGGCGCGATTGTCCGCGAAATCGGCCGGCATGCGGAGGGCGCAGGCAAGGTGGCCGGCAGGGACTTCCTGGAGATTGAGGACCGGCGTGAGGCGATCGGCGAAGCGCTGAGGCGTGCCTCGTCCGGTGACCTGGTTGTTGTCTGCGGCAAAGGGCACGAGAAGTCGATCATCTATGGACGCGAATCGCGTCCCTGGGATGATCGGGAAGTAACTCGCGAAGAACTGGCCAGGCTCGGGTACCACCGGTAAGCAGGTGTTTTCTGGTGGTTTGGCCGGTACGGTGGGCGTCCGTATACTGCGCTTTTGGGCTTCGGCCCGATCTGATATCTGACTACTCATAAGAGGTTTCCTTTGCCCAAGCCACGACGAAAGACGCAGCAGCATCTGCGGCAGACGCCTGCGCGAAGGCGCTCCTATACGGTTGGCGGCGGGCCGGCCGGCGAAAAATACAAGCCACCGTTCCCGATGAGCCTGCTCCAGAACCAGAAGCTGTTCTGGATTGTCGGTGGCGTGGTTATGGTCCTCGCGTTCTTCGTGGCCGCCTTCGGACGCAGCTGCAACCCGGCCGCGGATACGACCGCAGCCACCCCAACGGCTACTCCTTCGAGCAGCGCCACGCCGGATGCCAGTCAGACGCCGGTGGCTTCGCCAACCGCCAACCCGCGGAAATTCACACAGGCGGACCAGGTAACTGATCCGGCAACGAAGACCTACACGGCAACGATCAAGACGGACAAGGGCGACATCGTGCTGCAGCTTCTCGCCGATAAGGCGCCGAAGACGGTGAACACGTTCGTGTTCCTGGCTCAGAAGGGCTTCTACGACGGCCTGCAGTTCCAGCGCGTCATACCCGACTTTGTGATCCAGGGAGGCGATGGCGGCAGCGGGACGCCGGGCTTTACGACAGAAGAAGACCCGAACGATCTGAAGAACATCCGGGGGATGGTCTCGATGGCGAAGGCGGGCGCCGTGACGAACTTCACGAGCCAGTTCTTCATCAACCTGAAGGACAACCCGGCGCTCGACCAGGATGCACCGAACCAGAAGCGGTTCTACCCCTTCGCGCAGGTCACCAGTGGCATGGATGTGGTCGACGCGATCGGGAAGGTCCAGACGGATTCCCAGGGCAAGCCAGTTCAGCCGGTGATGATCCAGTCGGTGACGATCAAGGAATCGCCGAAGTAAGCGGCCGGGCGGTCGCGGCTCGCTCTGCGATGGCCGCCTCCAGCGTGGAAGCCTGCGCCAGTGTTGCCCTGCCCTCGCGATCGCCGACCCACACGGTCTGTACATAGGGGCCTGTCGCCGCGACGACGGCGTAGATTGCGACGCTCGTCTCGCTGTCGGCGGACGTCAGGTGGAACGCGCGCGCGCCGGCTGGCAAGGACTGCTGGCCGGGTGAGACTTCTTCGACCTGGCTGGCGCCGCCCCGTGGCAGCCACGAAATTGTGCTGTCCTCCAAATCAACGAGGTCCGGCTGGAGCCCGGCAACGAAGGCGCCCGCCTGGCCGGCGGTGCCAAAACGGATGACCTGGCAGAGCACGTCCATCGGAGGGGGGACGGGCGGTTCGCCGACCACCTGGCGCCACGTGCTGAAATATCCGCCGCCGACCCCGTCGGCGTGGAGCTCGGTGCGGCGCCGGGTCGGGTCTGACGAGAGGTCGGCGAGGTTACCCAGCGAGAAACCCCCGGAAGTCTGGGGGCTGTAGTCCGCCGGCAAGTCGGTGCGCACACAGGCAAGGTTGTCCAACGGGACTTCGGGGGGGCTCGATTCGCCCGCCTGGCAGGACGTCCCAAGCAGCAAGATGAGGCCAGCGGCCAGCGTGGATGACCTAGCCAGGGGCGTTCCCCTTTGGGGTAGCGGAGCCGATGAGCCCATGCCGTGCAGAATACTTCTCCACGGTGACTATGAGCGCGAGGAAGGGGAAGAATGCGGCAGCGAAGCCCAGTCCCCACCACCACTCGGGCATGATGAAGAGGAGTATGGCAACGGCCGCCGTGAAACCCATCCCCACGATAGAGACGATTCGAGCGACCAGCAGATAGGGAGTGACTGCAGAGTTCATTTACCTGCAGATCTTGCCCCCGGCGCACCTGCCGGTCCAGCGTGAAATGTGGGCTTGACCGCATTCGAACCAACTGCACAAGATGCCGCGACCCCAACCCGCGAGGTGATCCATGGCGATACCCGATCGGCTGCCCAACTTCGATGAGCTCCCTGTGGCCACCGGGGCTCCGCCGCAATCCGCCTGGTGGCTCTTCGGTCGCGACGACCAGGTTGGGATGTTCAATCTGCAAACGCCGGAACGCATTGCCGCCGCGGCGCGACTGGTCCAGAAGGGCGCGATGTTCCCATTGAACTGGGAGCTGGAGTTGCCGAACCCGCCCCTCTACAACCGGGGCGCGGTGCGCCACACGATTTTCGCGAACCCATACGGACATGACGACGCTCTCGACAACTTCTATCCGCAGGCCAGCAGCCAGTGGGACACGCTATCGCACGTCGGTCACCCGCAACACGGCTTTTACAACGGCCTCACGAATGCGGAGGTCACCGGGAAACCAGGAACTCGCATGGGGCTCGAGAACTGGGCACGGCGCGGTATCGCCGGGCGCGGTGTGATGCTGGACATGGCGCGTTATCTCGCTTCGAAGGGCGACCCGATCGATTGCGCGACCGATCGGCGGTTCACCGTCGAGGAGTTGGAAGGGTGCCGCGAGGCCCAGGGTGTCGAGATTCAGGCGGGTGATGTGCTCCTCATCCGGACGGGCTGGACGGACTGGTATATGACAACCGACCGTGCTACTCGCGCGGGACTCGCCAACACGGCAAACCTTCGCGCCCCCGGAATCCTCGCGGGCGAAGCGATGGCTCGTTACCTCTGGGATCTTCACATCGTCGCGGCGGCGAGCGATTGCCCGGCGCTGGAAGCGTGGCCTCCGCGGGCCGAGACGGGGGGCTTCCTCCACCAGTATCTGCTGGCGCTCTTCGGAATCGCGATCGGCGAGCTCTGGGACCTGGGGCGGCTGGCCGACGACTGCGCGACCGATCATCGTTATGAGTTCTTCCTGACCTCGGCGCCGCTGAACAAACTGGGTGGCGTGGGCTCACCTCCGAACGCGATCGCGTTCAAATAGGCCGGAAGTTCAGCAGGTCCAGTGAACGGTGATGTCGTTGTGGCCGCGGCAGGCGAGGGTGTGCGTGCCCAGCTGGAGGAAGACCATCGAACTGGCCACGACAAGGAAGAAGAGGGTCGCGTAAGCCATGCCGAGCCCGTTGAGCCATTTGCCCAGGAGGAAGCCGAGCACGACGGTCGCGACGAGGAAGGCCAGGTGGAGGATGGCGTAGGTGGCGTCGCGGTCGCTGGCGGTGTAGGCAGGCCGGACCTTTGTGGAATGGATGGTGAGGTGCATCAGCAGCACGTAGGCGCCGAGGACAAACAGAAGCCCCAGCAGCACAAAGGTCATCTGCACTGCCGGGGCTTTGGGGTTTCGTCCGAGGTGCCGCATAAACGGCGAATCTAGCCTCTCGGTGGGCGCGGGGCAAGGGCCGATTAGTTCGTGGCGGCCTCGAGCAGCGCAATAACCTCATCGACGGCCGCGACGCGCCAGCTGGCCCAGACCTCGCCCTGCTGCCACTCGAGGTACTTCACGCGGGAAGCTGCTCGCTCGGCGGCGATCTCTTCTTCGCTGGGCTCGTGACCGAGCTTCTTCGCGATTCCCGCAGGCGACGTGTCACCCATGGCCGCGCGGACCAGGTGCATCTGCTCGTTGGCGAGCGCCGGGCGCTCGATGAAGTGCGCAAGGTAATGATGGTCTTTATCGAAGAAGACGTAGACCGGGATCGACTCGAACTCGCCGTTCTTCATGTAGGGCTTGATCAGTTCTTTGTTCTGGTCGCGCTCGAAGAAGCGGAGCTCGATGCCGGCCGCTTCGGCGATGCGCTGAGCGACGCCCAGGCCGCGATAGACGTCGG
>Ga0153916_10004985_pt1 | contig 10091 bp, 7 predicted proteins | sample Opewatmetagenome_FD_109642 | JGI IMG/M metagenome (GOLD analysis project Ga0153916, IMG submission 109642) | Freshwater wetland microbial communities from Ohio, USA - Open water 3 Core 3 Depth 4 metaG | ecosystem: Environmental > Aquatic > Freshwater > Wetlands | place: USA: Ohio, Lake Erie, Old...
AGTATTGGAGGGATACAAATCCGGCACTACCGTGATTCATGTTACCCCGGCTTTCTAAAACAATACCCAGATCGTCTTGCGGCTGGAATGAAAGAGCAAGACGAATATATTCTCTTTAGATCGACGTTATCGATATTTAGATACGATGAAGAATAAAATTTGGATCTTAAATGAGCCTGGGGATTTTATTCTTACCCTCATTCTCCCCAGTGTAAGATGTACTGGTCGCCGTACCAGCCTACAAATTTAACCCGTTTTTCGGCATGGGTTAAGCTTTCCGGAGGCAGAGGCTGCCACCACAGATCGTCTCCTCGCGTGTACAACACAATCCAGCCGGATGGGTAATTCTTGATCGTTTCAAAGACAACCGTCTTGGCCTCGGTACGATTGTATCGAAAGGCAAAGGCCTTATCGAATCGCAAATCGCCGATCCATCCCACGTAATTCTTAAAATAGGTGCTGGATACCAGCACGTCCCCGGAGCGGGCATGAGATTGTAAATACGCGTAGGCGGCAGACAGGTTGGCGTGGTGTTCTTCCGTGATGGGCGCATATCCGGGAGTGGTATTAAGACTGGGCAGCAGGGTGTGGGGGATGTTCCAGAACAGGAGCAACAGCCCTACCCAAGCGATCGTTCCCTTGTGGGTGAGCTTCTGAACCACCGCCTGGGCCGCGAATAGTCCCACCGCCATGATCAGGATATGCCAGAATTCGATCGAGATGGCATAGCGCGGCTTGAACCCTTTGACCCACAGGGCTGCGAAGGAGAGCTGGGCAATCCCATAAATTAAGAGAGTAAAAGGCAGTACCACTTTCTTCTTGCGCAGGAAATCTGCCGCCAATAAAGCCAGGATCAGCAAGACGATCGCGATGAGCGGGCGGTTGTAATACCACTGTTGAATCGGGTGATCATAGAAAAGCGCCAGGTAATAACTATCGACTGTCCCGGTGACCAGCGGGCGATTTCTTAAGGTTAAGAAGGTGATCACCTGGAACGCCCCGGCGGCTGCCACCAATAAGACGATTAATAAATTCCCTGGATTGCGCCAATCTAATTTCCCCAGCAAGAAAAGCCCGAAAGCCAGGTACATCCCGAGGATCACTTTAAAAGTGGACAAGGGATCGACCCAGGTAAAGTAGATGAACACCAAGCCGAGCACGCCCGCGTAGACCAAGTTCCATGGCGTGAGATAATTCCGGTAATCTCTCAGGAAGACCAGTCCAGAGGGAAGCCCTTCATAGAATTTCAGCATGATCCAGGCGATCAGGTAGAAATACAACGCATAAGTTGCATACTCACGCACTGTGCGTGAGATGGCGATCATCCAGGGACTGAAGACATACAACCCTACCGCGAGCAAAGCCACGGGTTTATTAATGCGCTTACTCAGCATATACAATGGGAGTACTCCCAGGATATTCAAAATAACTCCGGGGAGCCGCCCTGCCCATAAGTTAATTCCATACAAGCGAAAGCTGGCGGCTACTGGAAGAGTGACTGTGTAAAGACTGCGGCGGTATTCGATTTGTCCGAGCGCTAATCCCTGGACGATGGCTTTTGCGGCATTCAGGTGTAACAGCTCGTCAGAGTAGGGTGGGAGCGCCCCCAAATTCCACAAGCGCAGGACAAGGCCCAACCCCATCAAGGCCAGCAGGGCCAAAACGTATTTCCATCCTTCGCGGTAGAGCGCTAGCGCCAGGGGGAGATGAGCCAGGTTGGGATAGCGCTGCCTGAAATGCGCTTCCTGCTCCGAGGCAGCCTGGAGGTCACGCTGCTCCTGACCATCCACCACGCCGACCAGCCACGCCCGAAAGCGACCCACGTCGCGATAGGACAGCAAGGCTATCACTCCCACAGATGCCACCAATGCGGCATATCCCGGGATCAGGTAAGGCCGGATCAGGCGGATGAGAGGCACTTCCAAGCGGGCTTTATCCAGGTAGAAAGTCAGAAAGGGATAAGCTATAAAGCAGTTGGCGATCAGAAAAACGAGCAGGTACGTGCCCTTTTTTACGTCACCCCAGGTCTTCTTTTGATAGATACTGAAAAGAAACAGCCCTAAAAACAGCTCGGAGCACAGGATGATGAGCTTATGCAGCGTAGAAACCTGAATATAAGGAAGCCGGAGGATCCCACCCTGTAATACCAGATAGGCAACGCACAGGCTAACCAGCGCGGCCAAACTATAGCGGATGAAGTCCTTCACGCCGTGCCCTCGTGCCGCGATCCGCTCACCTCGGCTACCATCGCCAGCAGTAACCACAAGGCCAGCCGCAGCGGCACAATACCTCCCTGTGCGTGGCGGACAATACTCCTTACTTCCCCCAAATAGCCCACTAATAACAGGATCACCCCGCCGAGAAATAGCCAGGCGCCCACCCCCGCCCAGATCCGGGCTTCACTCGTATGCAGGCGGAGGGCCTGTCCCACCAGGACCAGGGCCAGGATCAGATCTACCAGCACAATCCCGCTAGAGATGGGGTGGAGCAGGTTACCGTAAGGCGCCAGCCACTCCGGTCTTTCGGTATATGGGCGCAGGTGCTCGGGGACATTCTCGCGAGTGAACTCTCTGAAGTAAGGCTGGATGTTTTCGTTGAAGACGTACTCCAGGTCGTTATAGACCAACGAGATAGCCCAGCCCGGATTGCTGAACAGGAATTGGGTATAGGCGCTCAAGCCGCGCTGCCGCGCCCAGCTTAGAAATTCGGCTTGTTCGTAGATGCCGCTCTTCTCGGCAGCGCCGCGGATGCGCAGCAATTCGGGTGTGACCGGCATGCCGCGCCTCTCGAAAAACGCCACCCGGCTGGGATAGCGGAGTACGTAAGCCGTCATGTTATTCAGAAACGGCAACAGCCAGCGCTCGCTGGCCCTGAACGTCACTTGCTGGAATATGAACAAGCCCAGGAAGAGGACAAGCAACACGACCAGAGGCTTGACCTGAGCAATCTTCCGCCAGACAGCCAATAACAGGCACACCATCAAGATGCCGGACGAAAAAAGCAGCAAATAGGCATTAGTATCCCGGGTGAAAACCCAGACAACCATGACCAAAAAGATCAGACCCATCAAGGCATAACGGAGCCAGGCAGCTTTTGCCCGATCCTGTGCCCATGTAAAAGCCAGCTCGATGACCAGGGCTATCAGCAGGGCGTGCAGCGAGAAAGAGAGCGATTCGGAATTCAGCACGTTGTCCCAGTCGGCCATCTGCGGGACGTAGGCGAAGGAGAGCACCAGGAACGCTATCGCTACCTTGACCAACGGGTTGCGCAGACGGTAGAAAAGGACCAGCACCAGGCAGCTCCAGGAGAAGATGGCTACAGCGATCTGGAAGATCACGACCCGGTTGAAGCCCTGCTGGGGTTTCAAGCTTGCCGGCGTGCTTTTGGCGGGATCGCCGATCACGGTGATCTGGTAGCCCTTTTCCGGGCGTAAAATTTTATATAAGAGGGGAATGGTGGCAGAGCGCGGGCTGGTGAAGAACTGCCAGGAGGGGAAAGCCACTTCCGACGCCTGCAAGTAGCTGTCGGTATCGCGCACGCCGACCGAGTAGATTAATTTGGTATACCCCCGCAGCCGGACCACCACGGCGACCAAAAAAATCAGTATCAACAAAACCCACTGGATTTTCTTCACGGATCAGAATCCCTTACCGAGCGCCCAGGGCATTCTATCCCAGGTTAGGTGTGAAGTCAACGAACCAAACCCCCTAAGATTCACCCAATATTAAGCTGATAAACCAGACTGACTATAGTATAATCAGTGGTATAAGAAGTGTATACCACTATTCCACTCCCAAAGCCGATGATCGCCCCACCTCTCGCCTACTCTATCCCACTCTACATCCAGATCGCCGAAGGGCTGGTCGGGCAGGTTGAGGCCGGCGAGCTGACTCCCGGCGACCGGCTGCCGCCCGAGCGCGAGCTCAGCGAAAAGCTAGGGGTCAACCGCATGACCCTGCGCCGCGCCCTGCGCGTGCTAGAAGCCCAAGGGCTGGTGGTGCGCAGGCATGGCGTGGGCACCTTCATCGCCGAGCCCAAGATCGACCGGCGCATGGACACCGTCTTCCGCTTCACGCACGGCATGCAGAGCCGCGGCTACACCCCCGGCACCCGCTTGATCTCACTGGAGCAGACTTTCGTGGATAAAGCCCTGGCGCGGGAGCTGGCTCTCCCCCTCTCTTCGCCCGCCTTCCATATCCGGCGCCTGCGCACGGTCAACCAGGAGCCGGTGCTGTTGGAAAGCTACACCCTGCCCGCCGGGCGCTTTCCGGGCCTGGAGCGTTACGACCTGGAAGCGCGCTCTGTCTATGAAATCATGGAGAGTGAATACGGTGTGACCATCACCCGCGCCAGGCAGAGCTTCGAGCCGGTGGTTGCTTCCACTTTCGAGGCAGAACTCTTAGGCGTGCGCCCGGGTGCCCCGCTCATGCTGGAGAAGCGCATCTCGTTCGATCAAGATGACCGTCCGGTGGAATACGGCAAGGATCGCTACCGCGGCGACCGCTTCCGTTTTGTCACCGAGGCGGTCCCGATGGATTTAATTAAAAATGGTTATTCGAGGTTTGGCCGGATAGGTTTCAACGCGAATGAACGCGAATGAACGAATGGCGCTAATATTCCGACTGAAGAGAAAATTCGCGTTATTCGCTACTGAACGTCATTCGCATTAAAAATATCGGCTAATCCCGAAGAGCTGACATCACAAGGAGATATTCTATGCTTCATACGTTTGCCACATTACTCTCTCAGGAACAGGTCGAGCAGGTGCACGAGGCATCATTGGAGATCCTCGAGCGTGTAGGCATGCTCGTGCGCAACCCGCGCGCCCGCGAGATTTTCGCTGCTCACGGGGCCCAGGTCGATTCAGCGTCACAGATCGTGCGCATCCCGCGCGCTGTGGTCGAGCGTTACCGCCTCCTGTTCCCGCCCAAGTTCACCTTTCGCGCCCGTGACCCGCGCTTTGACCGCACTGTGCCCGACGATAGCCCGCTGGTCCTCACCGGCAGCTCTGCCCCCAATATCATCGACCCGGTAACCGGCTACGAGCGCCGCTCGCGCTCCGACGACCTGGCGCGCATCGCCCACCTGGTCAACGAGCTGCCCGGCTACGATGTCTTTTCCATATCCACCTTGTCAGACGACGCCCCTGCGGGTCAATTCAGCCTGTCGCGCTATTACCCCTCTATCAAGAATACGGTCAAGCCCATTCGCGCCAACACACCCCCCGCCGAATTGGACACGGTGATGCGCCTGGCTTATCTGGTCGCCGGCGGCGAAGGGGCCTTTCGCCAGCGTCCCTTCATCACCCACCACTACTGCCCGGTGGTCTCGCCGCTCACCATGGACTTTGACTCGACCCAATTGCTGATCTACTTCAGCGAGCAGAACCTGCCCAGCTATTTCTCTATCGTGCCCAACGCCGGGCTGACCTCCCCGCTCACTATGCTCAGCACGCTGGCGCAATGCAATGCCGAGTTCTTGGGAGCGGCCGTGCTCACCGAGATGATCCAGCCCGGCAAAGCAGTCATCTACAGCACCCTGCCCACCGTGGCTGATATGCGCACCGGCGCCTACTCGCCCGGCGCTATCGAGACAGGCATCCTGCACATGGGCTGCGCCCAGATGGCGCGCTTCTACAACATCCCCTCGGGCGGCTATATCGGCCTGACCAACGCCAAGATCAACGACGCCCAATCCGGTTACGAGACGGGCATGTCGGTGACGGCAGGTTACCTGGGCGGTGTGGACATCTTCAACATGGCTGGGCTGCTGGATGCCCTGATGACCTTCGATTTTGCCAAGGCGGTCATCGATAACGAGATCGCCCTGATGCTGAAGCAGATCCAGCGCGGTTTCGAATTCAGCCGTGAAAACTTCGCAATGGACCAGATCGCTGAGATCGGCCCGGGCGGCATGTTCGCCGGCACCGAGCATACCCTGGAGCGCATGCGCACCACTATGCTGCTGGCGGAAGTTGCCGACCGTGACCCGCGCGCCCAATGGCTGGAGCGCGGTGGCCTGGACGCCGGGGCGCGCGCCATGAAGCGCGTCCAGGAGATCCTGACGCATGACAACCCGGCTTCTCTCTCTCCCGAGATAGACACCATGGTGCGAGCGGCTTTCCCCGGCTTGGTGGCTGGCGATTCCGTCCCGCCGCAAGGCTGGAAGAAAGCCACCATGATCGAGGAAGAGGACGATGGCGGCATGCGCCGCCGGCGCCGGATGCATCGCGCATTGGCAACAGAGGCTTAATTTTTTTTACAGGATGTACCGGATAAACAAGATTTATCTATCCCGAATATCCTGTTCATCCTGTTTAATCAGCGAATGCCAAAAGACACTGTTTTGACTGACCAAACCTGCCGGATCGCCTTGATGCCCTCGGGCCGTAAGGGGAGCGTGCCGCGCGGCGCAAATTTGCTCAAGGCTGCCCAGGAGCTGGGCGTGGAGCTGGAATCCATCTGCGGCGGGCGGCAGACCTGCGGCAAATGCCAGGTGATCGTGGAGGAGGGGCATTTCCCCAAACACGGCCTCACCTCGCGCCCGGATCATCTCTCTGCGCCTACTGCACGGGAGATCGAGTACAGCCAGGAGAATCGCCTGCAAGGTCGCCGGCTGGCCTGCGCCGCTGAAGTGCTGGGCGATGTGCTCATCTCCGTGCCCGAAGAAAGCCAGGCGCGCAAGCAGGTCATCGCCAAAGCCGCCTCCGAGCGCACCATCGAGATCGAACCGGCAGTGCGGCTGGTGTACGTAGAGATGCAGCCGCCGGACATGAGCGATGCGCGCGGCGACTGGGAGCGCCTGCAAGTGGCGTTGGAAGAGCAATGGGACCTGAAGGGGCTAAGCCTGGATAGTAGCGCGCTGACAGCGCTGCAGAGCAATTTACGCCAGGGCAACTTCGCCGTGACAGCCGCCGTCTGGCAAAACCGGGAAGTGCTGCGCTTGCAGCCGGGCTATCGGGAAGGCCTGTACGGGCTGGCGGTGGACATCGGCTCGACCACGGTGGTAGCGCACCTGTGCGACCTGCGCACCGGTGCCGTTCTGGCGACCGAGGCCGCCATGAACCCGCAGGTGCGCTATGGCGAGGACCTGATGAGCCGGGTGAGCTACGCCAACAGCGAGCCCCAGGGGCTCTCCCGACTGAACCGGGGGGTGATCCGCACCCTCAACGAGCTGGCCGAAAAAGCCACCGCGGCCGCCGGATTGCTTCCCACGGATATACTGGACGCAGTGGTGGTCGGCAACCCGGTGATGCACCATATCTTCCTGGGCCTCCATCCCCGCGAGTTAGGCGGGGCACCCTTTACACCAGCCGTCAGCTCCGCCTTGGACCTCAAAGCCAGCGACCTGGGATTGTCTTTCCATCCCGCCGCCCGGCTGCACACCCTGCCGCTGATCGCTGGACACGTGGGCGCAGATAACGTGGCTGTGCTGCTGGCCGAGGCACCCGACGAGCAGGATGAGGTGATGTTGATCGTAGATGTAGGCACTAACGCTGAGATCGTGCTGGGCAACCGCCAGCGACTGCTGGCGGCCTCCAGCCCTACCGGGCCGGCCTTCGAGGGCGCTCAGATCACCCATGGGCAGCGCGCGGCGCCCGGCGCGATCGAACGCGTGCGCATAGACCCCCTATCGCTGGAACCGCGCCTCAAAGTCATCGGCTACGACGAATGGATCAGGCCAGGAGCATCCCTGCCCCACGAGGCGAGGGCTACCGGCATCTGCGGCAGCGGCATCATCGAGGCGGTAGCAGAGCTGTTCCTGGCAGGCATCATCCTGCCAGACGGTCTCTTCAACCCGGCTGCCGCCGAGCGCTCGCCGCGCGTGCGCTACCAGGGCCGGACAGGCGAATATGTGCTGGCCGACGAGAGCCTGACGGCAACAGGTCTGCCGGTGGTGATTACCCAGAACGATATCCGCGCCATCCAGCTCGCCAAGGCAGCGCTCTATGCCGGCAGTAAGTTGTTGATGAACCATTGGGGTGCACAGCAGGTGGACCGGGTGATCCTGGCGGGCGCTTTTGGCAGCTTCATCAGCCCGTACCATGCCATGGTGCTGGGCCTGATCCCCGACTGCGACCTGAACAAAGTCGTAGCGGTGGGTAACGCGGCCGGCGATGGAGCGCGCTTCGCCCTGCTCAACAGGAATTTGCGCCAGAAGGCGGCCAGGCTGGCGCGCTGGGTGGAGCACGTCTCCACGCCGCTAGAGTCTTCCTTCCAGGACGAGTTCGTGGCTGCCCTGGGGTTACCCCACTCCCGTGATCCATACCCCACCCTGGCACCGTTCTTGCCTCAACCCTCCGCCGACGGGAGGACAGGGCGAAGAAACCGGATCAGGGAGAAACATCAATTGGTATAATACCAAAATTCTATTAAGGAGTTTTTATTCATGAGCGAAGAAATCGACATCACCCAATTGGAGACAGCTGAAATTCTCGAGCTGATTGCCGACGACCTGTATGATGGCCTGGCCCCCGAGGTGGTCAATAGCGTCAAAGAGCTTCTCAAACGCAATATGACGCCCTACGACGTGCTGACCAAGGGCCTGGTAGCCGGCATGGACATCGTCGGGGTGGATTTCCGCGACGGAATCCTGTTTGTACCCGAGGTGTTGATGGCCGCTAAGGCAATGAAAGCCGGCATGGAGATCCTGCGCCCGCTGCTGGTCGAAACCGGTGCGCCGCAGGTCGGCACTTTGGTGATCGGCACCGTCAAAGGCGACATCCATGACATCGGTAAGAACCTGGTGGGAATGATGATGGAGGGCGCTGGTTTCACAGTGGTCAACCTGGGGATCAACGTGGACGCGGACACTTTCATCAAGGCCATCCACGAGCATAAGCCAGACATCCTGGGGATGAGCGCCCTGCTGACCACCACCATGCCCTATATGGGCGTAGTCATCAACACCCTCAAGGAGCAGGGATTGCGCGACCAGTTGATCGTCCTGGTAGGTGGCGCGCCGCTCAACGACGCCTTCGCCGAGGAAATCGGCGCTGATGCCTACTGCCGGGATGCTGCCATCGCTGTCGAGACGGCCAAGAAGTTGGTCGCCATCAAGCGCAGCGAACCGATAGGGTAATCGATGGCGGCTTGGGAAAGTCGCCCTACCGGGTTGCAGTCGTAAACCCTTCGAGAGTAAAGGAAGGTCGGGTTTCGAAACCCGATAATATATAAGAAAGGCAAGGTACCCATGACAACCATCCAATCTCTCCTGGAAAGATCCCCCTATATCCTGGCGGATGGGGCTATGGGCACCATGCTTTTCGCCGCTGGTCTGGGGCAAGGCGGCGCGCCAGAGCTATGGAATGTAGAGCACCCCGACAAGGTAGCCGCAGTACAGCGCGCCTATCTAGAGGCTGGCTCCCGTCTCCTGCTCACCAATACCTTCGGCGGCACCCGACACCGGCTTGCGCTGCACAACTTGCAAGGGCGCGTGGCTGAGTTCAACCGGGCTGCCGTAAAGATCCTGCGGGAAGTGGTGGACTCCAGCGGTATCGAGGCGATTTTGGCTGGCGATATCGGCCCCTCCGGCGGGGTGTTATTGCCTTACGGGACGATGAGCTTCGAGGAGGCAGCAGACGGCTTCGCCGAGCAAGCTGCCCCCCTGGTCGAATCGGGCGTGGATCTGGTCTGGATCGAGACCATGGCCGACCTGGAAGAGGTGCGCGCAGCGGTTGAGGGCGTGCGGCGCGTCTCCGCCGACATCCCGATCGTAACCACCATGACTTTCGATACCCACGGGCGCACCATGATGGGCGTAACGCCGGAAAAAGCCGCTGCCACGCTAGCCTCATTTGGCGCAGTGGCTGTAGGCGGCAACTGCGGCAATGGTGTGGAGGAGATCATCACCGTGGTCGAGAAGATGCACGCCGTGGCGCCGCAGGCCATCCTGGTCGCCAAAGCCAATGCCGGCATCCCCAAGCTGGTGGGGGGAAGGCCGGTGTACCAGGCCACACCCGAGGATATGGCCGAATACGCCGTCAAGGCCCTCACGGCCGGCGCCCGCATCATCGGGGCCTGCTGCGGAAGCACCCCGGCGCACATCCAGGCCATTGCCGGAGCGTTAGCCTCCGAGGTAGCTGCCGCGTG
>Ga0153916_10004986_pt1 | contig 10091 bp, 10 predicted proteins | sample Opewatmetagenome_FD_109642 | JGI IMG/M metagenome (GOLD analysis project Ga0153916, IMG submission 109642) | Freshwater wetland microbial communities from Ohio, USA - Open water 3 Core 3 Depth 4 metaG | ecosystem: Environmental > Aquatic > Freshwater > Wetlands | place: USA: Ohio, Lake Erie...
CCCACGGCCAGCAGCAGCCCCACCCACGCGGCGGCGATCGTGACCACGACGCCCCCGATCGTTATCTTCCTTCCCAAGCTCATCCCGGGTCTTCCTTGTCATCCCCTGCGGCACAGGGCCGCTTTGTCGAAAACGCTATCACCCTTGTGCCCCGCGGCCCACGGCCGGCGGGACACCAGGGTGATGGCCGAATGGCTGTTTAGTGGGCCATGGTCGGCGAGGCGCTTGCGCCGCCCATACCCCCGGCACTCGTGTCGTCCTGTCCGGGCGCCTTGATGGCCACGCTCCCGGCCTTCTCGAACACGAGGGTGATCGGAACGATGTCGCCCGCGGCGACCGGCTTCTTCACGTTCATGACCATGACGTGGTAGCCGCCGGATTTCAGTTCAACGGTCCCGTTCGCCGGGATCGGCAGTCCCGCTTTCATCTCCTGCATGACCATCGTCCCCCCACTGGCCACGACCTCATGCACCTGGGCCATCGCGGCCACTGCCGGGTCGACCGCCGCGGAGAGGAGCGTATCGGCCGCGCCGTTGTTCTTGATGGTGAGATACACCGCCGTCGTGTCGGTCACTGTCGCGCGGGCGCGAATGTTCGAAATTTCGAGGTTCCCAACCTTGACGACAGGATTCGCGGCCGCGGCGGTCGCGGGAGGTAGCGTCGGGCTCGCCGGTAGGGCGGTCGTGGCGGCAGCAGTGGGCGTCGTTGCCGTGTCGCCGCCACCGCATCCGGTGGCAAAAACCCCGCCCAGGGTAATGACTCCGGCGGCGATGAAGGCGCCACCGGCTCGAAAGGGCTTTGATGAGTTCATGAACCTTTCCATCCAGCGTTAACGAGTTGAGGGAGGTCGTGTATCCAGGTGTCGGCGGTGATACCGGACGGATACACGAGGTGAGCGACGTTGTCGGTGCCGAAAGCGATGACGTAGGCAGCGTGAGAAACCGCGTAGTTCCCGCCGCCGAGGTCCTCCTTCTGGGCAGGCTCAATCCCGAGCGACACCTGCAGGGCGTCGACCTGGGCCTGGGTCCCGTAGAGCCCGATGAACCCCGTGTTGAAGGAGTCCAACCACTTTCGGATGAGGTCTGGCCTATCCCGGTCGGGGTCAGCCGTTACGAATACAACCCGGACGTGTTTCGTCACATCGACCGGCAGCTTGATGAATGCCTGCCTCAGGTCCGACATGTGCTGGGGACAGATGTCCGGGCAGTGGAGATAGCCGATGTAGAGCAGGGTGACGTAGCCCTGGGTGTCTTTCCGGAGGTCAAATGGCTTGTTCGACGTGTCGGTGAGCACCGCGTTGGGCTTCACGAATGGTGGCGTGACGAGCGCGCCCTGCCATGAAAACGGCGTCGCGGTCGGGGCCGAGGCACTCGAGCTACCGCCGCAGGCAACGGCGAGCAGTGAAACGCCAGCCATCACCGCGATGAGAACGCGACGGACATATGCAGGGCGCACGGCCCGTGCCGCAACGGTCATGTACTTGAATGACATAATCACTTCCTTGCGGAGATGCACGTATTGCATCGTTGGGGGGGAGCTGTCAGGCCGGGGAGAGTGAGCCTCGCGGGGGTCGCAGGTCAGGATCGATCGGAGCGTCCCGCCCCGGCCGCCAGGCGGTCGCAACGATGAGGGTCAGCAGCGCGCCAGCCCCGAGGAACGCCACGGTGTCATCGAGGAGGCCGAAAGCGCTTGCTCCGGTGAAGGGGACGTCGGTGCATGAGCCGGCATCGGCGTGGCAGTGCTGCGCATGCTCATGCGCGTCCGAACTCGAACCTGCCCCGGCGCCGGCAGCGGTCCCGGCCGCCTGCTCGTGAGCGGATTCTTCACTCACGAAGGGGACCGTCAGGTCGAGGGCTGCGCCCGGCACGTGGATCGTGATCACCGGCCAGTGCCCGAAGAAGGTGAGTGCAGGCAGGATCGCAATGAGCAGGAATTTCGATCGCCATCGGAGGCGCGAGGTAGTCAATCCTGGTGCGTCTGGATGCATCCTGATCAAAGGTTAAGCTTCCAATATCTTTCGTGGAACCCGCAAAAATACGTAAACCACGGCATTCCATGGCGCGGGATGTCGTCCTCGAATACAGGTCGCGGCAATCACCAGGTGTCGATGCATCCAGATCGAGAGCACACAGTTACACGAACGCTGTACGGGCTGGCTTTAGCCGTAATCGGATGGGGCCGAAGTCCCGCTAGGGGAACCGCGTGCCCGCCTGGAGCTGTGCCGTGTTCTCAGTCGCCGAGCCCGTGTCCCGCGGATGGATCAGGCGCACCGACCACAGCCGTTCGGCGCCGGCCCATTTCGTTGCGATCGTGCCGTTGAGACGGAAGTCGCCCGAGTCGATCATGACCGACCGTCTGCCCTGGCTGAAGTAGTACTGGAACAATCGCCCTTTGCCGCGGACGACGTGCTCAACCGCGAGGGTCAGGTCGTTTTCGCCCTTCCCCAACGTTGCGATTGCCAGTTCTTCGCCAGTATCGCTGACTATCGTGACCATGTTGGGGGGCCCTCCTGGAGCCGGTACGCGGGCTCGATTGCGCTTGGGTTCTTAACCTAGATGGTGTCGGCGGGGAGACATAGGGGCCGACGACTCGGAAAGCGTTCCCCCATTGGTACCGTAACCAACGACGGCCGGAAGAGACGCGCCGAAGGCATCGATGACGGCATAACGAGGAGCTATCGCGGGCTTATTGATTCCAGTTATCCGGCTCTTACTATGAGAGGAACCCGGTCGTAATTCGACTACCTCAAGCGAATTGCCGAGCTCATCGATGACCTCAGGAGCGCGGCCGGCGGGCACTTCCTCCGCTCGCCTCGCCTGAGTTCCTACACTCCTTCAGATCCGGCACCTCCTGGAAGTTCCAGCACTGCATCTCCGCGCGGATCACGTCGACAATTGCAGTGAAGCCATGCGACGCAACGCGGTCGAACTGCTGAACGGTATCCATGAGCTCGCTCCCTTCCCGGTGGTTGGGTTGCGGGTCATTGAGCTTGTGCGCGACCAGGGCACGAGTGCGTCGGACCTCGCCGAAATCCTGGCGCTCGACCCGGTGCTCACCGCCAGAATCCTCAAGGTGAGCAACTCGGCTGCGTGGGGCCGGGAGCGCCACATCACTACCGTTCGTGATGCTGTCGTCCTCCTGGGGTTCGAAGAGGTTCGGCAGCTCGCGCTTCTGACCTGCGTCATCGCGAATTTCGGGAATTCGCCCAGGGTCAACGACGGCTTCGATATGGAAGCCTTCTGGCTTCATAACGTGACCGTGGCAGTGGCCGCGGAATCGGTGGCAACCGGCACGAGAGTCGCGAGCCCGGTCGACGCGTTTACGGCGGGAATCCTCCACGACATCGGACGGCTGGTGTTGCGGAGCACCCTCCCCGGCGCCTTCCATGACGCACTCGTACTGCAGGCCCAGCAGGGCGTCTCAGCGCACGATGCCGAGGTCCGGACCACCGGGTATGCCCATGAAGAGGTCAGCCGTGCACTGGGCGGCTTCTGGCAGTTCCCGATGAATATCGTGGAAGCGATTGGCGGGCACCATCGCAGCGACCTCGCGCTGGGGGATGGCCTGCCGGGCATCGTGGCCCTCTGCGACCGGTTTGTTCTTGCCAACGAGACGCCTGCTGCCGCTTTGGCCGATGTCCTCGCTGCCGACATCGCGGAAATTGCGCAGATCTGCGACGGGTGGGAACGACTTCGCGGGCGGGCGCAATCCTTCGTCCATGCCGTCTCGGGACGGGCTCAGGCAGCTGCCTGAGCGTCCCGCATTGCGACGAAACTACCTTTCGGTCGGCGTGAGGCCAAAGCGGTCGCCCTTGCGGAAGCGAACCGCGAGGTCGACCGGGGCGAGGCGGCGCACCCCTTCGATGCGGCCGTTGCCGCCCATGCTCATCATCGCGAGGTAGTCGCCTAGCGCGTCCTCGAGGTGGCTCGTGTATCCCTGAATGTCCTGGGCCTTGTTCATCTCCACCTTCGCGAAGCGGAGCGTCACCGGGTCGTTCTCGGCCACCCGGCGGGCATAGGCATAGGTTTCTCGTTCAAGGTCCGCCGGGGCGAACACGCGGTTCACGAAGCCGTAGTGCGAAGCTTCCTCGGCGGAGAGGAAGCGGCTCTCGAAGCAGAGCTCCTTTGCCCGCTTAACGCCGATGTCCCACGGGATCGACATGTACTCGACGAATCCTGCGAGGAACAGCGCATCCGTTGCAGCGAACACTACGTCCATCGAGGCCGCCAGCATCCAGCCGGCGAAAATGCAGTAGCCCTCGACCATCGCGATCGTCGGCTTCGGGAAATTCCGCCAGCGAAGGAGGACGTCGAGGTTGTACTTCTTGAACTGGTTGTAGCGGTCGATGCCGGCCGTTGCGCGGCCCGCGGCCTGCGATTCAGGGGTCCCCAGGTCATGCCCGGCCGAAAAGGTCCCGCCGCTCCCGCGGACAACCACCACGCGGACGGTGTCGTCACCCTGGGCCAGGGTGAAGGCGTCATCGACTTCCTGGAGCAGAGCGTGACTCTGCGCGTTGCGATATTGCGGTCTGTTCAGCTGGATCGTCGCGATGGGGCCGTCGACCGTATAGAGGATGTACGCGAAGTCCATGAGTGTGCTCCGGGCTTGAAGTAGCCCGTAGTCTATCCGCGATCAAGCACCCTGGGGCGAGCGCCCTCTAGTTTCGGACTCCGCGATTCGGACTGGCGAACGCGCCTGCAGTGGAAAGGGCATCGGTCCGGAACACGGTCTGAAGAAGACGAGGGAGACAATCGTCGCAAATCCCGTGTGAGGCGGGGCCGACGCCCTCGTTGAGTACGCGCTCGCACCAGGAGCAAATGGTCATGGGCTGGGATGTTTGGCTCAGGGACACGGCGGGGTTCCTTCCTGCGTCTCGCATCTGGCGTTGCCTGGTCGCCCCGCCGCAGGGCCGTCCTTGCACGATTGAGAAGACGGGCTCTGTCTGCTTTCCCTTACACGTTGTCTTGAACTTTTACGCACGGAGGGAGCAGGTATTTGAGACTGTCACCCCCGATATCGCAGTCCGGGGTTGAAAGGAGTCGAGCTGAGGTGAAGGCGTGCGGGATGCGTCGCGACGGGCTCCGTTGGCTCGGATAGAATCGCCGAGACACGGAGGTAGGGATGGTCACAATTCACATCAACGGCGAAGAACGGCAGGCGGCAGACGCGGAGCGAAACCTGCTGAGCTACCTTCGTTTCGATCTCGGCCTGACCGGCACCAAGTACGCCTGCGGCGAGGGTCTTTGCGGCGCCTGCACGGTGCTCGTCGATGGTCAGCTGACACGGGCATGCACAACAACGGTCGGCGCGGTGGCTGGTGGTTAGATTACCACCATCGAGGGCCTTGCCGACGGAGACCGGCTCCACCCGGTCCAGCAGGCGTTTGTCGAAGAGAACGCAATGCAATGCGGCTATTGCATCCCCGGGTTCGTCTTGAGCACGGTGGCGCTCCTGACCCGCCAACCCCACCCGACCAACGGGGAGATTCGGGAAGCGCTGGGCAGCCACATCTGCCGCTGCGGGAGCTATAACCGGATCGAGCGGGCAGTCTCGCGGGCCGCCCAACTCATGGAGACCAGCCGATGACCGCCGCTCCGGACCTTCAGCACGGACTCCTCATCACCGGCGATGTTGCGACAGGGATGCCCGCCGCCCGCACCGGATACGCCGCGACGGCTTACGGCACTGCCCAGCCGAACACCGTCGAAGCGACCTGGCTCACCGTCGGAACCGACGGACACGTGACAGCGTTCGCCGGCAAGGTCGAATTGGGCCAGGGGATTCGAACTGGTTTCGCGGTCGAGGTGGCCGACGAGCTGCGCGTGTCGCTGGGTGCTGTTGAGGTCATCCTCGGAGACACCGCGAGGGTGCCGTGGGACGCCGGTACCTTCGGCAGCCAGTCGACCGCCCGCACCGGCCTCCAGTTGCGCCGGGCGGCCGCGACCGCGCGACAGGCGCTCCTCGAACTGGGGGCCGATCACTTCGACCTGCCCGTGGATCAACTTGCCGCGACGGACGGCCACGTCATGGCAAAGGACGAGCCGGGGCGGACTGTCTCATACGCGGACCTGCTCGCCGGCAAGCGCGTGGAACGCAAGGTTGATCGGCAGGCTTCACTGACGCCGGCATCCGAGTTCACGGTGATGGGACGCTATGCCCCCCGCGTCGACGCTGTGGGACGGGTCACCGGCAAGGCAGTCTATTCGCAGGACGTCTCGGTGCCCGGGATGCTCTTCGCGAAAGTCCTTCGCCCGCCGACCTACGGGGCTGAGCTCGTCGACCTCAACGGCGCCGCGGCTGAAACATGGCCGGGCGTTGTCGGCGTGATCCGCGATGGACGGCTCGCCGCGGTCCTTGCCGAGACCGACGAGGCGGCAGAGATGGGCGCACGGCTCGTCCGTGCGACCTGGAAAGAGGTTGAGAACGCGCCCGGACGCTGGGAGATCCCGCAGCTCCTCCAGGAGACCGATGTCGAGTCGGTGACCACGCAGGAAGCCGGCTCGCTCGATGCCGGCTTCAAAGCGGCGGTGCATGTCCTGGAGTCGACCTACTTGATCCCCTACATCTCGAACGCCCCGATGGAGCCGCGAGCAGCGGTCGCGGCATGGGCGGGCGAAAGGCTCACGGTCTGGGCCGGAAGTCAGCGGCCGTTCGGCGTCCGCGACGACCTCGCCCGTGCCCTGCACATCGACGAGGCAAACATCCACGTGATCGCGCCCGAAATCGGGGGCGGCTTTGGCGGCAAGAGCATTTACCCGGTCGCCATCGAGGCTGCCCGGCTCGCGAAGCTCGCCGGCAAGCCCGTCCGGGTGGCCTACACGAGAGCTGAGGAGACCACCTGGGCGACCTTCCGCCCGGCGGCGATCATCACCGTTAAGAGCGGATTCAAGGCGGACGGAACGCTCGTCGCCTGGCAGTCGCGCGCGCTCCACGCCGCGAAGGACCGCGCGATGATCGGGCGTCGAGGCTCCGAGACTCCGTACGACGTGCCGAACATCGAAGTGACCGTCGCCGCGACCAGGGGGCCGGCGCCGGCCGGTTCGTTCCGTTCGCTCGGGGGCGCCGTCAACCATTTTGCCCGCGAAGTCCACATGGACGAGATCGCGGCGGCAGTCGGCGCTGACCCCGTCGAGTTTCGCCTGCGCCAGCTTCCGGATGCCCGCTATCGCCGGGCCCTCGAGGCGGCTGCGGATCGGTTTGGCTGGACCACGGGAAGCACCCCGAGCGGCAAGGGCATTGGTGTCGCGATCGGGCTCGACGTCGGGAGCTACGCAGCAACCTGCGTTGAGCTGGAGGTCCAGGGGACCGAGATCAAGGTCAACCGAGTTACGGCCTCGGTAGACTGCGGCCAGGTCGTGAACCCCGACGGCGTGGTCAACCAGGTGGAAGGCTCAGTCGTCATGGGTCTCGGCAGCGCCCTCTACGAGGCGATCGAGGTCGAAGGTGGCCGCGTGCTCAACGCGAACTGGTCGCGCTACCGCCTCCCCCGGATGACCAACGTGCCGCAGATCGAGACGGTGCTCATCGACAACCCGACGACGCCATCGACGGGTGCCGGGGAGCCCGCCTTCGTGCCCGTCGCGCCGGCCTGCTCAAACGCGGTCTTCGACCTCACCAAGCGGCGCATCCGGGAACTGCCGCTGCTGCGCCAGCTGACCTAGGAGCCGGCGCCGGGAAAGCGCGCAGCCGCGTAGAATCCGACCACTTCGAGCGAGGCGATCGATGTGACGGACTGGATGGACCAGGTTCGGGCCAGCTACGACTCGGCGCCGGAGTTCGAGTGGGCGCGGCTCGAGGGCCGTGTCCAGGACCGGATCGAGTTCCTCGTCACGAAGCATGCACTCCAGTCGCACCTGCCTCGCGCGGGCCACATCCTCGATGCGGGCGGCGGCCCGGGACGCTACACGATCGAGCTGGCTCAGCGCGGCTACCGAGTGACACTGCTCGATCTGAGCCCGAGTCTCTTGCGGCTCGCGCGCGAGAAGATCGCCGAGGCCGGCCCGGAGGTCGCTGACAATGTTGCGGGGGTGGTCGAGGGTTCGATCACGGACCTCGCCGAGTTCGAAGATGCGTCCTTCGACGCTGTCATCTGCCTCGGGAGCGTGCTCTCACACGTTCTCGATGCGGCCGAACGGCGGCGTGCGACCCTCGAACTCAAGCGCGTGACGAAGCCCGGAGCGCCGGTCGTAATCTCCGTCCAGAATCACCTCAGCACGCCGCGCTCTTTCGTGCAGTGGCCCTATCTCTGGGATGTCCATCCCGAATGGATGGAGCCTGAGCGGATCGGCACGATTCTCAATGGTGCACCGATGTACGACTTCATGCCCGAGGAGTTCGTGGAACTCTTGAGAGATGCAGGACTCAATGTCATCGACCTCTATGGCTGCCAGGGGATAGCCGCCCACCTTCCGGCCGATAACCTCGAATCACTGATGGCGCACGAGCAGCGCTGGCCCATCTGGCGGGAGCGGCTCCTCGCGACCGCGAACCACCCCAGCATCGTCGGCGTTTCCTGTCACCTGATCGCTGTCGCCCGCCAGGCTTGAACCGGCGCGCCTACTCGGCGATGGCAGCCGCCTCCACCTGCTCAACTGACGGGACTGGTTCGATTTCCACTTCGGCGAACCCGCCGACGTGGGTGTCCTCGCGCAATGGCACTTCCTTGAGGAGCCACGTGAGTCCGAAGGCGACCAGTGCCAGCGGGATCGTCACGAGGAACACGATCTGCAGCGAATCGGCGAACGACTGGATGACGCCAATTCGGGCGAGATCCGGCAGGTGGTTGATAACTGTCCGGCTGCGCGCGAGGGCGCTGCCGGACGGCGAGCCGAGTTGCTGGAGCAACCCCGCAGGGACGTTGCGCGGCACGTAGTAGTCGAGCCGGTTGTTCAGGATCGTCCCGAAGATCGCGACCCCGAAGGCGCCGCCCATCGACCGGAAGAACGTCACGCCGGAGGTCGCCGCCCCGAGCTCGGAGTGTGGTACCGCATTCTGCACGGCCAGTACCAGCGTCTGCATCATCAGGCCAAGGCCGCAGCCCAGGATGAACATATAGAGCGACGATTCGAGTCGCGTGGTGCCGACATCCAGCCGGCTCATCAGGGCCAGTCCCACCGTGGCGATCCCGGCTCCGAGGATGGGAAACTTCCGGTACTTCCCGGTTTTGGAGATGATCCGCCCCGAGCTAATCGAGGTGAGCATGAGCCCGGCGACCATCGGGATCACGAGCAGCCCCGACTTCGTTGCCGAAGCTCCGGTCACCACCTGGAAGTACACCGGGAGAAACACCGTCGCCCCAAACAGCGCGAGCCCGACCAGCAGACTGACGCCGGAACAGACGCGGAAGACCTCATCACGGAACAGCTTCAGTGGCAGGATCGGCTCCGCGGCCCGTCGCTCCTGAAATACGAAGAGGATCATCAGGATGACGCCGGCTGCTCCGAAGCCCATGACCTCGGGCGACGTCCAGGCGTATTCGTTGCCGCCCCACACGGTCACGAGCAGCAGCGCGCTCACCCCGGCGACCATGAGGGCCGAGCCCAGGAAGTCGATCTTGTGTTCGCGGCGCACAAACGGCAGGTTCAGCACCGATGAGGTCACCACCAGCGCAATCAGGCCCACCGGGATGTTGATGTAGAAGATCCAGCGCCAGGAAAGATTGTCGGTGAAGAATCCGCCCAGCAGCGGACCGATCACGCTCGAAGTCGCGAACACCGCGCCCGTGTAGCCCTGGTAGCGGCCCCGTTCCCGTGGCGAGACGACGTCGCCGATGATGATCATCGCGACGGACATGAGTCCGCCGCCCCCGATGCCCTGGAAGCCGCGCGCGAGGACCAGCGTCAGCATGTTCTGCGCCGCCCCCGAAATGATGGAGCCCAGGAGGAAGGTCACGATCGCGAACTGGAAGACGATCTTGCGGCCGTAGAGGTCGCTGATCTTGCCGTACAGGGGCACTGACGCGGTCGAGGTGAGGAGGTACGCCGTGACCACCCACGACAGGTGGCTCAGCCCGCCGAGTTCGCCGACGATCGTCGGAAGCGCGGTCGAGACGATGGTCTGGTCGAGCGACGCCAGGAGCATGCCGAGCATGA
>Ga0153916_10004987_pt1 | contig 10090 bp, 9 predicted proteins | sample Opewatmetagenome_FD_109642 | JGI IMG/M metagenome (GOLD analysis project Ga0153916, IMG submission 109642) | Freshwater wetland microbial communities from Ohio, USA - Open water 3 Core 3 Depth 4 metaG | ecosystem: Environmental > Aquatic > Freshwater > Wetlands | place: USA: Ohio, Lake Erie, Old...
AACCTCGCACTCAGCGCCATCGCTGCTGAGGAACCAGTCGTAGCGAAGTGTTCGTGTGTCCTTCTCCTTTGTGATCCGGATGCACTCGACCGCCTGCTTCTTGAAGCCCTCGAGGCAGCCCGGCCGCACCGTCAGGTGCGCGCTCAACTCCAAGTAACCCATGGTCCTCCTCCATCTCGTGAGTCGTCATTGAGAAACGCCCCCTGTGTGCGCTTCGGCCTGGCGCGCCGCTGCGCAGATAGTCTCGACGTCCAGGGCGGAGAGCCGCGTTTCGGGACGCAGCAGCGTGTAGGCCCCGGGCATCTTACCTGTCGACGCGTCCTTGCACGACGCTGACAGCAGCGTTCGCTGCAGCTCGGGCTGATATGAGGCCCACTCCGAGAAGTTGACGGCCTTTCGCCCCGACGTCACGCCGTAAGCCATGAGCCAGGACGCGGGCGCGATTTGCGTGTACCACGGCCACAGGGTGTCGTTCGAGTGACAGTCGCTGCACGCGCGATCCAGGATGGCCACCAGTCCGCTCGCAGTTCCCATCTGCGCCTGAATCGTGCGGCTTGGGTCGATCGGCGGGTTCGCGCGCTCTGGACGAATGAATTGAGCGGCAGCGAAGACTACGATGAAGACGATGGCAATCTGCTTCAGTCGTCTGCTCATTGCTCTTCCTCGGGTCATTGGAAATTTGGGAAGCAGCCCGCGCCGCAAGAAAGCGACATAGAGAGCGACCTTAAATTTATGTGTCACACGCCGGGTCGCGTTTTGATCTGCATCAAAAAGGGGGAAAAGGTTTGCGCCTGATCGTGAAGAGTCCGAGATGGGTCTTGGCCGTGTAAAAACGGCCTTAAAGGGACGTCGGTTTTGCCAGCCAGGACCGGGTCGGTCTCAGGCCACGATCGCATCGATCAGCAGCTTGATCCCGACGATGTTTATGACCCGTGTCAGGTTATAGGCCAGAACCGAGAGAGCCATCTCGGCGGCTACTTTTGGAAGTGTTTTGGTGAGAAAGTGTGTCGCCCCCATGCGCGCCTTCATCGTGCCGAACGGATGCTCGACCATGGATCGACCTCGCCGAGAATCGCGTCGTCTCAACGGAATCACGCTTCACGCTCTGCCTCAACCGACTTTTGCAACAAAATCGGCCAAGAGGCGACATCGTTGCGTTACCAGTTGCTTGCAGGCGCTCGCCTTGCAGCGTGGTTTGCCTCGGCCCCCAGCGTCGCTTCAGTGAGGCGGCATAGCCACAGCTCCGACCTTGCGAAATTCCATTGATGCAGATCAACGCGCCTCGCGGGACATCGCATCAACATTGAACTTGAACCTGACAGCTGGCCAAAGGTGAAACATGTGTGCACTCAGCATGGATACAGCGCGTGCGATGTTCCGGCATGTGAGTTCTTTGGTCATAGTCGGCTGTTTAATGCTGACGACGGCAGCGGTCTTCAGCGGCAAGTCGTCGGCGCAGGAAGTATTGCCGCTTCCCTCACCGCCCTTCAAAGGGCAGATCGGCTTAAGTGCCAAAGATTCGACACCCGATTTTCCAGAGCCGATACAGGCGCCAAAAGGCGCACCTAACGTCGTGCTCGTGCTGTTGGACGACGTCGGCTTTGGGGCCTCAAGCACATTCGGCGGGCCCATCGCGACACCGACACTGGAACGGCTCGCGAAGAGCGGATTGCGCTACACGCAGTTTCACACCACGGCGTTGTGTTCGCCCACACGCGCGGCGCTACTGACCGGCCGCAATCACCACTCGGCACACACCGGGGTGATCATGGAACAAGCTACCGGCTTTCCCGGCTATGACAGCCTGATGGGCAAAGATACCGCAACCGTAGGGGAAATCCTCAAGCAGCACGGCTGGAACACTGCCTGGTTCGGCAAGAACCACAACGTGCCCGACTGGCAGAGCAGTCAAGCCGGACCCTTCGACCATTGGCCGAGCGGGCTGGGCTTCGAAAAGTTCTACGGATTCATCGGCGCCGAAACCAGCCAATGGCGACCGGCTGTATTCGATGGCACGAAGCCGATCGAGCCGTATCTGGGCAATCCGGACTACAACTTCGACTACGACATTGCCGACCAAGCCATCAATTGGGTGCGCAACCAGAAGGCCGTCGCGCCAGACCGGCCATTCTTCCTCTATTACGCGCCAGGCGCGACCCACTCGCCGCATCATCCCAAGAAGGAATGGATCGCCAAATACAAGGGGCGGTTCGATCAAGGCTGGGACAAGGTACGCGAGGAGACGCTGGCACAGCAGAAAAAGCTCGGCATTGTTCCTCCCAATACTCAGTTGACGCCGCGAACCGTTGGCATACCGGCGTGGGATCCGCTCAATGCCGAGCAGAAGCAGCTCTATGCCTACATGATGGAAATTTACGCCGGCTTTCTTGAACAGACCGATTACAACGTCGGCCGCGTCCTCGACGCAATCGCGCAATTGGGGCAACTGGACAACACACTTGTCATTTACATCGTGGGTGACAACGGAGCCAGCCCTGAGGGCATCCTGAACGGGTTGCTCAACGAGATCACCGTCTTAAACGGAATCCAGGAAGACTACAGAGAAGTCCTCAAGCACAAGGATGATCTGGGCACCTGGAAAACCCATAATCACTATCCGCTCGGCTGGGCGCACGCGATGGACACGCCCCTTCAATATTTCAAGCAAGTCGCTTCGCACTACGGTGGTACTCGCAATGGAATGGTCATCTCCTGGCCGGCGCGGATCAAGGACGCGGGCGGTATCCGCTCGCAATGGCACCACACGATCGATATCGCACCGACAATTTTGGACGTCACCGGGCTGCAGCAGCCGTCGATCGTCAATGGCGTGGCGCAAAGGCCGATTGAGGGAGTGACCATGGCCTACACGTTCGACGATGCGAAGGCGCCCTCAACGCGCGTGACGCAATATTTCGAGATGTTCGGCCAGCGCGCTGTCTATCACGATGGCTGGGTAGCCTGCACAACCCCGCCAACGGCCACCGAGCCGGTTGAACTCACAGGAGATGTCATCAGCGACTACAGGTGGGAACTCTATCACGTCGCGGAGGACTTCAGCGAGGCGGTCAACGTTGCCGACAAGTACCCCGACAAACTGCACGAGCTGCAGTTGCTGTTCTACGCCGAGGCTGCCCGATACAATGTGTTGCCTCTGGATCACAGCCGGATCGCACGCCTCGATGTATCCATCCGGCCCAGCCTGACGCGCGGACGCACAGAGTTCATTTATTATGGGCCGCTGGCGCGCATCCCCGAGGGGGCCGCGCCCGACGTGAAGAACAAATCGTTCCGCATCACCGCTGACGTAGTTCTCCCCAAGGGGAGCGAACAGGGCGTTGTGCTGACGCAAGGTGGCCTCAGCGCCGGCTATGCGCTGCTGTTCAAGGACGGCAAGCCGGTGTTTCACTACAACCTCGCCAACATCGCCCACTTCAACATCGCAGCCAACGATGCCCTTACGCCTGGCAGGCACGCGGTCGTATTCAACTTCAAATACGATGGTGGCGGCATCGGCAAAGGCGGTAGCGGTACGTTAAACGTGGATGGCAAGGAGGTTGCCAAAGGTCGCATCGGTAGCACCATGCCCGTTCGTTTCTCGTTGGATGAAACCTTCGACATCGGCGAGGACACTGGCACGCCGGTGAGCGAGGACTACGACGTTCCGTTCAAGTTCACCGGCCAAATCGAGAAAGTCGTCGTCAACCTCGGTGAAAAATGAGGGCTGCCAACTAGCCCGGCTGACGGTCACGCCGTGAAACATGAAGAATATTAGGAACCAATGCTCAATGTCCGAGATGGATTCGCGACCGGGTCGAGCCGGCAGCAAGTCCGGCCATGTCCGCCATGCCGCTGAAAGCGGAAGTAAAACCGGGACCAGATCATGTAGGCCCTGGCTGCCGGTCATCACGCGGCAGTGCAGATGATCGATACTTCCGTCGTGCGCGCGCACCATCCGGCCTTCATAAAACCCGCTTCAATCAGAATTTGGCTGCGTGCCAATGAGTCAACGGCGTAGATTTGTTGCTCAACTCTGCTCTTCTGCCAGCACCTTGCGGACCGCCGGCCGTTCCGCCATGCGTTTGCGGTGATCGGCCACCTTCGGCAGCGCCGCAAGATCGACGCCGTCGCCTTCCAGCCAACCCGCCAGCGTAAACAGATAGGGATCGCAGATCGTGTAGGTCTCGCCCATCACCCATGGTCCCCTGAGCATGTCGCGCTCGATCAGCGCGAAGCAGGCCGCCATCGTTTCCGGCACCTTGCGTTTCATATCGGCGAACGAAGCCTCCTCCGTCGCCCAGCGATAGCCGCGTCCGCGGTGGGCGTGCGCCACATGCACCGTCGAACACAGATAGCTGTTGAAGGCCTGCGCCTGCGCGAACGCGAAGGGATCGTCGAGCGGCGCCAGTTTCGCCTGCGGAAAGCTCTGCGCGATGAAGGCAAGCATCGCCGGCGTCTCGGTCAGGATGCCGCGATCGGTCACCAGCGCCGGCACGCGCCCCTTCGGATTGATCGCGAGATATTCCGGGCTGTTCTGCTGGTTGCTTTTGAAATCGACCCGCTCGGTCGCGTACGCGGCGCCCGCCTCCTGCAAGGCGATATGCGAAGCGAGCGCGCAGGAGCCGGGGGAATAATAGAGCTTGAGCATTGCGGTCCTCACGGGAAACGCGAACGTTAGCGGCACGCCTCCCGGCCGTCCATCCCCGGCGGCGCCCGGCCGGCGATGGCCCGGTCTTCGCAGTTGCCCCCTTGCCGCCTCTCATGCCATGACGCAGCCAAACCCGGAGGGGCGTATCATGACCGTACTTATCGCCGGCGGCGGCATCGGCGGGCTGACGCTGGCGCTCAGCCTGCATCAAATCGGCGTTCCCGCCAAAGTGTTCGAAAGCGTGTCCGAACTGAAGCCGCTCGGCGTCGGGATCAATGTGCTGCCGCACGCGGTGCGCGAGCTGGTCGAACTCGGGCTGCTCAAGCAGCTTGACGCAGCCGGCGTACGCACAAAAGAGCTTGCGTATTTCTCCAAGCACGGCAAGCCGATCTGGAGCGAACCGCGCGGCATCGAGGCCGGCTACAAATGGCCGCAGTTCTCGATCCATCGCGGCACGCTGCAGCAGATCCTGCTGGATGCCGCGGTCGAACGGCTGGGGCCGGAGAACATTCTCACCAGCCATCACTTGAGCGACTGGACCGAGACATCCGATGCCGTGCGCGCCGATTTCATCGACAAGGCGACCGGCAGGCCGGCCGGCAGCCATGACGGCGCGCTGCTGATCGCGGCCGACGGCATTCACTCCCGCATCCGCGAAAAGCTTTACCCCCAGGAGGGCCCGCCGATCTGGAACGGCCGCATCCTCTGGCGCGGCATTACCGCGAGCGACGCATTCCTCTCCGGCCGCACCATGATCATGGCCGGCCACGAAATCCTGAAATTCGTCTGCTATCCGATTTCGAAGCAAGCCGACGCCCGCGGCAAATATCAGATCAACTGGGTCGCCGAGCGGCACATGCCGCCGACCTACCAGTGGCGCCGCGAGGACTACAACCGCACCGCAAAGCTGGAAGAGTTCCTGCCGTGGTTTACGAACTGGAAGTTCGACTGGCTCGACGTGCCCGGCCTGATCCGCAACTGCCCGCACGCCTACGAATATCCGCTGGTCGACCGCGATCCGATCCCGCAATGGACGTTCGGCCGCGTCACCCTGATGGGCGACGCCGCGCATCCGATGTATCCGATCGGCTCCAACGGCGCGTCGCAGGCGATCCTCGATGCCCGCGTCCTCACCCGCGAGATCTTGGCGAAAGGCCAGACCCATGCCGCGCTGACCGCCTACGAGGCCGAGCGCCGTCCGGCGACCACGGATCTCGTCATGCTCAACCGCCGCAACGGGCCGGAGCAGGTGATGCAACTGGTCGAGGAGCGCGCGCCTGACGGTTACGACGTCGTCACCGATGTATTGTCGCTGAAAGAGCTGGAAGACATCGCCGCCAACTACAAGCGCGTCGCCGGCTTTCAGGTCGATGGCCTCAACGCCAAGCCGCCGATCGTCCAGATTCCGGCCGCGACGTCGCGGGCCAGTGCGGGTGATTGAGAGGCTGTCATCATCCGCGAAAGCGGATGATCCAGTATTCCGAGCCCCCGGTTCAAACTGAGGCCGCAGCGTACTGGATGCCCCGCCTGCGCGGGGCATGACGGGCTATAGATTGTTGGAGAGCCCGTGCGCGATCACCTTGCGCATGACATTCGGCAGCGCTTCGTCTTGCAGCGTCGCGATCGGCACCCAGCGCATTCCCTCCGGCGCGCGGGCGCGGGCGGGCGCATTTGCAGTGTAGACGACAAGCTCCAGCGGAAAATGCGTGAAGACGTGGGTGACCACGCCCGCCTTGCGATGCCAGCGCGCCAGGCCGTTCAGCATGGGCGCCTCTTTCCGCGCCGTCTTGTCGTCCTGCGCGGCAAGCCAGCGCGAGGTCGGCACCTCGGTCATGCCGCCGAGCAGGCCTTTTTCGGGGCGGGTGCGGACCAGCACTTGATCACCGCGCGTGACGACGAATGCCGCGCCGCGCCGCAGCGCGCCGGTTTTTTTCGGCGCCTTGCGGGGAAAAGTCTCCTGATCGCCGCGCGCGCGGCTCGCGCAATCGCCGTTCAGCGGGCACAGCGCGCAGGCCGGTTTCTTCGGGGTGCAGATCGAGGAGCCCAGATCCATCAGCGCCTGCGCGCTATCGCCGGCGCGAGACTTCTCGTCGCCGGCGCGAGACTGCTCGTCGCCGGCGCGGGAGGCTCCCAATAGCGTCGTCGCCAATTCCTGAATCAGCGGCTTGGCCTGCGGCAACGGTTCCTCGACGGCGAACAGCCGCGACACCACGCGCTCGATATTGCCGTCGACCGGCATGGTGCGGCGGTCGAATGCGATCGCCGATATGGCCGCAGCCGTATAGGGCCCGATCCCCGGCAGCGACCGCAACCCTTCTTCGCTATCCGGAAACACCCCGCCGTGATCGCGCAGCACCGCCACCGCGCAGGCGTGCAGGTTGCGCGCCCGCGAGTAGTAGCCGAGCCCGGCCCACATCCGCAGCACGTCGTCGAGCGAGGCGCTGCCGAGCGCCCTGACATCGGGCCAGCGCGCGACGAATTTCTCGAAATAGGGACCCACCGTCTTGACGCCGGTCTGCTGCAGCATGATTTCCGACAGCCAGACCCGGTAGGGATCGGCGCGCTCGCCGGGCATCGGCCGCCAGGGCAGCCGGCGGCGATGGCGGTCGTACCATTCGAGCAGCAGCGCTGGCCGGGCGGTTGCCTCGGAGGCAACGTCGCGTCGCTTTATTCTGGCGATTGCGGGAGAGTTCATGAAACCAGTCTAATACCGGCGGGTCGATCTCTCCACGTCATGCCCTTGCTTGGCGCGGGCATCCACGTCTTTCTTCATGCGACGGTTCAGGCGCGGATGCCGGACGAACTGATAGTTCGTGCCACGACCTGCGGCATGGTATGAACGGCCCATGGCAAAACCCGGTCCGATCTCGGCAAAACCGCTTTCCGTCCTGCTCAGCGACGTGTTTTCCGACGCCTATGCCAAGCAGGGATTCGCCGCGCGGGAATTGGTGACGCGATGGGCCGAGATCGCCGGTCCGGAATTCGCCGTCCATTCCGAGCCCCTGAAAATCCAGTGGCCGCGGCCGGTGGAGGGGCAGCCGCAGGAACCGGCGACGCTGGTGCTGCGGGTGGAGGGTCCGATGGCGCTGGAAATCCAGCACGCCTCCGACGTCATCCTGCAGCGGGTCAACCGTTTCTTCGGCTGGAGCGCGGTGGGGCGGCTGGCGCTGCGCCAGGCGCCGCTGTCGCGCCGGAACCGGCCCGCCGCCTCTCGCGCGCCGGACCCGACAGCGGTCGCCGAAGTCGCAAAAACCCTCTCCTCGATCGAGGACGAGGAATTGCGGGCCGCGCTGGCGCGGCTTGGCGCCTCAATCAAGCGAAATTGAGCCTGCCAAACGGTGCGGGAATTGAGGCCCGCCATTGCCACAATTGTCGTTTCAAGCTAGCGAACAGACCTCTTCTTTGGGTCCTTAAGGCGTGAACGCGCCAATCCGGGAGTTTACCGTTGATCATCACGCGCCGCGCCTTCACCGCCGCCCTGTCGCTGACCGGGCTTGCCGCTCTTGCCGGGTTCTCGCCGCTCCGTCTGATCGGAGAAGCGATGGCTCAGAGCGCTTCCGACGTTGCCAAGCCGGTGTCGCTGCCGGACATGGCGATCGGACCCGCCAACGCCCCGGTGACGATCACCGAATTCGCCTCGATGACCTGCCCGCATTGCGCGGCCTTCAACGAAACCGTATTTCCCAAGATCAAGTCGGAATATATCGACACCGGCAAGATCCGTTACATCTTCAGGGAGTTCCCGCTCGACATCAAGGCCGCGGCGGGCTCGATGCTGTCGCGCTGCATCGCCAAGGACGACGCCTCGAAATATTTCACGGTCACCGACATGCTGTTCAGGCAGCAGAGCGACTGGGTGATGAAGAACACCACGGAGACGCTGACCCGGATCGGCAAGCAGGCCGGTCTCAGCCAGCAGCAGGTCGAGGATTGTCTCAAGGACCAGGCGCTGCTCGACAAGATCGCCGCCGACCAGAAATATGCCGCCGAGGTGCTGAAGGTCGATTCGACGCCGACCTTCTTCATCAACGGCGAGAAGATCAAGGGCGAGACCTCGTTCGAGGAGTTCGACAAGAAGATCAAGTCGCTGCTGAAAAGCTGAGCGATTTCATCTCCAAGGGGCGGACCGTTGAAGTTCACGCAACGCGTCTTCTTTCGCTGACCGGGCTGTCGCGCCCGGTCTGATCGGAGCGGGCCGCCAGTTCGCCATCGAGGCGCTCAAGGTCGGGGGAACCCCGACCTTTTTCATCGATGGCGAGGCGATCGTGGGCGAGACGCCGTTCGAGGAATTCGACAGGAAGATCAAGTCGCTGCCGAAAAGCCGATCCTTGCGCAACCGCGGCCTGCGCCCTATCTGCGCCGCATAAGCCCCGCAAAAGCCTTGGGAAAAGCCGCCGCGGCGGTTGCCCTCCGGCCCCGGCCTCGCCATTGTCGCGGGGCAGGAGCCGCCGGAAAGCGACTCGCCCGCACACCGACATTGCCTTCTATGGTATTGTCCCGGCAGGGAGATTCGCGCCCTGCCAACAGAGAATCGTGTTCATGAAACTTACGCGCCTTCGCCTCCACGGTTTCAAGTCGTTCGTTGAACCCACTGATTTCATGATCGAACCCGGCCTCACCGGCGTGGTCGGACCGAACGGCTGCGGCAAGTCGAACCTGGTCGAGGCGCTGCGCTGGGCGATGGGCGAGACCTCGCACAAATCGCTGCGCGCCGCCGACATGGATGCGGTGATCTTTGCCGGCTCCGGCAACCGTCCGGCGCGCAACCACGCCGAAGTCGTGATGACGATCGACAATGCCGACCGCACGGCGCCGGCGGCGGTGAACGACCGCGAGATCCTGGAGATCTCGCGCCGGATCGAGCGCGAGGCGGGTTCGGTCTATCGCATCAATGGCCGCGACGTGCGCGCCCGCGACGTCCAGATTCTGTTTGCGGACGCCGCCACCGGCGCGCGTTCGCCCGCGCTGGTTCACCAGGGCAAGATCGGCGAAATCATTCAGGCCAAGCCCGAACAGCGCCGCCGCGTGCTGGAGGATGCCGCCGGCGTCGCCGGGCTTCACGCCCGCCGCCACGAGGCCGAATTGCGCCTCAAGGCCGCCGAGACCAACCTCACCCGCGTCGAGGACGTGATCGGGCAACTGGCCGGACAGATGGAAGGCCTGAAGAAGCAGGCTCGGCAGGCGATCCGCTACCGCGAGGTCGCGGCCAAGGTACGCAAGGCCGAGGCGCTGCTGTTTCATTTGCGCTGGCTCGACGCCCATGCCGGCGTCGCGGAAGCGACCACGACCCACGACCTCAGCGTCCGCGAAATGGCCGAGCGCACCCGCGAACAGGCCGAGGCGGCCCGCATCCAGGCCGTGCGCGCTTCCGAACTGCCGGCGCTGCGCGAGGCCGAGGCCCGCGCCGCGGCCGGACTGCAGCGGCTCACCAATGCGCGCGAA
>Ga0153916_10004988_pt1 | contig 10089 bp, 27 predicted proteins | sample Opewatmetagenome_FD_109642 | JGI IMG/M metagenome (GOLD analysis project Ga0153916, IMG submission 109642) | Freshwater wetland microbial communities from Ohio, USA - Open water 3 Core 3 Depth 4 metaG | ecosystem: Environmental > Aquatic > Freshwater > Wetlands | place: USA: Ohio, Lake Erie...
AACCTGCGGGCCTGTGAAAAGCTGGTGTTCGACATACGGACTAGGGAGGCAGTGTGCTTGGTTCAGGACAGTAAGCCGGAACTCTGCCGCCGCTATCCTCTGTCGAATGCTGACAGGCTAAGAGGATGCGGGTTTATTTTCAGGAGGACAGATGGATAAAAAGAAAATCAAGGAAAACCTGATGATGAATTATTGGCTCGGTGTCCTACTGGGCTCCTACACGAATGTTGAGAAAGATAAGGAGGCTTTACAGAAAGCCGCCAATGCCGTTGAAAAAATCAGGAAGAAAATCAATGAACCTAAGTGAGGAGCTTCAGAAGGTAGCCAAGCGGAAGCCTGGGGCTTACAGTATCATCGGGGCCGTGAGCGGCCTGGGTGAGAAGCGGGTTCGAGAGATAGCCAAAGGCCGGGAGCCGACATTTGAGGAACGGAAAATTCTTGAGGTGCTGGCGGAGGCTAAATGAGAATCTACCCGGTTGAAAAGTGCCCAAATTGCCCTGACCATTTGGAGTGCACGGCTTGGGCCGATTGTGACCCATGGGACAATGAGATTCCTATTGACTGCCCCCTGGAGGAATATTTTACAGAGGCCGAGCGGAAAATTCTTTGGGACTGGCTGGAGCAATACTCAGATATTTACACCTATCGAACCCTGTATAACCTGTGGCCGCACATCGGAACCCCTGATGAGGTCAAGGCGATATGGAAGAAAATCAAGAACGTAATCCTGGGCAAGCCGAAAGGTCTATTTGAGTTTGAGGAGCCAAAACCGTGACCCCATTCGAGTTCGATGAAGTCATTAAGCGGATGAGCCAAGTGTTCAAGCCCCTGAATGAGGAGCAGAAGGAAATCTACTGGCAAGCCTTGAGGAACACCCCATTCAAGCTGTTTGACCGGGCCGCAAGTCTGGTAATCAGCACTCACAACAAGCGGTATTTCCCCCTGGTGGCTCAGATAAAGCGGGCCGTGCTGACCTGCCACAAGAACGCCATGGCCGCCATAGCGGAAAAGAAGCGGACGGAACCGCCCTGCGAACTCTGTAACAATACGGGATACGTGGTGGTGGAGAAGGTCAACCCGGAAACCGGGATAGAACGGGGTGTGGCGGAGCACTGCGGCTGTAGGTTGGGGCAGGCCATGAAACGGGGACTCATCCAACAGGAACGGGAAGCCCACCTGCCGAAGGCTCGGTTGCAGTATGAGGACGAAGTTGACCAGGAACTCGGCTATGAGGAGCCGGAGGAGCCTGGATTATTCGATGGAGAAGATGATGATAAAAAAGAGTGAAATAACAGACGGGCAGATGATTTTTTGGCTAAAGCAGTTTATCAAGATGCTCCAGGCCATACTTGACCGGATTGAGAAACCCCAGGAACCAGCAGTGAAAACAAGCGTCCTGGTTTTTCTAGACGGGACAGCTACCGCCAGGAGGATAACCGTGCCCTCATTCAGGGAAAAAATCCAAATACGTGATGGCAAGTGGTTCACTCTGCTACGGAAGGTCAACGAAAACCTGGCTGTCTATGTAGAAGATAAAAAAATTTAGGAGGTAACCATGTTTCAAAACGCATTTTGGTTCTCCATCGGAGTCTTGCTCGTGTGTCTGCTGGCCTGGATTCGGGAACGTCGGCTCGAGAATCAAATCACTCGGCTGAAGTTCGCCAACCGGATGCTCCGAGAAGACTTGGAAAGGTGGAGGAAGGAAGCATTCCTGGATGACTTCGGGAAAGCATACAAACGCCGGGCCGAAGGCAAGGTTCCGGTGGACTCGATAGGACAGTGACCATGACACAGCCAAAGAGGCCAACCTGGGCAAAAACGTCCATCTTTTTCCATGACATCGTGAAGGTGGACTTCAGACTGGAAAACCAGGGGAGCTATGAATCCCTGCATATTGAGTTCGGGAACCAGGATAAACAGACAGGTGACATCACCCTTCTCTCCCCCACGAACCAGAAAATCATGTTGAGCCCGGTCAGTGGGAAAAGGGGGGTTGAAGATTGAGGTAGCCTTGGGCGGGTATCCGGTGCGGGGCCGGAAAAAGGAAAAGGAACCGAAGGCCGGGCCGGAAGAACCGGCGAAAGGAGATAAACCATGAGCACACCCGAAGCCATAGTTCTGTTCAAACAGACTATCGACTCTTTGACCCAGGACGTTCGGGCCCTGGAGATTGTGGATGAGGAGGGGAAAAGAAAGGCGAACCTGCTCCTCATCAAGGACAAACAGGCTCAGGCCCAAGTGTCGGGATTTTTCGACCCGACAATAGCGAGTGCGGACAAGACCCACAAAGACGCCCTGGCCATGAAGCGGACTTTTTTCCAGCCGCTCAAGGACTTAGAGGACGTCCTCAAGAAGAAGCTTACCACCCGCATTCTGCTGGAGCAACGGCAGAAACAGGAGGCAGAGGAGAAGGCCCGGAAAGAAGCTGAGGACGCCCGCATAGCCAATGAGGCACTGCTCAAAGAGGCCGCCGAAAAAGAGAAGGCCGGAGAGAAGGTCGATACTGAGGCAGTGTTCGCTCAGTTGAAAGAGGTGCCGCCCGAACCTCCGAAGGTTCCAATAGCCCGGCCTTTGGTGGGGGCTTCTGTGAAGGACGACTGGGAATACCGGATTGTGGATGAGAGCCTTATCCCCAGGGAATACTTCACCCTGGACGAAGCGAAACTCCGCAAGGTTGTCCGGGCCCTGAAGGACAAGACCAACATCCCAGGCATTGAAGTGTTCAGGGGAATAAACATAGCCGCCCGAGCGAAGTTCTGAGGCCCGCCATGAGCAATCTAATCTACATCCTTGTCCTGGCCATCGTGGCCGCCTGGCTTCTGTTTTTCCTGGCGGTTTTCATTATGATGGCCGTGAAGTGGCTCAAGGCGGCCTGGAGGAAAAAATGAAAACAGACCCATGGGAGTGGCTGAGGTTCCAGTTGAGAACCGCCGACCTGCTCATACTGGCGGAATTGCTAGGGGTGGACGTGAGCGGGATACCCCGGACGACAGGCCGGAAGGAATGCCTGGCAAAGAGGATATGGTTCGCCGCCAAGGGAGTTTTACGCTGATGGAGTTGGAACTCAAGACCAGGGCTGAGGTGGAGGCTTACTTCGCCGGGATGGCCATGGCCGTCAGGTTCTACCTGAACCTTGACCGCCTGGAGCAATTGAGAGGAGAATCCTGCCCGAATTGTTTTGGGACGGGCCAAATTTTCCCCGTCCAGCACGTTAAAGGGAGGAAGTATTCCGGCCCGCTCGTGGAGTGTGTCCTTTGTAAAGGGGTAGGAAGAATCCCCAAGGAACCATTCTGATGCAGAGGACGAAGATAGAGTATGCCGAGTTGGCCTGGAACCCCATCAAGGGGCTTTGCCCGGTAGCCTGCTCCTACTGCTACGCCAGGAGACTCTACCATCGGTTCAACCTAGTGGACAAAGACCCCTACCTGGACGAAAAGGAACTGGGGGCTCCGCTCAAGCGGAGGAAGCCTGCTCGGATTTTCGCCTGCACCACCATCGAGCCTTTCGAGCTATCAGTCATCAATTACATGAAGCACGTCTTCGACGTTATGAGGTGCTGTTCTCAACACACGTTCCTCTTGCTCACTAAGATACCGGGCAATTTTAAGGACTTCCTGAAAGAGACTCCTGGGAACGTCTGGTTAGGGACGACCATCACCAGGCAGAACGAAGTTGATAGGGCCTACCGCCTGCGGGAAATTCCAGGCCCCGCCGTGAGGTGGATTAGCTTCGAGCCCCTGCTGGAGCCTGTCTGGAAGATAGACCTCAAGGGGATAGACTGGGTTGTGATGGGCAGGCTCACGGGGGGCCGGGGGACGGGCCCGGCCAAGCCCAGGTGGTTTGAGGAGCTTATCGAAATAGCTGATGGTTATGGCGTTCCCGTGTTCATGAAGAATAACCTCAAAGCCCTTCCCGACTTGAGGAGGAAGATGAGGCAAACGTATCCAACCCCGAATTTTGGAACTCTCGCTAGGTTCGTGAGGAGCCGATGCCGATAACTATGTTCCGGCTGTTGGGGACTGACTGGGAGGCCGAGTGCCGGAACGGGCCGCAGGATATTGTCATCTGGAAAGGGGGCGTCATCAAGACCATAATCTTCGGTGATACAGCCAATGAACGCCTGGAGAAAGCCAAAGCCTGGTTCAGAGAGAACGTCCCTGGCTACAATGACGACGACATGGTGAGGATACAATGAACGAAATTTACCTGGAAATCAAAGGGGAGCCCCAGGGCAAACAACGGGCCCGGTTCTTCCGGGCCGGGCACTTTATGAAGTCCTATACCCCAAAGGAAACGGTCAATTACGAAACCTACATCCGGGAACTGTTCTGCATAGCATACCCAGGGTTCGAGCCTTTGAGGGAGGCCCTGGCGGTGAACATCATGTCCTACTGCCGGATACCGCCTAGCGAGAGCAGGAAAAAGCAGGACGCCATGAAAGCAGGATTCATCCGCCCGGCCAAGAAGCCGGAGATTGATAACATCCTGAAGGTGGTGCTGGATGCCCTCACGGGCCTGGCATGGCTCAACGACAAACAGGTTGTGGACACGGACGTCCACAAGTGGTATTCCTATGTGCCCAGGGTGGAGGTGCGAATCTCCATCGCCGGGGCAGACCCTAATTTTACCCTAAGGAGGTAACGCATGAGCATGAGCAAAGTGGAGGTAATCCAGAGGTGCCGGGTTCGCATAACGGAGGCTAAACAGAACGCCGTCCAAAAGCTGGAGGAAGACTTCAACGCCGTTCTCAAGTTTTTGGGCGATGAGGAAATCCGAGTCACCAAGGAAGCCCTGACGAACGGGAAGCCCTCTGTGGAGATGACATCCCAAGAGGTGCCCGTGGCCGAACCCACGACGGAAGGCAAACCAGACCGTGAGTAAAGAAACTGTCGAACTGAGCGAAAAGCTCACGGTAAAACTCAAGACGGCAGGAGTGGATAAACTCCAAGACCTGGCGAAGGCCGAAGTCCGGGCCCGGCTCGTCTTCGATGAGGCGGAAGCGATTGAACTCATCATGGCCCTGGAGACTGTCGGGGTCACAACCTGGGTATTAGCGGTGAAGGTGGAGACGCCGCCTGCTCCATCATTTGTCATGGTTCCAGCACACCTCAAGAGTCTGGAAATCTTGAGGCAAAGTGCGGAATCCGTGTTTCGACTGGCTGTGCTAGTTGAAGAACTTTTCCAGAGAGGAGGTGAGAAAAATGGCAAAAGCTAAACCGGTTCCCGAAGACCCTGGACAACAGGGGCTTTTCGGCAAGGAAGGCGAACTCTATGGCTACATGGCCCTCAGAGTGGTTAACCTGGCCGATGAGATTGAGGCTGTGGAGAAGAAACTCAAAATCACAGAACTCTATCTCAAGGCCCTGAACGGGGAACTCGAGAAGGTCAAGGCGATGAAGAAGGGCCTGGAGGCAACAGGCCCGGTCATCGAAAAACCCTGACCGGAGGATAGGATGACAGAATCCTATGGAGAAGCCGTCCAGCGAAGGAAGGCTTTCGTTGAACGGCGGAAGCGGCTGGCGGAGGAATGGAAGAAAGACCATCCCGAAGGGCTGACCCCGGCCAATCTCAAAGAGGCTCAAGCCTTTTTCAAGAGGCGGGAGCGAGAAATCCTAAAGGAGGGCAAATGAGGTGGTATTACTACCTGCATACGAACGGTGGCCTCATCGGGAAGAACCCCGCAGTCGTGGACTCAGACCCGGCTTACTTCGACTCCCCGTTTGTGAAGAAGTCCTGGCTGGTGGATACTGATAACCGGGAAACCGGTTGGCGGTTCCTGCTGGAAGCCCTTCATCTTGGGGCCCGGATTGAACGGGTGAGGGAACTCGTCTCGACCTGGAGCTTTACCAAAGAGGACTCTTTCGAGTTCGTGTGCCGGGTGAAGCCGAACGGTGTCTTGCAGAACGGCCTAAAGCTATTCATCGCTCAGGTTCTCGGGATGGAGGAGGACAAGTATTGGGACGAGTTCAAGGCTTGGGGAGAGGCTCAAAATGCTCATCGGAGTGGATGAGGTCAACTACTCGCCATCCCTGGCCGGGGACTGTGTCGTCTGTGCCCTGTTGGCCCTGCCCGGATTCGAGAAGGTTGACGGTGTAAAAGACTCAAAGCAGACCACGCACAATGAACGGCTCCGCCTGTTCCGGGGGCTCCAAGGCCGGAGCCTCTATGCCATCGTCCCCGCCACAGTGAACGCCATCAACAACATCGGTATCCACCAACCCCGCCTGGCCGCCATGGCCATGGCTATCAGAATGCTCCTGTGGGAAGCCGGTGAGAAGGGCCTCAACATCGGTCTATCCCAAGGTAAAGCCATCTTGGACGGGCCTTTCTCGGAACGGGCCCTGCACAAAATCAGATATGGGGCCGGATGGGCCAGGATAGAGGGCCTTGTCAACGCCGACGAAACCGTCTATGAGGTGTCCGCCGCCTCCATCGTGGCCAAGGTCTATGTGGACGCCATGTTTGAGGGGTTCGGAAAGTTTTGGCCGGGATTCCGGATGGAGATTAACCACGGGAGCCCGGACAAGATAGCCTACGCCAAGATATGCCGGGTTGGTGCTTCGCCTTGGCACAGAACCGGATACGGCAAGAAATGGTGGGAGGCCATCCGAAAATTCGGAGAAGGTCTCTATCCTAAGGCGAAAGGAGGTGAGGAGCGATGAAGAAATCTTTGAAGGTTGGAGCTTTCCTGGTAGTGGCTCTGCTGGTTTGCTTCGGGTTCACCTACGCCCAGGCGGCCCCGGTCACCATTGACCCGGCTGTCGTGGCGGCAATCCTGAGCGGTGTCTGGCTGTTAGGCGGTGGCCTCCCGGTATCCGCCTTGACAGAACTGCTAAAGCGGCTGATTTTCCCGAATGAGGAGACACGCCCGAAGTGGAGCGGCTACGTTTGCTCGGCCATAGTTTGTGTGGCTTGCACGGGGGGCTACCTGCTGGTATTCAAGATTTTCACTCTGGCAGGATTCCTGATTTACTCCGTTGTCACATGGCTTGAAGCGAACGGGCTCTACAAATACGCCGCAAAAACCTAGCTGAATGGGGGCCTGCCGGTCTGCCCCACGGAAAAGGCTCGATTCAGACCGGAGGAGGGAGGGCGGGTATGATTCACAATGGACTACACCTCAGACTTTGACCTAGACCTGGCTATCGGCCACTTGGCAGAAGATGAACTCTGCGGCCTTATAGTCGATACCAAGGGAAGGGTCACCATCGAAGTAAAGGCGGACGTCCTGGCGGGCCGGACAGGCAACGTCTTCATCGAATACGAATCCAGAGGTAAGCCCAGTGGGCTCAAGGCCACGAAGGCCGCCTGGTTCGCCCTTTCCTTTTGGGACAAAGAACAGGCTCAAAGCCAATTCATCCTCCTGGTTTCGGCAGACCGGCTCCGCTCACTGCTCCGCCGCCTGGTTCGAGAGGGCCGGGCAGTGCTCAAGAAAGGCGGGGACGAGAACAGTTCATCCGGGGTTGTCGTAAAACTCACCACCCTGGTGTCGAATCTTCTCAGGCATTCCTAAAACACCTCACCTGTCTTGGAACCGGGCCCCGCCACTCGTCCAGGCAAAGGGGGCCTTATCAACCCTCCAGCCGACCTTAGAACGTCGAACCTGCTCCATTTTGGTGAGCTTTTTTGGCCTACAACAAAAAAACTTCTTGACATTTGGGAAGAATGCTCGTATTCATCGTTTCGGAATGGGAAGACGGAATCTCGCACTCGATTATGCGTTCCGGTTTATCGGGATTCCCTACTACTGGGGTGGTGATGACCCGATACAGGGCTTTGACTGCTCCGGGTTCGTCATAGAGGTTCTCCAGGCGGTTGGACTCCTGCCCTTCGGCTACAAAGACATCGCTGGCGGCCTCTGGAATAAGTGGAAAAACCACACAGTCCTCAAGGCCCGGCCCGGCTGTCTGGCTCTTTGGTTTCAACCCGGCTTTCCCCTGTCAATCCAGACCTGCTCACACGTGGAACTCTGCCTGGATGAGGGCTACTCCATCGGCTCCAGTGGTGGGGGCTCCAAGACCATAACCCCGGCGGAGGCTATCCGCACCAACGCCTTCATCAAAATCCGCCCTTTCACGTGGTGGGGTCACCCACCCATATTCGTTGACCCTTTTGAGGAGGTCGAACCATGGACATCACCTTAGAAGCGATATTGGGCCTGCTCAAGCCTGAAGTTATTTTGGCCGTCCTGAAGGTTGCTTTCCCCACCATGAGTGACCAGATAGACGCCGAGATAATGAAGCTGAGGAAGGCTAAGGAGGAAAAACGTGCCAAATTCAAGAAAGCTGTTGAGGAGATGGATATTCCCACTATCAATTCTCTTACTGATGAGTTTTTTGACTAATGATTGTTCCACCTATCATCCCCCTGCCTCTGCCCCCCCGCCGCCGCAGGGGCCCGTCAAAGCCGTGGGAAAAATCATCCAGGGAGTTCTCACGTTCGAGCCGGGAGAAAGCCCTACGGGCCCGTATGCCGTCGTCACTCCGGCCTACCTGCTCATGTTCAACCTCCTCCAGTGGGAGAACAGGGAACAGAGGCTCAAGATAGAAGCCCTGGAGGCCAAGCTCAAACAGAAGGGGCCACGCCCATGACAGGCCCACAGGAAGCCGCCTCAGTCATCACTCAGCTACCGGGCCTGGCTAAGGCCATCGAAACCAGTGGCATTCTTCTGGCGGTGGTTATCTTCTGCGTCCTCATTTTCGAGATAGTCAAGCTCATCATCACTACCAGGGCTCGTGCTAAGAATGGCAATCCAGGCTCAGAAGGGTGTAAGTGCGTCTACCATACCCAAATGCAACAGACCATGGCCACTGTTAAGAACACGGACGAGCTTGTCAAAAAGGTGGACACCCGGAGCGAAGGCCAGACCCTTGTGCTTAATGACATCAAGGGCCTCATGGGGCAGAGTGTCGATGCCACGAAAGCTGGTAACGAACTGCTCCGGGAACTGAACGAGAAGTTTATCAAAAGGATATGACCATGCCTGAGAAAGAAGAAACAGTCCCGAAACCGCCCGACCTCAAGCTCCATCTGGAGCTTTTGCCTATCAGCCAACTCCAGCCGTTTGACGGGAACCCCCGTGTGGCCAAGGACGACCTCATAGACCGGCTGGAGGACAGCATTCGATACTTCGGGTTCGTGAACCCCGTGCTGGCCTACAAACGCCCGGACGGCAAGATAGAGATAATCGCCGGCCATCAACGGGTGAAGGCGGCCCGAGACGCCGGGCTCCAGAAACTCCCCGTCATCCTCCTGCCGTTCGATGAGGCCAAGGCCCGTGCCTACAACATCACGGACAACAGGACGGCTGAATTGTCTGACTGGGACTTCCCGAAGCTCAAGAACCTCCTGGAAGACCTGGACACTGGAGCTTTCGACATCGACGTCACGGGGTTCAAAGAACCGGAGCGTGAGAGCCTAATGACATGGGTGAGGCCAGACACTCAAAAGACCAGGCAGGAACTCGACGACGCCGAGAAGAAATTTGGGGCCGAGTATGGCTCCAGTTCGATGGTTTACAAGGTCATCTACTTTCGAGTGGACGACCAGGAACGGTTCCTAGAACTCTGTAAATACTTCTCCCCCAAGAACAATCGTGAGGGAGACCCGGCCAAGCTGTGGAAAGCCTATGAAGTCCTCAACGGAAAAAAAGAACCAGAAGTCCCCGACCTCACCTAGCCTTCGTTACAAGCGGGTTGCCGTCTGTAAGGAATGCGGGGGGTGTGAGGATAAACTGCTCTGCGGCTCCGTCCGCCGCCCACTCCGGCCATACAACGGAATCCGGTTCACGGCGGACGGGTTCGACTGTGCCCTGCCCGTGGCCGTGGATTCGCATTCCGTCTGCTCCTACAAGTGCCTCTACTGTTTCTCGAACTTCCTGGGAGGGCACGGGAACTTGGACGTCGGCCAACTCTCGCTCACCAGGCTGGAGGGAATCCTGTCCGGCAGGCTCCGGGGGAAGATAGAGACTCAACTCTATTCCGCCCTCAAGCGAGACCAGAAGCAACCCTGCCCTCTCCAAATGGGGGCCCTCACAGACCCGTTCGACAACATAGAACGGAACCAGGGATGGGCCCTGGAGCTTCCCGA
>Ga0153916_10004989_pt1 | contig 10088 bp, 7 predicted proteins | sample Opewatmetagenome_FD_109642 | JGI IMG/M metagenome (GOLD analysis project Ga0153916, IMG submission 109642) | Freshwater wetland microbial communities from Ohio, USA - Open water 3 Core 3 Depth 4 metaG | ecosystem: Environmental > Aquatic > Freshwater > Wetlands | place: USA: Ohio, Lake Erie, Old...
CGTCTCGAGCCTATTTTTAACGAAATCAAGATGTTCCAGGACGTACTTAGGGTCTAGCATGCCGCCGATTATAACACAGGTCCTGGCTGGCAGGAAAAGGCCTTCATGACCGGGATAAGGTCACGTGGCCGTCCTCCTCCTCGCGTCCCCCTTTACCCGCCGGCGATGAGCGACTACAATAGGCGCGATGGAAAAAGAGCCCGGGTTGAAATCCTCTAAAGGATTCGTCCAGGTCTACACGGGGAACGGCAAGGGCAAGACGACGGCCGCCCTCGGCTTGGCCGTCCGGGCCGCCGGCCACGGCCTCAAGACCTACATCGGGCAATTCCTCAAGGGGCAGCCGACGGGAGAAATCGAGGCCGTGAAAAAGTTTGCTCCTTTAATCCGCATCGAACAGTTCGGCCGCAAAGGGTTCATCCGAGTGACAGAAGGCGTCGACGATGAGGACGTCGACCGCGCCCGTGCCGGACTCAAGAGGTGCAGCGAGGCCATGCTCTCGGGCGAATTCCGGATCGTCGTCCTGGACGAGGTCAACACGGCCGTTTATTTCAAGATTCTCGGCGAACAGGATGTTCTCGACCTCCTGGCGAAAAAGCCCGCGGACGTGGAAGTCGTCCTGACCGGCCGCTACGCGCCGCCAGCCGTTCTTGAACGGGCCGACCTCGTGACTGAAATGAGAGAGATCAAGCACTACTCCGACCGGGGCGTCAAGGCGAGGGAGGGCATCGAAAAATGAGGCGCATCCCGAAGCCCTTTGCCAAGAGCCCTTTTCTTTCCCTCATGGACAGGGGAATATTTGAGCGTCTCGTCGAGGAGGCCCTAACCGGCATTCCCTCCCGCTTCAAGAAGCTCATCGAGAACCTGACCGTTATCGTCGAGGACGAGCCGCCGCCGGGAAAAAATCTTCTGGGTCTTTATCACGGAGTGCCCTATAAGCACCGGAGCCCCGGATACTATGGCAATATCCCTCCTGACGTCATCGTCATCTACCAGGGCCCGATCGAGAGGATCTCCCGCAATCCGGAGGACATCAAGGACAATGTCCGCGATACGGTTCTCCATGAGGTCGGGCACTATTTCGGACTGGAAGAGGACGAGCTCCGGGAGATCGAGAAAGCCGTCCGGAAATCGCGCCAGGGAGAGAAAAAATGAGCCACCCGCTCGAGGGCATCTACGCCGCCTTGACGACCCCCTTCGTCGGGGATGACGTCTCGTCCGAAAAAGCCCAGGAAAACGTCAGGAAGCTCAACCGGACGGATCTCGCTGGCTACCTGGTCCTGGGCTCGACCGGGGAGAGCGTCCTCCTGGCCGACGGTGAATCGGAGAGACTCGTCGAAGGCGTCGCCGCGGCGGTCGCCCCGGGCAAGAAGATCCTGGTGGGAACGGCCCGGGAATCGGCCAAGGAGACGATCGGCTTCACCAACCGCTTCGCGGGCCGGGGAATCGCTGCGGCCCTCGTCCGGCCGCCCTCATATTTTAAGTTAAAAATGACGCGCGAGGCCCTCAAGAAGTATTTTCTGGCCGTCGCGGACCACAGCCGCCTCCCCGTTCTCGTCTACAACGTGCCTCAAAACACCGGCATTTCCCTCGAACCCCAGCTCATCGTTGAACTTGCTGCGCACCCGAACATCGCGGGGCTCAAGGAGAGCTCGGGCAGCCTGGCCTTTCTCGAAGAGGTCGTCCGCGAAGTCCCGGCGGACTTCCACTATTTCGTGGGCTCCGGCCACGTCGTTTATCCGGGCCTCGAGATGGGGGCGTGCGGAGCCATCCTGGCCGTGGCCAACGCCGCGCCCGAGCTATGCGCCGGAATCTTCGAGCTGTTTCGGGAGGGGAGAAGGGACGAGGCGCGGAAACTCCAACTTGACCTCGTCCCTCTCAACAAGGCTCTGGTCGAGGCCTACGGAATCGCCGGGCTCAAGTACGCCCAGGAACTCCGGGGTTATTATGGCGGGCCAGTCCGGCTCCCGCTTCTTCCGCTCGACGAGAAAGGAAGGGGAGACATCGAAACCCGGATGCGAACTCTGGGGCTCTCGGTGCGCTGACCGCCGGAAGCCGAATAAAAACGACCGTGCACCCTGCTCCGACAGCCCTCTCCCTGCGTGTCCCCCGCCGCCGGCTCAGGCGAGGCTGCCCGCCGCACAAGACACCCTCCCGCTGCCGCTGCTACCTTCCGGTCCTGACGGGATTCACGGGCGGCGCTTTGCGCAGGACCCCAGCCCTCAACGCCACGTGCGAAGGCACCGGCCAGAAAGAGAGAAGCCTCGGCAGGGGATTCGACCCCACTGGAGCGGATTGTGGGTCACAGGGCACCGCTAGCTCCCCATCTAGCACGGTCGAGCTCTTATTATACACCGGAGAGGGTCAAATCTTCATTCTGCTACTTTTTCCTTTTGCCGCGGCCAGTCTATCGGCTATTCTCGGTTCCGCCGGCCGTATTCCGTTTTTGCCCGGGCTGGACTAAAATAGTGTTGTTTTCGAATGATCGGAGGATAAATCATGTTTTTCTCGGATTATACGTTCTTCCTGCTCATCCCTCCCCTGATCCTGGCTTTCTACGCCCAAGCCAGAGTCAAGGGGGCCTACAGGAAATACAGCCAGGTCTACGCCTCGTCAAGAATCTCGGGCGCCCAGGCCGCCTACCAGCTTCTCCAGACCGCTGGCGCGGGCGACGTCACCATCGAGAAGCAGCCCGGCGAATTGACCGATCACTATGACCCAAGGAAGCGCGCCCTCCGGCTGTCCCAGGGCGTCTACGACAGCTCGTCCATCGCCGCCCTGGGCATCGCCGCTCACGAGACAGGTCATGCCTTGCAGCACCATACTCACTACCAGCCCATGCATCTCAGGTCGCTGATTTACCCCGTTGCAAGCATCGGCTCGACCCTGGCCTTCCCTCTCTTCTTCATCGGCCTCCTGTTCAGCAAGAGCGGAACAAGCCTCCTCATGGACATCGGCATCATGCTCTTCGCCGGGGCCGTGGCCTTCTCGGTCGTCACCCTGCCGGTCGAATTCAACGCCTCGAAGCGGGCCTTGGTCCTCCTCGAGGAGCGGCGTTTCCTCACTCCGGACGAGATGACCGGCGCGCGCCAGGTTCTCAAGGCCGCAGCCCTGACCTACGTCGCTTCGACGGCCATGGCGGCCATGCAGCTGCTCCGCATGATCCTCATCCGTCAGTCTCGCGACTAGCCCGCGGCTTGCCATTCCGGTTGACTCCTCCTCCCCGCCTTGGTATCCTCCCCATACTCCGGCAACGGGAGACTCGGCCTGCCCATGCCGCGGCTCGAAAGGAGACCCATGACCCTTCCGGCTTCACTCGGACGTAGACAGTTTTTCAAAAAGACCGTCTTTGGAATGTTGGGGGCCGGGCTGGCCGGCCGAGGAGGAACGGCTGCGGCCGGCGTGCAGGCCGAGTCGCCCCCGCGAATCCGCGAATACCGCACGCTCGGGAGGACCGGTTTTGAGGTCTCCGACATCTCCTGCGGCTTCATCATGGACGACGGAGTCATCCGGGCCGCCTGCGATGCGGGCATGAACTATTTCGACAGCGCAGAGGAATACCCGGGGCACCATCGCCTCCTGGCCAGGGCCCTCAAGGGCGTCGACCGGAAATCCGTCTTCATCACCACCAAGCTCCTTGTCGAGGAAGACAAGTCCAAGGAGGGATTCGTCAGGCGGACGTTGAAGGCCCTCGAGGAGCTCCAGACCGAATATATCGACTGCCTGATGATGCACTGTCCGGAGAAAGCCGAAACGCTTAAGACCGAGGGCTTCCACGCGGCCATGACCGAGCTCAAAGCCGACGGACGGGTCAGGTATGTTGGGGTGTCCCAGCACGGCACCTTCTGGTTCCGGGACCCTGAAGAAACCATGGAGAAGATCCTCCTGGCCGCGGCCGACGACGGACGGTTCGACGTCTTCCTCATGGCCTACAATTTCCTGAGACGGGACAACTCCGAAAAAGTCCTCGAAGCATGCGCGGAGAAGCGGATCGGCGTCGCCCTGATGAAGACGGCCCCCATCGGCATATATAACAACTTGAAGTCGCGGATCGAGCGCCTGGAAAAGGAAAATAAGGCGGTCGACCCTCTGTACGTTGACGGGCTCAGGAGGTATAAGGAAAAGTTTAACGCCGCCCAGGAGTTCATCAAGGCCCACAACCTCCGGAACCCCGGGGAGATCCGCGACGCGGCCATCCGGTTCGTCCTCAGCCATCCGAACGTCCATACGGCCTGTTGCCAAACGCAGACATACACCGACCTCGAGGCACACCTCCGCTTGTCTGGCACCCGCCTCAGCCCGGCTGAAGTCGAGAAGCTCGACGCCTACAGGCAAGGCTGTGGCGGTCTCTACTGCCGCCATGCCTGCGGGCTCTGCGAAACAAGATGCCCGCACGGCGTGCCTGTCAACACGATCATGCGCTATGAGCATTATTTCCTCGGCCAGCGCAGGGAAAAGGAGGCCCTGGGGCTCTATGCGAAAATCCCCGGGGCCCGTGCGGACGCCTGCCGGAACTGTCCGGCTCCCTGCGAGTCCGGTTGCCCACATGGCTTGCCTGTTCAGGGCATGCTCATCGCCGCCCACGATGTCCTAAGCCTTTCCTAAGACGGCCTCGCGCAGGCTTGTCTCCGGCTGGGTCCGCGCTCGGCGACCGTCCGTAATAAGAGACACTTTTAGAGTACACTTTCCCGATCGATACAGTTTATTTTCCACCTGACAGGAGGCCGTCCCGCCCCAGGGGATTCCGGGCGCCGCTGGCACCCCTGCTGACGGGGAGTCAACTTGCCCGTCGGGGGAGTCTGCCCCCCTCCCGTTATTTCGGGAGTTTGGCACGCCGCTTGCACATAGGCCATTAAGAAGATAAGAAGAAAGGAGAATCAGATGAAGCTTTTTAAAACCGTAATGCTCGTCCTGGCCCTTTGCCTGGCCGCATACCCACAACAAGCGGTGACGGAGGACCTGGGCCTGGGGGCCTTTGCCAATGACAAAAGCCCGATCATGCTGGCCGTCGACGCCAGCCTGGTCAACGTTGACCTGACCAGCCCCTACGTCATGTTCGTGGTTTACATGGCGGCGAAGCGCCAGGACCAGGAGATCGTCGTGGCCCGGAACGGCGTGGCCATGGTCTATAAGGGCAAGGAGTACAAAATGCCGTCACTCCAGGACCTGCGGAAGAACTACCGGGGCGAAATCCGGGACATCAGCGTTTACCGGCACCTCGGCAAGGAGGGACTGATCTCTTCCTGGATGAGGCTCTACGAATTTCCGGCAAGTGGCGATTTCTTCCCGGCTCTGACTCTCGGGGCTCCGCTCAAGGCCGACGAGGGCTCCATGTATAGCTTCACCGGCTTCAGGACCAAGTGCTATTTCAAGAATCCCGGCTTCCAAAAGGGCGACAAGCTCATCCTCAAAGTCACGGCCAAGAATGATCCTTCGCTGACCGGAGAAGTCGAGGTCACTCTCAAATAACAGTCGCTTCGGATCGTGCTTCCCGGCCCGGGACCACGCCCGGGCCGGGGAGTTGCTCCCTGCCTTTCCCTCCCCTCTTTCTCCTCGGGCGGCCGGAAGCCACTTCTCCCGTCAAAGATCGGCTTCCTTCTCCCGCGCCTTGACAGCCCCCAACCCCAGTGATAAATAGAGCTTCTTGAGCTCGAGAAGGAGGTCCGCATGAATCATCCTAGAGTAGGACGCTTCGTCGTTTTCCTGGCCGTCGTGGGCTTGGCCGGTTCCGTCCTTCAGGCCCAAACGCCGCCCGACAAATTCCTCGGTTTCAAGGTCGGCGCCGACCGGAAGCTCGCCGACTACTCCCAGATCACGGCCTATTTTCAGAAGCTGGCCCAGGAGTCTCCAAGAATCAAGCTTTTCACGATCGGCGAGTCGGTTCAGAAAAGACCGATGATCATGGCCGCGATCTCCACCCCGGAGAACCTGGCTAAGCTCGACCGCTGGAAAGAGATCACGCATAAGCTCCGCGACCCACGGCTGACGACCGCGGAGGAGGCCCGGAAACTGGCCAAGGAAGGCAAGGCCATCGTCCTCATCACCTGTTCCATCCACGCGACCGAGGTCGCCGCCGCTCAGATGTCCATGGAGCTCGCCTACGACCTCGTCACGGGCAAGACGTTCTATGACACGAACAGGATGCTCAGCGACGTCATTGTCCTCCTCGTTCCCAGCCACAACCCGGACGGCAACCAGATGGTCGTCGACTGGTACAAGAAGTACGTCGGGACAAAGTACGAGGGTGGTGGCATGCCCTGGCTTTACCATGTCTACGCCGGCCACGATAACAACCGCGACTGGTACATGTTGAACCTGCCCGAAACCCGGGCCGTCACGAAAGTCCTCTACCATGACTGGCTGCCCCAGGTCCACATCGACGAGCACCAGATGGGCTCCACCGGGGCCCGCCTGTTCGTCCCGCCCTTCATGGACCCGCCCCTGCCCAACATCCAGCCCATGGTCTGGCGGATCGTCAACCTCTTCGGCACCGGCATGTCCTACGACCTCCAGAAGCATGGCCTGAGCGGCGTCGTCAACGGCCGGTCCTACACGGCCTGGTGGATCGGCGCCTGCGACGACACGTCTTGGCTCCATAATGTCAGCGGCATCCTGAGCGAAGCGGCCTCCGTCAGGGTGGCCACGCCCATCTCGATCGAAGCCAACGAGATCCCGACGACGTTCTACGAAAAGCGGATGGACTTCGTCGACCCGTGGCCCGGGGGCTGGTGGCGTCTCCGCGACATCGTCGATTACGAGCTCGTCCTCTCCAAGAGCCTGATCAAGACGGCCGGTCTCAACAAGGAAGACCTCCTCTTCAGCTTCTACCAGATGTACAAGAATTCGATAGAGAAGGTCGACCGGGGCCAGCCTTACGCGTTCGTCATCCCGGCCCGCCAGCGCGATTATCCGACGACGCTCAAGATGCTCGATGTCCTGATGGCGGGCGGGGTGGAGATCCAGCAGGCTAAGGCCGATTTCACGGCCGGCGGCAGGCTCTACCCCGCGGGCTCCTTCGTCGTCAAGATGGCCCAGCCCTACAAGACCTACGCCTGGGCGCTCCTCGAGAAGCAGAAATATCCCGACATGAGACAGTTCCCCGGGGGGCCCCCCGTCCCGCCCTACGACAACGCGGCCTGGACCCTCCCGCTCCAGATGGGCGTCGCCTGCGACCAGGTGGAGGAGGCTTTTGAGGCCAGGCTCGAGAAGATCGACAAGGTCCCCTACCCCGCCGTGAAAGCCCCGGGAGGGGCGGCCTGGGTCGTGCTCGACGCCAGGGCCAATGCGTCCTACGCCGTCGCCTTCGCCCTCCTTAAAGACAAGGCCGAAGTCTATCGCTCCACGGCGGCAGTGTCGGGCAGGGGCTTCGCCGCGACCGCGGGCAGCTTCCTTATAAAGACAACCCCCGAGGTCCTCAAGGCGCTCCCCGGTCTCCTCGAAAAGAGGCACGCCGAGGCGTTCGGCCTCGACGATATCTCCGCTGTCGAAAGAGCGGCCGTCAAGAATCCCAGGATCGGCCTTTTTCAGTCCTGGCGCGGCAACATGGATGAGGGTTGGACGCGCTACGTCTTCGACGACATGGAGATCCCTTACAAGACCCTCCACAACGATGACATCAAGGGGACGAAAGAGAAAAAGCCCGACCTGCGGGCCGAGTACGACGTCATCGTCTTCGCCGACGAGAACACGAACGTGATCAAGGGCATCCGCCCCGGCGCCGCCGGGACACCCTCCGGCGCGCCCGGCGGCGAATCGCCGATGTTCCGGATGTTCCAGCAGAACGTGCCCCCCGAGTACGAGGGCGGGATCGGCCAGGATGGCGTGGACGCCCTCAAGGCCTTCGTCGAGAAGGGCGGCATCATGGTGATGCTCAACCGGGCCGCGGAGTTCGCGATCAGCGACTTCAACGCGCCCGCCCGCAACGCCCTCCAAGGCGTGGAGAGGGCCAAGTTCTTCTGCCCGACCTCCATCCTGAGGATCCTGGTCGACAGCGAGACGCCGATCGGTTACGGCATGCCGAAGGAATCAGCGGCCATGTTCGTCAACAGCTTGGCTCTGGACACCTTTTCACCGCCCTATGACTGGGACCGCAAGGTCGTGGCCACCTATCCGGAGGACGGCGTCCTCCTGAGCGGCTGGCTCCTCGGCGAGGAGTATCTGGCGCGCAAAGCGGCCGTCGTGGATACGAAATACAAGGACGGCAGGATCATCCTGATCGGAATCCGGTGCCAGAACCGGGCCCAAGCCCACGGGACCTACAAGTTCCTGCTGAACGCGCTGCTGTATCCCGCGCAATAGCGGAGGCGAAGAAAGTCTGGCGGGCGAAATCCGGTCCGCCCTGGAACCGCAAGGGCGTTTTTCCCTGTTCGGCGGAGGGTAAGCGGAGGCGCCGTCTTATCTGGCCCTCAGGACCACGGACTCGCCGGGCTTCATCTCGATATCGTAAAGGCTCCCCACCTTCCGAACCCTGTCGGCCGGAATCCCTATGGCTTCGATGTTAGCGGCCAGGCCGAAGGGGTTCTCGAGGCGGACGAGCCCACCCTGCTCCGACACGATCCGGAGCTCGACGACGGCTCCCCCCTTCTTTCTCGCGGAGACGAGGAACGCGCCGTAGGTCCGCAGAAGGTCGAAGGCCGCGTCCTTCCAGGTATCGGGAACGGCCGGGAAGAGCCGGATAACCCCCGTGTGACTCTGGATGAGCATTTCCTGGATGGCGGCGGCGAAGGCAAAATTCCCCTCGAGGGTGAACGGCCTGTAGGTGAACTTGGACTTGCCGCTCTTGGTCTGGTCGCCGTTGACGTGAAAGCTGTTGGGCAGGCAAAAGCATTCGGCGAAATCGTGGAGGGCCCGGGCGGCCTTGTCGCCGTTCATGGCCCGGGCGGCCAGATTGCCAAGCCAGCTGTAGGAATAGCCGCACCACCAGTCAGGACCCAGCCGGTCGAGCTCGGCCAGGGAGGCCCTGATCGTCGCCCGGTCGGACTCTCCATTCTCCCAGTCCACGATGCCCAGGGGGTGAATGGCCATGAGGTGGGAGAAGTGGCGGTGGGACTCCTTGAGCGGATATCCCGGGGCGACAAGGAGCCGGCCGTCGTCCGGCGACCGGGCGAGCTCGGGCCATTCAGAGAGGACTTTGAGCCAGCGCTCCCGGTCCTTCTTGAGATCCAGCTCGCCGGCGAGTTCCGCGGCTGCCGCGTAGAGCCAGCGGATAAGGGCTAGGTCGAAATTCGTAGTTTCCGTGAACCAGGCGTCGATCCGGTTGTAGTTGATTTCGGGACTCGAGCTCAGGGCGAGCTGCCTCTTGCCGTCGTCCCTGCGGACGGCCATCGCATCTAGGAAGACGGCGACATCCTTGAGCCAGGGATATGCCCTCTCCTTCAGGAACGTCCGGTCCCGGCTGAATTGCCAGTGGAGGTAGAAATGCTGGGCCAGCCAGGCCGAAACGGTCGTCCCGAGCGAGTACTGGATCCAGCCGCCCATGGGCTGGCCGGTCAGGGTGCAGACGCCGGGGACGTTGAGGCCTTCGGTTTGGAAGTAGCGCTGCGTGTACCGCCTGGCTTCGGCCCGGATCGTCCAGAGCCACTCGAGGAAGGACAGCCCCTCCTCGAGGTGGTTGGCGGCGTAGCCGGGCCAGTAGCTCAGCTGGGTGTTCAGGTCGTTGTGGTAATCTCCCTTCCAGGGAGGCAGGTTCCCGTCGTCCGCGGTCCAGACGGCCTGGAGGGTGATGGGCGGCGCTCCCCGCCTGGAGGCGGCGCCGAACTTATAGATTTCGAGATACCATTGCTTCTCGAGCACGGGGTCGGGAATCTCCACGGCCGATTGGACCCAGAACCTTTTCCACCAAGCTTTATGGGAATCGAGGTCGATGGCCGCCAGCCGCTTCCAGGCCGCGGCCACGGCTTCGGTCGCGTCCCCGCCCCCTTCCCTTCCCTGGACACGGGCGCTAATGCTCCAGACACCGATGAGAAGATTCGCGTCCGGCTTTTTCCATTCGACCGAAACGTCGTAGCTCATCCCGCCCCAACCCTTCTGGTGGTAGCGGATCGCGCTCTCTTGTTGAGTGACCTCCGGCGCCGGGTAGCCTAAGCTGGCCA
>Ga0153916_10004990_pt1 | contig 10087 bp, 11 predicted proteins | sample Opewatmetagenome_FD_109642 | JGI IMG/M metagenome (GOLD analysis project Ga0153916, IMG submission 109642) | Freshwater wetland microbial communities from Ohio, USA - Open water 3 Core 3 Depth 4 metaG | ecosystem: Environmental > Aquatic > Freshwater > Wetlands | place: USA: Ohio, Lake Erie...
CGTGGCTCCTCCTCCAGGATCTTCCCGAGGAGCCCAGCGATCACCCCCGTGCCGGAGAGGTCACCCTGGAAGGCCCTGGCCCGGTCCCCGAAATCCCCGCGGAACTCCCCGCAGGCCTCCCCGAGCCGGGCACCGTTCCGGCCGGTGATGTAGACGGTTGCCCCTTCCTCCAGGAGGCGGCGGGCAATTGCTTTCCCGATGCCACGGGTCGAACCGCTGACCGTGGCGACCTTGCCGTGCAGGAGAGCCATGTGATCCCACTCTTTCTATGGCCCCTCCCATCATATCACCCTGTCGCGTGCGAGGGGGAACCGTGGGGTGACACCCCCTCTACCCCTGCAGGGCCGGGCCGGGGTACCGGTGGCTTCCGGGGTTTCAAGGGCCCCTGGGCGGCATCCTCCCGGGTCAGGCGCCTGCCAGGTACCCCTCGACGAAGCGGCGGTTCCGGATGGCGAGGTCCAGCTCGCTCGCCGAGGGATCCCGCTGTGCCTGGAGGATATACGGCCCCCTGAAACCTGCCGCCCGGATCAGGCGGAAGCAGGTGGGGAAATCGGCATCCCCGGTGCCCAGGAGGACACTCCCGCCCTTCCCTACCCGGTCCTTGACATGGATGCTCCCCAGCCAGGTCGAGATGAGGCCGAGTTCATGCTCCGGATCGTACCCGAGGGACGCGCTGTTCCCGATGTCATAGTTGGCCCGGACCCGTGGGTGACCCACCGACGAGAGGATCCCTGCCACCCGCTCCGGCGGCAGATCCGACTCCAGGTCCAGCGCGACCCCCGCGTCCTCGAGTGCCGGGACGAGGAGACGGAACAGGTCGGTGAGGATCCCGATCTCCGTCCCCGTCCGGAGCGATGATGCATCGACGAAGGGGAGGACGATGTGGTCTGCCCCCAGCAGCTCTGCCCGGGAGACCAGCCAGCACAGGTGCCGGGCGTTCTCTTCGCGCGATGCATCCCCCTCCCTCGCCAGGGGCGCCTCCATGAAGTAGTCTGCACAGATGGACTGCACCCCGATGCCGTGCTCGGCGGAGAGCCTGTGGATCCTCCGTATCCCGGCATCGGAGGCGATAGGGTTTTCGGCCGCCGTGGCCTTCTCGTAGATCCACTCGATGCACGCGAGGCCCGCCCTCCGTGCCAGCGGGAACTCCTCCTCCCAGGTGTCGAGCGGGAAGGCCTGGAGGGCGCCCTTCACGGGGGGTGAGAGGCGGCCCTGCATGATGCCGACGGGATCCATGGCTGCTCAGGGCGGTGTGTTTCCCTGCTGCGGCTCGACAAGCTCGACGAGGGTGCCGTCCGGGTCCCGGCAGAAGCAGACCCGGACGCTGCCGTCGGCGGACCGTGCCGGTCCGGAGAGGAAGGGCACTCCCTCCCGGGTGAGGGCTTCGAAGAGGGCATCCAGGTCCCGGACCGTGAAGGCAACATGGGTCGGCCCCGGGGTGTACACGGTGCGGGAAATTCCCCTTGGGGCGGGGTGGGAGGCGAAGGAGAGGAGCTCCACCATGCCGCCCCCTTCGGGAGGGGCCAGTTTCACCGTGGTGACCTTCACCCCTTCGAGCCCGAGGACGGTGTCAATGGAGGGCCCCTCCTCGGCCTTCCTCGCCCGCACCGTGAGGCCGAGCATGTCGCGGTAGAAGGCGAGGGACGCCCCGAGGTCCCTCACCACGATGCCGGCATGCCGGAACCCGGTAATCACCGGGATCCTCCCCGGCCTTCCACCACTTCCCCGACGGACTCGGCGAGCACGGAGAGCCCTTCCCCGAGCGCCTCGTCCTCGATGGTGAGGGGCGGCCCGATCTTGATGGACTCGCGGCCGGTATGGACGAGGAGGAGGCCCTTCTGCATGGCCTTCTCGCAGACGAGGCTCGCCGTGAGGGGATCCGGCTGCCCCGTGGCCGGGTCCGCGAGGATCAGGGAGGCGAGCATCCCCTTCCCGAAGACGTACCGGATCCGTTCCGGGTACCTCTCCTGCAGCCGGTGGAGGCCGGCGAAGAGGATCTCCCCACGGCGGGCCGCCTCCTCCACGAGGTCCCGGGACTCGAGGAACTCCAGGGTGGCGAGCCCAGCGGCGCAGGAGAGGGGGTTTGCCGAGTGGGTGCTGCTCATGGACCCCACCTCCGGGAGGTCCATCATGGCCCGGCTCCCCATGACGGCAGAGAGGGGGAGGCAGGAGCTGATCCCCTTCCCGCAGAGGACCATGTCCGGCTCGACGCCGTAGTGCTGGTAGGCGAAGAACTTCCCGGTTCTCCCGAAGCCACCCTGGATCTCGTCGAAGACCACCGGGAGGCCCTGCTCCCGCGCCCATCGGAAGAGGGCCCGGACATAGTCCGGCGGGAAGAAGACGGCCCCCCAGCCGATGTACGACTCGAGAATGAAGCCCGCGAGGTCGGAGCCGGGATCGATTCCCCTGGCGAGGAGACGGTCGATATCTGCATGGAACCGGTCCTCGCCGGAGACTTCCCTGCCCTCCTCCCAGAGGACCCAGGGGTAGGGGAAGGGGATCCTGTGGATGTGGGGGTCCTCGTACCCGATCCAGGTCCTCGACGCCGGGCTGCCGCCGAGCATCTGGGCCCCGAGGGTCCGCCCGTGCATGGCATCCTCGAAGGAGATGATGCCCCCGTGGCGCTTCCCCCGGGCCTGGGCATGCATCCGGAGGAGCTTGATGGCGCACTCGGCGGCCTCGGTCCCCGAGGAGAGGAGGAAGGCCTTCTCCAGCTGCGGGGGGGTCGCCCCGACGAGCCTCTTGAGGTACCGTGCCCGGATCTCCGTCGCATAGGTATAGCTGTGGAGGAGATCGTGGCCGATGATCTCGCCGAGGGCGGCCTTCACCCGGGGATTCCCATGCCCCGCGTTCGTGACAAAGATGGTGGAGGTGAAGTCGATCCAGGTATTCCCCGAGGAATCGGAGACCTGGAAGCCGGAAGCCCTGTCCCAGACCACCGGCATCTGCCCGTGCATGGACCGGGACTCGTAGCGCTCCAGGTCATCGAGGATCGGCAGGGACGCCGGGTTCGGGATCGGCGTCCTGATCCTCCGGAACCTGGTCTCGACCTCCGGGACCGGGACGGGGACACGGGAAAACTGGAAGCCACCCATGGCGATGTCCTGAAAATGATAGATTATCTTCGCTCTCTCCCCTCTTATGCCTTTTTCAGGAGGTCGAGGAGGGGGTGCCCCTCCCGGTCCAGCAGGCACTCGAGGAGGAGGAAGCTCTCCCCGGTGTCGATCTCGATGGTGAAGGGGGTGACGAAGGCGAGGATCCGGGGCCCGTGGAGGGTACCGGCCTCCTCCACGTGCGCGGTCCGGAGGATGTCCACGTAGCCGTTGGGATGGAAGGCCTTCGGGAAGGCCTGCCGGGGGAGGTTGTAGTACTCGGGCCTGGTCTCCTGGGGGAAGAGGCCGGTGAAGTACCCTCCCTCGATGCCGAACATCTTCTGAGGCGGCTCGGGGGTCTCGTGGGCTGACCGGAGGGACGTCGCCAGGGGCTTTCCGAGGAAGGACCGGATGGCCTCCCCGATGAGGCCTGGGTCCCGGAGCGGCGTGGTGGGCCGCAGGTGGACGAGGAGGTCCGGTACCCGCCCCTCCTCCTGCCTGAACCAGCCGATGGCATGGCGGACGAACTCGATGTCGGGGGACGCGTCGCCGGCGAACTCCCCGGGCCGGAGGAAGGGGACCTCCGCCCCCCAGGCCTCGGCGACCTCCCCGATCTCCCTTGAGTCCGTGGAGACGACTACCCGGTCAATATCCCTGCACGCCCGGGCCGCCACGATGGAATAAGCGATGAGGGGATATCCTCTCAGATCCCGGAGGTTCTTCCGGGGTACTCCCTTGGATCCCCCCCGGGCCGGTATGAGCGCGGTGACCGTCGCCATGGTGCTGCTCCGGCTGGTTACCTCACCTCTGCCCGGGTCACAGAAAAGACATTCTGAGGAATCCAGGCATCCATCTGAATCCTGTAGGGGAGGCTCATCACCGTTCCCCCGCGGGTTTCCGTGCCGTTCCCAGGAGCATGACCTCCTTCGAGAAGCGGATGAGCTTGTTCATGCCGTCTCCCCATCGTGCGTCCTGGTAGGGCCGGTAGGAGAGTGGCAGGATCGCAAAGAGCCAGGCCACGGGGGTGAGCCCGGGGTGCTTCCAGAGGAAGGGCAACTGCCTGAAGTGCGACACCCGGACTTCGGCGAAGCCGGCGATGCTCAGCGCATCGGCAAGGGATGGAACCGTAAAGGGGGTGACATGGGTGTGATCGATATAGAAGGGACCCCAGTAGGTGTGAGCCCAGCTGGGGGTCATGATCACCGCAACGCCTCCCGGCTTCAGGAGCCGGCAGGCGTTCCTCAGGAGACCCATGGGATGATGCAGGTGCTCAAGCACGGACTTGCTGAAGATGAAGTCGAAACCCCCGTCGGGCAGGGGGATCTCCGCGCACTCCAGATCGCAGATGGACACCGGGAAGGTCTCCCCGGGCTCCTGAGCCGCCGGGGAGATGTCGACCCCCTCCACCTCGAATCCCAGCCTCGAGAAGGCATGGAGGTGGTCCCCCCGCCCGCAGCCGATGTCCAGGAGTTTCCCGGGCCGGTGATACACCCTGTCCAGCAGGTGCCGGGCAAGGAGATCGGGATAGGCCCCCGGTGGAGCCCGCTCCCCCGGGTAGGTGACCTCAAGGTAGCGGGGGTCTCCAAGGGGAGAATTTGCAGGGGGCGTCTCGCGCTTCATGTCCATGCCGCCGTCCTGTTCAAGCTTCCTCTCTCCTTTCAGAGGCTGCCCTCGAAGTACCTGAGCTTCTTTGCCACGCCGAGCTCCTTCTCCGAGACCCGCTTCTCGCCGTCGCCCAGGATCTCCTGCACCTTCCGGATCTCGCCCATGAGCTGCTCCAGGTCGGCCTTCTCGAGGGAGGCGGCCTGGTCGCTCCCGTACATCTTCCTGTCGAGGGTGATGTGCCGTTCCAGCGCCACGGCGCCCATCGCCACGGCAAGGACCGAGGGGAGGATACCCGTCTCATGGCCGCTGTATCCCACATCGCACCCGTATCGTTTCGAGAGCGCCGGGATCATCCGGAGGTTGCATTCATGGTCCTCGGATGGGTACGTGGAAACCGCGTGCATGAGGGTGAAGGGGCAGCTGGCATCGCGGAAGATCTCCACCGCCCGGTCGATCTGCTCCAGGGTGCTCATGCCCGTGGAGATGTAGGCCGGCTTTCTCTCGGCCGAGACCACCTTGAGGAAAGGGACATGGGTGAGCATGGCAGAGGCGACCTTGTTGAAGGGGAGGTCGTACTGCTGGAGGAAGGCCTGGCTTTCCATGTCCCATGCCGAGGCAGACCAGAGAATACCCCGCGTGCGGCAATAGGCATCGATGATGTCGTACTCCTTCTTCCCGAACTCGAGCCCCTCCTTCTGGGCCCTCTGGGTGGTTCCCCAGGGGCTCTCCCTGGGGGCATCGAGCACCTCCTTCGGGTACACGATGTCGATGGTCCGCTTCTGGAACTTCACTGCATCGCAACCGGCACCCCCGGCTCTATCGATGAGTTTCCGGGCGATGTCGATGTCCCCGTTGTGGTTGATACCGATCTCTGCGATAACGAAGGTCTTCATGGCTGGTTCTCCTCCCCTGGATGATCCCCCGGGGGACCTGCCCCCAGGATCCTGTCTGTGACCTCCCTGATGGCGCCCTGCCCCCCTTTCCTTTGGGTGACGTAATCTGCCGCGAGAAGGACGGGAGGAACGGAGTCGGCAACCGCGATCCCGACACCCGCGGCCTCGATACAGGCGAGGTCGTTCACATCGTTCCCCATGTACGCGGTCTCGTCGGCGGTGAGGTGCGACTCCCTGAGGAGCCTCTGGAAGGCGGCAGGCTTGTCGTCGATGCCGGTGAGGCACTCGAGGTTCAGCTTGCGGCACCGTTCCCGCACCACCGGGCTCGTCTCCTTGGAGATGACGATCACCCGTATATCCGGCCTCCTCTCCCTGAGCATCTTGATCCCGAGGCTGTCCCCCCGGCTGCAGATGACCGATTCCCTGCCGGTCTCGTCGCAGATGACCCGGTTGTCGGTGAAGACCCCGTCGAAGTCCAGGGCCAGGAGCCGGATCTTCCGGAGCCGGTCGTCAACGGGAGCCATGGCAGATCTCCTCCTCGACCATGCCGCAGATGATGTGGGCTATCATGGCGTGGGCCTCCTGCACGAGGGGGGTCGAGCCCGAGGGCACGCTGATGACGTGCGCGGTCACGCCCGGTATGCTCTTCACCTTCTCCCCGGTGAGGAGGACCGGCATGGCCCCCCGCACCCTCGCCGCCTCGAGCCCCCGCACGACGGACGGGGAGGTCCCGCTCGTGCTGATGCCGAGGACGACGTCGCCCTCCTGCACGAGGCCCTCCACCTGCCGGCTGAAGACATGCTCGAAGGCATCGTCGTTCCCGACGGCCGTGAGGATGGAGCTGTCCGTGGTGAGGGCGATGGCGGGCAGGCTCCCCCGGGGGAACCCGTACCTGTTGATGAACTCCGCCGCGATGTGCTGCGCATCGGCCGCGGACCCGCCGCACCCGAAGAGGAAGAGGCGGTGGCCCTGCCGGAAGGCCCCGGCGATCGCCCGGGACACGGCCTTCACCGCCGCCCGGAGCTCCGCGTCCAGGAGGATCCGGTCCACGAGATCGAGGTGGGCCCGGACATGGGCCTCCGCGTAGTCCTTCACGGGCACGACACCCCTCTCATCCCCCGCGGGCCTTCCGCCAGTCCTCGAGGAACCGCCGGATCCCGGCCTCCGTGAGGTTATGCCGGAACATGGCGTCCAGGATCTTCGGCGGGATGGTGGCCGCATGGGACCCGAGCTTCGCCGCCCCGGTGACATGGAGGGGGTGGCGGATGCTCGCGGTGATGACCTCAGTTTCGAAGCCGTACTGGTCATAGATCCCGAGGGTGTCTGCCACCACCCCGAGGCCGTCGTGGCCGATGTCATCGAGCCGGCCCACGAAGATGCTCGCATAGGTGGCCCCCGCCCGGGCCGCGAGGAGCGCCTGGTTTGCCGAGAAGATCAGGGTGACGTTGGTCTTCACCCCGCTCCCGGCGAGCTGCTTCACCGCCCTGAGCCCCTCGGGGGTCATGGGGACCTTCACCACGACGCCAGGCGCGATCCGGGAGAGCCTCCGGGCCTCTTCGGCGATCTCCTCCGCCGTCTCCGTGACGGCCTCGACGCTCACGGGGCCGTCCACGAGCTCCGCGATCTTCCGGATGTGCCCCTCCATGTCCCTCCCTGCCTTTGCCTCGGCGATGAGGGTGGGGTTCGTCGTCACCCCGTCAAGGATGAAGGCGTACCGCGCTATCGCCTCCAGGTCCGCCGTGTCGATAAAGATCTTCATGCTGTTACCTCCTCCTCTTCTCCACCAGGTCCTGCACGGTCCGGGCGATGGACGCGGCGTCCAGGCCGAAGTGGGCATAGAGCTCGTCCACCCTGCCGGATCCCCCGAACTGGTCCTGTACCCCGATCCGTTTGAGAGGCACCGGGTATTCCTCTGCCAGGAGCTCGGCGAGGGCGCTCCCGAGCCCCCCGTGGACAGAATGCTCCTCCACCGAGACGATGCACCCGGTGCGCCGTGCCTCCCGGAGGACGGCCTCCCGGGCGAGGGGCTTCACCGTGTGGACGTCGATGACCCGTGCGGAGATGCCCTTCTCCCCGAGCAGCCTCCTCGCGAGGAGGGATTCCCGGACCATGCACCCGCAGGTGCAGAGGGTGACGTCGGTCCCGTCGGCGAGGACCGGGTAGGACGCCGCATCGTACCGGTACTCCCCCTCGGTGAAGACGTCGAGGGTCCTCCTCCTCGAGAGCCGGATGTACTTGGGGCCCGGTTCCCGGGCCGCGAACCGCACCATCTCCCGTGTCTCCGTCGAGTCCGCGGGGACCATCACCCGCATGTTCGGGATGACCCGCATGAGGGCCAGGTCTTCCAGGCTCTGGTGCGTGGCCCCGTCGCCCCCCAGCGAGAGGCCCGCGTGGGTCATGACCAGGTTTACGGTCAGGCTATCAAGGGCAACGGTGTTCCGGATTTGCTCCCATGCCCGCCCGCAGCCGAAGATGGCAAAGGTGCTGACAAAGGGGATCTTCCCGCTGAGGGCGAGACCGGCTGCAACGTCGATGAGGTTCTGCTCCGCGATCCCCAGGTCAAAGAACCGGCCGGGGAACCGCCGGGCGAAGCGGCTCGTCTTGGTCGAGGCCGAGAGGTCGGAGTCGAGGACCACGACGGCCGGGTTCCTCTCCCCCACCTCGACGAGGGCCTCGCCGTAGGCATCCCGGCTGTGGCTGCACCGGGAGAGGTCAGGTTCCATGCGGCCCCCCCTCCAGGCAGTCGAAGGCCCGGGCGAGCTCCTCCGGGGTGAGCGGCTGGGTGTGGTACTTCAGGTTCCCCTCGATGAAGGGTACCCCGCGCCCCTTGATGGTGTCGGCGATGATGGCGACCGGGCGGCCCCGGACCGATCTCATCTCCCGGTAGGCCCCCAGGAGGGCCCCGAGGTCATGCCCCTCTACCGTGATGACGTGCCAGCCGAAGGACCGGAACTTGGCCGCGAGGTCCCCGAGGGCCATGACCTCCTCGGTGGGCCCGCTGATCTGGAGGCCGTTCCGGTCGATGACGGCGGCGAGGTTGTCCAGCCTGAAGTGGGCCGCCGCCATGGCGGCCTCCCAGACCTGCCCCTCCTGGCATTCCCCGTCACCCAGGAGGACCGTCACGCGCGAGGGCCTGCCGTCGAGCCTCGCGGCGAGGGCCATCCCGATCCCCGTGGACAGGCCCTGCCCGAGGGACCCCGAGGAGGCGTCGAGGCCGCGGAGCCGGTGCATCACGGGGTGCCCCTGGAGGGGGCGCTGGCACCGGCGGAGAAAGGAGAGCTCCGCCTCGGGGAAGTACCTCTTCTCGGCCATGACGGCGTAGAGGGCCGGCGCGGCGTGCCCCTTGGAGAGGACGAACCGGTCCCGGTCCGGGTTCCCCGGGTCGCGGGGGTCACACCGCATTTCCGAGAAGAAGAGGGAGACGAGGATCTCCACGCAGGAGAGGGAGCTCATGTAATGGCCGCTCGCGGCCTCCCCGGTCATCCGGAGGATGTTCCTGCGCACGTGCCGCGCGATGGTCTCCAGGTCCTCGATGGTGGCGGGCTTCACGGCCTCCCCTCCCCGGACAGCGCTCTCTCCGGCAGCCGGCCCGGGTCCCTCTCCCCGGGAGGCGGGTCCCCTGCCGGGTCTCTCCTGCCTCCTCGCGGGTCGGCGCAGGGACATGCGGGAATCACCCTGCCTGGTTCCTTTCCACGGAAAATACCGGGAGGTACCTGGACAGCTTTCGGTATATCGTTTGAACCCCCTTCATATGAACCACTCGATAGGCCACCGCGATCCCCATTAAATATATTAAAATTTTAATATAATAATATCCTGCCGATCCCCGCGGCGGGCCCCGGCTCCCCCCGTCCTTCCGGAACAGGGCATGGACGTGCTCCGACCCGCGCACCAGCCGGAAGCCCTTCCCGGTGGCCAGGTCGGTCAGGGTCTTCAGGCTGAAATGGTAGAGGTGGGCGTTTTGCAGGAAGGCCATGATATCCCCGTAGGCCCGGTGGATGTGGAAGACCCCTGGGAGCTCGATGTAGAGGAGCCCATCCTCCTTCAGGGCCCTGTTCACCTCGGCCAGGAATTCCGGGGGTGACTCGATGTGTTCCAGCACGTGGCTCATCACGATGAGGTCGGCCTCCCCGTACTTCCCGGCCAGGTCCTGCAGCCTGCCTTTCACGAGGGTCAGCCCCCTCGTCCGCCCGTACGCCAGGCTCTCCCCGTCCAGGTCGCAGCCGTACCCCGTCCAGCCATCCTCGACAAAGGGGAGGAGGACGCCTCCCAGCCCGCACCCGACATCGAAGACCACCGGCCCCTGCCTCTTCCCAGTATACGGCCTGACAAAGTCCCGCACGAAACGTCCCCGCAGGGCCTCGGCGCCGAAGAGCCGGGGAAGGTCGGGAGCGTCCCCCCCAAAGCCCGGGTCGTACATCGGCCGGAAGTCGTCCTCGTAGAACCTGACAAGGCTCCCGGAGTCGAACCTCGGGGAGGTCCTGAGGACGCCGCATC
>Ga0153916_10004992_pt1 | contig 10085 bp, 9 predicted proteins | sample Opewatmetagenome_FD_109642 | JGI IMG/M metagenome (GOLD analysis project Ga0153916, IMG submission 109642) | Freshwater wetland microbial communities from Ohio, USA - Open water 3 Core 3 Depth 4 metaG | ecosystem: Environmental > Aquatic > Freshwater > Wetlands | place: USA: Ohio, Lake Erie, Old...
CCTCTTCTTCCTCCGCCAACCTTATCCACTCTTTTTACTTGCTCTCTTAATCTTTAATTGCCCCTGTATTTCAAATGATTGCCTTGAGTCGAAATCAACAATGTGACTTGCTTCCTGCACTCCACAGTCGGTCTTCTTTTTGACATTCAACTCCCTTTCTCGTATATTCAAACCAAGCAAAAGCGAGTTCTTATCATCTTTTGATAAGGGTTGAGGAGGTTAAAATGAGAGTCATTAAAATCAGTGGAGTAAAGAAAGAATCATTCAGTAACCCTCTTTTTACCGGCTTGGATGTGACGAGACAGGTTCTTTTGCCGGATAGCAAAGAGTACGACGTCAATGTTGTGAATTTCGGCAAGGGGGTTCGCAACAAGTTTCACACCCACGACAGCGAACAAATCCTCATAGTCACCTCTGGAAAAGGGATGATCGCGACAGAAACTGAAGAGAAGGTGATCTCCACAGGAGATGTTGTCATTATTCCTGCCGGCGAGAAACACTGGCACGGCGCGACCAAAGACTTGGAGTTCTCGCACATTTATGTATCTCGTTTGGGAAGCAAATTAACTCAATTGGAGGATTAGGAAAACAAAAAGGGGAGGATCGTATAGATGATTTTGGGGTCGGCCCTTGACGGATTGTTGCCCGAATGCCTCTTTTGAGGATTCTTAGCTTCAAATGTAAATTCCCTTATATCCAATCTACGATCCGGGAAATCATTGATTCATTTTTTCGATTTTCACCGCACAGACCTTGAATTCCGGGATCTTGGCAATGGGATCAAAAGTGGGGTTGGTCAAGATATTTGCTCTACTTTCCAAAAAATGGAAAGGCATAAATATTGTCCTTTTACTTGTAGTGCGGGTTAATTTGACTTTGCTCAAAACAGAACCCCTTCTCGATTCAATTACGACCCAATCTCCATCAGAAATGCCAAGTTCCACAGCATCTTCAGGATTCATTTCGAGAAAACACTCATTGATCTCCCGTTCCAATGATGGAGAATTTCTCGTCATCGTACCTGTATGGTAGTGGACATGGATTCTCCCGGTGGTCAACTGGAAGGGGTAATCTCCATCAACCAATTCTGCGGCAGGCTTATATTCAATTGGAGTAAAAAGACCTTTCCCTCTTGTAAAACGCCCCTGGTGTAAAAACTTTGTTCCTGGATGGTCTCTATTCGGGCAGGGCCATTGCAATCCATCACCTTGAAGTCGATCATAAGTGATGCCAGCGTAGGATGGGGTGAGTTTTGCAATCTCTTCCATAATGGCTTGAGGAGACTCATAATCCATCCCGTAACCGAAACGATTCGATAGCTCCTGAATAATGCGCCAATCTGGTTTGGCCGCTCCAGGAGGCTCGATCGCCTTCCGAACCATCTGAACCCTTCTTTCCGTATTGGTAAAGGTTCCATCCTTCTCTGCAAAGGAAGCGCCAGGCAGTACCACGTGGGCAAGATCTGATGTGGGAGTAGAGAAAATATCAATGACCAGAAGAAAGTCGAGGGCTTTTAATGCCTTCTCCACATGATGGCTATCCGGATCGCTCACCATTGGATTTTCGCCCAAGATGATCATCCCTTTGACCTTGCCTTCAAGAATGGCAGGAAACATTTCTGTCGCGGTCATCCCTATCTTCTCTGAAAGCTTGCTTCCCCATGCTTCTTCGAACTTCTGGCGAACAGATGGATCGGTTACTGCTTGGTAACCCGTATAAACATTCGGCAGCCCGCCCATGTCACAGGCTCCCTGGACATTGTTCTGGCCTCGAAGAGGGTTGATACCTGTGGATTCCTTGCCAAGATTTCCAGTAAGCATGGCCAGATTGGCAAGGGACCTGACATTGTCCACCCCTGTCGTGTGCTGGGTGATGCCCATGGTGTAGAGAACACTTGCCCGCTCAGCCTTGGCATAGTATTCGGCCGCTTTTTCCAGATCGGCGACGGGGATTCCTGTGATCTCCGAGACCTTTTCAGGAGGATAATTCTCAACAACCTTTTTCATTTCCTCAAAGCTTTCCGTACGCTCATCAATGAAGGCCTGGTCTTGCCACCCGTTTTTCAAGATGATATGTATCAGGCCGTTGATGAGAGCCACATCAGTTCCGAGGTTCTGCTGAAGATGCAAATCGCTTTGAAGAACAATGGGAATCTTGCGTGGATCAGCGACCACCACTTTGGCTCCTCTCGCTTTTGCACGGAACACACGGGTGGCAATGAGGGGATGAGCGATGGAGGTGTTGGAACCGATGATCAAGATACAGTCGGCCCGTTCAATCTCTTCAATGGAGTTGGTCATGGATCCACTCCCAAACGAAGCGGCCAGCCCGGCCACTGTGGAGGAGTGTCAAAGACGGGCACAGTGGTCAGTGTTATTCGTTCCGATGGCAGCCCTGGTAAACTTCTGTAAGAGGTAGTTCTCTTCGTTCGTGCATTTGGCCGAAGTTAAAACGGCGATGCTGTCTGGCCCATACTTCTCTTTAATCTCTTTCAGTCTTTGGGCAGAGAAATCTAAGGCCTCATCCCATGAGGACTCCTGCAAAATATCGCCTTTTCTCACCAAAGGTTTGGTCAAACGATTTGGGCTCATGACAAACTCATGGACCGTCCATCCCTTGACACAGAGCTTACCTTCATTCACAGGGCTCGTCTTGGATGGAAGGGTTCCAACGATCTTTCCATCCAAAACCTCTAAAAGCATGCCACATCCACATCCGCAGTAAGGGCAGGTCGATAAAACCGTCTTAAATTCCATCGAACTATTTCACCTCAATGATATTCAGGGGTGACTTCTCATCAACGCTGTAACCTGTTTTATAACCAAACTCTTCGCTCACAATATCAGCGATCTTCTTATAAAGTGTTCTCAAAGGAATATCTGCTGGACAGGCCTCTTCACAGAGGCCGCAGTCAATACATCTTCCGACCATATGCATGGCCCTCACCAGATGAAAAGTGGGATTATCTGGCGGTACCTCTCCTTTACCGACGAGAAACTCTTCCTCAAGAGTACATTCATTGCAAAAACACATTGGGCAGACATTCCGGCAGCCGAAGCATTTGACGCAACGATTAAATTCAGCCAACCAGAACTTGAATCGAGCATCCAAACCCATTTCATTGATGCGAGCGACCTTTTGGCTCCCTGTTTTTTCTCCCCTTGGACCATCGATCAAACCATCCGGAAAGGGTTTTTCACATTCACAGACCTTGGCCAGTTCGTCAGGACAACCGATTCCAATGGGTATGACTTTCTCTTCATCTAACTGTTTCCATTTGAAGAGCTCCCGAAGCCCTCTCTCATCGCAGCCCCGGACTAAGACGGCGAAGGTCTCTTCAGGATATTCCATAGCTAACCGGATCAGTATTTGATTAAGCGGATAACGGGAATCCCCTGCTTTCTTCCAATCACCCAATGAGAGTGATTCAAGTTCTTGAGGATCGCAGAAGAGGTGTGGCATGATGTGGCCATTCTCCCCTCTCAATCCCAGAAACCCCCTAATCTTCCCTTCAACCAAAAGGGCTCTAACAGTCTCTTTGATCTTCGTATTCACCACTTCTTTATTCCACCTGAGATTGGGGCTCAGACTAAGGTCCAGAAAAGATTATTCAACCAAGCCCAGCCTCAAACTTAGCCTTATCATTAGGCGGCATCCTTCTCCTTCAAAGGATTCGTTCCTAACTTTTTAATCTCTTCTGCAAACTCTGAAATCTCGTGAACGAATTCAACGGCTTCTGCAGAAGAGACCCATCTCATCCGGAGGCGTTCTGGGTTGATCCCCGAGAATTCAAGCAACTTCTGCAGGACCGCCAACCTCTTCTTCGCCATGACATTACCAGACTGGTAATGACATTCACCAAGACGTCAGCCGGCCACAAAGACGCCATCTGCCCCTTCCTGCAAGGCCTTCAGGACATAGTGAGGCGAGATCGTCCCGGCACACATCACCCGGATGACCCGGATCGTCGTCGAATACTGCATTCGACTGACCCCAGCCAGGTCAGCGGCAGCATAGGCTCACCAGGTACACAAGAAAGCAATAATTTTAGGTTGAAAACCTTCCGACATCATTAGACTCCATTTATAATTTTATAATCTACTCTAATCCCACCACCCCCCCCTTAGTAAAGGGATTGGGGGGATTTTTATGCGGCCATCGCCTTCTCAATCTGGGCATAGATCTGCTTGCTGGTGAAACGCTTCAATTGTGCACTGGCAGAAGGACAGGTGGCTGCGCAGGCTCCACATCCCTTACAGATCACCTCATTGATCTCACAGATTTCACGGTCCTCCAAATATCGAATGGCCTCGTAGGGACAGACTTTTAAGCATCCCTGACATCCCACACAACTCTCGGGATCGATGAAGGCCACGATGGCATTACCGAACATCTCCTTCTGGGAGAGAAGGGTTACAGCGCGCGCCGAAGCGCCCAGACCATGGGCAATCGCTTCATCAAGGGGTTTAGGAGAATGGGCTAAACCGCAGACAAAGACCCCATCTGTTGCAAAATCGATTGGTCGAAGTTTCACATGAGCCTCTACAAAAAATCCATCCATATTCACCGGAACTTTGAACAATTTGGCAACAGGATTCTCTTTGGGCATGACAATGGCGGTTGCCAAAATTAAGAGGTCTGGCCGAATCTCCATCTCCCGACCGAGGACATAGGAGGTGAAGAGGACCTGGAGGTCATCCTGATCCTTTGTTACTTTTAGTTCTTTTTGATCAGCATAACGAATGAAGAAGATCCCCTTCTCCCTCGCTTCCCGATAGAGATCTTCTCGCAATCCATAGGTTCGCATATCCCGATAGACGACAAAGACATCCATCTCAGGATTGATTTCTTTCAGTTTGAGGGCGCTTCGCACTGAATGGGTACAACAGACTTTTGAACAGTAGGGCCGCTCTTGGATCCGGGACCCAACGCACTGAATGAAGACAGCGGAGCGCAACTTTCCCAGGGCAGGATCCTTGTTGATCAATCGCTGATCCAATTCCAGGCTGGTGAGAACCCTGGGGTCTTTTCCATAGAGATGTTGATCTGGTCTTAATTCTGAAGCCCCTGTAGCAATGATAGCGATCCCGTGTTCCAATACCTCTACCTTTCCATTGGTTTGAATGGTCGATTTGAAATTCCCTACAAACCCCTCCACCTGTTTCAATTCCGTATTTAAATAAACCTCGATCTTTGGATTGGATTGAATCTCCTGAATCAGCTTTCTGAGATAATCCTGAACATCTTCACCCCTCCAAGTCTGATAGAGACTTCGGGCCTGACCCCCTAAAACACCTTCCTTTTCAATCAGATAAGTGTGGTAACCCTGCCCGGCCAGATTTTTAGCAGCACTTATACCAGAAATCCCCCCGCCAATCACCAGGGCTTTCGGGTTGATCTTAATCAGAGGTTCGGCCATGGGTTCAAAGAAAAAGACCTTTGCCAAGGCCATGCGCACCAGATCCTTTGCCTTCTCTGTGCCCGCCTTTGGGTCGGTGCCGTGGACCCAAGAACATTGATTTCGAATATTCGCCATCTCAAAGAGGTACTTATTGATCCCTGCATTGACCACGGTTTCTTGAAAAAGGGGCTCATGGGTCAAGGGGCTACAGGCAGCCACCACCACACGGTTCAGCTTCTGCTCTTTGATGACCTGAGTCATCTTCTCTTGGGTGTCCTGGGCGCAGCTGAAGAGATTCTCTGCCACATAAACGACACCGGGAAGGGTCCGCGCATATTCAGCAATAGCTGGCACATCTAATACGCCCGCTATATTCGTTCCACAACGACAGACAAAGACTCCTATCCTTGGAGACTCCCCTCGGACATCTATCTCTTCTGGAATGATCTTCTTCTTCGTCAGAGACCAGCGGGAATCAGACAAGATACTCTCTGCCATGGCCGCAGAGGCACTGGACTCAATAACAGAGGTAGGAATATCTTTAGGACCCTGAAAGGCGCCGCAGACGAAGATACCAGGCTTCGACGTCTGAACAGGCTCAAAACTACTGGTGGTGGTGAAATGATAGGGATCGAGATGAAGATCCAATCGTTTGGCGAGGTCCACCGCCTCCCTGGCAACGCTAAACCCAACCGACAAAACGACCATATCAAATGTCTCTTCAATCCTCTTATTCGCCTCGTCTGTATAACGGATGAGGAGATCTCCAGTTTGCACGGGAAGAATCTGGGTAATTCTGGATTTGATGAAACGGACCCCTGCTTCTTCTTCAGCGCGATTGTAATATCGCTCAAAGTCCTTACCGTAAGTTCTCATATCGATGAAGAAAATAGCGGTATCCAAGGGTTCTTTCGAATGCTCTTTGGCAACAATGGCTTCTTTGATTGCATAAGTACAGCAGACCGCTGAACAGTAGGCCCTCGCCCCTTCATGGACATCCCTCGAGCCCACACACTGAATCCAAGCGATCTTTTTGGGCTCTTTTTTATCGGTGGCCCTCACCAGATGTCCGCCAAGGGGGCCAGAGGCAGAGAGCATCCTTTCAAATTCGAGGCTGGTGATAATATTGGGAGAACGTTCATAGCCATAGATATCGTAGGCCCCTGGATTAAAAACCTCACATCCAGGGGCGATGATGACCGCTCCCACCTGAACAGTCAACTCCTTCTCTTGATCTTCAAAGTTGATGGCCTTGGCAGGACAGAGTTTCTCACAGACCTTACATTTCCCCTTTGTCAGAAAGATACAGTGGACAGGATCAATGGCATATTTTAAAGGGACCGCCTGGGCGTATTTCACATGGATCGATTTTCGTTTGGCCAGGCCTGCATCATACTCACTGTCGACCTTGGTGGGACATTTCTCAGCACAGAGACCGCAGGCGATACACTTCGTCATATCCACATAACGGGGATATTGGGTCAACTTGATTTCAAAGTTCCCGACTTCCCCTGAGATGCTTTTTATCTCGGAAAGGGTCAGAAGTTCAATGTTGAGATGCCGGCCGACCTCGACCAGTTTGGGCGAGAGGATTCACATAGAGCAATCATTGGTGGGAAAAGTCTTGTCCAGTTGGGCCATCACCCCACCAACAGAGGAGGATCGCTCCACGAGATAGACATAGTAGCCGGAATTGGCCAAGTCCAATGCCGCCTGCATTCCGGCAATACCTCCACCCACGACCATGACTGAACCGAGTTTATTTTTCGTCATCTTTCTTTTTACCTTCTTCTTTAACTTCTGCTACGATCTCATATAATGTATTTTCTATTCCGCTGATAGAGATCTGATTCATCTCCAATCCAAGGGCTTCTCCCCCAATGCCCAGGCTCAATCCAAGAAGTTGAGGATAGAGAATAGAGGGAAGGGGATGGTTCAAACCCCGTTGTGAAAGCATCATCTTCTGAACCGCATCGAACTGAATATGACAGTAAGGACAGGCAGCACAGACATATTCTGCCCCGGACCCTTTTCCATTGGTCAATTTCTTCAAAGTCAAATCCATCGAGAGCTCATCATTGATTCCCCACAAAGGAGCACCACAACATTCCAGTTTCATCGGCCAATAGATGCTCTCCGCACCTGTGGCTTCAACAAGTTGGTCGAATAAGGTGGGGGCCACAGGATCATCAAAACCAACGACTTGGCTTGGCCTTAAGGCATGACATCCATAATGGGTAGCAATTCTAAGACCTCTATAATTCTTCACCATCTTCTCTTTGATCTTATCCACACCAATATCACGGTAAAGGACAGAGAGCAGGTGTTTGACTTCGGACTTTCCCTCATACGTTAGACCCTCTTGCTCAAGGGTCTTGTTCACTTCCTTTTGTAAAGAAGGATGCTCCTTCAAGAGATAGTCTGCCTTCTTCAAAGTGCCATAACAACATTTACATAAAGTCATCACATTGAGGTTTCGCGCTTCAGCCAAGGCAAGATTTCTCGCCGAAGAAAGAAGAAAGACTTTAAACTCGATGTTCCTAAGTGGATATCCACAGCAGTTGAACTCTCTGATGTCAACCAATCCGACATCCATTCTCTTCAAAACAGCCCTGGCTGAGGATTCGTATTGGTTCAATCTGGCCGGAATTTGGCAGCCGAGAAAGAGTGCAAATTCCATCATGACGTCTTTTCCCTCACATACTGAACAGCTAAATTTTTCAGTTCATAAAAAACATCTGTGACCGAAACCCCTTGCGGACACTGCTCCTGGCATTGATAACAGGTCAAACAGTCCCATAGCATATTTGAGCCAAAGGCAAGATCCCTTAATCCCAATCCAGTAGCGTGCATGATCTGATGGGGAAGCAATCCCAATACCTCCTGAGGATTCTCATAATTCGCAACAATAGGACACACGGTGGTACAGGTCTGACATCCAAAGCAGACCGAGAAGTTCTTTGCTTGGGCAGAGAGATTGAGTCCGCTTTGAAATTTTTTGTCCGCAGGTGTGAGAGACAAAGCCTTATCCTTCGCTTTCATCAGTTCGCATTGGGCAACAATGGCTTCTCTCGCCCGAACCAATGGTTTCTGATAATCCCTCAAAACCGTCTCCTCCCTCATCAAACCACGGTAAAAGGAGAGAGGGGAGAGGAGGAGAAATTCAGGATAGCCCTTTTGAAGCAATCTCTCTCTCACATTGAACCATAAATCTTGAAGGTTGATCCCTACTGGACAGACCACAGTGCAACGATAGCAGTTGGTGCAGAGATAGACACCGTCCAGAAGATATCTGAGCTCTTGTGGGGTCAATCTTCTTCCAGAGGCAAGAGCCTTGATAGAGGCAATCTTTTCAGAAGGAAGGATATTGATATTCCGAATCTCATCATAGGCCACGGCCACGGAGCATCTCAAGCTACAGGTTCCGCAATGGGTGCAGGCATCCAGTTCCAATGCCTGCCGCGTGGACCGATTGGCGATGCTCATCTTCTCTTTTCCAACAGCGGAGTTGACAAGGAGGTTCAAAGAACTTGAAAGGATGTGGAGCATCTTACTAAAAGGAAGATAGGCTAACCCAACCAGACAGGCTATGACATGGATGTACCAGAGCGCAATGGGAAGGTGAGCCTTGTCAATGCCAATACCGATAGGGCTAATGACCTTGGCCATTCCATAACCAGCAAAGGCCCACTGGGGCTTTGCATGACACTCAGCACAACTCGATTGATGTAATTCCTTACCTTGGGCCAAGAGCTTCTCATCAAAGGGTTCTTTTATATTCGGAGAAATCGTTCCAAATTCCTTCACCCAATAGGATTCCAAAGACTTGAGCTCTTGTGGATCACTCAAACCTGAATACTCATCCATCATCCTTTTATAATCGGAATAAGCGACCATCTTTGTTGCTTCTAAGAAGATTCCTGAAAGCATAATGACGACCACAAGGAGGATAGCATAGAGATCCATTGAATTCGTTCTCAGACGAGGAACCTTCAAGATGAATCTTCGATAGATGGCAATGGCTATGCCAATGATAACTACAATTCCAAAGAGATCTCTTAAGAACATAAAAGGGTTGATGGTGGAATAATACTTATCAAAAAGCTTAACAGTGATATATCTGTCCAGCGCATGCATCAGAAGGAGAAGCATAAAACCACCGTAAATCGTGATATGCATCAACCATCTGAGAAAGTCCTCTCTCAGAATCCGGAATTGGAGAAGGACATCGAGGATAAAAGCCTTGAGCAAGGTGAGAATCTTTGGACTTAAGAAGGTTAAAAGGATTCCTTTGAGGCTATCAATGAACCTTGTCGACGTTGAAATCTCTTCCGATCCTATCCCGATCTTGTATCGGAACCAGGTAGATATCCTATAGATCAGAGCGAGAATGAAAATGACTAAGGCAATGTAAGTCGAGACAGAAAGGAACATCCAATCAAGCCCTAAGGAAAGGAGTTAGTAAGTTTGTGAATTTTTTAATTTGAACATTCAATTCCTAAACCAATCGATCCAATTTGTCAAGGGGAAAATAACCTTTTTATATCAATTCTTTATTGACAATCAAATAATTATTCTCTATTTTATTATAACTTCAAATGAACTCTTCCTCAAGGTCTTAAAATGCGATTTGGGTTTCATATTTCCATTGCTGGAGGGTTCTCAAAGGTCGTTGAAAGAGCCC
>Ga0153916_10004993_pt1 | contig 10085 bp, 11 predicted proteins | sample Opewatmetagenome_FD_109642 | JGI IMG/M metagenome (GOLD analysis project Ga0153916, IMG submission 109642) | Freshwater wetland microbial communities from Ohio, USA - Open water 3 Core 3 Depth 4 metaG | ecosystem: Environmental > Aquatic > Freshwater > Wetlands | place: USA: Ohio, Lake Erie...
GGGGATCGATTGGATCCCGGCACGGATGACCTCCGACATCCTTGCCCCATGGTAAATACTGATTCCGGCCACCGCGGACCAGTACTCCATCCCGTGGGTAATCACCCACTGGCGGACAGATTCAGGAAGGATCTCAGGGGCCCCGAAATACCAGAAAAAGAGCCAGACCAGCAGCGGGACATTCCGGAAAAACTCCACATAGGCCGAGGCAACCATCCGAAAGGGTCGGAAGGGAACTGTTCGGAGGGAGCCAAAAAAAATGCCAAGAAATACCGCCAAGACCCAGCTGACGGCTGTCAGCTTCAGCGTCATCAGAAAGCCGTTGAGAAGCCATTGTCCGTGGGGAGCTTGCCAGAGGACACTCCAACGGAATTGATATGAGAAGCCGAGAAAACCAGCCATCGCGAACATGAAATCCCTGCAGATTCCGGCGGGGTCTGATGCCCCGCCGGAATTTCTAAGGGGTTTACTTCGGAACCACCTGCATCATCAGGAATTTTTTCACTTCGGGGCTCATGGGGTAAGGAACCTCACTCTTGGGACCAAACCATTTGTCATAAATCTTGAAGTATTCTCCACCCTCGATCGCTTCCATCAGAGTTGTGTCGACGACCAAACGAAAGTCCGACTCGTTCTTACGCATTCCCATACCGTAGGGTTCATAGGTGTACCACTCGCCCACGACCACCCAATCATTCGGGTTCGGCGCTTTATACTTCAAGCCCCAGAGTTGGATGCCGTCATTGGTGTAAGCATCGACCTTTCCCTGGGCTAAGGCAGTAAATCCGGAAGGCTGATCCGGGAAGACGACGAGGTTAGCCTGAGGATATCTTTCTCTCAAAGCACGCTCGTTGGTTGACCCTTGCTGTGTTCCGATCCGCCTGCCCGCTATATTCTGCACGCCCTTGAAGGTGCTTCCCTTTTTGACCAGGAATTGGGCGCCGGTGGCGAAGAACGTTAGGCTGAAATCAACGCTTTCCCGGCGGGCGCGCGTGTCGGTCATCGTACCGGCGATCAAGTCCACCGCCATGCTGGTGAGCAAGGGAACTCGCGTTGCCGGAGCGCTCTCCTTCAGCTCGAATTTGATAGATTTCCCAAGTTTTTTCTCGAGATTCTGGTTGATCAACCTGGCGAGGTCGATGGAAAAACCCACCCACTCGTTCTGTTTATTAATATACCCGAAGGGCGGAGACCCGGTACGAGTGCCTACCGTGAAGGCCCCCGTCCGTTTAATCTTTTCAAGTGTCGTCTCCCCAGCTGAAATTCCTGGTAGGCTCAGAAAAACCCCAATTACAACCAATAGGATTCCATAACGTTTCATGTCTTTTCCTCCTCTCATTTCGTCTTTTCAGCCCCCGTCAATGGACCAGGATCTTGCTCAAGAAGGTCCGGGTCCGGTCACTTTTCGGTTGGGCGAAGAAAGTCTCAGGAGTTCCCTCTTCAATGATCCGCCCCTCATCCATGAAGATAATCCGGTGAGAAACCTTCTTTGCAAAACCCATTTCGTGCGTGACGACAACCATCGTCATGCCTTCCCTTGCCAGGTTTCCCATCACTTCGAGAACTTCATTGATCATTTCCGGATCCAATGCGGATGTGGGTTCGTCAAAGAGCATGATTTTTGGCTGCATTGCCAGCGCCCTCGCAATGGCCACCCTTTGCTGCTGGCCCCCGGAAAGCCGGGCCGGATAGCCATGGATTTTCTCCGGGATTCCGACCTTGGCCATCAGGTCGTAGGCGGTCTTTTCAGCTTCTTTCCTGGACTGTTTTCTGACTTTCATCGGGGCCAGGATGATATTCTCAAGAGCCGTCTTATGAGGATAAAGATTAAATTGCTGGAAAACCATTCCCACCTCGGCCCGGAGCCTGGTGATGTTGGTTTTGGGGTCATTCAGGGACATCCCATCGACGATGATATCGCCGCTTTGAATGAGTTCCAGCCCGTTGATGCAGCGGATAAGAGTGCTCTTGCCAGAACCGCTGGGTCCGCAGACCACAACGACTTCTCCTTGATGAACGGTGAGGTTGATGTTCTTTAAGACCTGGAGGGATCCAAACCATTTGTTCACTTCCCTGAATTCAATCACAACGAATGCCCCTGTCGATTTTCAACAGATATGGTGGTAAATCGTGGAGTAAAAGTCAAGAAAAATTATTCACCCCACCGCACGATAAAGCGTTGGAAGTATTCCGATCGTGTCAACCGATCCGTATCTTTAGACTTCCTTCAATCATTATAAACAATTTTTCCAGTGATGGATAGAAATTCACGGTTATTTGTATTACAAAGAGCGCTGGGAGCTTCTATGGAGAAAGTCAGGCTGGGCAGAACAAATCTGATCGTGACGAAACTGGGATGGGGTGGAATTCCGATACAACGGGTCAGTGAACACGAAGGGGTTTCCGTCATACGAGCGGTGATCGAAATGGGAGTTGATCTTCTGGATACCGCCCGTGGTTATACGAACAGCGAGCACCGGATTGGACTCGCACTCCAAAGAACAGAGAGACCCGTCGTTCTTTCCTCCAAATCTCAGGTAAGATCAGCGAAGACGTATAATGATGTTCGTGAGAGCCTCAAGCAGATGAAGGTAAAAAAGATCAATATTTACCATCTGCACAATGTTTCCAACTTCGAAGAGTATGAGAAGGTCATGGCTGCTGGGGGAGGCTACGAAGGGTTAAAACGTGCGCAAGGCGAAGGACTCATCGATTATATCGGCATTACCGGTCACAACCTTCAGGTCCTGGAGAAGGCGGCCAAGGAAGGGCATTTTGACGTCATCATGGCTTGCTATAGCTTCTTGGAACCTGATGCGCTCCAGAAAGTCTTCCCCCTGGCGAAAGAAAAAGACGTCGGTATTCTGTCGATGAAACCATTCTCGGGTGGGGTGATCGAAGAGGCCGGCCCCGCCTTAAGGTTTGTCCTCTCAACGGCGAACATCATTCCCATTCCGGGGGTGGAGACTCTGGAAAGGGCGCGTGCGAATTGGAAGATCTTTACGGAGGGCTACTCCCTGACGGAAAAAGATAATGAGCGAATTGAAGCCATCAAAAAGGAATTCGATCGTCAATTCTGCCGGCGCTGCGACTACTGTCAGCCCTGCACGGAAAAAATCAAAATTCAATTTGCCGTCGGACTGAAGAGCATCATCAAGCGATTGGGTACTAATGTTCAGGAGTCGAAATGGGTGATGGATTTCATTGAGAAGGCCCGAAATTGCTCGGAATGCGGAGAATGTCTGCCACGCTGTCCTTACCACTTACCCATCCCCGACCTGATTAAAGAGAATCTGGCCTGGTTTGACAGCCTGAAGAATCAGTAGAAAAGCAGATCGTTTTTTGATGATATCCTCTCAAACTCCCGCTTGAGCCCGCACACAAAATTCAACAAAAAAGTATTTGACTTCTCAGCGCGCTTTTGATAAATTCGACTGCGTTCTACGGTGGGTTTTATACCGTACTCCTTCACAAAATTCGGTAACAGACAAAGATTTAGCCCCTGGATGCTTAATCCTACTTCGGTTTAATCTTTTGGAGTGAACGATGAAGAGGCTCTTCCAAAAGATCCTCTGGCAAAAGCTCTAAGGGATTTTTCGTTCCCTTAGAGCTTCCCTCAGATTTCTCACAAGTAGAGAAATATCTCAATTCATTATTTTTCACATCTTTATCGCTCTTTGTTTGGAGTAAGAGGCCTTTCGTTGTCAAAGATTAAAAGCTTGTTGAAAAAGGCCGACAGTACTCAAACGATCAAAAGGGGTTCTTCATCAGCCTGGAAGACCCCACAAATTACTGAAAGGAGCTATCAAAGATGGAGGAACTGAATTCCAAACTCCTTGAGTTTCTTACGAACAATTACAAACCTGGAATCATAGGCATTGTTGGAGCGAAGGGGACGATTGGGATGGCTATCCGGGAGGCGCAGAGTGCTTTGACAGTGGATAAGAAACCCTCTCTCTGGTCCCATTGCTTCATATTTGGGGATTTAAGGCTCGACAGAAGAGGCCCGGAGGGTGCGAAGAGTAAAAGCCCCTACCTATTCGAATCTGACCTTAAAATCAACCTTCTTAAAGCCCAGCTCAGGAATGGTGCTCAGGAGAACTGGATTGGGAAATGGTGTAAGGAGGAAGTGGAAAATGCGGCCGTGATAGATCTGGGTCTTTCAGAAGGTCAGAAAGATAATATTCTCGCCACAGCATTGCAGCTTGTTGACGAGCAGGTGCTCTATCCGATTCATGAGCTTTTTGAGACCTGGTGGGCCATCATCACAAAGAAACAGTGGCTCCCAAATCCCGTTGATGATCCTCATGCCATGTATTGCAGCGCCTTCGTGAGATTCTGTTACAAGGAAGCAAAAAAGGATTTTATCGGTCCTGAGGTGAGCGTTTCAAATACCACTCCGGAAGACATTGCCCAGGCGGGAATCAAAGCAGGTGCAATGGAAACTTATAGACCCTAGGCGGTTTGTTGAAACTCGTTCCCGGGGAACCTCGAATTCTGAAAAGGAGCTCTTGAAAAATCTAGAATAAACAAGAACTTAAGAAAGAAGCGAGGGTCGAATCCAAGACGACAGACTTCGAGATGAAAAATCCTTATTTTTTGCGAATCTGTGACCAATCTGTGACTGCTTCTGTGGCATTGAAGAAGGCGTATGGTGCATTAACCATGGGGCACAGGAGAACTGGGTTGGTAAATGGTGTATGGTGTAAGGAGAAATGGAAAATGCGGCCGTGATAGATCTGGGTCTTTCAGAAGATCAGAGAGATAATATTCTTGCCACAGCATTGCAACTCGTGGACGAGCAGGTGCTCTATCCGATTCACGAGCTTCTTGGGACCTGGTGGGCCATCATCATGAAAAGACAATGGCTCCCCAATCCCGTTGATGATCCTCATGCCATGTATTGCAGCGCCTTTGCGAGCCAATGCTGCCAGCAATCAGGGAAGGATTTGATTGGTTTGCATGGTGGCCCGGGATAAGCAACAAAATAACCTTAAGGAGGGTTTAGACAAATGGAAACAATAAATATTGCTGACTTGATTGGTGATTTGAAGAATTGGGATACATGGGTCATTCTCATTATTGTTTCAATTTTTGGCATGTTAGGAGGTCTCGCTCATAAATTAACATCCCCTCCCGACGACAGAACCTTTTTGCCAGGATATCTTATAGCGGGGTTAGTGGCATCGCTTGCGGTCCTTTTTGTATTTGTCCCATCAGATCCGGTAAGGCTTATTGCCCTCTCTCTTTCAGCAGGCTACGGAGGGAAGGCGGTACTTAATGCTTTGGAAGCCCGAGTGAAGACAGCTCTTGCAGAGGCAGAGACCGCCAAAACTAAAGAAGAAGGGAAAAAGGCGGTAGAGGCTGGAAAGCAGGCAGTCAACCAGGCTCAGAAACTGGCTGCAGTCAATAAGGAATTGGAGAAAACTTTAATGGAAATAACAAAACGACCAAGAGAGACAGTCTTGGAAACACTGAGAGTTCCATTACCACCAGATTTGCATTCTCTTGCCACTAAATCTCCAGACTTTCTTATGGATGAACTAAAACAATTGTCCAATAAATTGGATTTCTTAAGAGATTCATTCACGAAGTAACTATGGAGGAGGTAGGCCATGAGAAAGAAAATTTTTCTATTGAGTGTTTTGATATTTTTGACAGCCAGCTGCGCAAGGGTTGAGATTGCCAAAATTACTCCTGAAAACCCATACAAAAAAGGCCTAAGGTTTTACCGTCCTTCCCCTTATCTCTGGGTCACTAAAGACAAAAATGGAAGTTTACAAGGTTCTATCATTTGGCTTCCCAATAAGAATGAGGAATATGTAATAAAGGTAAAATCTGGGATGGGCTCGGTTGATGCAAAATTTACGCTTGAGAATGGTTGGAACCTTACGGGACTTAATGAAACGAGGGATTCAAAAACCCCAGAAATGATAAAAGCTCTTACAGGCTGGCTTACAGATGTCAAGGGAGTTCTTGAAATAGTAAGAAAAGGAGAACTCCACCCAGGGCTGTACATGTTTATCTTTGATGATAATACGGGTCTCATCAGTGATCTGAAACCTGTCGTTCAGTTCAAATGAACGATCAGGAGGAAAAAAATGAAGAAATATGCAATTCAGGGTCCCAAGGTTATTTGGAAATCGTTTACGGCGAATCCCCTTTCTACAAGGATGGAAATGTTTCGAGCTATTGTAACTGAGGATGAAGCCAACAAGAATTTTGAAAAGATAATTGATAATAACAACTTAAAACCGATTGCTTTTTTGGAGCAAGGAATTGCTGTTTCAAAATCGGTAGCCCACATCACGTTAGTTGATGGAGGGTTAGCTACCGGTTTCTTAATTGCCCCAGATGTTCTACTGACAAATCATCATGTATTTAGAGCGAAAGATGATGCTCAAGGTGCAAAGGTACGCCTTAACTATCAGACGGACATGTATGGAAACTTTTTGCCCTCGGATGAGTACGACTGTGACCCCGACAGTCTTTTTAAGAATAACAAAGTGCTTGATTACGCCGTTGTAAGGATGAGAGGAGAGGCAGGCATGAAATGGGGATACATGAAACTTGCGCCTATCGATGTAAAAGTTAATGACAAGGTTAACATAATCCAACACCCTGCTGGTGGACCAAAACAGATTGCCATGAATGATAATGAGGTAAAATATTTGGATGAGATTGTTATCCAATACATAACGGATACACTGCCAGGTTCGTCTGGGTCTCCTGTATTTAACGACAACTGGCAGGTTATTGCTTTACATCATAGCGGTGGGAATATACCGGAGCCGAGCACAAATTCTATCCACTTCAGAAATGAAGGAATCAGAGTTGGCGCCATCATTAAAGATTTGCCAACTTTGTAGAATTAGAAGTGGGATCTTGAAATGGTTATCAGGTTTTCGTAACAGAGTATTTTTTTAAGGTGGAGGATGTTTATATAGAATTGATTTATAAGATTAGAATTGGCGTTATCCATAAAAAAGTCGGCCCTCCTTTGAAATTTGCAAAGAGCGAAATGAGAAGGAAGAAGTGACCTATAATAAATGAAGAGCGGATTGGAGTCTGTACAAGAGATTTCACGCGATATCGAAAAGAAAACTTTATGAAAAGTGCACGTCTGAGACCGACTCTTTTACTTTAAGGAGGATCACAACTCTGAAATGGCTCGAGGAGTTTTTATGAAAAAAGTTCCCTTTGGTTTTTTGGTCTTTGTTTTGTTTGTCTCCTGGTTCAGCTCTGCCATGGCGTGGCATGATCGGACGCACATCGCTGTGGGCATTGCCGCGCAATTCGATCAGGCATACAACCTTGCAGCGCCGGATGTTGCAAAGCTAAAGGCGAATACCGTGGAGGATTATAATCATTGGGTCAATAATCCAGAGACAACCATAATAACGAAGGCATTGATCAAGGGACAAATACAAAAATACAATTTGGGAACGGAACGCGAAAGAACCGGTCACCTCTACGGCGCCATCGTCGCCGCGATCCGGGCCTATCTGGACGAATCGGCAGCGGGCAAATTCGCCACCTATCACCTTGTTTACGTAGGCCACTATATCGGGGACCTATCCACGCCCTTGCACAATATTGAATATAATCCGCTTAATCCACTGCCAAATCACTATGATAACGACCATGTCCTTGAGAATGAAATAGCCACCAGTATGGACAAAGTTAAATTATTTCCAATAACGATTAAAAATGAAGATGATCTGATTCAGAATATCGCGCTGATTGCCGCGAAGTCGAAAGATTTGGGGTATGAGCTTGTAAGAGAAAAAAGGAATATGACCAAGGAAGAGGCTTATCAGCAACTATCTCAATCGGCGAGTTTGTTCAAGGCCGTCCTCGAATATGTCAATTATTCTAAAACCCCCTAAGGCAGAGTTTCATGGCCTTGAGCCTGTGAATGCCTTAATGGTGCCTGGTCTTGAAATGTGACAGAAGATCTTATTTAAGTTTGGAGCGAATGCAGGATCAAGTCGTTAATGTTGGCGGAATTGGGTAGAAAGGGGTGAACGCTCAGAGGATTGATTTGACCGTCCATTAGAGAATTAGCCTTAAGGAGGTTTTATGACACGAATCTTCGTGCCGTCGAAGGGCCCGGATGATTGGAGGAACTTGCTCGCAGAACCGGATAAGCATTGGGCACACGGATACTCGGCCCAGGCGCTCGCGCATTGTTGGGAGGAAGCAAAAGGTTTTCCGCTCGAGATCCGTCGCATCCTCTCCCAGCACTACGCACTTGATCCTATAGAGCCATTACTCATCTTTCCCGAATGGAAGGTCGGTCTGGTGGGTGGGGCACACCCCTCCCAAAATGATGTATGGGTACTTGCCAAAAGTCAGAATGGTCTCGTGTCGATTGCCGTGGAGGGGAAAGTCGAGGAGCCGTTTGACAAGTCCCTGGGTGAATGGAAGGCAGACGCGTCGCGCGGAAAGGAGATAAGGCTTAGCTATTTGATGGAAATACTTGGACTCAGGGAACCTATTCCTGATAGCGTCTGCTATCAACTGCTTCACCGTACGGCCTCGGCGGTAATCGAAGCTGAGCGCTTTGTCGCCCATGATGCGGCTATGCTGGTTCATTCGTTCAGCCCCACCAACCAATGGTTTGACGATTTCGCTGCATTTGTATCCCTGTTTGGCCGAAAGGCTGAAATAGACCGTTTAGTGACCACAGTTGTATCAAAAAGAATGCCGTTGCATCTTGGATGGGTGCACGGCGATGAGCGATACTTGAGTGCCTGAGCACAGGGCCGATAAATGCAGGATGAGGTTTTCAGGATTAGAAGAATTGTGTGGAAAGCAAGAACGGTAAGAAATAAACCTGATCCCAGCTACTGACGGCTGACCGCTGAGCACAAGCGAAATTAAAATAGACCTAACACCCAAAACTTTTTGTAATCCTGTAATGACCGTTTTTACTTTTAGAAATGGAGGAAGTTATGAGACCATTGAGATATGCAGGAATTCATTCTATCATTCCCCCGTACATGCTGGAAGAGATTGCGAAGCGCGGTAAACCTCATCAGAGGGATTGGGCTCTCCGAAACCTGGCTTCGGCTGGTTTTATCAGGGGGCAGCGCCATGCATTGGGAGTCCTTCCGTCAGCAGCGCCTGTCGGCCACAAATCCCGTTCTGTCTATGACTGCAAGCATAAGGACGGACAACCTCCTACAGGCACTCTGGTCCGCAAGGAGGGCGATCCGCCGAGGAAGGATGTTGCGGTCAACGAAGCCTATGACGGAGCAGGCGCCACCTATGACCTCTACGATGATATCTATGAGCGAAACTCCATAGACAACCGGGGGATGTCCATCGTCTCCTATGTCCATTACGATGTCGACTATGACAACGCCTTCTGGGACGGCAGCGAGATGGTGTATGGCGATGGAGACGGCGAGATTTTCGATCGCTTCACCAAATGCATCGATGTCATCGGTCATGAGCTGACCCACGGGGTGACCGAGTACGAAGCCAATCTTGCTTATTCGAATCAGCCGGGGGCATTGAACGAATCGATGTCGGACGTTTTCGGCTCCCTTGTGAAACAACGGACCTTGAAACAGGCAGCGGCCAAAGCGGACTGGCTCATCGGCGCGGGTCTTTTAATGCCGAATATTCACGGAAAGGCTCTCCGCTCGATGAAGGCGCCCGGGACAGCCTATGATGATCCCGTTCTGGGAAAAGATCCCCAGCCGGCGACGATGAAGGACTACGTGCAAACCACTTCGGATAATGGTGGCGTCCATATTAACTCGGGCATTCCCAACCATGCCTTCTATCTTGCGGCCATGGAAATCGGTGGTAGGGCGTGGGAGAAAGCAGGAAAGATCTGGTACATTGCTTTGCGGGACCGGCTCCGGAGTAAGTCGAATTTTGCAGGTGCGGCGTCTGCCACGATCAGTGTTGCCAAGGATCTCTATGGCAATGGAAGCAAAGAGATGAAAGCAGTACAAAAGGCCTGGAAAGCGGTTGGGGTGACTTGACGCGGAAGTTGCAGAGATGAACCCGGACAAACCGTTCTCCAATGCTTCGAATGGCGGTTTCATACAACGCACTTTTTTGAAACA
>Ga0153916_10004994_pt1 | contig 10085 bp, 4 predicted proteins | sample Opewatmetagenome_FD_109642 | JGI IMG/M metagenome (GOLD analysis project Ga0153916, IMG submission 109642) | Freshwater wetland microbial communities from Ohio, USA - Open water 3 Core 3 Depth 4 metaG | ecosystem: Environmental > Aquatic > Freshwater > Wetlands | place: USA: Ohio, Lake Erie, Old...
GACTATAAGATGAGCATCATAAAGACGCCCGGTGCGGAAAATCTCATCCTGCCAATCGGTGTTATTTTCATATCTTGACCTGTATAAATAATCAGGATTATATTCAAGAAACGGATATTTTTCGAAAATCTCTGTACTGCTCATACCTGAATTATACATCTGCTCCATTATATATGAACTGTGGTGGCTGGCATCCATCAAAGGGATTTTTCCTGGTGCAAAAGAAATACCTCCTGAGACGCTGACATCCAGCGTAGTTTTTCCTCCCCGGGGAGGTGTTGTGGTTATCAGCAATACACCGTTTGAAGCTTTTATACCATATAATCCGGTTGAAGCTGCATCTTTCAATAAAACTATGCTGGAAATATCCCTTTTGTCTATATTAGCCAGCGGATTATGATGGTAACCATGGATAACCGGATCTTTAAATCCTTCAGCCCTTATGATCATTCCGTCCACCACAATAAGAGGTATTGAGGACGGAAATAAAGACGGATAACCTCTCATGTGCAGATAAGCCCCTTCCCCCGGCATACCTGAACGGTTTATCGCCTGCAGCCCTCCCATTTTCCCCTGAAGATCCTGGCAAAAAGATGAAGCAGTTGATTTTTTAAAGTCTGTATTCCTGCCCGGAACAACTGCACTAGCTATATCTTTCAATGGCACTTCACGGAATGTTACAGCTACCGGGTCCGTTAATGAGCGTTCATTTTCTCCAACCAGCCATATTTCAATATTTTCCCTCCCATTTACAAATACTGTTTTCGATTTATATCCGGGATAGGATATATACAATTGCTCATTCCTGTCAGGAAGTCTGATCTCAAAATTACCTTCCCTGTCAGTACTGACCGGGTCAGTTGCTGAATTAACTGCCCTGACACCGATGTCACTGAGAGCCAGACCTGTCGATGCAGAATAAACCTTTCCTTTCACTATGGATCCTGTATCCTGCTGCCCATACGATATCAGGCTGTTCATCAGGACCAGAGATAATATGACCTGCAAAAACCTGTATTTTCTGTTATGGTACATATATCTCATCAGGGGTTAGTTTAATATAATCGATATATATTGAATTATATCCGGCAACAAATTCCTTGACTACCACAAACCTGATTGTCTTAGTGCCAAATTGATTGAAAGTATAGGTCCCTGAAACGACAGGTTTCCAGGGTATTTTTGTCCAGTTATTTACAGGATCACCTATATTAACGAATTCACCTGTTATATCATCTTTTAAAAATAACTGATAGTATCCGGAATTCTGTTTTGGTCCAGTCCAAGTGAACCAGTATGTGGTTTCAAGTACCATGTCAACAGTGAATTCAATGTAATCACCAATAAATTTAGATCCGTACTTTACATACGTGCCATTAGTAGCCCTTGTATCACTTAATTGTTCAACAATATATGTAGTATTGGAAACTCTCCTGTTTTCCTTCCGGTCACACTCTATCCAGATTGGAAGCACGAAAAAACTCTTAGGGATAGTCAACCCATCAAGTATATTTACAATTCCATTGCTGACCTCCAGATCCGTCTGCCTGTAACTGATAGTTGATTTATCAACCTTTTTGCCGGTTACTGATATTATAGTATCAGGCAGAATATCAACGGTATATTTATTATTCGTAAAACAGCCATTAAATGCAATAAACAAAACCTGATTATATGTCTCCTCGTCCATCCCGCTTATATCTCCGAAATATCCTGAAATGGAGTTTAGCGCATCTGCAACATCCTGATTCTGAGGCAAAAATCCTGTAAATTCGACAGTTTCATCATTTAATGCTGCGATGTTATCGAGGTAATAATTTTCAATCTTCCATATGGTATCATATATCGCATCACCATTATCATTAACGCCAATTCGTACACTTTTTTCGAAGTCAATTGACCTGACATCCATTGAAATCAGAAAGTCTTTTAAAATGCTGTAGGAGGAGTCAAGCTGCAGAATATATTCATATAAGTTAGGTTTTGGCACCAAAAGTTTATCAATTTCATGGATAACACCATTCTGGCAGTATTTATCCACATATCCCATGTTTATATTTGCCTCTGAGACACTGAAGCCATCGTTGCCTGAATTTCTAAGCTTCAGGAACTTTCCTATTGATGTAAGAAGATCTGAATCTTTAAAATCACGTGAATACAGGTTTGTATAAATTATATGGAATCCGATTGTTTTTCTCCATTCATCCTCTGTGTATGCAGGCAAGCCTTCAAATGCTGAATTGGTGGGCACAAAAACAGTAAGGTACTGGTTTTTTGTCAGCATGTCATCAAAACCGTACTCAATTAGTGCATTATAGAAACTGCTGAAATTCTCGTTTTCCTGTATCAGGGTAAGCACATTAACATCGGTAAGGTCAGGTGTATTCCCATAGTAATCCTCCCATTTATCATTCAGATTACATGCGGTAGTTAGTGCAATTGTAATGATGACAATTAACACAATCAATGACCGGCTTTTATATTTGCATAATTGCTTCATTCCTGCCACTTGTTAACAGGCCAAAATTCTATATAATCAAAACAACCGAAACCTGGCTTGAGAGCTATAAACTTGAGAGTATGGGATTCCGTTTCTGAAAACTGAAATCTTCCAAGAAAATCGCTTGTATTGTAATTATACAGCCATTCGACGCCAGGCCATCTTTTATTATGCACTAAAACTATAGATGCCAGGGCAGAACCATCCCATACCAGCTGAACCAGGTCACTGTTGGATTGATCACTTGCCCAGTAAAGGGTAATATAGTAATCACCCCTTTGAATTGGAGGGATTTCAAATTCCACAGCCCAGCCTATCTCTGAACTGGTTGTCTGCAGATTTGTTTCACCATCACTCAATGTTGAATTTCTGAAATAAATGCCTGTATTTTCTGCTGAAATCCCCTTAATATCTTCCAGATCTTTTTCAGTATATATACGCCCCAGACTCAGCCCCTGGTAATCTGTAAGGTCAATTGTTATTACAACTGGAGAAGGCTCCCATGGTTCCATGATTTTGTCGATAGCGTGGAAAACCCCGTTCTTGGCCTGCTGGTTTGATCTTTCCTCAATTATTGTAATGTATTCTTCAACGGGTTGTCCGCCGTCATCCTCAATGTGCCAGTTCAGATGTATGTTGTTATTCAGACGAGCGTTGACAAGCATATTCTCAAAAAGGGTAGGATAATTAAATGAATCAATATTATTAAGGTAATAAAGCCCGGGAACTATATGGTAAGCCATATATTTATAAAAACCATCATCCTTATCAGCCGGATCACCAGTATCAGAATAGTGAGCCACCAGGTTCTCCGCAGTAAAAATACCAGCCTGATTATAAACCTCATCAGGTTCAGCAAAAATTGTAAACCTGCTCCGGATAAAGATATCTTCATTCAGATCAATCCTGATGAGGTCAAGAGTATCATCAAGCCCGGCCAGTTCCAATGCATTACCGAAAATACTATAGTCTGTTGATTCCTTGATCCGGCTGAAAATTGATCCAACTTTTGGGGCAAGCACTTTATCGATTGTATGAATGACACCATTTTCTACCAGTATATCACGTTCTGTGATCATTGCTTCATTGACATGAATAGTTTCAAGTCCCCCTTCAGAATAAGTTATAACCAGGTAATCTCCCGAATAAGTTGTATCAGGTATAACTCCATCCCTGAAATAAGAACTTTCAATTTCAATATCGATAAGATGATATCTGACAAGTGTTACAAGATAGTCTATATCAAATTCCTCAACCGAGTTTTTGCCCATCCATGTGCAGAACTCACTGAAAGCTTTGTTATCGGGAGCAAAAAATGTATAGTGACCGTATGCATTGAGGGTATTTTTAAGATCAGTGATTTCCAGAACTTTTATAAGAGTTGAATATTTGTCCTGATGTTCTCCCAGATAATCAGAGATCAGTAATTCATCTTCTTCGAAAAACACTTCATCAGGCACTTCATCCCGACAGCCTATTATCAGAGAAGCGGATGCCATTGCCAGCAAAATCATTAAAACAGTTATATGTGTAATCGGTCTTTTCATCATAATTTTTCCGTTGCCGGCTTAAGTACCAGGTAATCAAAATTACCCCAACCTCCTTCAAGTGCAATAAATTTTATTTTATGAGTAGTGATTTCAGGTAACAAAAGTCGTCCTAACCATTCACTGGTGTTATAATTCCGTAACCATCCGTCGACACCGGGCCATCTTTTCTGATGTTCAAGACTGATCGGTTTACCTAATGGTGCGCCATCCCATAATATCTGAACCAGGCCACTATTATCATGATCACTTGCCCAATGCAGCCAGATATCATATTGTCCCCTGAGCAATGGGGGAATTTCAAATTCCACAGTCCATCCAATTGCAGTACTGGTTGTCTGCAGATTCGTAAGTCCGTCATTTAAAGTTGAGTTCCTGAAATATAATCCCGTATTTTCAGCTGAGACACCCCTGATATCCTCAAGGTCTTTTTCCGTATATATCTGTCCCAAACTCAAACCCTGGTAATCTGTCAGATCAATAACAGTATATACAGGAGCAGGTATCCATGGTTCCATTATCCTGTCAATTCTATGAAATACACCATTTTTGGCTTGCTGATTAGATCCTTCTTCAACTATCGTAATGAAATTTTCAACCTGCTGACCATTTTTCTCGTCAATATGCCAGTTCAGCCAGATGTTATTATTCAGTTTTGCATTGATATGTGCGTTCTCCAAAAGGGTGGGATAATTAAATGAATCTATATTGTTCAGGTAATAAAGTCCGGGAACTATATGGTATGCCATATATTGATAAAATCCATCTTCTTTGCCAGTGGGATTATCGGTATCTGAATAGCTAGTCATCAGCTCATCTGCTGTAAATATCCCTGCTTCATTATAAATTTCATCAGGTTCGGCAAAAATTGTAAATCTGCTCCGTATAAAGATATCTTCACTCAGATCAATCCTGATCAGGTCAAGAGTATCATCTAGCCCGGTCAGTTCCAGGGCATTACTGAAAATTGAGAAGTTTGCTGATCCTTTCATCCGGCTGAAGATGGAACCTGCTTTCGGGGCCAGGACTTTATCAATAGAATGAATTATACCGTTTTCAACCCGGATGTCACGTTCTGTGACTAAAGCCTCATTTACATGTATGGTTTCTAGTCCACCTTCGGAAAAGGTTATAACTAAATAATCTCCCGAATAGGTTGTATCAGGGATAACCCCGTCCCTGAAATAAGAACATTCTATTTCAATATCTATAAGATGGTACCTGACAAGTGTTACAAGATAATCCTCGTCAAACTCTTCCACCGAATTTTTCCCGGCTTGCAAACAGAATTCACTAAAAGCGTTGTTATCGGGAGCAAAAAATGTAAAGTGACCGTATGCATTAAGGGTATTTTTCAGATGGGTGATTTCCAGAACCTGTATAAGAGTGGAGTACTTCTCCGGGTGTTCTGCCAGGTAGTCCGAGATCAGTAATTCATCTTCCTCAAAGAAAACTTCATCAGGTATATTATCCCGGCAGCTGAAAATGGCAAAAACAGAGGCCAATGCCAGTAATATGAGCAAAGGAACTATGTAGATCTGTTGTTTCATTTCAACTACTGGTTGATATAATATGGATTCTGGACAAGCTTATTGTTCTGGTCTATTTCATCCTGATGTATAGGAAGATACCAGCTGTCAGGATTAGTGTATTTGCTCCTGATAATTTCAGCTTCTTCGTAAACTTTGTTTTCTGAAAGGATTTCAATCATCCGATCCATTCTTTCATAATTATTTCTTCGGCCCATCCTGATCAGATCAAACCAGCGCTTTCCTTCACCGCAAAATTCCTTGGCTCTTTCTTCCAGGATAATATCTTCAAGGTTATTCTTATCAGTTATACCCGAAATGGTTTCAATAGCAGCCCTGGTTCTTACCTGGTTTATCAGTTCCGTAGCACCTTCAAAATTTCCTTGCTGGACGAGGGCTTCCGCTTTCATCAGCAGGATATCCGGATACCTGTAAAAAATCCAGTGTGCATCGCTTTCTTTGGCTCCAACCCTGAATCCTGTTGGAACAGCGTCGGTAGCAGTGCTTGGAACACCCTCGGTTCCGACATATTTCCACAACACATATGTTGTCTCATAAATATACCATCCTCCTCCTGAGTAAATAAAGTATGTCCGGTTCCCGCCTCTGCGGTCTGAAAGATATTTCTCAAACTCCTTAACAAAGTATGGAGACACCCTGTATTCATCATTCCCGTCTGGATATGCGCCTGCAAATGCAGGTGCGCACATCTGGTAGAGTTCGTTGGTCTGGTTCAGGTCCTTATCAAATTGCAGTTCAAAAATGCTTTCATTGGAGTTCCCCGGGAAGAAATTCATAAACCAGTCATCTCCATCAATCAGCCCATATAATCCGCTTCCAATAACCTGGTCACATGCATCAATGCAAGCCTGGTATTTCTCAAAGTACAGGTACACGTCAGCTATCAAAGCATATGCTGCTGATTTGGTTGCTCTGCCTTTGGTATATTCTGTTTTGGAATATGATGTTGGAAGATCCTGAATGGCAATCTGGAGGTCATCTATTATCTGAAGGAAAACTTCCTGTTCAGAACTTATAGCAGGATAGTAATCCTGTGCGTCATTTTCTGAAGCTTCGAGAACCAGAGGCACATCACGGAATATTCTAACAAGGTAAAAATAACAGAGGCTTCGGAGGAAAAGTGCTTCAGCTTCAAGGGTTTTACTTTCATTCTCATCAAATGTCTGGTCTCTTTCGACGACGAGAGGCGCAAATTTCAGGACTGTATTGGCAAAATTAATTGTCCTGTATAATCGATTCCATCGGTTCAGTTCATTTTCCGGATAAATAAAATCGTCCATAATCCTTCTGTCGTCAGGATCAATATTTACACCCGGAACGAAAAGATCTCCCCTGAGCTCACCCCATTTGAAAAGATTCTTGACAAGCTCTGTCAGCTCTTTGTATGTTCCGGCAACAACAGCCTCAACATCGTCACCTGTCTGCCAGAACTCTTCCCTAGTCAGCTGGCTCTCAGGCTCAAGCTGCAGCCATTCGGAACAACCTGACAGGGCAATTGTCATTATTAATACCATTATCGTTTTTATCCACCTTTTCATAATAAATTCATTTTCAGAATTTAATATTTAAACTGAAAATATAGCTTATAGGCGGCGGAGTATCAGCATTATCCTCGCCTATGAAAAACGGGTCATTACTCAGCATCGGAACTTCCGGATCAGCACCAGTATAATTTGTCCAAGTATAAAGGTTGTAAACCATAAAGTGCAGTTTCACATCATTGAACTTTATTTTATCAGCAATTTTTTTGAAACTGTAACTTATGCTTGCGCTTTTAAACCTGACAAATGAACCATCCTCTACAAACCTGTCTGAGCCAAGCCAGTTATATCCCTGGTTATATAGCGCCCTTGGTATATCAGTAACATCACCCTGTCTCCTCCAGCGGTTCAGGACAGAAACACTCTGGTTGTTCCTGTAATACATATTTTCATTATACATTTTCGTCATGTTCACTATGTCCTGTCCAATCCTGTAGTGAAAAAACAGAGTTACAACCAGGTTATTCCATGATAGCTTAGATCCAAAACCCCCGAGGAATCTTGGATTTGAGTCTCCAAGTCTTACAATGTCCAGCTCATTAATAAGGCCGTCATGATTGATATCTTCATAAATTGCATCCCCTCCCCTGAACCGGTAACCGTCCGCATTTTCATACCTCATGTACAATGGTTTGCCAGCCATATCATAGATATTATCCCCTTCTGCATCCAGTGCAACTGCATCGGCGTCCCTCGGATATACACCAAGATACCTGAAACCGTAAAACGTGCCTATCGGATGGCCTTCCTGAGCTCTGCGGGCGTATTGCCCGTTATTTGCCTCAGATCCATACTCAAAATCAAAATTTTCAGGGATCTCCGTAATTTTGTTTTCGTTATGAGCTATATTGAAATTAAGGTTAATATTGAATTTCCCCTTCTTTAATACATCCGAAGCCAGCATCATTTCCCAGCCTTTATTATCCATTGAGCCCCAGTTCCTTGTAATATTAGGGAATCCTGAAGTGGAGGGCAGGCTCAGGTTTTCCCAGATCAGATCTTTGCTTTTCTGACTATATATATCGAAATGAAGTTCAATATAATTTTTCAACGCAAACAGATCAAAACCATAGTTGATTTGTGAATTTTTTTCCCATCTGAAATGATCAAGCTGCAAATTAACCGGGACAACCACAGGCATATCCATATATTCCTCTCCCGTGCTGTACAGATTAAAATATCCATAACTGCCGCTGGGCTGATTTCCATTCACCCCGTAACTATATCTTAACTTCAGGTCATTAATGAATGACAGCTTCTTCATGAATTTCTCAGAGGAGATCCTGTAAGCAACTGATATTGACGGGAATGTTCCCCATCTTGATTCATATCCAAACCTTGAGGAACCTTCCCTGCGGATATTGAACTGAAAAAGATACCTGTCGAGCAGGCTGTAATGCACAAATCCCAGAAATGCAGCCATCCGGTTCTGGCTGTAACCATCACCTATCCAGTAAATAGGGGCTGCTTCAGCATAATTTATCAGGTAGGAAGAGGGAAGATTGGATGTACTGCCATAATACCATCCGTTCTTTTTGTCAGACAGGGTAAAGGCAATCATTGATGTCACCTTGTGTTTCATACCTTTCATATATGTGTATATCAGCTGGGACTGGCTTTCAAGAACAGAGCTCTGATAATCCATGCCTGAAGCAAGGTTGACATAGGGTGATGTCCAGTGAAGCCCTGTCACATTTTCGGGCAGAAATTTACTTTCTATCTGATTATCAATATCATAAGCGACAAAACTTTGAAAAACCAGGTTATCCAGGATATTGTATTTAACCTGCAGTTTTGTCCGCAGCCTGTGTTCTTTCCTGTTCCATGCAGCTTCATTTGCCATGGCAACCGGATTATACCATTGGGATCCAATTCCCTGGAAATTATCCCCCGGAGAAAAATAGTTATCGGACATAGTCCCGTCCGTATCATAATCATAAATACTCATGTTGGGGGCTTTAACATATGCCAGCGCACGGATAGTCCTTGACTCATTATTTTCCTTGTAACTGAGATCGTTATTTGAATAAATATAAGAGATATCACCCTGGAACAGTAATTTCCTGGATACATTGTAATCGAGATTAACACGCGACGTAAACCTTTGATAATCTGTCCCTTTTGTCGTTCCTTCCTGATCAAGATACCCTAATGAAAAACGATATAACGCACTCTCACCTCCTCCCATCAGTGATAAAGTATGATCATGGGATATTCCTCTCCGGGTTATCTCCTTCAGCCAGTCTGTATTCCGGGAGTAATTATAATATTCTTCCCAATCCTTGTTATATGCAAGTTCATCCGGTATTTCTGTCGAACCTGAATTTAAAATTGCTTCCAGCATCATCATTGAATATGCATCACCATTAAGCAGTGGGACTGATTTTGGCTGTTCCTGGATGCTCAGTTTATACAGGTAATCAAATGTGGTTTTACCCTTTGTTCCTCTTTTTGTTTCTATAAGCAACACACCATTGGCGCCCCTGGATCCCCAGACTGCTGTTGCTGATGCATCTTTGAGGACCTGTATTGTAAGTATATCTTCAGGTGCAATATTAAGCAGTCCGCTGAATTGTTCCTGGGTGACTGCTGAAAAATCAAAATCATTATCAAGTTCTATTTCAAACGGGACTCCATCGACAACGATCAGCGGCTGATTTGAACCGCTTATTGAGGCAGTGCCTCTTATTCTCACTGACATGCCGGCTCCCGGATCGCCTGATGCCATTACAATGTCGACATTGCTGGCACGTCCCTGGAGCATTTCACCTATGCTGGATACTTTTATCTCCTCAAGCTCTTTCATTTCGACAGTGGATACAGCACTTGTCAGATCCCTCTGCGATATAGGAATAAATCCCCCCACTTTTTTCCCTTCTGCGACAACTGAGACCTCTTCCAGAAGCTGCGTTTCTTCCTCCATCTTGACATCCAGGAATGTCTGCCC
>Ga0153916_10004995_pt1 | contig 10084 bp, 5 predicted proteins | sample Opewatmetagenome_FD_109642 | JGI IMG/M metagenome (GOLD analysis project Ga0153916, IMG submission 109642) | Freshwater wetland microbial communities from Ohio, USA - Open water 3 Core 3 Depth 4 metaG | ecosystem: Environmental > Aquatic > Freshwater > Wetlands | place: USA: Ohio, Lake Erie, Old...
GGGGACGGAATTTGCTCGCCCTTCCCGAGAAGGGCCTGAAATCGGGGATTGTTCCTGGGTGGGTCGTAGATGGGATCGAGACGAAGCCCCGCCGTCTCACCTAGCTTGGGGTGGAGAGGTTTTCGAGCTCACTGATCGCCGTGTCATAATCTCCTGTCCGTATGTGCACTACGGCCGCTCCACGTTCTATATAGAGGGGGAAGCCGCGCTTGATCTACGGTTCACTGCGCCCGGAAGGACCGGAAAATGCAGCGGTTGACTTCTCACCGAAAGGTTCTATATTTGCCGTACTGTCGTCCAACATCAACATTCGTGGAAGTTCCACGACCACTGCTCCGTGAAAGAGACCCGACCGACACCCGCCCGGCAGGCACCCACAGTGCGGAAGCGGATGCTCTTCTACGCACTGACTCTCGCTTTCCCCCTTCTTTTCGTTTGCGTCCTTGAGCTGGTCCTGCGGGCAATCAACGCTTGGCCGGAGCCGTCGCTCTTCACGACTGTTATGTTCAAGGGACAGCCGTACGCCGTCGTGAATCCCGCTGTCAAAGGCCGGTATTTTGCCCGCACGGCTTTCTCTCCTGGCACATCACAGGATTGCTTTCTCCTTCCGAAGCCTGCAGGGACATTCAGGATTTTCTGTCTTGGAGGGTCAACGACCGTTGGGTACCCCTACTGGTTCAACGGCTCGTTTTCATCATTCCTTCGCGACCGCCTGCACCGCATGTTCCCGGAGAGGTCGATCGAGGTCATCAACCTCGGGATGACCGCGATCAACAGCTACGCCGTCGTTGATATGGCCCGTGAACTCCACCGGTTTGAACCCGATCTTCTTCTCGTCTACGACGGCCACAACGAGTTCTACGGGGCTCTGGGAGCTGCCTCACGGGAATCACTGAGCGCTCCCCGCTGGCTCACTGCCCTCTATCTTCGCCTCCTTCATTTTCGCACCGTGTTCGCCATTCGGGAAATTGTAGCGTCCATCATCGGAGAAGATGCCCCCACCACATCACGATCGCTTGGAACGATGATGGAACGTCTGGCGTGGGACAAGTTCGTACCCTATGGAAGCCCGACCTACGGACGGGCCCTCGAGGACTTTGGCGGGAATCTGGAAGAACTGAAGCACATCTGCGCGGAGCATGGCATCCCTCTCGTTCTCGCCACACAGGTGTCAAACCTCCGCGATCAGCCTCCGTTTGTTTCCAGCGACCCTGGCGGCCGCGCCGGCGAACGAATGCACGCGCTGCTTGACGCGGGGGCAAAGCAGTACGCACTTGGCCGCTTCGACTCCGCGCTCGTCTCTTTTCGGGATGCGCTCCCCTTCGACACGCTGCGCGCAGACACGTACTATCGCATCGCGCGTTGCCTTGACACGCTGGGCAACACACACGAGGCGGAACAGGCATATCGCCGGGCACGTGACCTTGACCAGCTTCGCTTTCGCACCAGCAGCGACTTCAACAACGCCATCCTGTCCGCAGGTAATGACTCGACGGTCCTGGTCGTGGAAATGGAACATGTTTTCCGGGAGCATTCACCCGACTCGCTCATCGGAAACGCCTTGCTCTTCGAGCATCTCCACCCTCGCGCATTCGGTCAGTTTCTTATGGCCGGGGCTTTCGCCCGCGCCATGCGTGACCACGGACTTCTGGCCCCGCGCACCGGATGGGCGGCGGCAGACACCATCGCCGACGATGTGCTCTGGGATGCGCGGAGCATAACGGCACTCGATGAACTCACCGCGCGCCGACGAACGGAGGTACTCCTCTCCGGCTGGCCATTCACCGACCGTGTCCCCGTTCTTGTTGACGTCAAACGGTCGGACACCCTTGCACAGGTCGCCGAACTCTATGTGCGGGGAGAGTGGTCTTGGCTCGAGGCGCACCAGCACGCTGCGGTCTACTATATGCAGCGCAATGACCTGGAAAACGCCGCACGCGAGTACCGTACCATCATCAATCAGCAACCCTTGCTCGGCGGCGTCCAGCCGTACCTTCAACTCGGGAGAATACTGAAGGATCAGGGAAAGACCATCGAGCTCCGGGAGGTGCTTCTCAGCTCACTCAGTATCGAACCGACTCTGCTCGCCTACCGTGCCCTGGGGGACCTTTCCCTCCTCCACGGGCGCCCGTCGGACGCCGTGCCATATTACCAGCACACATTCGATTTCTGGCAGTCGGAAGAGGAAAGATTAGAGAACGGATATCTCCTGGCGGAGGCATTCAGCCGCGCCGGTTACCTGGAGCAAGCGCGCGGTGAGCTGCAGAAGCTCCTCCTGCTCCAGCCGGACTACGGGCCTGCCCTGCGTCTCCAGCAGGCTCTCCCGGGCGAGGGCAAATAGGGTTCGTAGGGAGGGGTTAGGGAAGCAGCGGCTGATCGGTCTGCCGGACTCTGGTCCATTCAAACAGGTGACCAGCCCCCGATCTGAGTGCAATGTGCAGTTAGTGAATAACCATTTGTCCTTTCAGGCAGGATCGCGCAGCTAACGCGGAACAATCCCCAAGGTTCTGAAAGCGTTGTGAGAGTGCTCGACCTCCTCAAACGCCTTCCATCGCTTTACCTCACGCAGGATCAGTCAGAGAAATCTCTCCTGCTGAGTAATCTCCTCTCGAACTGCACCCTTGCCTGCGGAAGTCCCTTCCCCGCATACAGGAAGCCCTTCGATGCGCTCGCCGAAGGACTTCCTCTTCAGGACTGGCAGAGAAGACACCTCTAGTACGGGTAGAAGATGAAGAACAGAAGTGAGAGTCCCCCCAGGATCCACATCCCTGGCTTCACAGCACGGATCTGTCCGGAGATCACCTTGAAGAGCGGGTAGGCCACGAAACCCGCCGTCATCCCCACACCGAGGTTGTACGTGAAGCTCATGAGGATGATGACACAGAAGACCGGGACGGTTTCCGATAGATCGTCGAACTTCAGCTTCGTGACCGGCGTGATCATGAGGAAGCCGACGATGATGAGCGCCGGCCCGTAGGCAAAGGAGGGAATCGAGTTGAAGAGCGGTGCGAAGAAGAGCGCGGAGAGAAACAGTAGCGCGGTCACGACGGCGGTAAACCCCGACTTCCCGCCGGCCTGGATTCCTGTGGCCGACTCGATGTACGCACCGCTGCTGGTGGTTCCCAGAAGCGGCGCAATCGTCGTTGCCACCGCATCGCAGAGCATCGCCTTCTCGATCTCGGGCAGATTTCCCCGCTCATCCAGCAGTTCAGCCTTGTAGGCGAGCCCGATCAGGGTCCCGATGGTGTCGACGAAGTCCATCACGAAGATTGTCAGGAGGACCGCGAAGAACCCCCAGTTGAGCGCTCCGGCAATATCCAGCTTCAGGAACGTCGGAGAGAGGTCCGGTGGCAGGCTGACCCACGCCGAGGGGAGCGGGGCGAGCCCGAGGAGGAAGGCAAGGAACGTGATCGCGAGGATGCCGATCAGGATCGCAGCCTTCACGCGCTTGATCAAGAGCGTGGCAATGAGGAAGAAGCCGGCGATTGCCAGCAGCACTGCCGGTTCGTTGAAATGACCCACATGCACGGGCGCCCCCTCCACCCCGAGCCGGACAATACCCGTGTCGTTCAGCCCGATGAATGTGAGGAAGAGGCCGATTCCCACCGCGAATCCAATCTTGAGAGACTCGGGGATCGCGTCAGCGAGCCAGCTCCGGACTTTCATCACGGTGAGGAGCATGAAGAGCACGCCCCCCACGAAGATCGCTCCCAGAGCGGTCTCCCAGCTGTAGCCCATCACCTTGACGACCGTGTACGCCACAAACGCGTTTTCTCCCATGTAGGGAGCGATCGCAAAGGGGCGCTTCGCGTAAAGGCCCATCGTCAGCGTCCCGATGAATGCCGTTAGGATGGTCGCCACCATGGAGGGCCCGAAGGGGATTCCCGCCGCTTCCAGGATCTTGGGATTGACAACGATGATGTAGGCCATGGTGACGAAGGTGGTGAGGCCGGCAGTGAACTCACGGCGAAAACTCGTCCCCAGCCTCCCGAATTCAAAGAACGACGCAATGGCTCGGGCCATGGTTTCCTCTTTCACATGCTACGGTAGTGGACGGACGGCTGCTCCTTCAGATGCGCGGCGCTCGCCTCCGGCGTGATATCCCGCTGCGGATTTGCCAGCATCTCGTACCCGACCATGAACTTCTTGACCGTGGCCGACCTGAGCAGCGGCGGGTAGAAATGCATGTGCAGGTGCCATTCAGGATGTGCACCTCCGTCGGTGGGGGCCTGGTGAAAGCCGGAGGAGTAGGGGAAGGAAGTCCGGAAGAGGTTGTCGTAGCGGACCGTGACGTCCTTGACGGCCGCGGCAAGCTGCGCGGACTCTCTCCCCTCGAACTCCGCCAGGCTTCCACAATGCCGCCGGGAGAGGATCATTGTCTCGTACGGCCAGACCGCCCAGAACGGAACAAGCACGACGAACCCCTCATTCTGAAAAACCACCCTCTCTCCTCTTGTCATCTCAGAGGCAAGGTAGTCGCACAGGAGGCAGGACCCGTGGAGTTGCCGGTAGTTCTTTTGCTGTTCCGCCTCCTTCGCAGGCTCGACAGGGAGGGACTCCTGTGCCCAGATCTGGCCGTGGGGATGCCCGTTGCTGCACCCCATCAGTTCCCCTTTGTTCTCAAAGATCTGGACATGGTTGACGCGCGGGAGCGTGCCCAGCGACTGGAATTCTTCCTTCCAGATCTCGACCACCCGGGTGATCTCGGCAACCTCCATCTCCGCCAGCGTCAGGTCATGCCGGGGGGAGAAGCAGATCACCCGGCAGATTCCTGGTTCCCCTCGAGCGACGGTGAGACGGTCAGCGCGCCACTCCTCCGAGGGCGTCTCAGGCGCGAGCGCGCTGAAATCGTTTGTGAAGACAAAGGTCTCCCCGTAGACAGGGTTTCGCATCCCCCCCGCCCTTGGGTTTCCCGGGCAGAGGTAGCAGGTTGGGTCATAGGATGGACGTCGCGCCGGCAGCAAAGACTCTTCCTTCCCCCGCCAGGGGCGCTTCGCGCGGTGAGGGGAAACCAGAATCCATTCCCCGTTCAGCGGGTTGTAGCGACGGTGGGGATGTTGTGCAAGGTCAAGTGTTGGCATCGGGAGAGGACGTTCCTTTACCGTGCATCTTTCACACAGCGGAAGCCCACCGTGGAGCTCCTGTCGAAACCGGGAGACACGAGGAGCTGCATCTGCTGCTGGTCCGCCTGACGCGGACCGCCGGTGACATACCATTCACTCGACCGCGGATAGTAGTGACTCCCCCCCCGGAGCAGAGTGAACCGGTAGCTTCCGTTGTCATAGAGCTCATGGACCATCTGCCACACGTTCCCGATCAGGTCCTGAACGCCGAATGGGCTCGCCCCCGCGGGAAACGCATCGACAGGAGTCGTCTTCCCCGCCCCATTGTTGCACCGGGTCGAGTCAAAAGTGTTTCCCCACGGGTATTTCCTTCCGTCGCCCCCTCCCGCCGCGTACTGCCATTCAAGTGTCGTGGGGAGCCTTTTCCCCGCCCAGCGGGCGTAGCTTTCAGCATCCTCGTGGCTCACCCAGACCACCGGATGATTCTCCAGCCCGCGGGGAATGCGGCCACCTTTCCAGTGCTTCAGGAAATTCGCCGACTCACGCGGCCTGTACTTCGACGCATCGAGGAATCTCTTGTACTGTGCATTGGTGACAGGATAGGCATCCATGAAGAACAGAGGGAATCTCACCGCGCCGCTGTCGTAGTCGGGATATGGAACGACGGGGTTCGGGTCTTTGAGGCCGCTCGTCGAGAGGAGACATGAGCCAGCATCGATTACGACCATCCCCGGGGGAGCGGAGAGCGAGGTCGGCGTGCGGGAGAACTTCGAGACAAGCCTCGGTGTGGCCAGAGGCACGAAGGAGACTGCTTCATCGAGAAGCTCTTTCCCGCCGAAGAGCTGGACAACGAATTTCTCTTCGTGCATCCCGAAATACTCATGCAGGGCGATCGTGCGGTATCCCGGCGGGAACTCCGCGTGGGGTGTGTCATACGACGGCATGCCGGCCCAGACCACAATGCAATCCCCAGCAGTACCGCCAAATGAGAGCGAATCCCCCTGCCTGCTGACTGTGAGCATCCGGGGGAAGAGCGCAATGCAGTCGACGTTCCCTTCCTCGCGCGTCCCGAGCGACGAGCGGCTAAACCCTTCCACCCTCACGGGGAGATAGGACCTCCCCCCCTGAGTCACGGTTTTCACCTCCTCGTGGTGCCACAGGTCCACGTAGTGGTGGCCGGCCACTTCCGGTGCTTCGAACAGGGGAGCTGTCCACCCCTCCGGGCGGAGGCTGTAGACAGTGTAGACCGTTTTTCCGGGGGCGGAAAAGCGGTTCACCCAGATGCTGTCGACGGTGGCCGGGAGAAGAGGCGTCCAGCCAGGGTCCAGGAAAGCTGAGGAATTGTCGCGCAGGATCTTCGTCGTTCGCCCCAGATAGTGCAGCTCTTCATCGATCCAGTCCGGCCGGCCTGGCCGCATGATGTTGAGCTCGGTGCCGTAGCCGTTGAAGAACGCCACCGCCGCCTCTCGGTGGAGTCTGCCCTCCGTCACCTGGAGCACGCGGAAAATGGCAAACTCCGGCTTGATGACCTTGTTCAGGTTGAGCGGGGGCGGCATGAAGAGGGCGTCGTGTACCCTTCCGGCCACGATCCCCGGCATGTCGCCCGGCACTGCCATCCCCTCGCTGTACATGATGATGCCTGGCTTGACGCCGTCTCCCGTGTCCTGGAACTCCCTGCTCGATTCACCGCGCGTGTCAAGGATCACCCCGTCGGCATCCGTGGCACGCAGCAGTTCCGACATCCCCTTGAGATGATTCTGATTGCGCGTGCCCTCATCCCAGGGATTATATGACACGAAGTAGCGTGTTCCCTTCCGGTGCGCAAACTCCACCTGGCGGCGCAGCTCCTCCAGGCCGCCGGGGAGGTCCCGATGGAGATCGAACTGGTTCCGCTCGTCCAGCCCCAGCCGGGGCCATGTCGGCCAGAGTGCGTACACATCATAGAAGCCGAGCGTCCTGGACTTTGCCAGAAGCGTACTATCGAACAGATACCGCCCCCTGCCGGCGTCATAGTAGGTCTTGTCCCACGCAAACTGCAGGAGCATGAGATAGCTGGAGCGAATCCACTGGAGGTCTTTTCTCTCAAAAAGGGTGTTGTCGAAACGGTCGAGGTCGTACAGGTAACGCTCGCGGAAAATGAGTGCCAGTCCCCTCTGCCAGTCCCCTTCATGCGCATCGATGTAGATCTCGTAGCGCACGGATCCGCCCGGACTCATGATAGTATGAAACCTGCGCACATCACTCTTTTCGGCAGCGACACGCCGGGCAAGCCCGACCAGTGAGACATTGCCCTCCACCGGAACATCGCAGAACCCCAGTTCCCAGGCGTTGTCCGGCAGGACAACTCCTATCGCTCCGCACCCGGGCCTGGAGAGTCGTGATTTGCTGAGCGATGCGGGGTATGAGAGCCGAGCAGGGTCGGAATCGATCATGACCCTGTCGCTCCCCCGTCCGAGGGGAATCAGGTTCGCGATCTTGACCTTCCCCGTCCCCGCATTCCGGATTGTCAGAGAGGCTTTCCAGCCCCGCGTGAAACCCTTGTCGACCCTGACCGTCCCCCCTAGAGAGGGGATGAGCGAGAATACGATCGAATCCCCCTCCGCACGGGCACTGGTCGCCGAGACGACGCTATCCCCCACCTCCAGGGAGAAAAGGGGAAGGAGTTTCTGCAATTCGACTCGCCGGCCCGAGGCAGTTGTGAATAGCTCGAGTGTCAGCCCACGGTCTGTCCGGATCTGGAGTGAGCGAAGCAAACCCTCACCGGCAGCGGCAGGAGGAGTCGCAGTCGTGACGGAGAGAGCCAGCAAGAGACTGAGGCGGAGGCGTGGCATGGGCATTCGACCCTATTGTTCGCTTAACGAGCCGCAGTTTCCGGCACCCTACCCGGTGCGAGTAAGGGGCGGGGAATCAGTAATCAAAGCAATCCTACGAAATGCGCCCGAATGAATCAAGAATGGGGCTTTGAATAAGAAGGCGATTTGGCATATATTCCTTCCATGGAATACAGCCGCCACGCGAACTCTTTCACTCTCTCCTGGTACATCCTCCGTGCCCATGTGGGGCCCTTCATCTTCAGCGTCACCACGCTGATGTTTCTGTTCATCCTGCAGTTCGTCATGAAATTCATGGACCAGCTTGTGGGCAAGGGACTCTCCGGATGGGTGATCATGGAACTGGTGATATTAAACCTTGCCTGGATGCTCGTCCTTGCCGTTCCCATGTCGGTTCTCGTGGCTGTGTTGATGGCGTTCGGGGATCTCTCTTCCAAGAACGAAATCACAGCGATGAAGGCGAGCGGCGTGAGCATCTATCGCATGATGGCGCCAGTGCTCATTGCCGGGACCCTCATCGCCTTCTTCGTGGTCTGGTTCAACAACTACGTCCTCCCCGAATCCAACCATCGCCTGAAGACGCTCACCGTGGATATCCGCCGGAAGCGGCCCGCCCCGACGCTGGTGAACGGCGTCTTCATGCAGGACCTCCCCGGCTACAGCATCCTGGCCCGCAAGACATTCGAACGGAGCAACGACCTCGAAGGGGTGACGCTCTACGACTACACAAACCCGGTCCGCAACGTCGCCATCACCGCCGAGAGGGGGAGAATCTCGTTCTCGCAGGACTACAGGAGACTGATTCTGGACCTCGAAAACGGGGAAATTCACGATCTCGACCTGCAGGCGATCGCTCAGTACCGCCGGATCCGTTTCCTCCGGCACCGGATCACGATGGATGTGGAAGGCTTCGACTTTGAGCGGTCCTCGGAATCCGCCTTCTCGCGCACGGACAGGGAGCTGGGCGCAAGAGCGATGCGGCTCATCGTCGACAGCTTGCGGGCGGCCGAGCGCCAGGCCACGGCCGAGTTCCAGACCAGTGCGAGGCTGGATAACCGCAATATCCTCTCAGGGCATCCCCTCCCCTCCGGCAGTGCGTTTCCCGGAGGAGGAGTGGCGAGAGACTCCGTCATCATCGCTCTCAACAAAGCCCGGCAGCTGAGCGGGGCCGCCTCCACGGTGGCGTTCAGAGTTGACATGCTCGAGCGCCAGATCGATCAGTACCTCGTGGAGATCCACAAGAAATATTCGATCCCCGTCGCCTGTATCGTTTTCGTCCTCGTGGGAGTCCCTCTGGGGATCATGTCGCGCAGGGGCGGGTTCGGGATCGCCGCAACGCTGAGCCTGGGGTTCTTCGTCCTCTACTGGACCTGCCTCATCGGCGGTGAAAAGCTCGCCGACAGGGATATCCTCTCCCCCTTCCTCGGGATGTGGATGGCGAACATCCTGATTGGACTCGTGGGGGTCTATCTGACCGTGCGGACAGCAAAGGAGACGCTGGTGATCAACTGGAACTTCTTCGCGCGCTTCGTCCCGAAGAAGTGGCGATCCACCACCGAGGAAGAGGCTTCACCGGCCCCAGTCACCTGATGAAGAACATCGACCGCTATATCGTCCGGCAATTCCTCACCACGTCGCTCTTCGCGCTCGTCGCCGTCATCATCATATTCATCGTTATCGACGCGATGGAGAAGCTGGACGATTTCATCGACAAGCAGGCGTCCTGGTCCACCGTCGTGGAGTACTACTTCTACTTCATTCCCGAGATCATCAAGCTGGTCATTCCCGTGGCGGTGCTGCTGGCCAGTCTCTTCGTGACGGCCCGGATGTCCAGCATGAACGAACTCGCTGCGATGAAGGCGGGCGGGATCAGCCTCTACCGCGTGATGGCACCGTATGTGGTGGTGGCGCTTGCGATCAGCTGTGCGTCGGTCTACTTCAACGGATGGGTGGTACCGAAGGCCAACACGAAGAAATTCGCGATCGAGCGGGGAACGCTAAAGAAAGACGTGATCTCGGCCTCCGGCGCGAACATCTTTGTCCAGGACAGCCCGACGCGTATCCTCTCCATCGGATTCTATGACGAGAGCCGCGCACTGGCCAGCCGCGTGAGCATACAGGATCTTGATCCCCTCGACCCCACGATGATGGTCGGCCGGGTCGACGCGCGGACGATGTCCTGGGACTCCA
>Ga0153916_10004996_pt1 | contig 10084 bp, 9 predicted proteins | sample Opewatmetagenome_FD_109642 | JGI IMG/M metagenome (GOLD analysis project Ga0153916, IMG submission 109642) | Freshwater wetland microbial communities from Ohio, USA - Open water 3 Core 3 Depth 4 metaG | ecosystem: Environmental > Aquatic > Freshwater > Wetlands | place: USA: Ohio, Lake Erie, Old...
CCAGCCGAGTTCCGGCAGAAGGCACGTAAGGCAGCCCCCTCAGCGCATCTGCTGGGCAAGGACCTCTTTGCCGGAGGCGACTTTATCACAGGCCCGTCAACGGTTGTCCAAGCAGTAGCCTCAGGCAGGGAAGCGGCTCGTCTGATCGAACTGTCGTTTAAGGATAGCCGGCCCTCTGATGAGCAAAGTAAGGCGAACCAGCACTTCACCAGCCCTTCTTTCGAGGCAGCACCCCGGATCCGGATCCCCATGTTGTCCGTTTCCGAGCGCATCAAGAGCATGGATGCCGAAGATACACTGAGTCTCGGTTTAGGTGAAATCGAGACGGAGGCAGGCCGATGTTTTAATTGCGGCTGTTTGGCGGTCAGTCCGTCCGATATCGCCATCGCACTAATAGCTCTGGACGCAAACATCGTGACCACAAAGCGAACGCTTGACGCACAGAGGTTCTTCACTGCCAGCGCAACGGCGTCAACCGCGCTCAACACGGATGAGCTGGTCACCGAAATTCAGATTCCGAAGCCAAAGGAAGGGATTCGGCAGAACTACCTGAAATTCACCTTGAGAACTCCTATCGATTTTGGCATTGTGAGCGTCGCATCCGTTGTCACCCTCGATGGAGGGATATGCACGGATGCGCGCATTGCCCTCGGGGCCGTGGCCCCGTCGCCTGTACGGGCAAAGAAAGCCGAGGAAGTGATCAAGGGGCGACCGATCGACCCGGATGCTGCCGCAGAGGCAGCCGAGCAGGCAATCGAGGGCGCGCTACCCCTCAGCATGAATGCGTACAAGATAGAAATCACAAAAACCCTCGTGAAGAGGGCCATCTTGAGATGATATCACATGATCCGGCATCACTAGGCAAAAGCGTATTGATTTTGCTGTCGCCAGCGTTGCACCCATCATAGACACGGGGATGGATAGAGAAGAGTGTTCGAAGGTAATGCAGGTGGGTTTGAAGAACCTCGGAGTGGATCTAGGAAAAACAGATTTTTTTATTGCTCATTTTCACATAGATCACATTGGCCTTGTTTCAAAGCTAAAAACGAATAAATCGAAGATATACTTCAATCAACCGGATATGGACATACTTGATGGGGTAAGATTTTCTACCCTTTGGCTGACATGATTAGATTTACCCGCATGAGTGGTTTCCCCGAAAATGAACTCCAAGAGATCAAACTTAACCATCCTGCTCATAAATATGGATTAAGGGGATCTATTCCATTTAAGATTTTGGGAGATGAGGACACAATAACTATCGGCAATTATCTATTCAAGTGTTTAAAAACACCCGGTCACAGTAAGGGCCACACGTGTCTGTATGAGCCAAATAAGAAGATTTTTGTGGCTGGAGACCATATTCTGAAGGACGTCACTCCGACTATTCAATTAAGATCTGACGGAGAGAATCCCCTAAAGGAATATTTGGAAAGTTTGGAAAAGGTCTATCAGTTAGAAATTGAGCTTGTATTGCCGGGTCATAGAAGAATTTTCAAGGAGTATAAGGAGAGAATCAAGGAATTGAAAGAGCATCATCAAACGAGGATGGATGAGATTAGTTCTATTTTAGCGGCGAGCAGTCAAAATGCCTATCAAGTGGTACAACAGATGAGTTGGGATGTTACCTATGAGTGTTGGGATCTCTTCCTTGTTTTGCAAAAATGGTTTGCCATTGGGGAGGCGGATGCTCACCTAAAATACCTGGAGGAAAAAGGTGTGGTACACAAGGAAATCGAGCAGCAGAAACGGGTATACTCACTGAATTAGCTTGATCCTGTTTGGTTTTATCCAAGACCTGGGGGACTGACTAAAATACGGTAATCACATCAACAGATAAACTTGAATTTGTAATTTCCCAAATGGGCTATTTTTCTTCTGAAAAATTTTTAACCCCAATCGTCATTAAATCTTTATAGATTTTTCTTGGAAATCCCGGCTTTTCATTCAAAGTAGACGTGGTAGCCTTTCTTTTTCTTGAATAAGTTCAAGTTATGTTCGAGTTCCTCTTTGGTATTGCAGGTAAGAAGGGTAGAGTTAATTGCATTCCTTTTTGAAAGAAGTTCTAGGATTGGAGCCACAGTGACCCGGCTTTCAATATCATTATCCCCAAAGTAATATTGTAGAATGGCATTCCACGAGAATTAGATATGACGACGCAAACGATACGGAATATAATGACTCGTGATTTCGTCCTGGCTTTTTTTGCTCAGTTTGCTCTTACATCCGTCTACCATATCCTTATTCCTACTCTCCCAATCTATCTTTCGAAATTGGGATCTAGAGAAGTAGAGGTTGGTGTTCTTATTGGAAGCTCGTCTATCTCTTCATTGGTCCTTAGACCTTTTGTCGGAAGAGCCCTTTTGAAAATCCGTGAAAAAAACTTTATGATCGTGGGAGCCCTCTTTTTTGCCTCCACTTCCGTTGCCTATATTTTCGCTCCTCCTTTTTGGCCTTTTTTGATCGTTAGGATCTTGCAAGGAATCGGATTCGCATTCTTCACGACCGCCTCATTTACATTAATCGCAAATATCAGTTCGGGAGCCCATCTGGCACAGAGTATCAGTTACTTTATCCTGTCCTTCAACATCTCCGGCACATTGGCTCCTCCCCTTGGGATGTTCCTTATCAATAATTTTAGTTTTACCTTCCTCTTTTTGGTCTGCGTTGGTCTCTCTTTATGTTCATTATTCATTACTTATAAAATGGGAAGGGGATCAGTCGTTCCATTACAGGATTCATCCATTGAAGGCGCTTTCTTTCTCAGTAGGAAAGCTCTTCAACCGTCCATCATAGGTTTTTCCTCCTTCATGATCTGGACAGCTTTATGCACCTTTTTCCCACTTTATGCAGTAAGTCAAGGGGTAACCAACCCTGGGCTTTTCTTTAGCACTGTTTCCATTATGCTTATTTTGGGTCGTGTTTTCGGCGGGAGGATATTTGATTTCTATAGCCGAGAAAGAATAATCATGCTTTGCATTACTCCTTATATCATTGCAATGGTCATCCTCGCTTTTTCCAAAACTTTACCTATGTTTATTCTTGTTGCAGTGATCTACGGGATTGGACCTGCTTTTTTGATTCCCGCTTTAATGGCCTACGCTCTTGATCGTGGGGGGGCTCCAGGTCCAGTTATGGGAACCTTCCATGCATTTACAGATTTGGGAGCAACTTTGGGGCCAGTGATTATGGGCATTGTCATTTATTCGAAAGGCTATCCAATTATGTTTCTCTGTTTAGCTCTCACTGGCATCATAACTCTCAATTATTTCTATTTTTTCGTAAGAAAGAAGGGATGATCGTTTGCTCATGCACATTTCTCCCCGCAATCTTTACCTTCAGAGATTACTTAAAGTGAAGATAGGTGTTATCCTCAACCCTGTGAGCCGTAATTACCAGTATTAATGTCCCCTCGCTACCCCTACCAATACAATTAAAGTTTCTTCGAGGTTAGGACTCGTTACTCATGAGAAGAGGGTAGGGGAGTGACGGAGGTCTGGGTGTGACTAAAGTGTGACCGGCACAACCGAGTTCGGGGAAAACCGCTTCTTCGTATCGGTTCTTCCGGGGTGGCGCTTACGGGATGGTGGGCGGAGGAGTTCATTTCGAAGAAAGTGCTACTGCTACTGCCTGGTCTTTGCGTGAAAATGGGTGAAATCGGTGCTAATCAGATGAAAAAAGCATTACTGAAAATTTCAATGATTTCAACCAATAAGCGAAAAACCGGTGTTCTTTCCGGAGGTTGCAAAAGTGCATAACTCTAGCTCATAACCCGAAGGTCCCTGGTTCAAATCCAGGCCCCGCTACCAATTCATCTTGAGGGGTTAGGAGATTTTAAAAATGCTCCTGACCCCTTTTTTGCTCCTTTTTCTATCGGATTTCTAACGGAATTGAGGTTCTCAATTTTTGGAATAGTGAATTATAAGGACAATCCGTGGCCCTATTAACTCACATATTCCTGCACAAGATAAACCAAATCTAAAAAATTCTTAGGAGAGTCTTAAATCATAATCCTCCAAACTCCCTGTCTTTCAAAGTTACATCACAGTTACACCATCTCCAGAAACAAAGGAAGGTTAAAGACTTAAAAAGCCACAAGGGATATCTAGTCCCTTTTGGAAAGAAGCTTTTTCTAGGCCTTCTTTCAGTAATTAAGAAGTCTTTGTGCAAATGTTACTTCCTCATTCCCAAAAAGTTTAAAGGCGTGTATAGTATAACCCGTATTTCACAATTAATAGCCATGATTGGTCTGGTATCCAGGAATAACATCACAGCAACATAAGAAATAATGTTCGCGTCAACTCTTTGACTCTTCAAGGGGGACGAGGGAATCTTTTGTGATGGATCGGCAGAACGATCAAGGCGGTATCCTTGAGCTGTACGCGAAGTTACACGACAACGAGGCTCAACGGGGCAGGCAGTTTGAACACATCTGCAAGTGGTTTCTTCAGAATGATCCCGAATATCGCCGCCAACTAAGGCGCGTTTGGCTGTGGGGCGAATGGCCGCACAGGTGGGGACGCGACAAGGGGATCGACCTGGTCGCGGAGGATCTCGACGGGAAGATCTGGGCCATTCAGGCCAAGGCGTACGCGCCACAGCACTCCATCACCAAGCGTGACATTGACCGCTTTCTCAGCGAGTCCTCGTTTTCAACAAAAAGGACCTCGTGTCCGAGGACGAAGCGGCGGCGCTCTGCCGGAAGCACGGGGCGGTCGCGATCTTCTCCGTCAGACGCGAGAGTCTCTGGCCCCTCATCGAGGTCCTGGAGCAGAACCTGCCGCTTTCATTTGCAAAGTTGACAAATGAAGGGTCGTTTGGTATATCATCTCTCAAATTTAAAGCAGAAGCGAGGCCGTCGCATGGAAGCCCATGAATCGATTGAGGAGCGGCTCACGTTCGATGACGTGCTGCTCATCCCCTGTTATTCTTCCACTCTACCGAAAGAGGTTGAGATCGGCACCCGCCTGACACGGACGATCCGGCTCAACATTCCTTTGATGAGCGCGGCCATGGACACGGTCACGGAATCCTCGACGGCGATCTCCATGGCGCAGGAAGGCGGCATCGGCATCATTCATAAAAATCTCCCGGGCCAGGCGCAGGCCCTGGAGGTCGACAAGGTGAAAAAGTCCGAGAGCGGGATGATCCTCAACCCCATCACGATGGACCCCGACCAGAAGATCCACGAGGCTCTCGAGATCATGAAAAAGTACCAGATCTCCGGCGTGCCGGTGACCCGGGGAGGAAAGCTCGTCGGGATCCTCACGAATAGGGACTTGCGGTTCGAAACCCGCCTGGATGAAAAGATTTCCAAAGTGATGACGAAAGACCACCTTATCACCGTCCCGGTAGGGACGACGCTCGAGGACGCCAAGGAGATCCTCCACAAAAACCGGATCGAGAAACTGCTGGTCGTCGACGATCAGAATCAGCTCAAGGGCCTCATCACGATCAAGGACATCGAGAAGATGAGGAAGTACCCGAATTCCTGCAAGGACCCCCTGGGCCGCTTGCGGGTGGGAGCGGCGATCGGACCCGGAGAAGACCGCGAGGAACGCACGGAAGCCTTGATCAAGGCGGGCGTCGATGTTCTCGTCCTGGATACGGCGCACGGACACTCGAGGTACGTCCTCGAGGCGGTACGGGAGACGAAGAGACACTATCCCGACTGCCAGTTGATCGCGGGGAATGTGGCCACCCGGGAGGGCGCGGTCGACCTCATGAAGGTGGGCGCGGACGGAATCAAGGTCGGGGTCGGGCCCGGGTCGATCTGTACGACCCGGGTCATTGCGGGCATCGGCGTACCTCAACTCTCGGCGATTCTCGAGGCATCCCGGGTTTGCAGGGAAGAGGGGGTTCCGGTCATTGCCGACGGGGGCATCAAATTTTCAGGCGACGTGACGAAGGCGATTGCCGCCGGCGCGGATTCGGTGATGATCGGAAATCTCTTCGCCGGTACTGATGAGAGCCCGGGCGAGCTGGTCCTTTTTCAGGGCCGAAGGTACAAGGTCTACCGGGGAATGGGCTCCCTGGAGGCCATGAAGGAAGGAAGCAAAGACCGCTACTTCCAGGCCGATGTCCAGAGTGAGTCGAAGCTTGTGCCCGAGGGGATCGAAGGACGGGTCCCTTACCGAGGTCCACTCTCGTATGCGGTCCAGCAACTCATGGGAGGATTGAAGGCCGGTATGGGGTATGTCGGCGCGGCGACGATTTCGGAGCTCCAGCAGAAGACCCGATTTATCCGGATCACCTCTTCGGGCCTCAGGGAAAGCCATGTCCACGACGTGATCATCACCAAAGAGGCCCCCAATTACCGAATCGAGTAACGGAGGCCGAGAGATGAAGGATCCATGAAAAAGACCCTGTTCATCCTGATCGTTCTCGTCCTTTCCCTGCTCTACTACCTTGGGTTCCTGACCCGGGATGAAACCCTTCCGTTTTCAAAAGAATTCTTTTCCGTCGAGACCACCGCGTCGGAGGACGCCGTTCTGGACTTCAAGCACCGGATCTTGAAGGGGAGGGATGCCCAAGCCCCGCTTTTCTCTCTCAGCGCCGGGGACCTCGACAATCTCCATCAGCTGAAGCTTGACCGGGGGATGCGGAATCTCCCCCTCGTTTCGGCCTTCCTGGTGGCTCGTCTCTCGCAAGGCTGCTCGCGGAACACCGCGGAAAGAAGACATGAAGAATAGCCGCAATCGTGTTTCCGGCAATAAAGGGTCGGACCAGACCTGCCTCTGGGCAACCCGTCAATCCTCGCTTTCAAATCGTAATCCTCGCCTTCAGGGATCACACCCGGGCAACATACGTAGGTGGAGTCGTCAAATCCTGGCATCGCCTTCTTTCGAAAAACTGATGCGGGGCGATCTCGTTTAGTAAGCTGAAGTCTTGATTGCCTATTTTTGTTCCAACATAAAAGCTTTCCCATAGCCTTTGTTCAACCAACTTCTCCTCAAAGAGTCATTAACAAAATTTGGCTCAGATGGGAAACTTTTAAAAATCTCTGTGGTACGTTTCTACTCTATGAAAAGAGGGAAGGGCTAAGTGAAAAAAATTGTCTCTATTAAATGCTAGGGGAGCTTAGCCCAGTTTGGCATGGAACAAATTAGATAATATTTTTGAAAGGTTACAAAATCCCCGTCCGATTCATAGGGATGATTGGAGGCGGCATTATTATTGCAGCATGCATACCTGAATAATCTAATTTAAAAAAGGAAGGTGGACTATGCAAAGAAAACCGTTTTTAAAGCAATTCAGATTCATCTTTTCCATCGGTCTGGCCATCCTATTAATTTCTTCACCGACCAGTGCCCAGGACATCTACTCTGTCGATCTGGTGGAACCCAGTTACGTCGAAGCCAACACGGTGCTTCCCCTAACGGGTGACGACAACTATTGCGACCTCACTCTCCCCTTCTCATTCACCTTCTATAATGTTGTCTATACCCATGCCTATGTGTCAACGAACGGCTACCTGAGTTTTCTCAAAGGCTACTTCTCCTCCTCTAATGTTCCCCTCCCCACAACCGCTATTCCCAACGGCGCCATTTACGCCTTCTGGGATGATTTCTTTGTGGATTCTGCCGCCGCCAGTGTGCGCACCGAACTACTTGGAACGGCGCCAAACCGGCGGTTCGTCATCGAATGGCGTAACGTCTCATTTTATGGCGCCGACTTTAAGAAGCGCGTTGACTTCGAAATCGTCCTCCATGAGAATGGGGTTATCCTCCTGCAATACCGTAACACCGCCAATGATGGACGAGAGATGGGCAATTCGGCCACAGTGGGTGTGGAGGACGAAACCGGTACCAGCTCTGTTCAGTTTTCTTACAACCAGGCTGCCATCGCGGTGGGAGATTCTGCCATTCGATTTGCTCATCTTACAAGGTCCGTTCCCGTGGACATCAAGCCTAGGGCCTGCCCCAACCGCCTCGATGTAGACAGCGATGGAGTGCTTCGCGTTGCCATCCTCGGCACGTCGAACCTGGACGTGACGACCATCGACCCGAAGACTGTGACCATGGGAGGGGTTGCGGTCCTCTCGAAGCAAGAGGATCCATTGATGATGAAAAAGAAAATCAAACTCGTCGCAAGTAAACTGCGCCACCAGGAATGGAGTCTCGAGGACGTGGGTACCCCTTGCGAACCCTTTGATGGGAAAACTGATCCTAACCAGTGCAACAACCTAGGACCCGATGGGCACTTGGACATCGTTTTAAAGTTCGATACTCAGGCGATTGCTGACTCCTTAGGTGATGTGGAAGACAAGGAACCGATTACTCTTCAGTTGCGCGGACAGTTGCTGGATGGAACAGAAATCAGGGGAGAGGATGTGGTCATCATCATGAAAAAAGGAAAGGGACATGCATGGGGCAGAGGACATGATTGGCATGACAGAGGACACCATAGAGGACATGATAAAGATCGGGGACATGGATATGATAGAGAACATGACTAACGTCCATAAGGGTAATCAAGGCGATAACGATAAACTTTAGAATTCTATACGAACAACAATAAAAATAAGGGATTTGGGTTGTATTACCACTTCCCTTATTTTTATTTTAAGTCTGAAGCCTTCCTAATCCTTGCTTTCACCCCGCTATACGTAACAAAAAAGGTGATTGAAAGTTAAGCTTATCAGGTTCATCATCTAAAATACTATTCCCCAATCCTTCCGGTTGAGACCTTTGCGCCAAATCTTATGTTATCAGGATAGGCCTGGAACTCTTTTATCAGAGTCCCATCTTTCCGGAAGATCCTTACCTTGGATTTGCTCCTCAGATCAGGCCCAGGCCCTGTTAGGATCTCCGAAACCCCATCTCCGTCCACATCTACCGCTCCGACATTCACCCCGAACAACAACCCCTGATAGGCGGTAAACCTCGTGAACTCATACCCGCTTTCCCCATGATAAACGATCACCACCTCTGCCTTCTTCCTCAAATCCGGACCCGCTCCCACCAGCGGATAGAGCAATCAAATTAGTAAGTAGATTTAACTGGATACCCGCTTCCAAGTGGTCTGAGAGTTAAAATCTAATTCTGAAGCTAAGTAAAATTTGGTTGTTCAGTACTTCCTGAAATCCACGAGGGCCAAATTTGGTAAAGCATACTCGATTGCAATTAGTAATCGATAGGCGGTCATTATCCTCTGGCTTAAAGTTTCGATATGCCTTTAATGGAAACCTTTTGGCAAATGCTAATATTGGCAGTATGGGATTGCGATCGTTGCTAAAAATGGCATCATTTTTTATATTATTTTTCTGCACCTTGATTAAGGAAAAAAGAAGGAGATCTGATGAAAGACAGTTTGCATAACACGAGGCAAAGGCCGATGCCCCTTGAGGGGATAAAGATAGTTGAATACGGGGTCTTCCATGCTGGCCCTGGAGCCAGCGCCATACTCGGCGACTTAGGAGCCGATGTGGTGAAGATAGAGTCAGGGTTAGGCGATCCACAGCGTTACTGGACCACATTGGGACGGGTTGACATGTCTCTTCCGAATGGGGAGAGCATTTTTTTCCAATTGTCGAATCGTAACAAAAAGGGAATCTATCTCGATATTGAAAAAGAGAAAGGTCGTGAGATTCTCTATCGCTTGGTCAGAGAGGCAGATGTCTTTCTCACTAATCTCCGCAAAACCACCAAAGCCAAGTTAGGCATTGATTATGAGAGCCTACGTCAGGTAAATCCTCAGATCATCCACGCCAATGTATCAGGATATGGACCTGAGGGTCCGATGAAGGATTCCGGCGCTTTCGATCCTCTTGGCCTGGCCCGCTCAGGAATGATGTATGTCACCGGTGCGTCAGAGCCTGTCTTCATACACGGTGCGGTAGTGGATCAAGCCACGGCAATTGCGACAAGCCATGCCATTCTGACCGCCCTGCTCGTCCGTGAACGCTCCGGAATGGGTCAGGAAGTCCATGTCTCCCTTTATGGCACGGGGCTTTGGTTGATGTATCCCAATATCATTTTATCCAATGTCCTTTCGCTTAGTATGATGGATATTTCGCCTAACCGCTATGACCACCCCCCCTGCGCAACTTTTTCCGTTGTAAGGACGAAAAGTGGATCATGAC
>Ga0153916_10004997_pt1 | contig 10081 bp, 11 predicted proteins | sample Opewatmetagenome_FD_109642 | JGI IMG/M metagenome (GOLD analysis project Ga0153916, IMG submission 109642) | Freshwater wetland microbial communities from Ohio, USA - Open water 3 Core 3 Depth 4 metaG | ecosystem: Environmental > Aquatic > Freshwater > Wetlands | place: USA: Ohio, Lake Erie...
CATTATATCCATGCACGTTCTGTGCCTGCTCTAAGTTGCGTAGTTTCAAAGGCCGATGGCCTGGGATATATCGCAATTGGCAAATTGCAATTGCAGCATGCAACTTTTGCCAATGCGTCCCCTAGGGATATCGTCACTTAAAGCAGGCACACAATGTGCATAGATTCTGGGTAGAAAGGGGAACACGACGATGAAAAAGACGCAGACCCACAGAGGAAACACCCTGAAGGCCCACAAAGGGCACGCCAGGGGAAGCATGGCAGCTACCCAGGCCTTTCTCCGTTATATCCTTCAGGCGAGAAAAACGCTGAAGGAGATCGAGAAGGCCGTAGATGAGCATCTGGGATATATCGGAGATGACATTAACTGGGGTCATGTCGGGGATGCTGCACATGTGGTCGAGGGGTTGGATGAGGTGCTTCAGTTCATTAACGGCACCGAGGAGAAATAACATGATAAACGGAACGGAATTGCTAAATGGCCTGATCTACACAGGCCTGGTGGTGGCAGCGATCACAGCATTGGTGATCTGGTGGACGAGGCGGTAGTGGAGCCCGGCAGGAGCAATGCCCATAGGAGGTATCATGCGCGAGTTCAATCTACGTGATCAAGTTGAATTCCACTCCCAATCATCTAATGCAATCTATGATGGTGAGGTGGTGGCGGTCATGCGGGATGTCCCACGCGAGTTCGGCCCAGGGACCGAGACGCAGGTGAGGGTGCGATTCCGCGATGGGACGATGAAGACCATTCAGGTTTGGAACGCCAGGCTGAAACGAAAGGGGAAAACAGGATGGAACGGCTGAGAAATCTTGGAATAGATGAGAGATGCGAATCATGTGCGGTGGCCGGGGAGCATCGGCCGGCCACGCATCGAAGCACGAACCCTGATTGGTCGCATTATGTCCTCTGCGCAGACTGCGCCCAGCATTATGACGGTGAGCCCCCGGTGGGAGCCTGGGAACACATCGGGGAGGCCGGGGAACACGCGGGGCATCATCTGCACGGGGATGACATGCAAGATGTGCACTGTCTCGAATGTGCAGAAGCACTTGGCCAGGAGCAGGCCGAGGCCGCCTGGCCGATCAAAGGCAGTGCATTCGATCCGAAGATCACAGACTCGGGTGATCACGCCCTATACGTGGCCACGAAGGAAGTGGAGGCGGAGCTCGGCGATGAGCTCGTTCTCCGCCGGAGGCAGGTCCGATGCCTAACCGCTGGTCGACGGCTCCTGAAACGCTGCACAACGTACTGGCGCAATCGTGAATCCGGAGCCCCGCCAACCCATGTGGCTGGTTGGCAAGGACACGGGAGGCTTGCGGCGGCTATGACACCTGAAGAGTGGGCGGAGGGTAAGCGGCGGCGTGGATGGACAGTCATAGGACCACTGACTCCCTCCGCGAAGAGGAGGCGTCCAAATGCATGAAATGGTGCTGGTCAAATTCATCGCCGCGATGGATCAGTACATGGGCTGGCTGATCTGCCCTTCCTGCGCCGATCCCGATGAGTCCCCTGGGCACTACGCCGGCGAACTCGGAACGCGCTGTGGCCGATGTGGGAGGCGACTGAAGATGGCCCCGGGCGAGGTGGGGCAGGAATAACCGATTGCCGCATGAACGCGTAGTGTAAAACCTGTCGATCTCATTGGGTGAAATGCCCCGGCCTTCCGCTCATATCCCCCAAAATGCCCCAGGATCGTAAAAGACGACCGGATAGGCTCCGGGGGTCAGGCTTTCGCTCATAATCGCGCCCTGTGCGCCCGCTCGCAGCCTCGGGCCGCCTACAGGCGGTCGAACTCCCCAGGCAATTTGCGAATTGCACGACCAGTCACTCTATCTTGGGCTTGGGTGGGCCAGGGGGTGGCCAGCGCCCTTCCCCCGGAGGAGCCTCGGGTCGGCTTCACACACGATCGAATTCCCATTCAATTTCCCGGTAACCCTGGTGAGCGCGGGAATCCCCATAGGTGCGCACGATGATCCTAAGATGGTTGTTCAGGCGGCCGAGGCCACTCTCGGCAATCTCCGTAGCCTCGAGATAGGTCCATGATGTGCCGGTCAAACCTGTCTCGGTATGGACCAGTGTCCCGAGCTCGCCATAGACCAGGATGTCATACTCGGTATCCGTTTCCGGATCCACGGTGGCGCCCGAATCGACATAGCTCCAGATGCCGAGGCGATTGCGGTGTGACCAGCTTACAGTGAGCTCGCCCGTAATATTCTCGGGATAGGCGACGCCATTGAACTCGACGGCCGTGGGACAGTAGACACGATTCGCTCGGGCTGGATCGCTGGCCACACAAGTAGAATCGAGAGATGAGCCAAATGGGTATTCGCTGCGGTTATTGTAGGGCTGAAAGCGGAGCGTATTGGGCGGGCTGATTGCGGGTGCAGGGACATTCACTGCATCACTACCATAGGACATAAACCATACCCGTGTGCCTGCCGCGAAGGCGGTGGGTGCCGTATCAAGGCAGCCGCGGGCGATCGTTTGCAGTGTTACAATCCCGCTACCCGCCACGACGTCCTGAAATGCGATGAATTCCTCGAGGCCGCTTGCATGTTTCAACCAGGCCACGTTGCTACCGCTGGCGAAGTCTGGGGCCCCAACCGACAGCACACGAGTTATATCGGGCCCTACTGCGACGATGACCTCCGTTGATAGCTCATCGATCGCTGAATTCAAAGTCCCCGATGGAGTGAAGAATGGGATGCTCTTTGGGGGATAGCAACCCGTTCCAGCCTTCACATAAACTTTGTAACCGGTACTCACACCGGTCACCCCACGTGCGGCCATTACAACTGCCAGCTGGACATCATCCCCTTGGCTGCCATATTCCCTGACCGCCTCATAGGGCGCGGGCAAGGCTACTTGAGCTGTCAGTGCCGCCACATCTGTTAGGGGTTCCGTCCAGCCTGTTGGCGGCGGTAGCGTGTAGGCTGTCCACTGAATCCCAAAGACATCTTCAATTGCCTCGATATCGATCTTGCCAGAGCTCAAGTTCCCCGTTCCAATGCGCACCGCTCGGCAGATCATGCCAGTTATACCCAGAGGCATCCAGTTTATCTTGAATGGAGTGCCCGGCCGGAAGCCCCATGCTGTACGGTCTGCTTTGATAAGCAGCGTTGCCAGAGGATATCCCAGGGCCGCGAGACCACGTGCGGATGCAAGCTGCGCATTTGTGGCATTCGAGATTCCCCGCAGAGAGATCTCTTGAACCGATACTTCGCCATCCTGGATCTCGATCCCTGCCAGGTCTTGGCTCTGTGCAATCTTTTCGGTATATCCATCGGTGCGGTCAACATAACTAACTCGGATTGTATTCTTAAGCTCACTCCAGGAGGGGCGGGCAAACGATTCGACGGTGCAGTTATTCTCATCAAGTATGGGCAATCCTCCTGGGGAATAATCGCGCCGGATAAGTTTCAGCACCAGAACCCCGGTGCTGGGTTCCACGTAGATTACGGCATCAATGTGACGCAGGATTTCAAGTATAACATCTTTTGCAGACGCGGCGCGATCCTGAATCATTGATAGGCCAAGACCTTCATCGGCTAGTGTATCTCCAACATCTTGAAAGCTCGCAATATCGAGTAATCCAGGTGAAATCCCAAGACCGTTGCTAGCTGGTGGGGATGTGAGTAGCTCGTAGATCATTGCTGCCGGATTCGCATCGCCATCGATATTTTCATGTCCACCAGTGAGCCCGAGGCTATTGGGGCAGCGACGCAGCACCGCTGCAATCGGCTTGATATAAGGGCTCATGCCCAGATACATTGCCCGGCATACGCCATAGCAGATACCGCGCCACGCCGGAAGATCGTCGCCTATTACCGATTCTAAATAATCATCCGGATCCTGTGTCATGGTGCCACGATACATATAGACATCACCCTGAAGACCGCCTTCGGATTCCTCACCACCGAAAATCTCCTGATCGTTTATGCTGACGTTTGTGATATCACCCATTAAGCTAATGCTCTGTGCGGGCACTTTATCATCAAAGCGGATCTCGATAACTTCATCTATTTCACCGCTGCAGAATACTGCCTGAATGCCCAGATAATAGCGATAGCCGGTTGTGATATTCTCTGATGAAAAGAGCCCGGTCTTTACCTTTTTCTTGATTGCCTCTACAACGAGGTTTCCATACCAGGCGATGATGGGGCCCGCGACTTTGCATGTACCCCAGACAATTGGAACTACACGCCCTTCGCCAATTGTAGGGAATCGAAAATCGCCCAATGATGACGGTTTGGGCTCATCGAATTTTGGCTTAGGCCGGAGAAGTTCATATCCCACAGTGAGTGCAAGATATATCAGCGCAACAATCCACCAGGCGGGCATCAGTCGATCCTTCCATCAAAGGGGTTTCGTCCTGGCAGTCGTGACCATCCGAGGTGATTATCCAGATTGCTAAATTTATTCGCGCACGTAGCCTCCAGGTGGTCGCATCCCCAATAGGCCCACACGACATTCCCAGGGCCGAGGCCCGGCATTGCTGAGAACAACTCGATAGTATCGCCAACATGATCGACGATGAATCGCGTTTCCCCTTGGGGATTCTCGAGGCGGCCACTACGGAACCACTGATCGGCGCGCAAAGCAAAATCCGCAGATACGATCGTCGCACCCGTCACCGTGGCAATTGTGATGCTATCCCTGCTCACGGTTGGGTTTACCCCGCATCCAACTGAGAATAGAACATGATTGCAGTGAGTTTGAATGGTCAATATCGGCAGTGAACGATTCAGGATCGTAAGCAGGCTGGCGCATCTTAAGGTCGCCTGGGATTCCTCGAAATGTGCGCGGATCACACGGCCCGCAAAGATCGTCACGGCCAATGATTCATCATTGCGGTGTGCCCGATAAATGGTGATCCAAACGGGCGTGGATGGTAAATCGCCAATGAAAAGTTCTACTACCGGATTATCCCGGGGCAGGCTGACATCGACACTTTCACCGGTGTCCTCTTGGGAAAAATCCAGTTCGGTTCTGCTTATGACCGTGGGGCTGAAGCTGCCCGCAGGCAAAACAATCTCGCGATCGGCGGAAGTATAAAACCAGGAATTGTTGCCCTGCACGAATTTGAAGCCCTCAATGGGCTGGCCCCCATAGCGGCTCTTTTCCCGCGCATCGTATGTCATATGGGTGCCTCCAGCGGGAGCTCGCGCACCGTGATTCTGGCTTCTGCCACATTGACGCGCGGATAAGATATTTGTATCTGATCGCTTTCGAGCCTGCAGAATTTCAGAAATGATAGAACACGTTGCTCTGCTGGATAATCACGTGCCGCTGGAGGATCGAGCGTAAGGATTTCAGTCTCATAATCACCGGGATCAACCGCGTCGCTAATGCGATAGAAATCCATTGCCGGATATCGTACAGTCCAAATCCCAACGTGCCGTCGTGCTCCGGTGGTGCCCCACATTTGTTGGACATAGCGGACCCAGTGAATCTTGATAATGGCCTGTGTGGCAACGACATCCTCTGCCAATGAGAGATCCCACTGAAAGCTCGGAAGCCAAAAGGGGACCGCAGATCCTTTTCGAGCATCTAGAAATGTTCGCATCGCGGCTATCTCTGCTCGGCCGAATGCCGTCCAAATAAATGGCCTTATGGGCGCGGGTGCAGGTGCCTGTACGTCGCCAACTCTCATGCCGGTATGCGAATCGAGCATGGCGAGCTTTCGCCGGAAGCGTTCTTCAAAGGGGCCGACGCGATTATAGTTTAGTTCGAGAATATCAGATCCCAGATAGCTCATGGCTTAAACCCATCAATGTCGAACGTCAAAGTGATCTGTCCATAGCTGAGATTCAGCCAGGTAGCGGCTTCATCTTCCGAAACCCTCCCGATAACCATAGGCAGAACGACCGTCAGATTCGCTGGCCAGGCATTTTCGAGGGGCGCCTCAAGATTCAGTCTGTCTACAGCAATGCTGGCAATTGTCTGAACTTCCCACGTGAATGCATTGCGCCAGAGGCATATAAGCCCGCCTTCCTCGAATGGCAGATCTATGGTATCGCACATCAGCTCGAGATCGCCAGGGTTTGCACCGACAGTTAGGGGCGTGCGGAACGGCCAGCGCGGTACACCAAAGGCCCGTCCTTGATTTCCCTCGAGCATCGCGATTGCCATTTGAAGTTCGCGCAGATCGGTAAACGTAACCATATAGCCTATAGACCCGACCGCTTTCTCGCGTAATTGAATGCGCTGTTCCATCCCGCTGAAGGCCTCGATCAGATCCGTCAAATATCCGTAGCGTTCGGTGATGGGAATGCTTAGATCGGGCTCGAATACCCAGGGCAATAAACGAAAACCCAGAATCCGGATTGTTGTGCCACTCGGATCGATCCCGAGGAATACCCAAGTGATGATGTTATCGATCGTAGGGCTGCCTTGGGCGAGGACCATAACTTCATAAATTTGCGAATCGGATCCGGCAAAATGGGCTGGCTGGCCCAAATGATCGATTACCTCAACGCCCTCGGGGCCCTCGGATGTGATCTCGTCCATGATCTGTGCGCGATTTAGAAATGCATTCCAGACCTCGACCCCGAGAGTTTGCGGGGATGCTACAAAGCCGAGATCCCGCTCACGTGGAATTACATGAATCCGATTGTGAACCGCGAGATCTTCCTCGGGTGCCCAGACGCCGATTTTATCAAATGCGTCGGGTCGGGGGTCGGCCTGGCCGGAGAAGCTGCAGACTTCCGACATGGGGGCCAGATACCAGGCAGGGACATTGGGTAGCGGCAAGACGGCCTCGACAAGATCCTTCACTCCGATTTCCGCTAGAGTCAGGGGGCCCGGCGCCAGGATACCGAGGGGCACGTTAGGCCCCTTTCAGAACGGCGAAGTGGGGGAAGAGCATATAATCCTGGCCGCCCACCTGATAGACTTCATTGGCGGAGTAGCCATGCCCCACGGCCTCGCACCAGAATACTGTTGGCAGATATCCTATGGGTGCCCATCGTGCATCCGGGTCCGTTTTCACATAACAATGCAACGGAAGAAGTAGCGCACCAGCGAAGGCTGTTTGATGATTGCGATCAAGTATGTACTGATAGCCGGGGAACTGATCTTCATCACAGGTGCCCTGGGTATTTGGGTGGAGATTCAGCGAGCAGCGCATGAAGCGCCCAGAATAGCCATAGCCCTTGTTGGCATAATTCCCATTGCCGACCCAGCGACCGGAGAAGGTTGCGGTATCAACGCGCACCATGCCGTTCGTGTGTACGTACTGAGAACCCGTGCCATAACTTCCATAATCCTTGTCACCATGCGAGGCGGGAGGTAATGCCGATAGATTAAGGCCATAGCGATCTGCGGGATACGAAATCACGGTGTTCATGTACTGACTCGAACTGGCGAAGAAATACCAGAAATCTTCCGGCTGGCCTGCGGCCCCCATTGCAGGCCCCCAGCCCATGTGACAGAAAATACCGGGGGAGCGCTCAACAACCACGGTGATATTATCATTGCCGTCATCGAATAGATGATAGTCACCACCGGATGCTGGTAGGTTCATCCCGCCACCTATGGTCGTACTATCATCGATGCGGATTGGGGCCCCGGGTTGTTCATGCCAATCGAGCCCGCCAGTGTAACCTGTGCCCAGATAAACGCCGATTCCATATCCCCCAGCACCATAATCATGATAGTAGGTGGCGTCGCGGGGCCAGATATTCTCATTCATCGCTGCTCTAAGGTTTACATACACACCGCCCTTATGGAGATGTGCTCTCCACCCGGTCCCATCGGCCCCGGATAGATCGAGTGTCCAGCCTTGTACCCCGAGCCAGGTGACAAGCGTTTGCAGCAAATTCGTGGGCGATGAGCTACTTCCTGTTTGATATGCAGCTGCCATAATCTTAGTCCAATGCCACCGCGAAAAAATCATCGCGGTCGGTCCGGTTGATGTTTGGAAGCACGAGCCAGTCAATAGCATCTATCGTGATTAACGTTTCCGCGGTCACTCCCTGCCCGCTCGTGCATGCGACTCCACACAATTGCCCGAGGGTGTTGGGCGTTCCTGCATTTAGCATGATGGGCCAGAGCGAATAACCATCATCTAGGTTGGGATCGAGAAGGCTCAACCCGCAGCGATAGGGCCAGATTAGCCCACGGGTCGCGGCGGGGGTAGCCGTTATGATATCATTCACCGTAGCTTCAAACCCGAGCCAGCTGCCATCCCACAGTCTCGCTCGCATCTGCAGATGCTGGGGATACAGCGGCGAGGCGCCGCCGGGGTCGGCGTGCGTGAATGCGCGGTGTTGCACGGTGGCATTGTTCCATCGCCATGAAGTCGAATCCCAGTTCGGGATTGTTAGCCCGAAAGCGAGTGTTCCACCCAGGGCAATCGGATATGGATACTGATCAGGGGAATAATAGGGATCAAGCAAACCCAGATAGATGACCTCATACTGAATATCAATCTTGGCAATTACAATTGCACGGCGGCCGTTCACGATGAACCAGTAGGGAATAGAATCATCCCATAGTGGGAGATAAAGGAGTCCATGAAATCCCGCCTGTGCTCGCCAGCTGGCGCCTGCATCATAGCCGTCAAAGGCGGCAACTTCCCAGTTGAAATAGTCTGCATCCTGGCGCTCAAAAGCGTGCGTGCCACAGAGGATTTCTGAATCCCCATCATTCCCGGGCGCCTGCCAAATGGTCTGGCTGAATGCCGCATCGATGCCATCTGAGCGCAATAGACGCACGGCCCCAATGATAAGCGTTGAAGTCGATGGAATCGCAGTGATGTGAAGTCGATATTTGGTCGCGGAAACAGGACTGCCGATCGCGAATGTGACGACCCCACTTGGGGTCCATAGCAGGTAATCCGTAACGGTATCCAGCGTCTCCCAGGAATCCCCATCCCAATACTGGAATGTCCAGGATTTGGGCATATAGGAATATGATGAGCTGAAGGCTGCCATCTGATAACTCGTGATGGTTTCAGCTTCGAAGAATTCAAACTCTACATCTTGTGGGATCGTGATGGGAGAAGCAATCTGCCAGCCCTGCGCGCTCAGAGCCGTTTTGCCGTCCACAAGATTTTGTGCCGCTGTAGAACCGGAATTCCCCTGTGTTGCCAATACCCGTGCACCAAGAGTCTTACGTCGACTGATCCATTTCGGCGCGGTGGAAAGGATAAATTCATCACCCGCCACGAAGGGAGTCCCGCCAGCCGATATTAGGAATTCTATCTTTGCGTGGGCGAAGGGCGTCCCGACTGTTGCCGGGCCAATGGATCCGCTAATGCTGCCTATAACATCAAATGATGTTGGTGATGTAGCAGTGATCGTGAAGGTCTCAGCGACTGAGGAAGCGCCGCCGGAATAGTCGGTGAACGTTCCGTTCCCCGTCCCCACGTAACCCAGGCCGAAGGCAGATCCTTTAGCGGTCAAGAATGTATCCAGGCGATCCAGCAGGTCTGTATAGTCTGTGGCGGTGCCTACTTCAAACATATCAACCTCCGAGCGAGGAGCGCACGGCACGTCGGTTATTGGCGATCGTTCGGACGATAATGCGCTGTCCCTGTTTAGTGCGCAAGGCTTTCAATAGCAGGCCTTCATCCAGCCCAATCAGAAGCTCCCCATTCAGCTCCCCCGAATTTCTATCCGCCCGGCCCCTATCATCTATCAGCCCGCCCTCAGCATAGGCACCCGATCTGAAATCAGCAAGGATCGGGGTATCTGCTATTGCCCGGGCACCTCGCTTGTTTAGCTCCTCGAGGTGGCGCAATACGCCGGGTTCTTGCACCACGGCAGCACGCACTAGATATTCTCCTCGCGAAAACCACGCGAGGTTGGAATCTGATGTTCTCGTGCCACGGCCAGTAAGTATTCCGCCAGCGGCCTTTTGTACTGGACCCTGCCATTCGCCCATCTGTCCACCGAACTCGAAGCCAAAAATCCCTGCGATCTTTTTCATGATGGCCACTGCTAGAATTTCAGCGGCCATGCGGCGCAGTGATGCGATTACAGAAGATGCCATATCGCGGAAGGCATCTCCAAGGGAACGTGCGCCCGTTATGCCGGTATCGAAGAATTCCACGAGGGCATCGTGACCAGCATCG
>Ga0153916_10004998_pt1 | contig 10079 bp, 10 predicted proteins | sample Opewatmetagenome_FD_109642 | JGI IMG/M metagenome (GOLD analysis project Ga0153916, IMG submission 109642) | Freshwater wetland microbial communities from Ohio, USA - Open water 3 Core 3 Depth 4 metaG | ecosystem: Environmental > Aquatic > Freshwater > Wetlands | place: USA: Ohio, Lake Erie...
CCTGCTGCGGGATAGAGCGGGGCACGCTAAGCGACACGGTGATCGGTCAGGGCAGCAAATTGGGCGACCTGGTCGCCATAGGGCACGGCACGAAGATCGGTCCTCACTGTCTGCTCGTGGACCAGGTCGGCGTTGCCGGCTCGACGAACATCGGGCACCACTGCACCGTCGGCGGACAGGTCGGCATTGTCGGGCATATCGACATCGGTAATAATGTGACGGTCGCGGCGCAGGCCGGCGTTATCAATAGTATCCCGGACAACAAGGTGGTCCTGGGCGCCCCGGCGGTCGAGGCCAACCTGGGCCGGCGGGCCTACAGCATGATCCAATACCTGCCTGAAATGCGCCAGAACATTCGGGAGCTTCAAAATCGAGTAAAGCAAATCGCTTCGTCGATCGAACCGGACTCGCAGGAGCCGAACGAGCAGGACGATGATATGTGACCGGCAGCGTGCGGCCGGCAGCAGCACGATACGGGCTGTGAGATGGGAAGCGCCAATAGCGAGCGTTCAAACGGGGTCCACGGGCCTTGCGATTTGCGAACGGGGCATTTTTCTTGAACGAAACACAGCATACCAGACACGAGCCGCCGGATGTGCTTGGCGTCATTGCCGGGGAGGGCCGGCTGCCTTTTCTCGTGGCTGCCGGCGCCAGGCAGGCCGGACTGAAAGTCGTCTGTCTGGGGCTGACCGAAACGGCCGAGGAAGGTCTGGCCGGGCAAGTGGATGTATTTCAGACGGTGGCGGTTGCCCGGCCGGGATCCTGGATACGGAAGCTCAAGAAGTACGGCGTGACCAGGACCATTATGGTCGGCCGGGTTGCCAAGCCGCGGCTTCACACGCCGTGGCGCATCGTACGCTACCTGCCGGATTGGAGGGCGCTGCGGATTTATTACTGGCGCCTTCGAACCAAGACCAAGGTTAATGACGCGCTCCTGAGCGCGGTGGCCGACGAGCTGGCCACGGGAGGGATCATACTGGAGAATTCAACCATGTATTGCAAGGAGCATCTGGCAACGGCGGGCCTGATGACGAACACGAAGCTGCGCCCATCCGTCGAAGGCGATATCGAGTTCGGCTGGGGAATCGTCAAGAAGCTCGGCGAGCTGGATATCGGTCAGGCGATCGCCGTCAAGGAAAAAGAAGTGATTGCCGTCGAAGCGATAGAAGGTACGGCCGCGATGGTCGAGAGGGCCGGTACGCTCTGCAAGTCGGGCGGCTGGACGCTCATCAAGGCCTCCAAGCCGCAGCAGGACATGCGGTTTGACGTGCCCTGTGTGGGACCTGATACGATCCGCAGTCTGGCGGAAAATGGAGGCCGCTGTCTGGTCGTAGAGGCGGATAAAACCATCATTATCGATAAACCCGATACGATAAAGCTTGCCGACGAATTGGGCATCGTGGTTCTTGGACGCTGAGCCATTCGCGTTTCGCTCAGGCGCCCGTAAGAAAGTGAAGACCCTGTGGCCGAATTCCCTTTCCAACTTGTCATCAAACGCGCTTCTTCGCCGGACGCGGAAGAATCGCTGACGTGCACGCGCCTTCTGCGGGCCGTTCCCGGCAGGCGGGAGATATATGATGCCGCGTGGAACAACAAGAGTGTGGTCGCAAAAGTGTTCCTGCACAAAATCAGCGCCCGGCGACACCTGCGAAGAGAATGGCGGGGATTAAGCCGGCTGCAGAAGCGCCAGTTGAGTTCCCCCAAGCCCCTTTTCTTTGGACAAACAGAAGATGGACGGTGGGCCGTCGTCCTGGAGAAGATTGTCAATTCGGCAACCGTTTTGGATGTTCTGGCCGAGACAACAAACAAACCTGATGAGCTGGAGCTGTTGATTCGAGTATGCCAGGAGCTGGCAAGGCAGCACGGCAAGGGGGTGATGCAAAAAGACCTGCATTTGCGAAATTTCCTCGTGGCGGGCGATCGAATATATGCCCTCGACCCAAGCCAGATGCGTTTTTTCCCGCGTGAGGTGCCCCGGAAAGAAAGCATTTCTCAATTGGCCTTGCTGGTGCGCTATTTGCCGAGCGGTGATACCACCTCGGCCGGGGCCATCTGCCAGGAGTACTTCGCAGCGCGGGGCTGGGACTTTGGAAAATCAGACGAGGCGCTGTTACAGAGGCAACTGACCGCCCACCGGAAAAGAAGCATCCGGGGCGGTCTGAAAAAGTGTCTGCGAACAAACAGAAGACAGCTTAGAATCAGGGACTGGCGATACATAGCTGAGTTTGACCGAGGGTTTTGTCACGAAACGGTGATGAATGATTTTATCGAGCACGTCGATGCGTTGATGGACGCCGGACAAATTCTCAAGAACGGCCAGACCTCCTGCGTCTCCCGCTTGACGTGGAACGGCAAGGACGTCGTCGTCAAGAGATATAATCACAGGGGCTTGGTGCACTCCCTGCGCCATACGGTGAAAAGATCACGTGCCTGCCGAGCGTGGCTGCACGGACATCGACTGGGCATGCTGGAAATACCGACGCCCAAACCCCTGGCCTATATCGAGCAGCGCAAGGGATTGCTGGTATGGAATTCGTATCTGGTAACGCCGTATGTCGAAGGGCAGAAACTTGACGATTTTCTGCAGGACGACAGCGTTCACAGAGAGCACCGTTTGGCGGTGACTCAGCAGATCATTCAACTGCTTGAGAAGCTGTGGAAATATCGCATCACGCACGGCGATCTGAAACATACCAACGTGCTGGTGACCAAGAGCGGCCCCGTCCTGACCGACCTGGATGGGATGATCGTTCACAGATGGAGACTGCTGTACAGGAACAAGCAAGCCAAGGACATGGAGCGATTCCTGCGAGTACCGGACGGCTCGCCCATGACAGGCGACGGTGGTCAGATGCTGATTTCGGGAAGACGGGCCTTTCGTCACGGGCTGAGCAGCAGCTTTGACAAGGTAAAAATTGATGGTTGGGTCATCCGCATCCATAAGAGCCTGCCCAAGGACAATATCAGCAGCTTGCTATCGGTGGGGAATTCGCACGCTGGTCGCCGGAGCAACTTTGCCAGAGTGCCCTCGTCCGATTATACGCGCGTGTTCAAATGCCGCCTTTCCGCCAACGGCCAGAGCCTTACTCTTTACATGAAACAGTATCTTTATCGCTCGACGCTGGATTTTGTGAAGCATCTTCTTCGTCGCAGTCCGGCTAAGCGCGCCTACAATGCTTCGTTAATGCTGCACAAGAATGGATTTGACACTCCAGCCGTTATGGGATTATTCGAACGCCGCGTTGGCCCGTTTTTTACCGACAATCTCCTTCTGACCGAGGAGGTCATCAACGCCACGTCAATGCCGCAGCTTCTAACTGATATGGGCCGAAGCTCTGACAACAGCGAGCGAGCCGCCAAACGTGCCTTGATCAGAGCGTTTGCCAGGACTGTGGGCCAGATGCACGCCAAGGGCATTTTCCATGGGGACTTGCGCCTTGGCAACGTTTTGGTTGTGAAGGAACAGCAGCAGTGGCGCTTCTACTTCATTGATAATGAGCGAACGAAGAAGTTTCATCATCTACCCGCGAGGCTTCGTTTGAAAAATCTCGTACAGATAAACATGTTCCCTCACGGCATCTCGAATACGGACCGCATGCGATTCTTCAATCTTTATCTCGAGGCCAACCCCGGCATTCAGACCCATTCTTCCGAATGGGCAAAAAGAATAACCGCGAAAACAAATCGCCGCTTGCGCGGAAAGTCCTGGCTCGGAGAATGACCCTTTCCGCAGTCCCTCTCCCGGACGCCGAAAAGGTGGTGACACTCAAGATTTTACACGCCGAGCCGTCCGGCATTCAAGAAGACAGCGTTGCCCCACGTAAGCAGGCCGTTTGGGCCATATTTGGGTTTGTATATATCGTACAACGCAAATCCATATTCCCGCAGGAACAGGTCCATCTCACTGTAAATTCCGCCGCCGTCGTAAACGGGATTAAACCATATCTCCGTATAGACCAGCAGGGTTGAGCTCTGCAGGACGCGGACGGCGCCCTGAAGCGCCCTGAGCTCCCCCGCCTGGATGTCAAATTTCATCAACTGAATCGCCGGATCGCCGCAGCGCTGCGCCCATTGGTCGATGGTGACCAGCTCGACCTGCTCGCGCCTGGTCACCGATGCACCTTCGGGCTGCATTTCCCGCAGGCGATCTGCCGGCGCGAAAAGGGACGTGCTTCCGGGAGATTCCGTCACGTGAAGAGTCGCCGTCCCCTCGTGGTCGGACAATGCCAAAAACTGGGGATGAAATCGGGGATCGTCTCTTGCATATTGTTCAAGCGCCTCGGCATAAAGCGGGTTCGGCTCAAAAGCATACACCTGGGCTGCCGGAAATCTTCGCAGCAGCTTCTTTGATATTCGGCCATCACTGGCGCCCGCATCGATAATCCCCGTTATCCGATGGCCTCTCAAAAGATGCGACATGACTCCATAAGGCTCATCAAAAGACACCAGGTTCGCATTTTTCCCAAGAAGCTTCTTCTTAATAAAAGAGCTGAGCCCTCTTGTCATACTTGTCCTTTCGTAAAGTGGGGGCCTCAATGATTCCAGGGGACTTCAATATGTAAGATTGTGATTAGAGGTGTAGAATATGAAATCTCTTCCTTTCTCCAGATCTTCCGCATGAATATCACCTTGGGTTATCGAGCCTTCAGCCACAGACAGGTATTTGTAACCCAAATCGTTCATAAAGCTGAAAATATTCTCCGCCGTCGCGTTATATTTTGTGAGCCGATGCTCTTCTATCTCCATCATTACTATCGGCTTGAACGTCTGGATAGTTTTCTCGGCTCCAAGTAAGAAGCTGTGTTCGGCACCCTCTATATCTACCTTGACAAAATCGATCCTGTTAACTTCCTTTCTGTCTGCCAGGAAATTATCGAGAGTGGTTACCTTGATCTCCATCATCGGCAGATCGTGATGGATATCGTCAACATCGTATTCCATATGATTCTTAGGCCCCAAGGAGCACGTGAATTTTGCAGTATGTTCTCGACTGCCCATCGCGACGTTGACAGGTTCGATAACGTCTGTGAACATATTATGTTCGATATTCATTTTTAACATGCCGTAACTCTTGGGCATCGGTTCTATAGCGAATACTTTACCAGCTTTTTGCTGGGCCGCGAGCATTGAAAAATAGCCTATATTTGCCCCCACATCTACAAAGACGTCGCCCTGGCTGAGATTGTTGACGATGAAGGTACTTTCCATCTCTTCCCACGTCGCGTTCCTATCCAAATCCAGGATTCGATCTTTCAGGTTAGAGTACACGGAGAAGCCGTATCGGGTTTTAAACCACAGCCCTTCTTCATCAATACGAAAAGGCCGGATCTTCTCGTTTCTTACATCTTGAATTAGCTTCGCGAGGAAAAAACGGGTCGCTCTTTTTCTGAGAGAATGGACACATCGCATATCTATTTCTCCCTTCGTCGCTGACAAGCCGCCCTGCCCCGTGCGTTTGACGACAGTCCTAAACTCGATATCCCTAAAGTTCTCCGCATTACCTCATCTCCGGCTATCTATTTATGCACTCCGTAACGAGACCACATAGTCTCCGGCCTATTACCTCGATGTCGAAATTTGCAGCCAATTCCAAGCCCGCCCGGCCCATTCTTCCTCTGAGTTGTGGACTCTCGACCAATTGAGTGATTCTGGCCATCCATTCTTCTGACCTGGCCACAAGAAAACCCGTAGCGCCGTCCTTGACATACTCCGAATTTGTCCCTACCGGCGAGGCAACGACAGGTAAACCCGCGGCGGAGTACTCCAGGACCTTGAAGCTGCACTTGCCCCGGGTAAATCGGTTGTCCGGCAAGGGCGCAAGCCCTATATCGCTCGTCGCCAGGTCCATGCCGCGAGTATCCTCAGACCACAATCGCTTCTCAACGGGCATGTTGTTCAGCTCCAGGAACTCATCCGCTATGATTCGCAGAATGACATTGTCAAATCGCGCTGCGATTTCTTCGAGCGCAGGCTTGATTTCCTCAAGATAGTCTAACGTGCTGCGGCTGCCTATCCAGACAAGGCGGATCTTGTCATCGGCTTTGGCGAGACAATCCGGCCTGTAGTCGCTGACTTTCAAACCAAGGGGGAGAACCTCAACATTGGAATTGAACCTTCGTGCGTGCTCAGCCAGGTACGAGCTGCCCGTAATGACCAAGTCCGCCAGCCGAACGGATCGGCGAAAAGGTATAAAATGTGAGCGGCTGTAGCGCTCGGGATTCTTATCGCTGTACATCACCGCGTCGTCGAAATTGTATATGATCTTCCGGCTGTATTTGTGCAGCCAGAAGGCGTCCAGCGGGTTCAGGCCTTTCTTGTGGAGGAAAACGCCGTCGAACTCCGCCGCCTGCCTAAAGAGCCGCCAACGCGATAATGACTTCGACGGCAACGGGGCCACTTCACAATGGATGCCGTTCGCCCTCAGAGTATCAAGGTAAGCCGCCATCCGCTGCCTGAAACTCGCGCGGTCTGGATTATTTGTTATGATGAGCAACTTCATTCTTGAGATCGTCGTTTCTTGCGTGGTTCCAGGGTATGGCACGTGTGTACCAAATTAACGGCCCCGCCCTCGAAGTCCGCCAGAGAGGTGATATCGTCTGTGATGCAGTGAACATGGGCCAATGTTGGGTATCAGCATTAATGGACCCCGGAGCATTTTTCTCCCCGCAGCCGATGTGGACCAGGACCTTGCCGTCAGGATTTTTCGGCAAAGGAGGTTCGACCAGCCGCCTCTTGGCAAATGAGAATTGCAGCTTCAATTTCTTTCGCAATTCTCTCAGTCTTGTTCGCATTCGTATCAGTCTCCGAGTAGCAACAGCCCTTTTAAGGCCGGCCCGATTGCCACTCATAGCCTCCCAGCCGGCTCCACGGCGCGTCCTCGCTCAGGATGATCCGTCCGGACGTGTGGACTTTCTGCTCGGCCCTGCGCTGGCAGTCAGGTCACTTTCAGCACACCCAGGCCAATCTCTTCTTCGTAGGGTTCAAACTTGTTTATGGTCAGTCCCAGATTTGGATCCGAGATGCACGATAAGCCCTCCAGGTTATGTGACGCTATGAAACTGAAAAACGCCTTGTTCCAGAGAATATCATGGCTCATAATTATTGTGTTGGGGCGCATTAGAGCCCTTGCACAATTGTACTCAAAAAGCATGTGCGTTCTCGTGTGAAGCGAATCGTGCACGAAGATGTCAACGTTATTCTCTATGAGAAGCTTAGGCAGCAGCTCTTTGGCATCACCGGCATGATATTCCCAACGGTCACGGTACGCATGAGGAATAAGGTAGCCAACATTGTCCATTGAAAGGGATGTTGTCATTTCCATTTTCCCTCTGCGCGGCGGTATGTCTATCGAAAGCAGTTTTCCCCGATTGTTCTTGTGCAGCGCGGTTAGAATCCAGCTTGTTAAGCATCCGTCCGCCGTACCTGTTTCCATGACAATATTGGGTCTTATTTCTCGAATTAATGCATAATAGTTGGTTACATAATGCTCCCTTTCAAATAGTCTGCCATAAATCTTGTCAAACTGTACATCTTTGTTAGACTCGCATCCTCGTACAAAAGCATCTTCCAGCACCCTGTCCGCCATTAGTTCATCGCGGTAATAGGCCAGTGCATGCTCAGGGGCAACGCCCAGGCGCGACATAACGGCATCAAAGTAAGCCCCGATTCTCAAGGTGCAATGACGGGGAACCAAAACCTTTTCAATATACCTGATCGGCGTGCGGAACGTCCACGGGTGGTTTCTGCACGTGCGTATAAACCTGTAATAGAGCCAGATATCTCTCGCTTGTTCTTTTCTTTTGTTCATAACCTGAAACATCCCCCTGATCTTGAGCCGGCCATTCTCGCTCAACTTATTTCGTGGCAAAGGCCCACAGTTCCGGCCCCATGTATCGGGGCCGGAGCGACAGCCTGTACCAATACTTTCGCTTTCGGTATGTGTATCCATCCCGCCGAAAGCTGTCAGTGACTGTCAACCCAGCGCTGCTGACTAAACGAGCAAGGTCATCATCGTTGCGAAATTGGTACGAATGGACTGATTTCTCCGGGTTGAGGTCCTCGTCTTCCTTGGGTACGATGACCAGCGAAGTTCCCTTCGGCTTCAGCATGCTGGCTATGTTCTTGAGGGCCGCCAGAGGATCATCGAGATGCTCAAGACAATGCCTGGTGTAGATCAGATCGAAGGCATCCGTCTCTATCGCCAGACGGCGTATGTCGCCCTGGATGACGTTGCGTCCCCTGCTCTGGGCATATTCAACGACGGTATGAATCATCTCAATCCCACAAGCGTCGCAAAATCTTTTCTTCGGCGGAAAAAGGGCAAATCCATCGGGACAACCTCGCCTGAGGTACTCAAGGGACCAGCCGTCCCCACAGCCCACATCCAGGATTCTGATGTCGGGTGAGAAATCCGGATCGACTCTGCGGACAGGGGGCTCCGTATACTTCAGTTGCCCCCCTAACATACAGAATCGAAGGGCCTCTGCAATTCGCCCTTTGACAACGCGATTGTTGTCAGATCGCTTTGACCGACGCGCCTGGTGAGTATAAAACTCCTCATCAGAATCATACGTGACTCTTTTGCCGTTTATTACTTTCATAGTAATGGTTTATCTCCGTTTCATAGGTACTCGCCAGTTTCTCTTGGACTACGTCGTGGCTGAAATGCGTGCGGATTCTCTCTCTTGCCCTTTTACCAAGAGCCTCCAGCGTTTGCTCCGGCGTATGGGCGACGGTTATCATCGCCTCGGCGAGAGCATCCGCGTCTTTTGGCGGGACCAGATAGCCAACGTCGCCGCTGCATAGTACCTCGGGTGTGCCCCCAACGGTTGTGCCTATGCAGGGGACGCCGGCCGCCATCGCTTCGAGCAGAGCCCTTGGCATACCTTCAGACCCAATGGAGGGCAATACGAAAACGTCCATCGCCGCCAGCACCTCAGGAACATCGTTTCGCTGACCGAGGAAATGCACAGACTGCTCAAGGCCCGCTTCTGCTGCCTGGCGCCGCGCATCTTCCTTAAACGGGCCTTCTCCGACAAGGACTAAGCGCGCAGAGGAAACTTCGGTCTTGACCTTCTGGAAGGCCGAAACAAGAAAATTGTGGCCCTTGTACGGCCCAAATCTTGCTATTGTGCCAAAAACAAACGCATCGGGTGGCAGTCCCAACCTCTGCTTGGCGTCCGCCTTCGAAATACTTACACCAGCAAAACGCTCATAGTCAACGGAGTTCTCCAGGACCGTCACTTTTTCCCCCGGCACACGCCAATTACTTCTCAAGACATCGTCTTTCACGGTGTCTGCGACGCAGATGATTCGCTGAATCCTTCTGAATAACAGAAGGTTTGTGAGCTTTCTTCTAAGGTTTCTGCTTCTGCCCAATCCATGCACGTGGGCCAGAACAACCGGCGTCTTAGCAAGCACAGCCGCCATGACACCATAAACAGTGGCTTTGTGAGCGTGGCAATGAAGCACGTCAACATGGTGTTGCTTTAGGACTTTGACCAGCCTGAACAAAACCGAAAAACGAAATGCGTTGAGCGTTGTTGTATCGGACAAATGTGAAACCTCGTATCCCGCTTCTCTCAATCGATTCTTTTCACCCGCATCGCCCCTTAGAAAAACGAACATCACGTTGAAACGCTTCCTGTCCAGTCTTAAAACCAGATCATTTACAGACGTGACTGTGCCGTCATATCTGGCCCATAACAGGGCGAGGGTAATCCTGTCTTCTTTCAGAATAGCTCTCCCAAAGGTGCTCTTATGCTCCTGCGCTCTTTATCGGTTTCCGTACATCGAATCGTAATATTGCTGGTAATCACCGGAGACAACATTACCGAGCCAATCCTGATTGTTCAGGTACCAGTCTATTGTCTTATTGATGCCCTCCTCGAAGCTCACCGACGGCTTCCAGCCAAGCTCGCTGATTATCCTGCCCGCGTCAATGGCGTATCGCCGGTCGTGCCCTGGCCGGTCCGTAACGTGCCTGATGAGCGATTTCGGCTTGCCCAGCCGGCCCAGAATCAGCTCGATGACCTCCAGGTTCGCCTTTTCATTGCAGCCGCCGATGTTATAAGTCTCGC
>Ga0153916_10004999_pt1 | contig 10077 bp, 6 predicted proteins | sample Opewatmetagenome_FD_109642 | JGI IMG/M metagenome (GOLD analysis project Ga0153916, IMG submission 109642) | Freshwater wetland microbial communities from Ohio, USA - Open water 3 Core 3 Depth 4 metaG | ecosystem: Environmental > Aquatic > Freshwater > Wetlands | place: USA: Ohio, Lake Erie, Old...
CTTGCTTCGGTGGAAATCACCGGGGAGTTGGTTGCGTTCCTAACTTCGTCCAATTCGATACCGAGAAATCCCAACGCGCTGCATACACGAGCCCGCACTTCTCCGGCGTTCTCGCCTATCCCACCTGCAAACACCAACGTCTCCAATCCGCCGAGCACGGCGGCAAACGTCCCAATCCATTTGCGAGTCTGGTAACAAAACAGTTCGACCGCCTCAGCGGCGCGGACATCGCTTGTCTGGCGCACGATCAAATCGCGCATGTCGGAACTGGTTTCAGAAATGCCGAGCAGGCCGGATTCATGATTGATGAGATTGCTGAACTGTTTGGGTGTCAGATTCTCGGACCGCATTAAGTACCACGCCACGCCGGGGTCCAAGTCACCCGGACGGGTGCCCATCGGCAACCCGGCGGCAGGTGTAAACCCCATGCTGGTGTCGATGCTTTTGCCATCGCGGACGGCAGCCAGGCTCGCCCCATTACCAAGGTGAGCCAGGATCAAGCGGCCTTGGGCTGCTTTCGTGCCTGCGACACGAGCAAGTTCTTCTATAAGATAAGCATAGGAAAGGCCGTGGAAACCATATCGTTGTATCCCTATCGCGTCGAAGCGGCGCGGGATAGGCAAGAGCCGGGCTACACGCGGCATGGTGCGATGAAACGCCGTGTCAAAGCAGGCTACCTGCAGCAGTTTCGTATGGCGCCGGCAGACCGTCTCGATCAGTTCAATCTCGCGAGGCAGATGATCCGGGTCGTAAGGCTGGATGCGATGCAGTTCATTCAACAATTCATGGGTGACCCGCTCGTGCTCGGCGTATTTCATGCCGTGGACCACTCGGTGTCCCACAGCAGTGACCGAAGCGAAACCAATCTGCTCTTCGATCCAATCGATCAGATAATTCGCCGCCGACCTGTGATCAGAGGCTTCGATGATGAGACTGCCCTGCTGATTCCGTATCGGGTCGTAGAAAGTCAGATTAGTCCCGGGCAAGCCGATGCGGTCAACCTTCCCATATAGCCCTCGCTTCAGCGGTTCTTCTGTCTGATACAGCGCAAACTTGATACTCGATGACCCGGCATTGATTGTCAGCACGCATGCTTCATCTGGTTTCATGTATGGTTCCTCTGTCATTCTCAACCTTTACCGCTGCCACAGGATATGGGTTGCTTCGAGAGGGATCGCAACGCCGGGATGGTACGGTATCACTCTCAGCGTATAGTCGGCGGCCGGACGGGCAGCAGATACCCACGCTGTGTAGACAAAGCCGTTCTCTGCACCTATGAGTTTCTCGCCCCGCATCATTTCCTGCAACGCAGGGTCGCCGCCGTTCGCGCCGTCAGCATAAAGTTCTACGCGCACAGTATTTGGGTCGAGACCATTGAGATAGACCTGAACCGCAAACACGTGCCGCTCCCCCGGAGTCTCAACCTTTACTTCGCCGAAGCGCAGATTAGCCCATTTAAGCTCCAGAGAATGCTGCCAACTCACCACTGTTGCGCCAGAGGCGCCCTTTTCTGCAGCGCGTTCGCGGTAAGTCTCAGCAGCAGGAATATAATATTGCTCGGTGTACTCAGAGACTGCGCGGTTGGCGGAAAAACGCGGCGTCAAACGGGCCATGCTCTCACGAATTCGCGCTACCCATGCGGTGGGAATACCGTTTTCATCACGCATATAAAATTCAGGAATCACTTTTTGTTCAAGCATGATGTAGAGCGCTTCGGCTTCTGCAGCATCCCAGACCGGGTCATCGCCATGCTCCCTGCCATCACCCAGCGCCCACCCTACTTCTGGCGCATAGGCTTCAGCCCACCAGCCATCCAGTTCCGAAAGATTGAGTCCTCCATTGACCAGCACTTTCATGCCACTCGTCCCGCAAGCTTCCCATGGCCGCCGCGGCGTATTGATCCAGACATCCACTCCCTGCACCAACTGCTCGGTCAAAAGCATGTCGTAGTCACTAAGGAAGACCACGTGTTTTTGTACCTCCGGTTGACTGATGAAATGCATCCATTGCTGAATCATATCCTGGCCCGCCTGATCTGCCGGGTGGGCCTTGCCGGCAATGATAAGCTGCACAGGACGCTGAGGATGAGAGAGTATATGAAGGAGCCTCTCAGGGTCGTGAAGCAGAAGATTCGGTCTTTTGTATGGCGCGAAGCGGCGAGCGAAGCCCAGCGTCAATGTGTTGGCATCAAAAATATGTTTCGCATTTTCGACATCTTCCGTCGTCCCGCCCGAGACGGCAAGTTGGCGGGACAGCCGTCCGCGGACGTATTCGACGAGAGATGCGCGGGCAGACGCGCGACACTCCCAGAACATGGAATCTGGGACACCACGAATCTTTTCTTCCAGGGTTTCCACCGTTCCGAGCCAGCGCTCCTTTCCGCAGGCCCCGGTCCAGAGTTCGTCGGCTTCTTCTGAATCCCAGGTCGACATATGCACTCCATTGGTAACGTGGCCTACGGGTACTTCTATCTCCGGCCAGTGCGGAAAAAGAGGTTGAAAGATACGCCGGCTCACCTCCCCGTGTAATCGGCTTACGCCGTTCACCGCTAAGCTGCCTCGTACGGCCAGATATGCCATATTAAAGAATTCCGAAAAATCGTTGGGGTTCTGGCGGCCAAGGGCCAGTAGGTCGAGGAGCGAGATGCCGAGCCTGTTCTTGACATACCCACCAAGGTATTTCTCGATGAGCGAAGGAGCGAAACGATCAAAACCTGCCTCCACCGGCGTATGGGTAGTAAAGAGGTTTCCTGCACGTGTAACAGCAAGTGCGACTTCGAAAGATTGACCTGTCTCTTCCATAAAAGATCGCGCGCGCTCTAAAACGGCGAAGGCCGCATGTCCCTCGTTCAAGTGGCAGACCTCCGGCTTGATGCCGAGAATGCCAAGCAGCCGCCATCCGGCAATCCCAAGTACTATCTCTTGCATCAATCGCAACTCAGGTCCGCCCCCGTAGAGCTCGCTTGTAATCCCTCTATGGGCAGGGAGATTTGCCGGGTCATTGCTGTCCAGTAGGTAGAGTTTCACTCTGCCGATCTGCACCTGCCAGGCACGCAGCCAGACCGAGTAACCGGGAAACTCTATCTCAAGACGCAACCACTCACCGTTCGGTTCGCGCACAGGCGTAATCGGCAATTGGCCTGGATCATTGTACGGAAAGAGGGCCTGCTGGGCTCCGTTCTGATCGATCACCTGCCGAAAATAGCCCTGTTGGTAGAGAAGACCCACGCCGACTACCGGTACGCCCAGATCGCTTGCGGATTTTAGCTGATCACCTGCCACATTTCCAAGTCCTCCCGAATAGATAGGGAGCGCCTCACTCAACATGAATTCCATACTGAAATAAGAAATGCAAGTCAACGGAGTATTTGAGTGTTCTTGTTGAAACCACGCGTCTGACTCCAACGCTTCACGCCTGGCGCGCACAAGGTCATCGATCCTCTTGCGCAAGGTGGGATCGCCCAATGCGCGCTGCAGCTGATCCCGCGAGACTGTCTGTAGAAGAACCCAAGGGTTGCGTGTGAGATCCCATAGCACCGGATCAATCTGCTTCCATACTTCATCAGCAGAATGATTCCAGGTCCACCGCATGTCCAGAGCAAGCTCTGCAAGGGAATCGAATCCCTCGACGTCAGTGGATAGAAAAGCGTATATCGGGCTGCTGATTCTTCCTGGATTACTCATCGATTGTCTCCTTCAAGTATGTCATGGAAAACAGCGTCTACGCCACAACGACAGTTTCATTCTGCAGCTCCGGTGCCTATAAATGCAGACAGATCATAATTGGCCAGATCGCTGATGTGCTCAATAGTGATGTCGGCCGGTGGATAGGCGGTGACATTTCCAGTGTCAAGTGCATAGTGCCCCTGACGCGGAAAAACTGTAGTCAGCCGGTCCCTCCATACCTCTTTCATCGCTGTGAGAATGCGCAACTTGTCGTCCATCATAACGTAATGCCGGGCAGGGTATCGCCGCTCGACGTCAGCCAGCATCTGCTCTTTGTGAATATAGATCAGGACCCGTCCTTCGACCGCATCCCACAGCCCTGATCGGTGCACTTTGCGAGGTTGAAAGACTGCATCGCCATCGGACAGGATAACCGTTGCCCCCCACACGCTAACATACCGAAGGGCATCGAGTGAACCGTAGTACAACCTGTCAGCAAAAGGATAATCCACCAGAAATGAAGACATTATCAGCAGTCGAGGATCGCACATCTCCTCGAGCCGGTAACGCTGCAGCGCCCCCAAGTAGTCTGTGTATCCTAACTCAGTTCGCAGCTCTTCCAAGATAGCAAAATACCGATCCCTGCTTTCAGCCCCAAACGCGCTTTCGACATAACTCCTGAGGTCGCTTTCCACTCGGTCATTGTCGAGCAGAGTGTTGTCAACATCAAACAAAAATACAAATTCTCTTTGCGATGTCATCATTTTACTTCAGGGATACTTCCAAGCAATCCCCAGAAAACTATTCTGCGAGATCTGTATGGGAACCCCCAAGATAAAATAAAGTTCATAGGATAGGTGAACAAAGCACCTATATATATATATGATTAAATGCTTACTGGTCACTGTCCACTGGTATGGTCCGGCCATTTCCATTCGGTTATTTCAGGCTTATCTATGCCGTGCTCGTAGGCATAGTTGGTATTCTCGATAATCTGGTTCTTTAACCACTCCTTGACATGAGCCCCTGCGACTCGCAGCTTGGGAACCCGGTCGATGACATCAATCGTCAAGTTGAAACGATCAATCTGATTGAGCATGGCCAGATCCAGCGGCGTGTTGATATTCCCTTTTTCCTTGTAGCCGCGCACGTGAAGGTTATCGTGATTGGTGCGGCGATAAGCGAGCTTGTGAATCAGCCAGGGATAGCCGTGAAAGTTGAAAATGATCGGTTTGTCTGTGGTGAACAGGCTGTCAAAGTCCCGGCCTGACAGGCCGTGGGGGTGTTCCGTCTGCGGCTGCAATTTGAATAGGTCGACGACATTGATGAAACGTATTTTGAGATCCGGAAAGTGCTCCTGCAGCAAGGCATCCGCCGCCAGGGCTTCCGCTGTGGGGACATCGCCTGCGCAGGCAATCACCACGTCGGGTTCGCCTCCCTGGTCGGTGCTGGCCCAATCCCAGATGCCGATGCCCTTGGAGCAGTGCAGGATGGCTTCATCAATGTTCAGGTATTGGAGGTGAAGCTGCTTATCCGAAACAATGACATTGATATTGTCAGTACTGCGCAGGCAATGGTCTGCCACCGACAACAGGCAGTTGGCATCGGGAGGCAGATAGATACGGGTGACTTTAGGGTTCTTATTGGTAACTATATCCAGGAAGCCGGGATCCTGGTGGCTGAAGCCGTTGTGATCCTGGCGCCACACAACGGAAGTAATCAGTATGTTTAGGGAGGAAACGGGAACTCGCCAGGTGACATCCCGGCATTTCTCCAGCCACTTGGCGTGCTGGTTGAACATCGAGTCAATCACGTGGATAAAGGCTTCATACGAAGCGAAAAGGCCATGGCGTCCGGTCAGCAAGTAACCTTCCAGCCAACCCTCCAAGGTGTGCTCGCTGAGCATTTCCATCACACGACCGTCAGGGGACAGTTCGCCGCCATCAGCATCCTCGGGTTTGATTTCCTCCATCCAGGTCTTCTTGGTTGCTTCGTAGATAGCAGTGAGGCGGTTGGAGGCAGTTTCATCCGGACAGAAGACACGAAAACTAGTCATGTTGTTGCGCATCACATCGCGCAGGAAGACCCCTAGGACATGGGTGTTTTCAACCATGGTGACGCCGGGCTTAGCCACCTCGACGGCATAGCCGCGGAAGTCGGGCAGGCTCAATGCTTTGCGCACCAGGCCGCCATTGGCAATAGGATTGGCACTCAGGCGGCGGGAACCCGTGGGAGCCAATTCCTTCAACTCCTGAATCAGCTTGCCATTCTCGTCAAACAATTCTTCTGGCCTGTAGTTCCGCATCCACTCTTCCAGCAGTTTCAGGTGAGCGGGATTTTCGTGAACTTGGAAAGGTACCTGATGGGCCCGCCAGGAGCCCTCCACTCTGTGTCCATCTACTTCCTTGGGGCCGGTCCAACCTTTGGGGGTGCGAAGCACGATCATCGGCCACTGCGGCAATTGATCAAACCCCTTAGTCCGCGCTTCAAGCTGGATCTTCTTGATTTCAGCTATCACAGTTTCCAGTGTCTGAGCCATCACCTGGTGCATAGCTTTCGGATCAGAACCTTCGATAAAATAGGGCTTATACCCGTAGCCGATAAACAGGCTCTCCAGTTGCTTGTGGCTTATTCTTGCCAACACTGTTGGATTGGCGATTTTGTAACCGTTCAGGTGCAGGATGGGAAGCACCGCTCCGTCACGAACGGGATTGAGAAACTTGTTGGAATGCCACGCCGTGGCCAGCGGACCGGTTTCAGCCTCACCGTCGCCCACTATGACCGCAACTATCAGATCAGGATTATCGAAGGCCGCCCCGAAGGCATGGGAGATGCTGTAGCCGAGCTCGCCACCCTCATGAATCGAGCCTGGAGTTTCGGGGGTGCAGTGGCTGCCGATGCCGCCGGGGAATGAAAATTCCTTGAAGAACTTTCGCATGCCTTCCTCGTCTTCGCTCTTATTCGGGTAAACCTCAGAGTAGGTCCCTTCCAAGTATGCGTTGGAGAGGGTGGCTGGGGAGCCGTGACCAGGACCTGAGATGTAGATCATATTCAAGTTGTATTTCTTGATCAGCCGGTTCAGGTGTACCCAGGTTAACGCCTGACCAGGATCAGATCCCCAATGCCCCAGCAAGCGCTTCTTGATGTGATCAATCTTTAGGGGCTCTTTCAGTAACGGATTGTCCTTCAGAAAAATCATGCCCACGCATAGGTAAAGGGCTGCGCGCCAATAGGCGTCAATCTTCCGAAGTTCCTCTGCGCCAAGAGGTCCTTCTGACATGCTGGGTTGAGAAACTACTGATTTAACCATGATGGCCTCCGTTTCTTCACCAATTAGATCCCCCCATCCTTTCTTTATGGTTGACCGCCAGCCAGCACCTGTTAACTTTCTTTATGAATTTTTCATAAGCGAAACAATAATAAAGCATTAAAGAGATTAAGATGAATAGCGAAAAATATATTTTGGAAATTATACGAATTATATCTTTGTAATTCAGGGTGATCGTGGCAGAAATAATTGCTGTTAAAGCTATAGTAAGAAATCTGTTTTCAAGAACCGTAGAATAAATAAGACGGGAAACTTTAAAATTAATTTGTTTAACTTTTCTCATGTATTATGGGAAGAGTGTAATTATTTATTCTGATACTCTATGTCATATTTATCAATTACCACTCATGATCTACTTAATTATATCAGAAACTAGTTTAGAGGACTTCAGCGGTTTCTTACGGGTCAGATTCAATTTTTAACGCTGAAAGGTCAAATGATGGATCGGAGAATGGTTCAGATGAAACAGATCAGAAGAACACTGTAAGCCGATCAAAGGACTTTCTTAAACGATCTGATACGGTAAGGAGCATCCCCTTCAGGAGTTTGGCTCCCAATCCAAGATTTATGGCGATCAGTTTATCCAGGTTTTGCTGAGTAATAATCGCAAGGGAGACACTTCAAGCGCTACTGATTTAACTTTTTTTAGACTCTCATCAAGAAGGGATAATGCACCCTTGCTGTAAATGCCCACAATCACATTCTTGCCCTTGAACTCCGTCTCTTTCTTTATTTCGACCCTGCCTGAAACAATAAATGCTATATAATCGCAAGGGTCATCTTTTTTCCACAGTGTCTCACCTGCCGATATATTCTTACCTTCAAAAAAAAGCGGACAGATTCTTGAGATCTCCTCCATCACTCAGGAAATTAAATACGCTCTTTGCCCCTTTCAAAGAAATACCCAAGTCTTTAAATACATCGTTCATAGTTAAACCCACTCTCCTTCTTTCCATTTCCTCTAAGGCTTTAACTTTCTTATTGCGTCAGAATCATTTTTGCCCCATCTCTGGCAACAAAAGGGGTTATTTGTATCATACCGTTGATTAATGAAATAATACCTTATTTTCAGGTAATGTCAATTCATTTTATAAGGACTTTCTTACCTGAAGATTTTCAAAGAAACTTGATGGAATTGACCCAAACCATAAACCGCAAAGGATTACACTTCAAGTGTAATCTTCCAATGTCTTGACAGTCGCTTGACGTGTACACCCTTGTGTGATACCTTGAAATAAGGAAAACAAGATTTACAAATTGAATGGAGGCTGAGATGCGCAGGGAGGGCCAGAATTTTTGTGGCCAGACAGTATAGTATTACTTTAATGAATGCGAAGAAGAAAAAAGTCCTTTTTGTCCTTGGCGGCGGTGCCGCAGCCCTTGTTCTGGTAGCAGTCATTTTCGCCCTCACCTTTAACATAAATTCCTACAGGCCCCGCATCGAGGCCGTCGCCTCCGGGGCGACCGGCCTCGATGTCAGGATCAATGGAAAGATGGGGCTCTCTTTCTTTCCCTTCGGCGTATCGGCTAAGGACATCCACGTCGCCAACAAGGGAGGCGAAATCCTTTCCCTTGAAAACCTTAAGCTGGGGGCGGAGTTAATGCCCCTGCTGAAGAAGCAACTCAAAGTCACCAGGTGCGAGCTTGTCAAACCTGCTGTCACCATCGCGAAGGACGCCGATGGGAAATATAATTTTGAAAGTACTGACAAGAAATTGACGAAAGCACTGCTGGGGGCAGCTTCCAGTTTGAATGAGCTCAAGCTGTCCAAAGGGGCTCTTGTCTATCTTGATAAGAAGACGGGTGAAAAGACGGAGTTTAAAGATTTCAATCTGGCAATCAAGGGTCTCTCGATAGGAGATACCGCAGCGGACATCATAAAGAACGTCTCGTTCACAGCAAGCTTCGACTGCAAGGAGGTGCTGCAAAAGGACTTCAGAATCGAGAATCTCAAGGCCCCTGTGAAGGCGGTCAAGGGAATATACAATTTCGAACCTCTAACCATCGGGGCCCTCGTCTACTTTGACAAGAAGGCGGGTGAAAAGACCGAGTTGAAAGAAATCAATCTGGCTATCAAGGATCTTTCGGTAGTGGATACCTCAGGGGTTATTATAAAGAACATCGCATTCACAGGAAACATGGACTGCAAGGAGGTACGGAAAAAGGACCTCAAGATCGACAACGTCAAGAGTCCTATAAAAGTGGAGAAGGGAGTAATCTACCTCATGTCCCTTACCATGGATATCTTCGGCGCGAAGGCTGCGGGAGATGCCACGGCAGACAAGTCGGAAGTCGATGCTGTCTATAAAATCAATTTGAAGGTATCGAAGCTGGACTTCGAAAAACTTGAGGAGTCCTTCGGCACAAAAAAGGTTATCGGCGGGAAGGGTGATCTTTATGCTTCCCTGATGATGAAAGAAAAGGGAAGCCGCAATCTGATGAGCAGCATGGACGGTACTTTTTCTCTCCGGGGTGATAATCTCGTCATATATACGATGGACCTCGACAAGGTCCTCTCATCATATGAGACGAGCCAGAAGTTCAACCTGGTCGACCTCGGCGCTTTCTTCATCGTCGGCCCTCTCAGTACCGTTGCTATCAAGGGGTATCGTTATGGGGACGTTTACAACCAGACCCGGGGAGGGCGGGGCGCCATCACACAGTTCATCTCCCACTGGAAGATCAAAGACGGTGTGGCAGACGCTACGGACTGCGCCCTAGCGACGCACCATAATCGGGTTGCACTTAAGGGCAAGCTCAATCTTGTCAGCGAACGATATGATAATGTAATAGTGGCGCTTCTCGATGACAAGGGATGCGCAAAATTCAAACAAAGCATCAGCGGTTCCTTCAGCAGTCCCCAGGTCGGCGCGGTGAGCGCGGTCGAGTCCCTTGCCGGCCCAATCTTCAATCTCTACAGGAAGGCAAAACGCTTTGTTCAAGGCGGCAAATGCAAGGTCTTTTATAACGGCTCTGTGCAGCAACCTCCAAAATGATTCTCTTCTTGTGATGGGCTTTGTTTTTGTTGCTCGTTCCGGATTTGCCTCAATGTGCCTTCTTTGAGTGCAGCGTCATAGGTTTGAA
>Ga0153916_10005000_pt1 | contig 10073 bp, 10 predicted proteins | sample Opewatmetagenome_FD_109642 | JGI IMG/M metagenome (GOLD analysis project Ga0153916, IMG submission 109642) | Freshwater wetland microbial communities from Ohio, USA - Open water 3 Core 3 Depth 4 metaG | ecosystem: Environmental > Aquatic > Freshwater > Wetlands | place: USA: Ohio, Lake Erie...
CTGCCTCGAGCGGGGGCAGGACGATCGCGTCCTCGCGCGCGAAGTGCGAGATGAGGTCGTCCTCGAAGAAGCGGATGGACTCGTCCAGGAGCTCGCGATTCCCCTCGTTGGCCTCGCGGGTGTGCATCATCTCGTCGAGGACCGCCTCGAGCTCGTGTAGCTTCTCCAGGAACTCCTCGTGGTCGTCGAGGAGAGGCTGGAACGGGTCCGAAGGCTCGGCCATCGTCGGACCCAACCGCGCCGGGCGTAAAAGGCTGTCCGCTCACGGCGCGAACCGCGCGGGCGTCCGCGGGAAGGGCACCGCGTCCCGGATGTGCTCGAGCTTGCAGATCCACTGGATCAGGCGCTCCATGCCCATGCCGAAGCCCGCGTGCTGCACGCTGCCGTACCGGCGGGAATCGAGATACCAGTCGTACTTCGCGGGGTCCTCGCCCTGCTCGAGGAGGGCCTTCTTGATGACCTCGAGCTCCGTCTCCCTCTCGCTGCCCCCGACCACCTCGCCGACGCCGTCGCCCGCGATGACGTCGAAGCCCAGGACGAGGTCCGGGTGCTTCGGGTCCCTCGCCTTGTAGAAGGCCTGCGACACGCGCGGGTAGTGGGTCACGATGACGGGCTTCGTCTTGCCCTCCGTGAGGGCACGCTCCTCGAGAGTCCGGAGGTCCTTACCCCATTCGATCTCGATGCCCTTGGACTTCAGGATCTTGAGGGCTTCGTCGTACGTGATGCGCTCGAACGGCGGCTTGACCGCCTTCAAGAACTCGGGCGTGCGGCCCACGGCGACGACGTCGTCGGGATGCTCCTCGGCCACGATCTGGCAGGCGTGGGAGATCACGCCCTCCGCGTGCTTGAGGACCTCGTCCATGCCGACCCACGCCTGCTCCATCTCCGCGTGCCAGTACTCCGTGAGGTGCCGCGTGGTGCGGGACTTCTCCGCGCGGAAGGACGGCCCGACGTAGTAGATTCGCTCCATGGCCAGGACGAGCGCCTCGGCGTAGAGCTGCCAGGACTGGGTGAGGTACGCCTTCTTGCCGAAGTAGTCCAGCTCGAAAAGGGTGGAACCGCCCTCGCTCCCCGCGGGGGTGATCATGGGCGGAGAGACCTCCCAGAACCCCTGGCCGCGGAAGTACTCGTGGACCGCCTTGAACGTGCTATCGCGGATCCGGAACATGGTCGTCATCTTCTGGGAGCGGACCCAGAGATGGCGCACGTCCAAGAGGAACTCCTCGCTCTGGTCCTCCTGGATGGGATACTTCTCCGCGAAGTGGACGACGCGGAAGTCCGTGGCGCGGATCTCGAAGCCGCCGGGCGCGCGCTTGTCCGCGACCACGGAGCCCTTCACGATGACGGAGGACTCGATCAGGGCCTTCTCCGCCGCGGCGAAGGCTTCGACGGACACCTTGTCCTTCCCGATGGTGGCCTGGATGACGCCCGTGGCGTCCCGCAGGACGACGAACGCCTTCCCGCCCATGGTCCGCGTGCGGTAGATCCAGCCTTTCAGCTCGACGGAAGCACCCGTGTGCCTCCCGTGCAGGATCTCCGTGATGGCTACCATGGCCCCCGGCCATTCCGGTCGCTCTAGATTACCCTTTCGCGCTCTTCCCGGGGAGCTGCGTACACGACGGACACCCTAGGGAAAAGGACATGAACCATCCGTGCGGTCATTCCCTTCCTTGCTGCGCGCCGCGACCCCCGCCGACCTGGAGGGCATCTACCGCATCGAGATCGCGTGCTTCAAGCAGCGCCGGTTCCGCCGCGATCACGTGGACTGGATCCTCCGCAACGAACGGGCCTTGACCTTGGTGGAGGACGGCGGCGGACGTCTCGACGGGGCCATCATGCTCCTCTTCGAGGGGCAGGTCTGCCGCGTCCTGTCCGTGGCCACCATCCCCGAGGCGCGACGGCACGGGCTGGGGACCGAGATGATGAGGACCGCGGAGGCGGAGGCCCGGAAGCGCGGCTGTGCCCAGATCCGCCTCGAGGTGAGCACCCGCAACTACGGCGCGATCGAGTTCTACCGCGGACTGGGATACAAGACGGACGGCGTGCTGTACGGGTACTACTCCTGGGGAGAGGACGCGTACAGCATGGTCTACGGGACCGCAGCGACTCGCGAGGAGACGTCCGCAGGTACCCGGGCGGATAATAAATAACTCTGACTGAATATAATTTGCATCCGCCGATGCGGCGGGGTCGCCGGCTCGTGCTGCAAATGCTTAAGCCGAGGGGGACGATGTGCCGCGTTCGCAGAGCCCCATGTTGCCCGTCCCTACGAAGTTCTTCGTCACGTCCGGCAAGGCCGTGTCCAAGGTCTCCGACCTGAACGCCTTCGATGAGGCCCTCCTCAACGCGGGCCTCTCCGAACAGAACATCGTGTCCGTCTCCTCCGTCCTCCCGGTCGGAATCCGGCAGGTCCGGCTGCGGGAGCTGCCCATGGGGGCAATCACGTTCTGCGTGCTCGCGCAGCAGCGGGGGGGCGAGGGCGAGACGATCTCCGCGGGCATCGCGTACGGCTTCCGCGACGACGGCCTGGGCGGCTACGTCGCCGAGGGGCACATGCACGGCACGAAGAAGTCCCTCCAGGAGGTCCTCGAGTGGAAGATGGGGGAGATGGCCAAGATGCGGGGCATCAAGTTCCGCCGCCTCGAGTACAAGATCGAGGAACTGAGCACGCCCATGGACCACTACGGCGCCTGCCTCGCGGCCGTCGTCTTCATGACCTGAGGCCATGTACGGCGTCGTCGTCTGTCCCCGGTGCAAGCGGGCCAAGGGCGTCGACCTGAAGCAGAAGACCACCACGTGTTCCTGCGGATTCGACATCCGGGTGGTCCCCGCTCGCGTCCGGGCGCGCGCCTCGACGCCGCGGGAACTCGCGCCGCTCGTCGGCGAGGTGAACGCGGAACTGGCGGGCGGCGCCCAGGTGGTCGCGAAAGCCTTCGCTCCCGTCAAGCCGACGAGGGTCCGCGAGGTCCACGCCCGCGTGATCGCGGCCATTCCCAAGGCGGGGGACCGCGCCTCCAAGGTCCGCGCCGCCGCGGTCGAGCTCACGAACGAGTTGGAGGTCTTCACGAAGGACGACTGGATCCGGGTGCTCGAGGGACTCGGGATCCCGGAGCCCGAGGGCGCGCTGGCGGTCCTCCTGGACGCCAACGTCGTGTTCGAGCCGCGGGCGGGGTTCTACCGCGCGGTGGGCCTCACTCCTTGACGCCCCGCGCGCGCCGCTTCTCCCGCCGCATCTCCCGCTGAATCTCCTCGGGGAGCGTGCCCGGCAGGACCGTCGTGTACACGTAGTGGTAGACGAGCAGGGCGAACACGAGCGCCGTGGCCAGGGTGACGAACACGAGCACATCCGGGACGTAGGGTCCCGCCGCGAGGAACACGAACAGGAGCGCGCCGTGGGCGTACCGGATCCCGACCGCCTTCTCGAAGGACCGCCACAGGTCGCCCCGCGAGGCGCCGAACCCGAGGAGCGCCCCCGTGTCCGCGTTGACGATGGCGAGGTTGAGCGAATAGAGCACGAGGACCGTGAAGCCGACCGCCTCGTAGAGCTGGGGCAGGGCCGTCCACACGACGGTCGCCACGACCGCGGTGGAGGACGACCCGACGCCGAGGGCGAGGCCGTAGAACGTCGTGTCGAAGCGCTCGCGGTAGCCGCGACGGTTCAGGTACACGACCTTGAACAGCTCTTCCGTGAGCAGGATCGCCAGGAAGATCAGGATGGAGCTGACGAAGTCCACGCCGCCGATCAGGAGGCGGAGGTAGCTGACCAGCACGCCGAAGATCATCCCGACGGCGAAGCTGCCGAAAAGCTTCCGGTCGTCGAACAAACGGTACCGGGTGAAGGGGATGTCGTAGCGGCGGACGGACCACCAGAGGAACCCGAGGGCGGGCGCGATGCCCAGGACCAGGGCCACGCCGAAATCCACCTGGGTGACCGCCATGGAGGTCGGAACAAGACCCCGGCGCTACTTAAGCGGTCCCATGGACCGGTATCGCGCCTGACAACCGGGTGCGTGGGTTTATGGCCCGAGGACCGGCATGGACCGGATTGATGCCCGGGAAGACGGCCCGGGCCCTGTGTCCCGTCTGCCAGGAGCCGATGCCCCCGGACGAGACGGAGTGCGAGAACTGCGGGGCCTTCGTCATCGACGAGGCAGTCGTCCGCCTCTGCCGAGCCTTCGGCATTCAGCGCGAGAAAGCGCTCGCCCTCTTCGAGAAGGGGTTCCGCCATCCCATGCAACTCAAGGACCGGAACGTAGACGACGTGCTCGAGCACGGCGAGAACGGGCTCCTGTTCCTGTGCACGAACTGCGGCGGCTTCGTCGCCACGGGGGACCCCAAGTGCCCGCGATGCGGCGCCGAGTTCGAGGCCGAGGAGGCCGCCCCGGCCGAGGAGAAGGACATCCTGGACCTCGTGCTGTGCCCCATCTGCGGCGCGGACAACGATCCGACGTGGAAGGAGTGCGAGATCTGCGGCGAGCCCCTGGGCGGGACCGAAGAGCCGCCGGGCGGGGTGCCCCTTCCCCCGGCTGCCGTTGCGGAGGCTACGCCGGCGGCACGGCCTCCGGAGCCAGTCGCGGAGCCCCACGCCCTGGACCGAATCGACGACATCCTCGAGGATCTGGACAAGCCGATGCCCGCGCAGGCGGGCCCCGCCGTCCGCCGGCGCCAGCGGGTGCCCAAGGTCGCGAAGCCCGCCAAGGCTCCGGAGCGTCTGCCGGCGGCAACGGAGCCGCGACCGACACCCGGGGGCGCTCCGCCGAACCCCCCCGTCGCCCTCTCTACGCCCGCAACCTCGGTTCGACCCACCCGGAGACGTACCCTTCATCCGCTTCCCAAGCCCGTCATCGCCCCGAAACCTGCTCCGGTCCCTGCCCCGGACACCCGCGCCCGGCCGGACGCACGAATGCCGCCCGTCGTCCGCGGGGCCCGACACCGAGCCTGGAGCGCGCCGCCCGCTGAGTTCACCGGCGGCATCATCGTGGCCGCCGCCGCCAGCCTGGTCGTCTCCAACGCCCTCTCCGAGGTCGCGGTCACCTGGGGTGTGGTCCTTGTCCTGCTCATCCTCGCGCTCTTCGTCCTCGTGGCGACTCTGTCGCGGAGTGAGATACGCGTCGGAGGGCTCGACGCCCTCCTCCTCGCCGGAGGCGCCGCCCTGGGCGCGATAGCGCCCGTCGTCCCAGATCAGCTTGCCCCCCTGGTCGCCGTCGCGGGCGCCGTGCCCCTCGCGCTCGCGACCCGCCGGATCCTGACGACCCGGGCGCGGGACCTCCTCGCTGTGGTCGCCGGAATCCCGCTGATGGCCCTCGGCGTGGCCGCGGCCGGCGGCTCCTCGTTCGCCTCGTCCACGGCTTGGATCTTGGGCGTCCTCGCGATGATGCCCTGGCCCGCGGCCGTCGCGATCGTCGGGTTCCGCGAACGCCACTCGACCGTCGCGCTGCACCGCGAGCTGACCAAGGCGGAACACGACCTGGAGCGGGAGGACTACGCGGAATCCGTGAAGGACTTCGACCGCGCCATCGCCGCAGGAGCCAAGGGGACGCCCGGGGCCGAGGTCCCCTGGTACGGCAAAGGTGCGAGCCTGATCCTCCTGGGCCGGTACGACGAGGCGCTGAGGGCCATCGACACGGCACTGGACATGAACCCCCGCAACGAGGTCGCGTGGCTCAACAAGGGCAACGCCCTCACGAAGATGGGTCGGCTCATCGACGCCCTCCGGTGCTTCAACGCAGCCCTCAAAGTGAACCCTCGCTACGAGGTCGCCTGGAACAACAAGGGGAACACCCTCGCGCGGATGGGGCACTTCGAGGAGGCGCTCGCGTGCTACGAGCGCGCCCTCGCGATCGACCCGGAGTACCGCGGCGCGTGGGTGAACAAAGGCTACGTCCTCACGAAGCTCGGACGCTACGACGAAGCGACGTCCTGCGCGGACCGCGCCCTGCGGCTGAACGAGGGAGCGCGCTCGAAGGCGGCGTGACGATTTCTGCCTTCGACATGTGTTCCATTCCCTTAATAAAGCACGAAGGTCAACGGGGGAAGCGGTCAACGACGGAGGTCACGTCGTGCAATCCATCGTGGACAAGGTGTCTCTCGACCGGTTGAAGGATCGCGAACTGCTCGTGAGCTTCCTCTGCCCCTACTGCAAGTCCACGCGGATCTCCCTGGACGCAAGCCGCTCCCTCGACTCCTGGAACGGCATCGACTGCCCCAAGTGCGGCGCCCACATTCTCCTCGACAGCGTGAGCGTCGTGGTCATCAAGGACGCGTTGCCCTCCGCACGCGCCTGATCACGCCGGCCCGGCCATGAGGGCCGCGAAGACCTTCGCGTCGGCGACCAGGTTCTCGATTCGTGCGTACTCGTTGACCGTGTGACCCGTCTCGTCCGTGGTGGACCAGACCGCGCACGGGAAGTTCTTCTCCCGCAAGGGTCCCGCCACGGTGCCGCCACCGATGCCCACGGGCTTCGCGCGGAGGTTCCGCACTTTGCGGAGGATTTCGAGCAACTCGCGGACGATGGGCGCGTCCGTAGCGGTCGGAGGGCTGGATTCCTGGTTGACGACCTCCACGGCCACCTTGACGCCGAAGGTCTGCACAGCCTGGTTCGCGAGCTCCTGGACCGTTGCGACGACGTCCTTGGTCCTGTAGACGGGCAGAACGCGGCAGTCGAAGTAGAAGACGTCCTCCCCGGGAATCGTGTTCACGTTGGGGACGTTGGACTCGTGCTTCGTCGGCTCGAACGTGGAGTTCCAGGGGCGAAACAGGGGGTCCGTGGCGCGGAACTTGCCTGGCAGGTTCGCGTCGATCGACGTGGTCAGGAAGGCACCGGCGCGGTGCGCGTTGACCGCCTCGTTGGGTGTGCTCGCGTGCCCCTGCTTGCCCGTCACGGTGATCTTGAACCAGAGCACGCTCTTCTCCGCGATTTCGACTTCATCGCCCGCGGACACGCCCCAGTCGGGCACGACGAAGGCGTCCTTGGGCTCGAACAGATCCTGCGTGAGGAGGTGCTTGGCGCCGAACGCGCTCCCGGTCTCCTCGTCGGAGACGATCGCGAAGCCGAGGGCGCGGCCGGGCTTGGTTTTGGATTTCAGGAGCGCTTGGTAGGCCGACAGGACGGAGACGAGGGCCTGTCCGTTGTCCTCCGTGCCGCGGCCGTAGAGACGACCGTCGAACGCCTTGGGGGCGAAGGGGTCGCAGCGCCAGCCCTTGCGCTCCCCGGTGGGGACGATGTCCATATGACAAAGGAACCAGAGGCGCGGCCCCTTGCCGACGCGGGCCACCAGATTGGGCCGCTTACCGCCGGGCACGCGCTTGTCCGGCGCGTCGAAGTGCTCGACCTTGAGACCGAGGTCCTTGAGGAGACCTTGGACGAAGGCCGCCTTCTTGCCTTCCCCCTCGCCGCCGTTCGTCGGTCCGATGGCGGGGATGCGGCACAGCTCCGTCAGAGTGGAGACCATGTCGTCGCGCATCGTGTCAATGCGGTCGAGGGCCGCCTCGATCTCCATCGAGGGCTATCATCGACGGCCGCTCGATAAAGATTGCCCACGGGTCAGAGGTCTCCGCCAAGGGGAGGGGAGGGCTGCTTGAGGTCGAACTCGTTTCCGTCCGGGTCTAGGAACGCACAGAGCCATTCGCCCCAGTCCATCTTCTGCGGCGGCGAGAGGAAGCGCACGCCGTTCGACCGCATGCGATCGTAGTCGGCCCGGATGTCATCCGTCAGGAGCGTGATCCCGGTCGGTCCGGGTTCAGTCTTGCCTCCCAGCTCACAAAGATGGATCCGGGTCAGCGGCCGACGCGGACCGAGTTCAATCCAATGGCCCGGATTCTCCGGAGTCCCCTGGACTCCCGGATCCGGATTCGGGACATCCGGTCCGATGTAGGCGACTTCGAGCTCGAGGACATCGCGGTACCAAGCCAGGGCCTTCCTTCCATCGGAGACTACGACCGCAACCGTATCGATTCCCAGGAGAGGCAGACTGTCACCCAGGGTCCATAGCTGCAGGACGTATCAACCTGAGGGAACCCTACCGCTCCGCCGCCCCGCGGCCGTACATCTTCGCGAACCACGCCATGACTTCGTGGTCCGAGATGCGGTCCACCTCCTCGTGGACCGCGAGCTCGTTCTCCTCCTGCCATGCGTCGACGATGCGGTGGGCCTCGGGCTCGCCCTCGAACTCCGTAATGACGAACTCCGTCTTCCGCCGGCGTGCCTTGAACGCCGCGACCATCTCCGTGCCCTCGAAGACGACGTAGCAGTACCCGGAGTGGAACTTGTTCACGATGGCCTGCCGCAAGTACAGGAACAAGTTGTCCATGGGAGTCAGGACGAACTTCCGGCGGAACGAGAAGTCCTCCATCTTGTCCACGTCCTCCTTAAGGATCCAGTAGACCGTACGCTCGCCCCGCGCCAGGAAGCCCTTCGTGAGCCAGCCCTCCCGCTCGAACTCCCGAAGGCGCTGGCGCGTCTCGCCCATGTTGAACTCGAACCGCGTGTACGCCGCGAGGGACTCCGCCGAGGTCACGCCGAGGCTGCGGATGATCCGGCGCAGTACCTCCTTGCGGGCTTCCTCCCGGGAGACCTTCAGGTCGGGCACGCTGCGGTAGCGGTTGCCCGCGTCCCGCGTGACGTGGTTCCCCTGGTAGAGCTTCTTCAGCGCGTCCGTCGTGGACGGATAGCTGAGGTCGGAGAGGGTGAGGAGGCGCTGTCGCGAGATGGGACCTTCCTGGGCCACGATCCTAAGCACGTGCTTCTCGTCCTTCGACAGGCGCGAGGCCTTCGCGGCCTTGTACAGCCGCAGGTCGTCCTCGAGGAGGTAGGACCAGTACTCCGGGATGGCCAGGCCCTTCGCGAGGAGACCTTGGCGGTGTAGGCGCTCCAGAGGCAGGAACTCCTTCACGCGGAGCCGGGCCGCGTAGTCGGAACGCAGGCCACCGAGCGCCTTGGCGGCCGCGAGGACGTCGGAGAAGCGGCCGTCCGAACTAAGACCCTGCTTGTGGAACGCGTAGGCGAGGAGATGCTCCGGGTCGAAGTCCTGCGGCACGATCGGACCGTGCGCGAGGAAGTCGCCCAGGCGCACGAAGCCCGCCGCGGTCCATCGGGACACATCCTCCGCGTCAGGCACGTCCTTCCCCAGGAAGCGCGTCACCCGAAGGACGTCGACGCCCCGCATCGCGTGGTAGTCCATGAACCGCTTCAGCGCGGCGACCGCGGGCTCGAGCATGTCCGGGGCCACGAGATCCAGCTCGCGCACCTCGACGCAGCCGCTCATCTCCCAGATCTCCGCCATCCCGGCCAGGTCGCCGTCCTGGACCAACGGATAGAACCAACCGTCCCCGTAGCGGCTGGCGACCTGGGCCCACAGGGGCTGGGTCCACGGGTCCATGAGGGAGAGGACGCGCATGGGGTCCTTCGGGCCGTCGACGGCTGCGGCGCGGAGCGCGGGCAGCTCGTCCGTGAGCACGTACATCTCCGTCTCGCCCTTGCCCGCGATCAGGACGCGCGTGACGACGCCCTGCTCCTCCAAGCGGTCCAGGAGAGACTCGAGATCGTCCCACTCGAACCGCGCCCATTCCCGGATACCGGAGAAGGGCACGGGACCGTACGCCGCGAGGAAGGACCGCACGAGCCTCTCGATCGCGTCCGGGATGTCCTGCTTCGGAGGGTCGAAGGCCATGTACAGGTTCCGCGCGGTCCAGCCGTCCCCCTGGAACTTGCGGATCACGTAGACGTCGTAGTCGAGGTGCTCGAGGGCCTCCTTGACCTTCTCCTTCTCCTCGCGCACGCGCGCGACGATGCCGTAGATGTCCAAGCCTTCCGTGGAGCGGATGGCGTCCAGGATGCGGCGTTCGAGGTCCGTCAACGGGGTGCGCGGGAACGCGGCGAGGAAGAGCGGCACGTCCTTGGAGCGCACGTAGCGCACGCGGCCGTTGAGGAAGCGTCCCTCCAGAATCTCGCCCTTCTTGCGGCGCTCCAGCCATTCCGCGTAGTCGAAGCCGGGCGCGTGGTTCCAGAGGTCCAGGATCATGCCGACCTCGAGGAAGCGGTCGAAGTACTCGTCGATCGTGCGGATGTCCGCGAA
>Ga0153916_10005001_pt1 | contig 10073 bp, 10 predicted proteins | sample Opewatmetagenome_FD_109642 | JGI IMG/M metagenome (GOLD analysis project Ga0153916, IMG submission 109642) | Freshwater wetland microbial communities from Ohio, USA - Open water 3 Core 3 Depth 4 metaG | ecosystem: Environmental > Aquatic > Freshwater > Wetlands | place: USA: Ohio, Lake Erie...
AACCGGCAGATCGAGCCCAAGAAGCTGAGCAGGCTGGTCCGCGGCGAGCTCGACTGGATTGGGATGAAGGCGTTGGAGAAGGATCGCTCGCGGCGGTACGAGACTGCCAATGGGTTTGCCGCCGACATCGAGCGTTACCTGAGCGACGAGCCGGTGCTGGCCTGCCCGCCGTCGGCTGCGTATCGGCTGCGGAAGTTCGCCAGACGGAACAAGGGGCCGGTGGTGGCGGTCAGTCTGGTGCTGCTGGCCTTGGTGGGCGGCATTGTGGGGACGACCTGGGGGTTGGTCCGTGCCGAACAGGCGCGCCGGGCGGAAGCCGAACGGGCCGAAGGGGAGCGCCAAGCGAAGCAGGAAGCCCTGGCGGCCTCTACCGGGGCGAAGCCAAAACCGCGGCCGAGCAATCCCGACACCCTCCGGAGCATCTGGGGCCTGGCGGAAAGTCTTGTCCAACTCGATCGGAGCGCCGAGGCTGTGCCGGTCATCGACGAGTGCCTCGCCCGGGGGCACGGCTCCTTGCATTATACGGCAGAGAATGACGAATGTCGAATGACCGATGTCGAAGGAAATCCGAATGACGAAGCACTTTGGCCATTGGCCTTGGTCATTGGTCATTTCCTTCGGTCGTGAACATCGCCGCCGGGCGCAAGGTCCGCGGGCCCGGCGGCGGCGGTTCGATTTCCCTTACCCGCGGACCGGATTCGGCAAAAGGAGATCTGCAATGCGTTCCATGAAGCTCTTTCAACTGGCAGTCCTGCTCGTCATCGGGCTCTTACAGCGGGTTTCCTATCGGCAACCCGTTCTACGTCGAATACTACGAGGGCAACCTGACCGTGACCTGCACGGGTCTGACGCCCGGCGCAACGTATTCGACCCCGGCAGGCAAGTTCAAGGCCGACCGCCAGGGCAACGGAACGGTCCACGGTACGGTGGAATTCTCCTATTGGTATCAGATCGTTCCCGATTATTCCTGGTTCGAGCCGACGTACTCGCTCGTGCTGCTTTCGAGCGACTTCCCGGTCGATGTCGCTCGCAAGTCGGGCAAGGAATACACCGCGGTGCTGAGCGGGGTTTTTGTGGCCGCGGCCTGGCCCGGTTAGGAAGCACTACGAGAAGTTGGAGGCTATGGCCATTGCCAGGCGGAATGTCGAAAGGCGGTTGGCGGCCGGAACTTCGAGTGCCGGTCCGAATCCAACTGCACCCGTCTTTGCGCGCCTGTTGCGCGCAGAGCGCGCAAGACCCCTTGACGGGCAATCAGACTTGCCGCAAACTGAGACTGCGTAAGCACTTGCCGGAGTGGCGGAATGGCAGACGCGCTGGACTCAAAATCCAGTGGCCTTCGGGCCATGAGGGTTCAAGTCCCTCCTCCGGTACTTCAGTGACAGACGCTGACCCCTGATGATCTGCGGTGCTAACCACTGACGGCATAAGGGGTTTTGGCGTTTCTTGGGACCCGTTGTCGTTTGGCTCCATCGGCGGGGCGTCAATGCCAGGCGGTGACCCAGACTGCCCTGAGGGGGTCGCAGGTGGTGTAAGCTGCGGTGTAAGCCGGGCCTCGTCGGCGCCCGGAACAACGATCGGCGGGGGAGGCAACTTTTCCACGTCGCCCCTCAAGTCGGCCAACTCCAGATGGGTGTATGCGTTTGCCGTAAGGTTGGGGGTGCTGTGGCGGGCGAATTTCTGGACCTTGACCAAGTGAACCCCCGCACGGACCAGTGTGGTAACAAGCTGACCCCGAAGAGAATGGAAGTCAAAGACTCTTCCCCTCTCGTCCTTATACCCTCGCCTGACTCGCCGCCACCAATTCAAGAGGCGTGTCCACCATGTCGGATGTGCCTGACGGCACTCCGCCAGGACCTGCCGGTAGTAGGCCGCATTGGCCGCCGCTACCTGTTTCTGCGTCAGCCGACGGTCCTCTTCCGGGTCTTCAGAAAGCGGCTCCGGCCAAGAAAGGTCCTCCAGGACCAAGACCGGTGGGGGAGGCATGCCCTCCGCGAACCGGTCATGGCCGTCCTTTTCATGGTACAGGATTCTGAACGTTCGTGCCTCCGGTGATTCCACTGTCCGTCCGAAAGATCGCTCCAACTCTGACCGAAGTGGCGGCGTCATTTTGCGTTCACACCTTCACGGTCCAGGACGCACAATTCCAGCAACCACCCTCCCGGGCAAGCTCCTCGCAGTCCAGGGAGACCACGGTCGCCCCGGGAAGGAGGCTTTGCAGCACTTCAGCCGCCTCGTCGTCTTCCGGAAGCCCGTGGGCCGGAAGAATGACCAGTCTGCCAACCCGAAGGAAGTTCACATAGTTCCCGGTCGCCGGAGGTATTCTTCTTCAAGATCTCTTGTCCGGGCGATAGGGCAGTCTGTTGATCTCCAGGCCGTGCTCGGCCAACGCTCGCTCCAGCCTGCGGCCATACCGCGGTTCCGCCTTGGAGTAGTCATTGACCACAACCCGGTTGTCGTCAAGGAATCGCACCAGCCCATCGCTGTGGCCGATAGGGTCGAGAGGTTCCGTCCGGATGATGATACAGGTTCGGTTGTGAAAAGTCTCTCGAAAATGCTCTCTCACTTCGGCCGGTTTCCACTCCGGGTTCTCCCGGAAGACTTTTTCTGTGAGAATCACCTTCGTCTTGGCCACCACGACGTTGCCGCCGTCAACCACGAGGTCGGAGTGGTTGATTTCTCCCAACTCTTGTAGCTGCCCGTAGATCTCATCCTTGGTAATCAGGCGTTCGCAGCCGCCGGGGGCCCAGGGCCCCCCGACGGCAGCCTCCAAACCGGAAGATGTTGTCCTGGCCTTCACAGGCCAACGCTCACGAAGTATACGCACGGCGTCTGCCAGCGGCGGGTCACTGGCTGCGACGGTCCTCAGAAATTGGCGTCGATTGGGGATTCCAGGTCAGGGTGGCCAACGCCGGAGGTCCTTCAGAAGCTCTACCAAAGTCGACACCTTCGGGCCTTCACGGGAAACCAACTTGCCGCTTGCACATCCGGCACAGCAGCCGGAGCGGGAACCACAGCCAGGACGCACCCCCCTGAGGAGTGCTCCACGCAGGGTCCTTTCTCGACACGTCTCGGAATACGTATGGGTAGATGAGACTTCCTCCGCGATCGCGGTCGCCAGATTCTACGACCGTACTTGGTGCGCGGTCGGGCTATCGCACGGAGACGACGGCGCGGCGGATCGACGAGGGGCCCGCCTCGAGGCCGGTCGCCCGCTGGAGGGCTCGAACGTCCTTCCGCCCCGCATCCGAGCCCTTTCCTTATCCCGTGGCAGCGTTCCTGCTGGGACCCGAAAGCGTGGAATCCAGGTTGCCGCCCGCGCCGCGCGTCGCGGCCGCGGGACCTCACCGGCCGTTTTTCGGTCTTGGGAGCACGTTCGGGCCAAGTTTGCGGCCCGGCCTGCGTCGCTATTGCAGCACGGCCCGCAGCGCATTAACGCGGCCCAGGCCGTAGAAGTCGTCGTTGCCGGCCTTGCCCAGGTCGTCGGCCGATTGCTCGAGGATCGTGTGGACTTGATCGGGAGTCAAGGTGCCGCCGTTGGCCTCGATCACCAGGGCCGCCACGCCCGCGACGAGCGGCGCCGCCATGCTGGTTCCGAAAGCGACATTCCGGGCTCCCTTCTTTTCAAGATGCCCCGTTAGGCCGAAGTCGGTGCTCGTGCTGATGACCATGTTGACCACGAACGCGGGCCACGTGATCCCCTCCAAGGTGACCAGCTCGCCGGGAAGCGTCCGATCGAGATTGTCGCCGGGGGCCGCAAGATCGATGGCCTACTGGCCGTCGACGGTGTAGCGCGCCGGCAGGCCCGCGTCCGTGTCCGGTCGGATAGCCAGCCGACCGGCCCGGTCGCCGGGAGCTGAATGGTGCGCACGACCTACTGGCGGGGAAGGGCCGCTACGGCAAGGTTCCGGCCGTGGGTCAAGAAGCAGTGCGGCTTCAGCCACACATCGGCTTCTATCGCCATCCCAGCATACCAGACCTTGGGGGTGAGAAGCGCCAAACAGTTTTACGGCGACTGCTCCACCACGTTGCCTATTCCCAGATCGATGATCCCTGCACCGGCATTCCCGGAGAAGAAGTTGTAGTTCGCCTGCGGCCCAAAGAAGACCGCCCCGGCTTCCTGCGCCGAGAAGCGGGCGAGGTCGTTGTCGACGAAGGAATTCCTCTCGCACGGGACGTCGAATGCGTCGACGCTGATCGCCCAACCGCTGGCTCCCTCGATCACGTTACGCGAGATCGTGTTTTGGTTGGACCCGATCCCTGCGGACGGTTTCAGTTGCACTCCTCCGGCATAGCCCGGACCGGCGGCGGCGCACGTGATCCTGTTATCCGCGACCGTGACCTCCCCGTTTCCACAGCCGGAGAGGCGCGCGCCCCAGGCGTCCAATCCGCGGGCGAATAGCTGGTTCTGCACGATTTCTATGACCGGGGACTTGTTCCAAGGATCGACGAAGGGCAGGACGACAACGATGCAGTTTCCCCTCCAGTCGTCGAACGGAGAATCCTTCATCGGCGGGCATGGAAAGTAGCCGCCGTCTATCAGGCAGTTCGCGATCCGCAGGTCCACGTTCGACCTGTCGTAGACGACGCAGTTACTTCCGCAGTTCGCGAACATCGAGCCCTCGATGCGGACGAAGTCGGCGGGGCTCTCCTTCGAAAGGTTGTACACATAGACGGCGTGACCGCCGGGGAAGTATCCGATGGAGTAGCGGTGCTGCGAGAGATGCGCCTGGAAGTAGTACTCCTGCCAGGTCGGGCTCTGGTCGATCACGCACCCTTCGATCAGGTGCTTCCCGCCTCTGCTGGGGGAGCTCTGCATCACGATCGCCCACGTGAGCATTCCGATCGTATTGTCTGCACCCAACTGGTGGAGATGATACGTGTGCCTTACCTCCACGTTGGAGATAAGCGTCTGACTCGGCGCGTAGTCGATTCTGATTCCGCTGCCGTATTGCCCGTAAAGGAGGCAGTCGCGCACGGACAGGTCGACGTTATAGGGGCGGACGTGGAAGGCCGCCCAGCCGCCGTAGACGACTGATTTCGTGCTTCTCACGCCGTACCCCACTCCCGGCTCGTACTCGCTGCCGCGGGGATAGCTTTCGGGAAGCCATTTTGCGTCGAAGGCCGGGTTGGTGTCGGGGCTGGCTGCGGGGTCGAAGTTCGGAATGTAGGCGAAGAAGCGCTCCTCGCCGTCCGGCGTCACCTCGCCCCGGATCTCGACGGGCCTCCGCAGGACCACGTCTCCGAAGCCCGTGCTGAATCGTTTCTGGTCCGTCGCGAGCAGATAATTGACCGGGGGAACCGGATCGTTGTTGATGATTTCCGTTCCCGCGGCAAGGCCGAGGTTGAACGCGGTGAAGGGGCCCTCGGCGTAGCGGCCGTCGCCGACTTTGTCCAATCGCCGCGCCTTCAGCATGACCGTCCAGTTGCCGTCCGTAGGTTGCGCGACGAAGACCGGCCTTGCGGCGGGATCGTTGTCCGGGACGCTTGGGAACGGATGGGGCAGATCGCCGGAGGCGTACGGAGCGCCGTTCACCGCCAGCCAGAGGGCGTAGAAGTCGTTCGGGAACATCCCTTGGGGATAGACCCAGATTTCACCAGGGGGCGGCGCGGGCGACATGGCGGTGTCCTGGGCGACCGCCAGGCCGGCGACCGCCGCGAGCGCTAAGACCGCAATCAGCATCCCCAGCATTTTCGTAGTGCGATTCATCTTTCAGTCTCCTTAAAAACGTCGTGCGGTCTGCGTACAAGGGAAAGGCCGTCGCCTGCGGGCGTGCAGACGGTCCGCCCGAGGATTTGCCCCGGCCGTCGAGGGCCCCCGCGCTCGGCGCGGGTCTCTGACCCCGCCGGCTCAAGACCGAAGGTCTCCGATACGCGAGGGAGACCAGCGCTCGGCCCGCGTGGCGCGGTCCGGAGGCCGGCCACCGCAGTGGATCTGTCGCTCGTCGGGCATCACCTCCTTCCCCCGGTTCGCCAGCTCCAGCCGTAGTGGCCCGGCTACTTTGCAGGCACCACCGTGATGTGGTACGTGACCTCCTGGAGACCCTGGTCGTATGGCGGCTGGGGCGCAGGGTCCCACGGATTCCAGTACGGAATCAGATCCATCGTCGCCCTCCAGTGGATCGTGTGCGTGCCCACGCTAAGCGGCGCCAGGACCAGGTAGTAGCCGTCGTCGACGACCATGCCGTACTGGCCGGGAGGGACTCCCAGCAGATTGTCCTCGCCCACGACCACCGGAACGGCCGGGGATTGATGACGGTAGCGCTCCAAGTTGTTGAGCGGGACACCGTCGATTTCGCACGAGACGACCGCCGTGTCCATCACCAGATCGAGGTACGTGCGCATCCATGCTTCGGCCGCGGGGATGGGGGGCCAGCCCAAGAGCAGGGAATTCTGGAGCGGGATGCACAGCGGCGTGCCGGCCGGGATCGTCGCCTCACGCTCCACGACCCATCCGTTCCTGTACGTTCCCGCAAGGAACCAGACGTGCCCCGACTGGCCCGCGGAAGCGTCATACGGGCCGATCCACACCGGCCGCTCCGCGGTGGCCTGGTCGCCCGGATCGTCGGCGTTGAGCATCGGGTTGGTGGCCTCGGGCATCGACACCGCCCAGTCGAAGCAGGCGACGTGCCACTCGGGGTAGGAGAGGTCAAACGGCGTCGCGTTTGGCGGCAGGACGCCCGGGTTGTTGCCGCCGCCCTCGCCGGCCCAAAGCAGCGCGCCGCAAAGCGCGGCAACAATGCCGGCTACCAGACAGACGGTGCAGAGTCTCGCATTCGTGGCGTGTCGGGTCATGGCACTTGCCTCCTTCGAAACACAGGGACCAAAGAAAAGACACCCCTCTCACTCGCGCCTCTTGCACATCCGCGTCTAGCGTCGGGCATCACCCCCCTTCTCTCCTTGCGATGTTGGATTGATTTTCTCCGCGGCTGGGTGGCATGCCTTCACCGGCGCAGCCGGGGTAGGCATGTTCTGCCCAGAACATGCTCACCCGACGCTTCGCGTCGTGAGAGCATGCCGCCCGCCTCCATCACTATTGCAGCACCGCCCGCAGGGCGTTGACGCGGCCGAGGCCGTAGAAGTCGTCGTTGCCGGCCTTGCCCAGGTCCTCGACGGAATTGTTCAAGGTGCGGGAAAGTGAAGTCAAACACTGCCGCCGGGCGTGCGGAGCTGCCGCGCAGCTTGCGTGCCGCCTCAATTACCGATCTCGAAGACGACCGAGTAGAGGCCTGTCGTATGATGCGCATCCAGGGTGAACGTCCGGCCGTCCTCTAATAGGAGGCCTGAAGCCTTCACGGTCTTGCGGTAATCGTACCCTGGAGCGGCAAGCGGGTGGCCCATTTCCTCGTACGAATCCGCCAAACCGACCAGCAGGGACGGCATTGCCCTCAATTCGTCGATCGTCACGACGCCTGGCGTCTTCTTGTCCTGTATCGCCGCAAGGTGGTCCTCGAAGCGGTAAATGCAGACCTCCACGACCTCGCCGGGAACATTCCAGAGCCAGTAGTCTATGGGAGCGGCGGCGTCCTCCTGAGGAACTGCGACACCTTCCACGCGCAGTGGGTACCGTTGTTGAATCGTCCCATCGCAAAAACCGTTCACTGTGATGTCGCCGGGCGCGTCGTCCAGGGAACGGTAGCACACCGCTGCCAACCAGCCATCGTCGGTATGCCCGGCTCCGACCACGTAGAGCGGGACAGGCCACTCGTCGGGGATCAGCAAACGATCCTCGGCCTCGACGATGCTGCCCAGCGCCGCCACGATCAGGAACACCACTGCCAGTCGAACTCGCTTCATGGAACACATTGCAGATCTCCTTTTGCCAAATCCGGTCCGCGGGTAAGGGAAATCGAACCACCGCCGCCGGGCCCGCGGACGTGCCGCCCGGGGGCGATGTTCAAACGCAGCTCAGGCGCCCGTGCCTGACGATCCTCCGCCACGGTTCCCCGGCGTCGTCGGGCACGGTGTGCCTGACCTGCCGGTCTCAGAAGCTGATGGTCCCGTCGAGGGTGACGGGCAGCCCGGCGACGACAAGGACGGCGATCGTCCCGCTTCCGCCGGCGCCCTCGAACCGTCCGGTGCCGCCGACGATGGTGTAGGGCCCCACGTAGGACGAAGTGCCCTCATCCCACGTCTGGTCGCAGACGACATCGAGCAAGTCGCCGTTGGCGGCCGTCAGCGTGATCCAGCCCGTGGCCTTCTTCCCATTGCCTTGGATATGGACGTAGGCGACCACCGAGAAGTCTCCTAAGTGCGTGCCGGTTCCCGTCCCGGTGTGAACCGCGTACGGCCCCTCGAATTCGCCGGTGAACGACGACTCGTAGTGGGCGCTAAAAGGCAGCTCCTCGGCCGCAGGGGCGGCAATAGGAATCAGAGCCAGGGCGATTGCCGCGAGCGCGAACATGGGCCACAACAGGTAACGTTTCATCGCAATGTTCCTTTCTGTTACGTTTCTCAGTTTGGATCTCGAACCTTGCCGAAAAGCGCCTCAGCCTGCTCCGCGGTTACCCTCTTGGAGTCTCTCGATGCCGGGCATCACCTCCTTTCCGGCCGCATGCGGCCTCAAGGCCCGTAGTCGCGTAGGGTGGGTCGAGACCTTGAGGCCGGTGACCCACCGGGAATCTGCGAGGTGGGTCTGCGCCCTGACGGGCTGGACCCACCCCATGACTGCTTGCCGTATCAGCAGGCTTGGCGGGCACCTCGGGATCACCGGTGCCACGCCACGGCCCGGGGCCGATTCAGAAAGGGAAACTTCCGGCCAGCACCGTGGTGTAGACGAAGGTCCCGTCGGCGTTCTCGTCAACACGGACGACCAGAACGCTCAAGGGAGACGTCCATACCGACCATCCGACCCAGCCTCCGGCTGCTCCGGTCCCGCGCCCGCTGGCTTGAAAGTCGCCCAAGACCCATCCGCCCGGATGCCACTGATTCGTCCAGACTTCGTACATTGCCCCGGGCGTCAGGCCTGCGCACGTCACCCTCACTCTGCCCTGGTAATAAGCTTCCATTGCGCCGGGGTTCGCCCAAGTTACGTCTAGGTTGCTTAGCGTCGCTTTCCCTGACGCAGTGGATTCGTCGCCCACGGGCAAGAGCGGGATGACCTCCACGTCGCGGGCTATCGCGGGCGTGCCCGCGAGGAGTGCCGCCGCGATCAGGAACAGAACAGCCAGTGGAACTCGCTTCATGGAAGGCATTGCAGATCTCCTCTTGTCGAAACCGGTCCGCGGGTAAGGGAAATCGAACGACCGCCGCCGGGCCCGCGGAGTGAGCCGCCCGGGCGGCAGGCGTCTCAGTCTCCAAACCTCACGGTGACGTTGTAGGTCGCATCCTTGAAGTCGCCGTGCATGTAGATGACCTCAGAGTGCACGTAGAAGGACCGCCCGTCTTCCAGAAGGCCTGAAGCCACCACGTTCAGGACCGATTTGCCCAGAGGGTCCGAACCATCCAAAGGCTGCAGGGTCTCGTGATAGAAATCGGCCCATCCGATCAGCAGGGATTTCATTCCCATCAACTCCTGGAAGGTCACTTTGCCGTTGGCGAAGGCCTTGAGGTAATCGGTCGACTCGGCGAAGCAGATCGGCATCAGCACTCCCGGGACATTCTGCAGTTGCTCCTGGATGGGGCTGAACGCACCTGCCTCCAGGATCGCGAACCCCTCCACCAAGAGTGGACAGTTGGGATCAATATTGAAGTCGAACATCGCGAGCAGGTTAAACTTGTCCGGCACCCATTCCAGCGGACGGTAGAAAGCGGTCACCACCCAACTGCCGTCATCGGTATGACCGAGGCCTCGTGCGTAGAAGGGGAGGCCCATTTGCTCAGGGATCAGAAAACGATCCGCGGCATTAGCGGCACCCGACAGCACGACCAAAGCAACCAACGGGGCCAGCCACTTCAGTTTCCGCGCCGTAAGAGAGACTCTCGCGTTCATGTCACTTTCCTCCTGCGAAACCATGGGAACCACAAGAAAACCGAGAACACCACGACTCACCAATGCCTCTTCCGTATCCGCGTTTCGATGTCGGGCATCACCCCCTTTCCCGCCGCTTGCGGCCTCAAGGCCCGGAGGGCCGTCA
>Ga0153916_10005002_pt1 | contig 10072 bp, 10 predicted proteins | sample Opewatmetagenome_FD_109642 | JGI IMG/M metagenome (GOLD analysis project Ga0153916, IMG submission 109642) | Freshwater wetland microbial communities from Ohio, USA - Open water 3 Core 3 Depth 4 metaG | ecosystem: Environmental > Aquatic > Freshwater > Wetlands | place: USA: Ohio, Lake Erie...
CCTTTCCCATCCGGATAAGCGGAAAAGTCAATCGCTGTCGGCCCTCGCAACCTCTTCAAGGAACCTTTTCACCTTCCCTTTCTCTTTCTTACCTGCCCGCTCTTCCACTCCACTAGATACATCCACTGCATACGGCCTGACTATGCGGATCCCCTCCGCCACGTTCTCGGGGGTCAGGCCTCCGGAAAGGATCAGCCTTCCGTATCGCTTGGCCTCCTGTGCCAGGCGCCAATCGAAGGTTTTCCCTGTGCCGCCTAACTGCCCTGGACAGCAAGAGTCCAGCAGAAGGGCCTCTACTTCATACTGGCCCATGTCTTCGAGGCATTTTGCGCCTTTCACGCGAAAGGCCTTGATCACCCCTTTTCCCAGAGCTGAGCAGTAGGCGGGTGATTCCTCCCCATGGAGCTGGACGAGGCTCAGGTGACAGGCCTCTGCCACTTCCCTGACCTCCTCCAGGGGGGCGTTCGCGAAGACGCCCACCAGGGACAGAAAAGGGGGCAGATGTCGCTCGATCTCCTCTGCTTTCTGCGCATGGATATACCGAGGAGAGCCGGGCACAAAGACGAAACCGAGGGCATCTGCCCCTGCCTCTGCCACCATGAGGGCATCTTCCAAGTTCGTGATCCCGCAGATCTTGACCTTTACCATCTCTTCAGGCTGAAGTCATTCCCTCAGGCTGTAACCCTTCACGCGGTGACCTTGGGCAGATCCCTCAAGGCCTGCTTGATCAAATCTTCTGGGTACTCATAGTCCTGCAATTTCCCCGCGAAATAATCCTCGTACGACTTCAGGTCGAAGTGTCCATGCCCGGTCAGATTCAAGGCGATGATCTTTTTCTCCCCGGATTCTTTGCACCGGAGGGCCTCATCGATTACCACCCGGATTCCATGGGCCGACTCGGGCGCCGGGATGATCCCCTCCGCCTTGGAGAACTGGACGGCGGCCTCAAAGATTGGAAGCTGATGAACTGCCTGGGCTTCGATGAGCTTCAGGTCATAGAGGAAGGAAACCAGGGGCGCCATGCCGTGATAGCGGAGCCCTCCGGCATGGATGGGGGCAGGAATGAAGCTGTGGCCCAGGGTGTACATCTTGACGATAGGGGCCATGCCCGCGGTATCCCCATAATCATAGAGATAGGGCCCCTTGGTCAGGGTAGGACAGGCCATGGGCTCCACCGCGATCAGCCGCAAATTCGGTTTCTTTTTTGCCAGCTTATCCTTGACGAAGGGGAAGGTGAACCCACCGAAGCTCGATCCCCCTCCGACGCACCCTATGAGGATATCGGGATACTCTCCCACCTTTTCGAACTGCTTCTTGGTCTCCTCGCCAATGACGGTCTGGTGCATCAGGACATGGTTCAGCACGCTGCCCAGGGAATATTTGGCATCGTCCCGTGAGGCGGCAACCTCCACGGCCTCGCTGATCGCGAGTCCCAGGCTCCCCGGGGACTCGGGATCTTTGGCCAGGGCGTCCCGTCCCGCTTTGGTCTCGGTGCTGGGGCTCGGTGTGACCTTGGCTCCCCAGGTCTCCATCATGATCTTGCGATAGGGCTTCTGGTAGAAGCTCACCTTGACCATATAGACCTTGCACTCTATGCCGAAGAACATGCAACCCATGGCCAAGGCGCTCCCCCATTGCCCCGCTCCCGTCTCCGTGGCGATCGTCTTTACCCCTTCCTTCTTGTTATAGTAAGCTTGGGCGACTGCCGTATTGGGCTTATGGGATCCGGCCGGGCTCACACCCTCCCACTTGTAGTAGATTTTGGCCGGCGTATCGAGCAGCTTTTCCAGCCTTCTTGCCCGGTATAACGGGGAAGGCCTCCAAAGCTTATAGATCTCCTGGATCTCCTCCGGGATGTCGATGTAGCGCTCCTGGCTCACCTCCTGCTTGATCAATTCCATGGGAAAGAGAGGTGCCAGATCCTGGGGACCGATCGGCTTTCCGGTTCCCGGGTGAAGCACAGGAGGCAACGGGGATGGGAGGTCCGCCTGAATGTTGTACCACTGGGTGGGCATCTCCTTTTCCTGCAAAACGATTTTCGTGAAGTCCATCTTCTCCTCCTCCTTATGTGAAACTCGATTCGTGAAGACTCCTGGGAATGGACCTCAAGCCCTTCCTAAGAGTTCTCTCACTTTCTTGCCTGGGTCATGGCTTTTCATGAGGGCCTCCCCTACCAAGACGGCATCGAGGCCCATCGCCTCCAACCGGATCACCTCCTCCCTGGTGAATATTCCACTTTCGCTTACTATGGATTTGTGCGGACTTATTTCTCCGATGAGATGGAAGGTAGTGTTCAGATCCACCTGAAAGGTCCTCAGATCCCGATTGTTGATGCCGATGATTCGGGAATCTGCCTCTAACGCCTTCTTTAGGTCTGAGAGGTCGTGAACCTCGATGAGGGGCTCCACGCCGATCTCCAGGGCCGTATGGCAGAGCCCTTTCAAGATTTCCTGGTCCAGCAGGGCGGCAATCAGAAGGATCGCGTCGGCACCCCAAGCTCTCCCCTCCCAGATCTGGTATTCCTCCAGGATGAAGTCCTTTTGTAGCAGGGGCAGCTCCACCCACCCTTTGGCCCCCCGCAGATATTCGAAGGATCCTCGAAAGAACGAGGAATCCGTAAGAACGGATAGGGCGGAGGCCCCTCCCCGGGCATATCCCTGGGCCAGCTCTTGGGGATCGAAATCCTCCCGCAGCAGCCCCCTGGAAGGGGATGCCTTCTTGATCTCGGCGATGAGTCGGATAGGAGGCACAGTATGCTTCCCCCGTTCCGGCGACCACCGAGAAATGGCCCGCAAAAAGCCGCGGGGGGCTGGCAGGGTCCTGCTTTGGCCTTTCAGCTCCTCCAAGGGGACCTTTCCCTTCCTCGCGGCAACCTCTTCCCGCTTGTGCCTCAAGATCCCCTCTAATAGGAAACCCTTCGGGCTATCCTCGGGTTGCATCCCTGAGGGCCTCCAGTTTGTGCAAGGCCGAAGAAGAATCGATGGCCTCCGCGGCGATCTTCAACCCCTCGGCGAAATCCCGCGCCCTCTCTGCCGCGATGAGGGCCGCTGCCGCATTGAGAAGGACGATGTCCCTTTTGGGCCCCTTCTCGCCTCGGAGGATCTTCAAGGTGATCTGGGCGTTCTCCTCCGGGGTTCCCCCGGCCAGTTCCTGGGGATGCGCCCTCGGAATGCCCCATGTCTTTGGCTCCAGGAGAAAGGTTTGGACTCCTCCGTTTCGCCACTCCGAAACTTGAGTCGGTGCAGTCGTCGTGATCTCATCCAGGCCATCCATCCCGTGCACCAAAAGGGCATGCCTTGACCCCATCTTTCCCAACACGTGGGCCATCTTCACGGTCAAATCCGCACGGAACACTCCCAGCACCTGTGCCTTGACCTGGGCGGGGTTGGTGAGAGGCCCCAGGATGTTGAAGATGGTTCGTATCCCGATTTCCCGCCTGGGGGCGAGCGCGTATTTCATGGCCGGATGCAAGAGGGGCGCGAAGAGAAACCCCATGCCGACCTCTCGGAGACATCCCTCCATCCTTTCCTTATCGATCTCCACCTCGATGCCCAAGGCCCGCAACAGATCGGCACTGCCGCAACGGCTGGAAACCGATCGGTTTCCATGCTTGGCGACGGGCACCCCGGCCCCTGCAACGACAAAGGCGGCGGTAGTAGAGATGTTGAAGGTCTTCCCCCCGTCCCCGCCGGTGCCGCAGGTGTCCACGGTCGAGGGACTGAAGGAGGCAATGAAGGTGGAATGCTGGCGCATGGCTGCGGCGCATCCCGCGATCTCTTCCACCGTCTCCCCTTTCATCCGGAGGGCAGTCATAAAAGCCGCAATTTGAGCCGGGGTCGCCTCGCCTCGCATGATTTGTTCCATCGCAGAGGATGCCTCTTGTTCCGTGAGGTCCTTGCCCTCGACCAGCCTGCCTATCGTCTCCACCATCATCTCATCGCCCCCTTACCTCTCTTGGCTAATGAAGTTTCGCAACAGGTTCTTCCCATGCGGGGTAAGGATCGATTCGGGGTGGAATTGCACCCCCTCGGTCGGATACCGCTTGTGACGGATCCCCATGATCTCGTTTTCCTCGCTCCAGGCGGAAACCTCCAAACACTCTGGAATTGGTTCATTCTCGACGATTAGCGAGTGGTAGCGAGTTGCCTCCATAGGGTTGGGGACGCCGGAAAAGAGGGTGCGGCCGTCATGGTAGATCCGGGAAGTCTTTCCGTGCATCAGCCGCTTCGCAAATCCCCCCTTGGCCCCAAAGGCGGCGGCAATGCATTGGTGCCCCAAGCAGACCCCCAGGATGGGTACCTTTTGGGCCAAGGAAAGGATCAGCTCGCAGCAAACCCCTGCCTCTTTGGGGGTTCTGGGTCCGGGAGAGATCACGAGATGGGAGGGAGCCATCGCGACTACCTCGGACGGACGAACCTGGTCGTTCCGGAAGACCCTTATCTCTTCGCCCATTTCGCCCAAATATTGAAGTAAATTGTAAGTGAAAGAGTCGTAATTATCTATCAGAACGATCATTTCTTCCTCCACCGCTCATTCCAGGCCCGCTTCGGCCATCCGTAAAGCGGAGATCATGGCCTGCGCTTTGCTGAGGGTCTCCTGATATTCCCTTTCCGGCTGCGAATCAGCCACGATTCCCGCCCCCACCTGAATAAAGGCATTTCCGTTCAGCACGATAACGGTACGGATCGTGATGCACGTGTCCAGGTTCCCGGAAAAGCTGAAATAGCCCACCGCTCCCGCATACGCGCCCCTCCGCACACGCTCTAACTCCTCGATGATCTCCATGGCCCTGATCTTGGGGGCTCCCGATACAGTTCCAGCAGGGAAACAGGCTCGAATGACGTCGAAGGCGTCCTTTCCCTCCTGAATCCGGCCCTGGACATTGGAGACGATGTGCATCACATGGGAGTACCTCTCAATCTCCATGAGCTCGGTGACCTTCACAGTTCCGGTCCCGGAGACCCGGCCCACATCATTGCGAGCCAAATCGACGAGCATGATATGCTCCGCTCGCTCTTTGGGGTCAGCGAGCAGCTCTTTTGCGAGCCTTTCTTCCTCCTCCAAAGACATCCCCCTCGGCCGGGTGCCGGCAATGGGGCGAACATCGATTTGCCCGTCCTCCAATCGCACCATGACCTCCGGCGAGCTGCCAACCACTTTGATTCCCCCCAGTCGCAGGTAGTACATATAGGGGGAAGGGTTGACGACGCGCAACGCTCGATACAGATCCAATGGATCGGCCGTCAGGGGAGTTTGAAACCTCTGCGAGAGAACCACCTGGATGCAATCCCCGGCCCGGATATATCGTTTGGCCTTCTCTACTGCCTCTTCGAACTCCTGCTGGGAGAAATTGGAGGAGATATCCTGCTGGTGGCTCCATTTGCGGGGGGAAAGGGGAGCCCCCAGGGGACGGCGAAGAGACGAAGCGAGGGCGTCGATTTTGCGTATCGCCTCCTGATGGGCGAATTCCTGCTGCGAAGGGCCCTCATCTTCCAGGTGGGCATTGGAGACGATCTTGATCTTATGCGTCAGGTTATCGAAGATCAGGAGGGTGTCGGTAAGCAAAAAGATGCAGTCTGGCAGCTGCAGATCATCCATGGCGGTTTGGGGCAAGCGCTCCATAAAATGAACGAGGTCGTACCCCATGTAACCGACCAGTCCTCCGCAGAAGCGCGGAAGGCCTTCCACTCTTGCTGGCTTGAACTTCCTCAGCAATGACTTCATGACCTCGAGAGGATCCTCCATCTCGATCCGCCGCACACCGCTTGCATCGATGATCTCGGCAGATCGTCCTTTGCTCTGAAACACCAGGGAGGGATTGCCCCCCAGGAAACTGTATCTTCCCCATTTTTCTCCTCCTTCCACGCTCTCCAAGAGTACGGCATAGTTCCCGCTATCGATCTTCCGAAAGGCGGAGAGGGGGGTTTCCAAATCGGCCAGGATTTCCTTGTAGACGGGGATGAGGTTTCCCTCCCGGGATTTCTTTTGAAAGCCTGCAAAATCGGGATAGTACATCGGGGTCTCCCTCGCGAAAAATTGAAGAGAACCTCTTTCCTGAATGAATCAAGCAAAAGGCTCAATAATGTAATGACAAGATCGGATACGGAACAATGAAACGAAGAAAGGTACGAGGGGCAGGTTAGCGTCGCCAGAGGGGGCCAAGCAGGGAGGAAAGGACGAACTCCTTCATGGGGCGAGGAAAGGTGAAGGCGAAAAGAGCAAGTGTAAAGTTGTATGGGGAAAACGGTCTCACAACAGTCCTTCTATCTTTGACTTGAGGGCCGACTTGGGCAGAGCCCCGATGATCTGGTCCACCGGTTTGCCCTCTTTAAAGACGATCAGGGTGGGGATGCTCCGGATGCCATATTGGAGCGCAATATCCCGTTCCTCGTCCACGTTTAATTTGCCGACTTTCAGTTTTCCTTGAAAATCGTTGGCCAATTCCTCGATGAGGGGTGCAATCATCCTGCAGGGGCCACACCACTCGGCCCAGAAATCAACCAGCACTGCCCCGTCCGATTTTAGCACTTCCGCGTCGAAGTTGCTCTTCACCAGCTTGATGATGCTATTCGCTGCCAACGGAAAGCCTCCTTGGAAAATTTCCGTCAATTTACAACAAGATGTCGCCGAGTGTCAAGTATTTTTTGGCGATTCTTCTCTGCCGTCCACCGCTCTTTTGCCGAATCTTCGGCGCAGAGCCTGGAAGAGGAAAAGGGCCGAATCGGATCGGAGCAGAAGAGCAGTTCCCAAGTAAGTGGCCAATCCCATCAGGATCTCCAGGGCTAATAGGGCCGCCTTCTCCAGAATCCCTGCTTGCTGCAATGGAGACCATCTGACAACCAGGTAGTAGCTGAGAATGGACATGGGAAGGGCTGAGAAAAGGGTTCGAAAAACGGAAACCAGGACTTCTCTACCCCCCAGCGATCCGATCTTTTTGCGAAGCAGCCCGATGAGAAGGGAAAAATGGGCGAAGGAGGCGATCGAGGTGGCCAGGGCCAACCCCCGGACCTGTAGGGGCCCCATCAATAGGAGGCTGAACAAGATATCCACTCCCACCGCAATGGCCGAGATGATCACCGGGGTCTTTGTGTCCTGCAGGGAATAGAAGGCCGGCACCACGATTCGGTCCGCCACGTAGAAACAGATTCCGAAGGAGAGGAAGAGGAGGGTGCTCGACACTTCCTGGGTCATCAGGGCGGTGAATTTGCCCCGCTCGAAGAGGATGGCTACGATCGGATGGCGGAAAATGATGAGTCCGGCCGTGAAGGGAATGGTGAGGAAAAAGCCCAGGCGCAGCGCCAGGGAATTGATATGCTTCAATTCCTGATGAGAGCCAGTCGCGGCGGAGGTGGAGAGGAAAGGAAGGATGGCCGTTCCCAAAGCCACCCCTATCAATCCAATGGGGATCTGTATCAAGCGATAGCTATAGTAGAGGAAGGAGACGCTGCCCTCCCGGAGAAAAGAGGCGAGAAGAGTGCTTACGAAGAAGTTGGCCTGGTTGATGGCCAATCCCATGATTCCCGGGAGCATGAGTCTTGCGATCTTGAGAACAGCGGGATTTTGGAGCTCGAAATCGGGGTAGAATCGGGCACCCTCCCCTCGCAGGCCTGGGACCTGAATGAGCATCTGGCCTATTCCTCCCAGGACGACCCCCACGGCCAGTGACAAGACTGGGGGGTTCAGATGGGAAGAAAGAAACAAAGCCGACAAGATCACGGCGAGATTGAGCATGCTGGGAGCCATGGCGGGAGCGGCAAAATGGCGGAAGGAATTGAGGATCCCCATGAAGAGGGCCGACATTCCTACGAAGAAGACGTAAGGAAAGGCAACTCGAGTCAGAAGGATGGTGATTTGTAGCTTTCCTGGATACATCCGAAAACCGGGGGCCATGACCCACACGATCAAGGGCGTGAGGGCCATCCCGATAATTACGACCATGATGAGGAGTGAGGCCAGAAGGGTGGCGGAAATCCGGGCGATATGCCAGGCTCCCTCCTTCCCTTCCCGATTGAGGGTCTGAGTGAAAACGGGAATGAAGGAGGCAGATAGGGCTCCCTCCCCGAAAAGCTCACGAAGGGTATTGGGGATGCGATAGGCCACAAAAAAGGCATCGGCGTACATGCCGGCGCCAAAGAGTTTGGCGATGATCATATCTCGGATGAAGCCCAGGAGGCGCGAAACCAGTACACCAGAACTGATGGTCCCCGCTGCGCTGGTGATGCCATGTCCCCCGGATTCTCTATCGGACATGAGGGGATCCTTTTTCGTGGGAATTAGTCGTTGACAAAGCATGCCTGTTGGATTATCATGACCCCTCGATTTGGTTGCAATCCCCAGCGAGAATTGAGGAGATGTGAATGCCTATTACCCAATCTGCCATCAAACGGCTGCGACAGAATAGGACTCGGAATTTTCGGAACAGAGCTGTCAGGACCAATCTCAGGTCCAGCATCAAGAAGGTGCGTGGCGCTCTCGAAGCAAAAGATCAAGCCTTGGCCAAATCAGCCCTGGCCACTGCCATCTCAGTGATCGATAAGGCAGTGAGCAAAGGGATCATCCATAAGAATGCCGCCTCTCGCAGCAAGTCTCGACTCTCCCGTCAGGTAAACGCCCTATAACCTTCTCCTACGGTTGATCCTCCGGTCTGATTTGCCTGCCAGGCCTTTTCCGGTTACCGGCGTCCGTCACCTGCTGGCAGAAGTCCAAAATGAGCCTCTCGATTTCGAGGACCCCCAGCTTCCTTTCCGATTTGAGGAAAGAATCGCAACGGAGAAGTCTCTCCCAGAACCCCTCTATGGCGTCCCAGGGGACTGATTTTGCGTGGGACAGGAGAGATCGAAGATAGGGGGGAGGGATCTTCAGCTGGCGGGCAATCTCAGCCTGCGGTTTTCCTTCTGCCTCCATCTGCTTTGCCTTAGAGAGCAAGCGAAAATGCCGGGATATCATCCCTAAAATGCTGAGAGGTTCTTCCCCGTGCTCCAAGAGAGACCGAAACCCCCTGAGGGCATCCGCTGCTCTTGCGTATCCCAGTGCATCCATGACCTCGAAGATATGATGCATCCTCCTTCCAATCTGCGCCAAGACGTCCTCGGTTTGAATCTCCTCCCTTTCTCCAACGAGAAGGATGATCCTTTCCAGTTCCCCCTCCAGAAGGTTTAGGTCGTCTCCCGCCGATTCTAAAAGTGCCTGCAGGGCTGCAGGAGTCAGCCTCTTTCCCTTTTGCCTGGCCCTCCTTTGAAGCCATTCTCGGACCTCTTGAGGGTCAGTCAAATCACAGGGGATCACCTTTCCGATCCTCTGGAAGGCACGGAAAAGGGATGCTTTTCGGTCAATTCGCTGGGCCAGGAAGATCAAGCAGGCATGAGGGCAAGGATGCTGCTCTAAGCGATCCACTACCCTTTCCTGATCCTTGAGGGAAAGCCGATCTGCATCCCTGATTACGACCACTCGACGGGCAGAAAGAAAGGGAAGGGTTTCCGCCCGGGATAAGACCTCCTCTGCCGTGGTTTCTCCCCCATACAGGGTCTCCAAATTCAAGTCCCGGCTTTGTTGCGGCAGAAGTCCTTGGAGCAACCCATCCAGGGCTTCGTCCTTGAGTATCCCATCTTCTCCATAAAGAAGATAAAGGGAGGGGAACCTGGCCGGATTCCCCCCCCTTCTCTCTTGAAAGGGCGGCTGAGAAATCTAAAAATCCTCCATGAGTCGAGATGTCAGCCTTCCTGACAACTCTTTCAGGGCGCGAAAGGCCCCATCATATGCTGCGATTTGGGTGGCGGCAACATTGGAACCCGTATAATAGTAGGAAGAAGCGCTCAAGGCCTCTTCCCACAGAATCTTCTGACCTACCCTTTCTTTCAGCAGGGCTCTGATGGTGATCGTGAGACGATATTCCCGGCTGATATTCTGACTATCGAAGGCAACGGGCTCAATCGAATACCGGGTTATCGTTCCCTCCAGGGTCCAATCCGCCTCCGGGGCCTCCGCAGCCGGTATCTTCCTTTCCGCCAGCCTTTGCAACAGCAGATCTCGGGCGAGCGTCTCAAGCCCGGGTTTAAAGGTCTCGTTCGCAAAC
>Ga0153916_10005003_pt1 | contig 10071 bp, 10 predicted proteins | sample Opewatmetagenome_FD_109642 | JGI IMG/M metagenome (GOLD analysis project Ga0153916, IMG submission 109642) | Freshwater wetland microbial communities from Ohio, USA - Open water 3 Core 3 Depth 4 metaG | ecosystem: Environmental > Aquatic > Freshwater > Wetlands | place: USA: Ohio, Lake Erie...
GAGATGCGCGACATGCCGGAGTTCGCGGCGCGGATGCATACGCCGATCTGGCGCGAATTCGTGCGGCTCGTCGAGGAGCTGCGCGGCAAGCCGCGGCACCTCAGCCAGCACTCCGGCGGCATCATCATCTCCGACACGCCGATCGTCGAGCAGGTGCCCGTGCAGCCGACGGCGATGCCCGGTCGCTACATCTGCCAGTGGGACAAGGACTCCGTCGCCGACGCCGGCTTCATCAAGATGGACTTCCTCGGCTACCCCAGCCTGGGGCACCTCTACCGCGCGCTCGGCCTCATCGAGCGGCACCGCGGCCTCCGTATCGACCCGGTGCGCATCCCGCTCGACGACCCGGGCGTGTACGAGATGATCCGCCGGGGTGACATTCTGGGCATCGTCCAGATCCAGAGCAGGGCGCAGCTCCAGGCGATCCTGCGCCTCGACATCTCCTCGATCGACGACTTGGTGGTCCAGGTGGCGCTGATCCGGCCCGGCCCGATCCAGGGCGGCGCCGTCAACCCGTACATCGCGCGCTGCCAGGGCCGCGAGCCCGTCACGTACGACCATCCCTGCCTGAAGCCGATCCTCGGCGAGACGAAGGGCGTGATCGTCTTCCAGGAGCAGGTGCTGGAGGTGGCGATGGCGGTCGCCGGGTTCACGGCGGGCCAGGCCGAGAGTCTGCGCCGCGCGATGAGCCGCAAGCGCTCGCGCGAGGAGATGGAGAAGCTGCGCGAGGCGTTCATGGAGGGCGCGCGGGACAAGGGCCTCGTCGACGGCACTATTGCCGCCGTGATCTTCGAGAAGATCGTCGCCTTCGCGGCGTTCGGTTTCCCCAAGGCGCACGCGGCGGCGATGGCGGAGACCGCCGGCAAGCTGGCGTGGGTGAAGCGCTACCACCCGGTCGAGTTCTACTGCGCATGGCTCAACGAATGGCCGTTCGGCTTCTACAGCCCCGGCGTCATCGTCAACCAGGCGCGGCGCAACGGCATCGAGGTACGCGGCGTCGACGTGAACTGGAGCCGCGGCGCGTGCATCATCGAGGACGAGGCGATTCGGCTCGGCTACAACTACGTGCGCGGCATCGGCGGGGCCACGCGCACGCGGCTCGATGAGGAGGCGCGGCACGGGCCGTACGTCTCGCTCTGGGACTTCTGGCGCCGCACGCGCATCGAGCGCGCGCCGATCGAGCGGCTCGTCCGGCTGGGCGCGTTCGCCTTCACCGGCCTGCACGAGCGCGAGCTGCTCTGGCAGCTCGGCCTCTTCTACAGGCCGCTTGGCAGGCAACTGCCGCTCGCGCTGCCGTACGATTCCGACCTCTTGCCGCTCGCCGAGATGACGGACGGCGAGCGCGTCGTGACCGACCTGCAGTTCACCGAGGGCGCCGTCACCTCACGCGGCCACATCATGGACCTCGCGCTCAGTGCGCTGCACGAGGGCGTGACGCCGAGCCACGTTGTCGACCGCATGGAGCATGGGGTGCCTGTGACCGTCGCGGGCTTCGTCGCGGTGCGACAGGCGCCCGGGACGGCGAAGGGGTTCGTCTTCCACACGCTGGAGGACCACTACGGACTGATCAACGTCATCACGAAGCCGCACCTGGTGGCAAAATATCAGCGTATCATCGAACACGCAGCGGCGATCATCGTGCAAGGCCACATCGAACGGCAGGAGCGCGTCGTCAATGTCGTGACGGAGCGCATGGATGAGCTGGCGCTACGGGGGACGTTGTTGCTACGGCATCAGTCGCACAACTGGTGAATAGGCACGGGCGGGGCCACGGTCGATGCGCTCAAACGGCTTGCGACCACGGCCTGGTGGCTAGGCATCCAACTGCCGTGGGTTTCCGAGTTCGTCCGAATGCAGAAGTGTGGCGAGCATGAGTGGCGAGACGGTTCTAGACCACACAGTCCTCGGATCATGCGAGAGGTCGTGCGCCGCGGTTGTTCACCTCTTGTTCACGCACCAGCTGAGAAGAGGCGTGAACTGCTGCAACGTATCGGAACGTAATCGCGACTCTCAGATACAAAACGAAACCTTCGTCAACTAACAGGTCGCAGTCATCTGAAGTCGGCCGAACTCAAAAACCGTGGGCGGCAAGCCCGTGTGGGTTCGACTCCCACCTTCGGCACCAATTTAGCAGCGGCGGATAAGGCCTCACCATTGCCGGGAGGCAACTCTGAGAGTTGGGCCTGTACGACGCCCTCGACGCGGGTTCCTACGCCGACCGCCGCGCCTCGTTGATGCGTTGTCGCCCAGTTGCACCCGGCCTTACGGCGTGGCAACGTGACGGAGGGCGACCATGCGATGCCCGTTCGGCTGTCTGATCGCCGCTGGGTCGCCGCTCCTCAACATCTGCCACGAGCGAGGAGGACCGCACCGATGAGCAAGTCAGCTCATACCGACCCGGCGGAGCGCAGCGCAGTCATGCGGCTGTTCTACCGCGACTGGCGTCCGACGCGTGCTGGCCGCTGGGTCAACCGGTTTATGAGTTGGTGGTCCGGCCTCGGGCTGCCGCCCCGCCTCCAGGCCGCCCTCGAAGTCCGTGGCCGCGCATCCGGCCGTTGGCGCTCGAACCCCGTCGTGATCGCCAGCGTGGAGGGCAAGCGCTACCTCGTGTCGATGCTCGGCCCGCAGTCTGAGTGGGTGAAGAACGTCGAGGCGGCACACGGCGACGCTGTCATCCGCCAGGGACGCCGTCGCCACGTTCACCTCGCGCCGGTGCTCCCGGCGGAACGGGCGCCCATTCTCCGCGAGTACGTCCGGATCGCGACGAGCGGCCGCACTCACTTCCCGCTTCCCGTCGGCGCGCCGCTGTCCGAGTTCGAGGCGATTGCGGAGCGTTATCCTGTGTACCGGATCGATCCCGCATGAAGGAACAAGGATGAGGAGACAAGACCCATGGGCCCTCACGTCGTCATTCTCGGGGCTGGCTTCGGCGGCCTGGAACTCTCAGCTCGTCTGTCAGCGGCCTTCGGCGATGAGATCAAGATCACGCTGATCGACAAAAACGACGCGTTTATCTTCGGCTTTTCGAAGTTCGAGCTGATGTTCGGTCGGCAGAGCCGGGAAGACATCAGCTCGTATTACCGGACGATCGCGAAGCCGGGCGTTGAGTTCCGCCAGGAGGTCATCACATCAATCGATCCCGCCTCACGACGCGTCACGACGGATAAGGGCACATACGACGCCGACGTGCTGGTCGTCGCTCTCGGCGCGGACTTCGACTACGGCGCGGTCCCCGGCTTCGCGGACGGAGGCTACGAGTTTTACTCTGTTGCCGGAGCCCTGCGGCTGCGCGACGTGCTTCCCACATTCACCGCCGGGCACGTCGTCGTCGCCGTGTTAAGCGAGCCCTTCAAGTGCCCGCCCGCGCCCTGCGAAGCAGCGATGCTGCTCGACGATTGGTTCTCTGAGCGCGGTGTCAGGTCGAACATCCAGATCAGCGTGGTGTCACCCTGGGGCATCCCGGTACCGGCGTCAGCGTCGGCCTCGGCGGCGATACTCGAACGGTTCCGGGAGCGTGGCATTACGTTTGTGCCGAATCAGGGGGTAAATGCCCTCGATCCCGCGCGGAAGGTAGCGCATCTGCGTGACGGCGTGACGCTCCCGTACGATCTCTTCCTCGGCGTCCCGGTTCATCGCGTGCCCGCCGTCGTCGAAGCGTCTGGCCTCGCGGTAGACGGCTGGATCCCCGTTGACCGCTCTCACCTCACCACGCGCTTTCCCGGCGTCTATGCGGTGGGCGACGTGACGAGCGCACCGGTACCGAAGGCCGGTGTGTTCGCCGAAAGCGCCGCTCGCGCGGTTGCCGAGCATCTGGTCACGCAGATTCGGGGAGAAGGCACGCCCGCACCATATGATGGAGCCGGCTCGTGCTACATCGAATTCGGCGATCGGATGGTCGGCCGGGTCGATGCCGATTTCCTTACGGGGCCGTCACCCACCGCGCCGTTTACCGGACCGTCGATCCAGACTGCGGACGAAAAGAAGGAGTTCGGCACATCGAGGCGCGCCCGTTGGTTTGGCAGTTGATGCGATTGCGCGGCTACGATGCCACCGGCTACCGATCCGTGCCTTCGCCGCCCATCGCCGCGATGATTGCCTCGGCGTAGGCGCCCCACCACGCGCGCGGCATCAGCCGGCCGATGGCAACCATCGTTTGCGTGCGCGCTCGGTCATCCAGCTCCTCGCGCGACAGATCGGCGATCCCGGACAACTGGAAGGGCGGTCCGAATCGAATGTTCAACGCGCCGTCGGCCTCCTCCCAGGCGGCGACCGGCAGCAAGGGCGCCTGGCGGTCGAGCGCCGCGAGGAAGAGCCCCGCTCCCTCGGGAGGTGTGACGAGCGCACCCTGGCCGTGCGCCTCCGGCGCGAGTCCCACCGGCCCGACAGCCAGCGCGCGTGACAATCGCCTCAGCGCAACCGCACGCTGCGCCACCATATCCTCGCGGCGCGGCACAATGACCAGGTCGTACACGACGGCGACACGCCGGAACACCCAGCGCACAAGCCAAAGCGGGATCGGCAGCGGACCTATGCGCTGGCCGTACATCTCGCTGGCGAAGGCCCAGCGGATCTCGGTTTGATCCTTCCGTGCGTCCGCCACCGCCACTGATACCACGAACGCGCAGTGATACGGCCGCAGACCCCGGCGGCTATAGTGGTTCATCACGACCACGAAGGTACCGACGCGCGGGATGTGCTCGATGCCTTCGACTAGGCGGGGGTACGGGTTGGCGTCGAGCAGGGCGCGCCCAGTGCTCGCGAACGAGCGCCTGCGGCCGAGCAGCAAGTCCCCCGCGAATGCCAGCAGCATGGCTCGCGGCGCCTCATAATCAAACGCCGGTGCCCGCGAAGAGGTCTGTGGTCGATTCAGAGCGCGCGCCTTCCAAAGCTCTTAGCGACGCAGGGGAACCCGTCCGCGCCGCAACCGGCTGCCGTGCGCTTCGCACAGCTTCGGGTCCAGTGTACTGACGCGAGCCATGCAGGTCCTGGCTGGTCTCCTACCATGCGCCGTTGGACGAACTGACGCAAACTCGACCGGCGGGCGGCAACCCCAGCGCGTTCTACTCCCACCTTCCGCGCCACCGACCATCTGATCCGAGCCTGACATCGGTTTCAAATCGTCTGATTGCAGAGTGCCATGTTGTGGCGCGTGTAGCGCTCGAGCAGCGCGCGCTGGCCCGGCGAGAGGCGGTCGCAGGCCCAGCCCCAGTGGATGGAAACCCATTCACCCTCACCGATCGAGTCCAGGAAGCCGCGGCCATCGTAGGCGCGGACGACAGTCTCCGGTTCGGGCGGCGTCAACATGAGCCTGCCGTCCCGCAGGATCAGGCGAGGCGCGGCCACGACCAGGCTGTCGCCTTCCACCGCCTGCACCTTCCCCCAGCGGATGATGCAGCTACCCATCGTTTCGACGACGTGATCGACGGCGCCTGAGCTGAGCATGCCGACGCGCGGGAAGATCTCGAGGACATGGAAGCTGTGATGGGGGCGAGCACCCGCCGGCACCTTGGTGGCAAGCCAGCGCCAATCAGGTGCGGTCGCGCGCGACCGGAAGCGCTGCTCCACGGACGCGTAGAAGCTTGCCATGTCAACGCCGTCAAGGAGGTCATTACCCAGCCAGTAGGCCTGAACCACGCGCTCGTCCAGGGGGTCCGGCAGGCCATTCGCCCCGGCGATGAGTTGGAGGTACGGATAGGCGCCCTCGAAGTGGCGCTCGAGCTCGACGAGGCCGGCATCAACGTGGCCCTCCCGGCCATATTCGAAGAGCGTGGTGTTATCGTCGCTTCCGCAGTAGCCGAGCCGGTTCGGCATGAACGCGTAACGCAGGAAGAGCTGCGGGCCGTGCATGATCTCAACCACCGGGCGCGGTCACCGGGTCTGAGCGCAGTGTCGCGGGTGCGGCTGCAGGCAACCAGATGAGCAGCGTCGCCGCGACGGCGACGAGCGCGAACCCCATGAGCTGATCGCTCGTCGGCAGGCCGCGACCGGCGCCCGCGTTCAGGGCGGCCGTGATCGGCGCCCCTATGGCCAGGATGGAGGTGACCGCCGTCGCGGGAGCGCGCTCCAGCGCCGCGTACCAGGTGATCACATAGGCAAGGAGGATCACGCTGGTCCCGAGCAGCCAGGCCCACTGCGTCGAAGACAGCGAGGCGACGGTGTCGAGACCCCCGGTTGCGGCAACGTAGCCAAGGAGGAGGACAGCGCCAACGGCCATGCGCGCCGTCGCGCCAAGCTGGCTGCCGACCTCGCCAAGCACACGCTTCGCGACGATGACCTCCAGAGCCCAGAGAAGCGTCGAGGCGAAGACCATCGTCTCGCCGGCGTCCGGGCGCAGCGAACGCGGGGCGCCGATCATCCACTGCGCAAGGAGCAGCAGCGCGATGGCGCCGACTTGCGCACGGCCCAACCGCTCGCGAAGCAGCGGGACAGCCAGGATGCCGACCCAGAGGAACAGCGTCTTCTGGAGGAACCCGGCGTTTGCGGCGCCAGCCCGGCTCAGGCCCTCGAAGAACAGGATGAAGGGGACGCTGCCGCCCACCACGCCGAGCGCGAGAAGCGCCGCTCCCTGCCGCCGCGTAAGACGGCGCAGCTGTGCCGAGCCGCTCGGGACGAACAGGAGAAGCAGCACTGCGCCGACGACCGCGTTCTTGAGTGAGCTGAATACGCTCGCGCTGTGGAACTCCTTGACCGCGTAGGAGTTCACGAAGATGGAGACGCCGCTGATCACGGCGGCCGCGAGGGCCAGCGCGAGGCCGGCACGGACGCCGCGTGGCAACGCGCCGACCGGGCCGAAGGTCCCCCTGCGGGGGACCGCGGGAATGGAGATGCTAGATGCCTTCATGCAGGTACGCCTCCAACTCGTCGAATATCGTCAGCCGCTCTTCCGCCTCCGCGGGATCAAGCCGTTCGACGACCACGTCTCCAGCGACGATGACGTAGTCGCCGACCTGCAGGTCGGGTACAAGAAGCGTGGATACCTCTCGCTCGCGTGTGCCGACGAGAATGCGGACCGTCTCTGATCCGACGGCGGTGACCCTGCGCGGCTGTGCCAAGCACATGTGGCCTCTCCTTAGTCCTCCACGTCGATGCTGACCAGCACAAGCCGGTCCGCTGCCTCATCCATGGGATCGGAACCAGTCTCGACGCGCAGCCGCGCGCCCTCAAGAGCGGTGCCACGGGAGGCCTCGGGGAACAGACGGTCGAGGGCCGAAGCCGACAGATGGGAGAAGGCGCCGACCCTGACCGTGACTCCGAGCAGCCTTCGACAGCCCCGGTCGCGGGCGATCGTATCCGCCTGGCGGACGAGGTGCGCGATCGCCGTCAGCTCGTGCACGTCTCAGCCTTCTCTGACTCAGCGGCGGACTTCCATTCGGCCACCACGGCCTCCGCCACGCGGTCGACGGCCGCCAGCACCTCCGGCGAAGGAGCCGCCCCGAGCTCGAAGCGAGCGCCTTCGATGCCGTAAACGACGACGCGGCGCGGCAGCGTCCCAAGCGCGCGCGCCAGCTCCACGGCCGTCGCCAGGCCCAGCGCGTGGGTCGATCCCGGCGAGAAGGACGCCGGCAGAGGCTCATCCTGCAGGTCGAACCGGCGGACCGTGCCGGCCGGGGCGCCGGTACGCATCGCGTCGACGACGATGACGCGCTCTCCGCGGCGCAAAGCGTCGAGGCAATCCGTGGCGTTCGGCACCTCGACCACCTCGATGCGCGGCTCGCGCAGCCGTATGCGACGCGCGACCAGCAGGCCCGCGGCGTCGTCGCCGCGCGCCAGGTTGCCGACACCGACGACGAGGACTGCCGATGGTCCGGAAGTATGCGGCCGCGTCATGGGCCGTCCTCGCGCTCAATCCGCAGGTCGAGGAAGTGCGTGGCGCAGGAGATGCACGGGTCGTAGTTGCGGATCGCTTGTTCACAGCGCCACGTCAGCTCTTCCGTCGGCAAGTCCAGGCGCGCCGCGACGAACCGGCGGAGATCGTCCTCCACCGTCGCCTGGTTCTGCGCGGTCGGCGGGACGATCTGGGCGGAGACGATCGTGCCGTCCGCGTCGACCTCGTAGCGGTGGTAGAGGATGCCGCGCGGCGCCTCCGTGCAGCCGTGACCGACGGCGGCACGTGGCTCGAGTGCCACTGCGGGCTGGTCAGGAACTTCGTACTGATAAATGAGGCGGAGCGCCTCTTCACAGGCGTACAGCAGCTCCACGCTCCGCACGACGATGCTCTGGAACGGATTGCGACAGGTCGGCCCAAGGCCGGCATCGCGCGCAGCCTGCCGGGCAAGCGGCGAAAGCCGGTCGAAGTTGAGGTTGTAGCGCGCCAGTGGCCCGCAGAAGTAGCTGCCGCGACCGCGCACGCGGGCGTGCAGCGCCGTGGAATGGGGCACCTGCAGTTCCTCGAACTCGGTGTTGAAGTCACGAACCGCGATGTCGAGGCCCTTGTCCGACACAATGCGCCCGTCGGTGATCGGGTATTCGTCCGGGTGGCGCATGGCCACGAACTCGTAGTCCGATTCGAAGTCAGGGAAGTCGAATCCGGCTGTCCAGCGGACGGTCTCGTGGGCGGCGTCGCGCGCCCACTCCAGCCTGTCGGCCAGACTCCGAAGCTCGGCGCGCGACGGCACACGATAGAAACCGCCGATGCGCAGGTTGATTGGATGCACTGCGCGGCCACCTACGACGTCGATGATATCGTTGCCGATCTTCTTCAGTTGGAGCGCCCGCTCGACGATCTCCCGGTGGTCGCGCGCCATCTCCACGACGCCGGCATAGCCGAGGAAGTCGGGCGCATGCAGCATGTAGATGTGGAGGGCGTGGCTCTCGATCCACTCGCCGCAGTAGATCAGCCGGCGTAGGGCGCGCAATTGCCCGTCCACCGTGACGCCCAGCGCGTCTTCCATCGCCCGGCAGGCGCTCATCTGATAGGCGATGGGGCAGATGCCGCAGATCCGGGAGGTGATGTCAGGCGCCTCGCGAAAGCTTCGGCCGCGCAGGAATGCCTCGAAGAAGCGCGGGGGCTCGTAGATATTGAGCTGGACCTCGGACACGGTGCCGTTTCGGACGCGCACCAGCATCGCCCCTTCGCCTTCCACCCGCGCGAGTGCGTCCACCTTGATCGTCCGCGTCTTAGGGTCCTTCATGGGCCTCGCTCTCGCGTTTGAACGGCTCGGCGTAAGCGTTGAAGCCCCGGAATGCCCGCACCAGATCCCGCTCGTCGACGTCCAGGCGTTGCCACCAGCCGGCGAGCGAGCGCGTGTTCGGCGTCTCCTTGGGGCCGAAGCAGCCGTAGCAGCCACGGCCATACGCGGGACAGATCGCGCCGCAGCCCGCCTGGGTGACCGGCCCCAGGCAGGGCACGCCGCGCGCCACCATCACGCAGGCCGCGCCGCGCAGTTTGCACTCCATACAGACGCTGTGAGGCGGCGTGTTGGGCGAACGCCCGTTGAGCAGGGCGCTGATCACCTCGAGGAGCTGGTGCTTGTTGACGGGACAGCCGCGCAGCTCGAAGTCGACGGGGACGTGCTCCGCGATCGGCGTCGAGGTCCGCAGCGTTTCGATGTAGTCGGGGCGCGCGTAGACCACGGAGATGAACTGCTCGACGTTGTGGAAGTTGCGCAGCGCCTGGATGCCTCCGGCCGTGGCGCACGCACCGATGGTGATCAGGCGCTTCGAGACCTTGCGCACGTGGTGGATGCGGTGGGCGTCGTGCGGCGTGGTGATCGACCCTTCGACCAGCGACAGGTCGAAGGGTCCTGCCGCCGTGGCGCGAGTGGCCTCCAAGAAGTACGCGATCTCGACCTCGCCCGCGACGGCCAAGAGTTCGTCCTCACAGTCGAGCAGGCTGAGCTGGCAACCGTCGCACGAGGAGAACTTCCAGACAGCCAGCTTCGGACGGCGCCGGCGGGCCATCACAGTTCCCTCACGGCCAAGAATCGGGCCACTTCGCTGTACGCGAACACCGGGCCGTCCTTGCAGACGAACGATGGGCCGAACTGGCAGCGGCCGCAGAGCCCCACCGCGCACTTCATGTTCCGCTCCATCGAGATGTAGATGCGGTCAGCGGCGAGCCCGGCCCGCTGC
>Ga0153916_10005004_pt1 | contig 10071 bp, 7 predicted proteins | sample Opewatmetagenome_FD_109642 | JGI IMG/M metagenome (GOLD analysis project Ga0153916, IMG submission 109642) | Freshwater wetland microbial communities from Ohio, USA - Open water 3 Core 3 Depth 4 metaG | ecosystem: Environmental > Aquatic > Freshwater > Wetlands | place: USA: Ohio, Lake Erie, Old...
GAGACAGGCGAGGTTCGTGTAGTCGAGCTGATCTTCGTCGCGTGCTGCGCGCTGCCGATTCCAATCGAGTTGCGGTTGCGAGATACCGTCCACGAAGCCGAATGGCTCCACGCCGTCCATGTCCGATGTCGCCAGGGCAGCCTGCTGCTCGAAACCCGCCTGGCACTGCGCCAGCACAGTTCCCTTCCATTCATCGAGAAGTCCGGGCGCGGCATAGAGCATCATGAGCACATGCGGCACTCGCTGCGCGGCACCCCACTCCCAGCGATCCGGATCGCTGTCGGCCACATCGCCCAGCCTGCGCGCGCGGCTCGCGTCACCGCTCATGCCCGCGACGAACTCGGCCGAAAAGCCTTCAACGATGTCGGCCGCGACGCCCAGGGCGCGCAAGCCCTCGCTGGTGAAGGCCACCTGCAGGGCGGTTCGCGGAGGCGGGTCTATGGCAACCGCGCTGGTCACGGGCGCGGCAGCCAGCCAGGCGCGGGCAGCATCGCAGTCTTTCACGCGCAGCAGCAGGAAACAGGCCTGCGTGAGATGCTTGTAGCCGAATCGAACCAGGCCCTGGACGTCGTCCAGTTCCACCGACCCTGCCTGAGGCTGAAGTGGCGCGCTCATAGCAATCTCACCCAGGCCAGAGCCTCCGCGTCCGTCATCTGCGTGCGTTCCAGCCCTTGGCGGATGCGCCGGTTGCGCGCGAGATCGGTCAGGGCGAGGCCGCGGTAGGCCTTGTACCAGACCTGGGTCGGCAGCTGGTGCCGGCGCTGGTAGTACTTGAAGCACTGCTCGCGGCGTGCGCCGCGCATGATCAGCCAGTCGGTGCGCAGCCAGCCGAAGCCGTTGCTGAACACCAGGTTCAAACCCCAAGCCACCTTGTTGATGAAATCGTCCATGTAGGCTTCGTGGCTGCCGTCGTAATTGCTCGCGAATACGACACGGGACTTGTTGTCGACGAAGACCCAGCGCGCGAAGTGAATCGTCTGCACGCGCGCCAGATGGCCGCGCGTAAAAACGTGCCGGCAGGCATAGTCGATCAGCACCAGCAATACCGTCACGAGCCAGCGGCGAAACCGCCCCGGCTTGACCGCACCGAGCGCCGTGAACTGGTTCGCCACGTCGCGGTCTTCCAGTTGCCGCAACTCTTGCAGCAATTCGGCGCGGGGACGCGGGCAGATCTCAGGATCGCCGAGCTCGCGCTTGCGCAACTGGGCGATCAGCAGCGGCAGCAGCACGATCAGCAGCGGCAGCGCAATCAGCCCGCCCAGCGGAACCGCGATAGCATGCAGCAGATTCGCGAGCCGCCAGTTGAGGGATGTGGGCTCTGGCGCAGTGAGCGCAAGGCGCCCGGCACGCAGCTCGGCGTCCACAAATGCGATCAGATCACGCCGGACCCGCTGCGCATCGCTGCCCGATGCCGTTGCATCGCGCGGCACTTTCGAGGACAGCGCGCGCTGCAGTGCGCTTTCCTGCCGAATCTGCAGCACAGTGCGTCCGACCCAGTTCACGTAGCTCGCCGCCACAGGCAGGTTGTGGGCAAGCATCCACGACAGCACATCGCCACCCGCAGCGAAGCCTTCGCAGTGAGCGAAGAGCTTGCGCAGCCCATCGCCGGCGCGACTGGACAGGTCGGCCAGGAAATCCCGCAGCGGCCCGTCGCAGTCGCCGAGGAACGCGAGGTAGATGGGAACGCTCGGACGCGGCAATCCGTACGCCTCCAGGTCGACCATGGTGGCATCGTCCAGGATGACCAATCGCGCAAAATGTAGACGGTCGAACCGGCCGAAGGGCACCACGGCATTGAGCGGATCCGCCATGCCGGGCGCGGAGTTCATCGTGCCCAGCAGATTCCGCAAGCCGGTCTCACGGCCGGCTGCGATCGGCGCGACCACCATGAAGTGAGACTGCGGTGTCACGGCATCAGAACTGCAGGCAGAAATCAATCAACCGGTCCTTGCCCCAGTAGACCTTGCCGAGGTAGAAGCCAGGGCCAATCAGGCGTATCTCGTCGCGGATCCAGTGGGCCAGGAGCGAGGTGTCGGAATAGTCGAGCACGATGCACTCCTTGGCATCCAGCCAGCTCGGTCCCTTGTAGACCCTGGCCACGATGGCCTCGATGCCGAAGGCCAGTATGCGGTTCTTCAGCAGGCCCTTCTGCGCATCGAACACCTTGCCCTGCCATCCGAAGTGTTTGATGATCTGGGCGATGCTCTCGGAATACTTCGTGCCCGGCGCGACGATGGCTGTGCCTTTTGCCTCCCCGTTGGGAATCTCTCCGGGCGGGCTTGCCTTGAACAGATCGTCGAGTTGCGTCTGCGTCATTGCCAGCAGTGTCGGTGCGTCATAAGCCATGGCTCTCTCCTATCGCGGATATCCGCTGTGAACTGTTCCGGTCGGCGCGGGTTCGCTCCAAACCCACACTTAGATCCAGAGGGAATGCATTTGGCCGCTCCCTGTCATGACATTGACCGCGCATCGCGCAGGATCACATCGGCCGCCTTCTCGCCGACCATGTAAACCGCGCTCGCGACGAAAAAACCCGGGATGAGCGGAAAGACGGAAGCGTCGGCCACCCGCAAGCCGCGGGTGCCGTGCACCTTGAAATCGTTGTCGAGCACGCCGCCTTGAACCGCCGGACCGATGGCGCAGGAGCACGATGCGTGGTGCCCCCACGCCGTGTTGCGCACGTACTCGGCCAGTTCATCATCGCTGTTCACTGCAGGCCCCGGCGCCTGCTCCTCGGCAATCAATCCCCTGGCGATTAATGGAGCCGTCATGCGGCGTACGAATCGGATCGCATCGACGACCGCCCGCAGATCCTCCCCCGTGGCATCATCACCTTCCTCGAAGTAGTGGAAGTTCACCAGCGGCGGGTCGCGGGGATCGGCCGATCGCAGCTTGACGGTACCTGAGCGGTTCTTCGTATGCGCCTTCAGCACGGCCCAGGTCAGGAAGTCCGTGTGATCGCGGATCAACCCGGAAAATCCGCTGTGATAGCCCTCGAACCGCGCCAGCAGTGCCATGCAAAAGATGTCCGGCTCGGGTGCGGCAGAATCGGAGCGACGCACCATGGCGAGAGCGGCGCCACTGGAGGTGTACATGCCCCTTCGCGATTCGCTCCAGCGGCGCCACAGAGGATCGCCGCGTTCGAAGCGGGCTCCGTCGAGAACCTTCCAGGGGCGGCGCATGCGATGGGTCACGGCCACCTCGTAGCGGTCCTGAAGATTGCGCCCGACGCCCGGCAAATCGGCCCGCACCGGAATGCCGTGCGCCAGCAGATCCGCCGCCGGACCGATACCGGACAGCATGAGCAGTTGCGGCGTATTGAATGCCCCGCCGCAAAGAATCACCTCGCGCCGCGCGCGCACCTCGCGCAGTTCGCCCGCTGCAGGGCTCGGGACCGCATGCGCGCGATACAGGCAAGCGCCCTTCAGATACTCGACCCCGGTGGCTGCGCCCTCGTCATCGAAAGTCACGCGTGTCGCAAGCGCGTCGAGCTCGATATGCAAGCGGTCCGGATGGTCGGCCGCCGTCTTCAGCAGCCGCTCGCGGGCCCCGACGCGCCCGTGGCCGCTGGTCGACAAGGGTGTGTAGCAAAGTCCTTCGAAACTTCGCTGTGTCCAGGTTCGTGCGTTCGGGTCGCCCCTGCCCCGAAGCCAGCGCAGCGCGCTCGCCACGGGCCGGGAAAGGCTGTCCGCGAAAGCCCGGGCAGTCCCGATGACCACGTCGAGCAGCTCGTCGTCGGCCAGCGCTTCGTGCGGCATGGACTTTTCCGTATGAAGCCAGCCGTTCCAGCCATGTCCGGTGGGATCGATTCCAACGTAGCGCAGCGCGCGCCACAAGGGCCGATGGTGGCAGGCTTCCACCCGCCTTGCGTAGCGGCGCATGCGCGAAGCGCGCCACGAGCGATCGCCGGTAAGCTGCGCGATGTGATTCCAGTCGGACTCGTGCGGCAGCATGAAGATCATGGCGTTGTGCGCCGTGCACCCGCCGAGCGCCGCCGCGCGCGGGTAAAGCACGCCCCGGCCCGGATCGTACTTCGGGTCGCGGGCCTGGCGCCGTTCGTCGTCGTAGTGGCGAACATGGAAGTTCCAGCTCATGGCCGCGTTCTCGCATGCGAACGCATGGAAGCCAGGCACGTCGTAGTCATCGGGCAGCCGATCGGCGGCCGTCGCACGCGGATCGCCGCCCGCCTCCAGCACGAAGACGCGCATGCCCGATTCCACGAGACGCGCCGCCAGCGTGCCACCGCCCGCACCCGAACCGACGATGACATAGTCCCATTCGAGACTTTCGGCACCGGCCATGTGCGCCGTCGCGAGTTTCGTCAGAACGTCTTGAGGAAGGCGATCAGCGCGCGCTTGTCGTCGTCGCTCAATTCGGGCTCGTGCCCGAATGCCTTCTCGTCGGCGCTCAATCCGTCTTGCTTGTTGAATTCAGCCGTGCCGAAGTAGTGGCCGCGATTGACGACGAAGTCAGGGCACTTGCTTAACTTCAGCATCGGCCCCCTTAGATTGGCAAACCGGTTGCGAAGCTCCTCGTCGCTGGCGCCCGGCGGCGCCGTCGTCAGGTCCACCTTTAACTTGACCAGGAACTCGCCCATGTCCTTGAGGTGAGCGGCCTTTACAGCCGGGTCATCGCTCTCGGCACGCAGCTTGAGGTTGGCCAGCAACCCGACCGGCATACCCTTCGGGATCGGTCCGAGCACGATGTCGCCGCCGGAGTCGACAAACCACGGGAACCAGCGATGCAGTTTTCCCTGCAGCGGCTGCAGCGCCTCGGGAACATAACCGACGGGAATGGTCACGGTGCTGCGCTCGGTCGTCCGATCGATGATGCCGAGGATCTTCTTGCCCAGGATCGAGTCCCGGTCGCGCTTCTCGGGCCAGAGCATCTGCTCGATCGACGCTTCGAAAATCTTCATGCGCGCATCGACGGAGGGATCTGTGTCGAAGGGACCGACGGTGTTGTTCAGCAGGAACGGCGCCGTGGACCAGATGCTGATGAGCGAGGGAACCCGTGTGTAGCCGCGTCCGCCGGCCGGCATCACGTAGGGTATGGGTTCGCCCGTGAAGGGGTCGCTCAAGGTAACGGTGCCGACGGACGGCAATTGCTTGTACGACTGGGACGAGAAGTTGTCCCAGATGTTGCCGGCGAGCGCATTCGTCGCCAGCGGACTGCAGATGTTGGTGCGCAGCAGCGTCACCGGGATGCGGGCATCGCTGGAAAGATAGTTCCCTTGCAGGAAATCCGGCGCCTGAACGATCTTGCGCATCTGCGCCTTATAGTCGTCGGTCTGCGTCCACGCCCAGTAACGCTTGAAGCAGTCGAGGTAGCCCGCGCCCTGGCACTTCTTCGCATAGAGATCGGGCGGATGTGGCGGCTCCTTGCTGGAGTGGCAACGGGCACAGGTGTCGGCGAACACGTTCTTTCCCCGCTCAAGCATGGCGGCGTCGGCGACAAGGTACTTGTCCCCGCCGGGCGCATCCTTCAGCAGGTCAGGCTGCGCCGCCTTGAGGAAGAACAGGGCCGTGTTCGGCGTTCCGGCCTCGGTCGCCTGCCAGTACACCGAATTCTTCTGCGCGGTGGCGATCGGGATCGGCGAGATCGTCTTGCCGCCGACCACCGGGCTGAAATGCAGCAGCCACTCCTCGCTGAAGAGTCCTATGTTCAAGTGGACGCGATTGAGTGCTCCGAGCAGGCCCACCGAATCCGCACCGTCCTTGAGCACGTGAGGCGTGCGCACCGTCGCATCCTGCTTGGAGTAGAAGTCGAGCAGCGGTCCGCTCGTCAGGAAGTCGTTGAACTGCTTGTTGTTGAGTTCGCCGCCAGCGAGCTTTTCCTCCCCGATCCGCTTGGCCATGCCCATGCGTGCGACGAAGTCGTAGACCGCGTTCATGGTACGCGGGTTGTTGATGTTGTCGGTCGAGACCAGCGAGGTGTCCATCGTGCCCGGCCGGTAGGTGTGAGCGAGCTGGTACATGAAGTTCTTGCGGCCCTCGGCCTTGTTCGAGTTGAATATGAAGAGCCTGTCCACCCACATGTACTGCGCGCCCACCGAAGAACTCAGGTTGGCGAACTTGGGATGCGCTGGATCGGCCGGCGGATTCACGGGGCTCGGGCCAATATGGCAGAAGCCGCACGACATGCCGACCCGATAGGGACGCACAAGATCCCTGCGGTTGTAGTAGGCCGGATCGGTGTAGTAGCGCTCGGGGTCCCAAGCCTTCGCGGCCTTTTCGTCGAAGTCGGGGTTCGGGAAGAGGCGCAACCCGACGATGCCCGTGGCGTACCCGTAATACGATCCCACGGGCTGAGTGGTGCCGTCGCCCAAGGGCTTGCCGCGCGAGCCGATCGCCACGCCGGGGTACTTGCTTTCATTCTCGAAGGGATCGGGCTGGCAGTCCTTGCTGCGCACATCCAGCCACAATCCGCGGCGGTTCTTGTCGGGCCCGGTCGCCTTCTCGAAGCACGGTTCGTTGATGAGGCCGAAAAAGCTCCAGCGATTGGTTTGCGAGTAACCGAGGCTCGGATGCGAGCTGATGATCTTCAGCAGGTCGAAGGCGCCGTAGGTGTAGTCGGTCATGCTGTTCCAGAAGCGGTCGTTGCCACCGGTCCAGACGTTCCACATGTTGCGGCCCTTGATCTCTTCGGGCGTTAGCGCAAGGCCTCCATCCATGTCGTGGAAATAGTCTTCGGATGCCTGCTGGAACGTCGCAGCATCGCGGCCGGCACGCTTGGCCTCGTCGAGCACCTCGCCGGGTTGCGGCTGCTTGGAGCAGCCCGTGAACATCAAGCCGGCAAACAGGAGCAGCGTTGCCTCTCTCCAGCGGATTCGAATCATTGCAATCCTCCCATCCTTGGCGAGCAGCACCCTTACCTGCTCGTAGCCCGCATTTGTTCGGCCTGCGTTTTCCTTCCTTCTCTTTGCGCCAATACGGCTGACGCCAGGGTTGCTGCCAGCGATCATGTGCAAGGCAGATCGGCTGATACAATTCTACGGGCATGAATGCGTCCATCGCAAGTCGCAGTCAAGACAATAATTGTGAAATGTGTCACCCTTCGTGCCCCTCTCGTTCAAGTAGCACATCTCTTTAACAGCGCCTCAAATCAAAAATCTAACAAAACGATAGATTTTGATAATGCACGACTCATAGCAAGCCGTCTGTCGCCCTTGTCCTCGAGCCACTGGGGTATCAGAATTGACGGACAACACCACTCGCGCTTCACGGGAGGCCATGAAACAGTCCGCGCGCTTCCTCGCGCAACCGGCGCTCGGAGCGAATGCCGAAGCAATAGCCGACAATCAGCATCCGGATCATCAGCTCGGGATCGATTGATGGACGGTCGGGCTGTAGAACGGCGCAAGGTGCCTACGCAGGCCCCCTTTCGCCGGCCCAATCTCGCCCCGGCGCTTGTCTCTAGATGCTTTGTCCTTTGATCAGCGCAATCACGCTCGCCATCGTGGTTAAGTCGTCAGGCAAGACGCCGGACATTGCATACTTCGGCCAACGACAGAAGGCGCAGGCGGCGTGATGCGAATCTGGTTACGCATCGCGCCGCTCGCCCCCGGTTACAAGAATGCCGGCGGCGGCGCCTTCGATAACTGCAACCTGCAGGGTATCTACTTAAGAAACCGGAAATTCTGTCCTAACAAACTCGGCGACTTCTGGCGGAGGGGGATTTCCAAACTGCCGTTCTCAGAAACGAATTTCATACATTTGCGCTCGACACATTTTTCCCGCGCGTCAATTCGCTTACGTGCTGGCTCGACCAAGAGCCGATTGCTGGAGCGCAGCGAATGACTGTACTGCGATATTATCGATCCATGATCTTGCCTACACCTGCCTTACTGCATGGTTTTCTCGGCTTCTCGCGCCGCGGTCCCATTGTCTACTTTCGCGGCGTAGCGCAAGCATTACGCCAAGCCGGTATTGTCCCTTTGGTCCCCGAGGTGCCAGCAGCCGGTACCGTGGCGGAGCGCGCCGAGGCACTCGCCCGGCAACTCTTCCGCAGCGATTCCTCAACCTTTGCCTTGGTGGCTCACAGCATGGGGGGCCTCGATGCCCGGCATCTCATTGCCTATCTCGACCCCGACCGACGCGTGAAAAGCCTGGTCACCGTCGGGACTCCGCACCGTGGCACACCCGTGGCAACCGCGATACTGGATTCGCGTGGCTTGGCCGTAGCTCTGATCCGGCGCATTGGCAAGCCAGGCCTTCGCGATTTGACCCCGGAGGTGCGCGAAGCCGAGCAGATCCCGGACCGCGCGGACGTACGTTACACTTCTTATGCCGGTTGCCGGCCTCTTGTCGAGCTTCCGCTCTGGCTCCAGCCCTTCGCGCGCGTTATCCCGACGGCCAACGACGGGCTGGTGCCGGTGGACTCAGCCCGTTGGGGAGAATTTCACGGTGTCCTGCGCACCGATCACGTTGAGTTCGTGGGCTGGAGTCTTGGATTGCCGAGCACCCGCGTGGCGCGGCCTTTCGACCATCTGTCTTTCTGGATACGGGCAGTGGCTGAGGCCATGCAGGCGGCGCAGGGCAAGACTGACTGAAGGGGAAGCATGGACCCGATCCGAAATGAGAGACACCGCGTCGCGGGGCGCATGAGTTGGCGCGACTGGTTGGCGTTCGCGTTGCTAGTGGGCTCTGTCTGTACCTTCGCCGGAATGCTCGGTTGGGAAAGTACCCGCAACCCGCCGGAGATTGCGCAGCACGACTTTCGTGCAGTCGCGCACTGGTTCGATCCGGTCTTTTTCCAGTACAACCTGCTGATGCTGGTGCTTGCTGCACTGGTCGTGCCGTTCGTTACGCTCTCCTACATCTTGACCATGACCGGCCGCAAGGAGCGGCAGCTGTACCACGAAATTCCAGAGGCCCGTCGCGGCGAAATCCGCGAGCGCCTAATGAGCCACAACTCCTTCAGTGCTTACCTGGGTAGTGTCCTTCTGACTACCACGGTGGTGCTGCTTGGCGCTTCGATCATTCTGCTCTTCAAGCCTGTCCCGTCGGCAGACTTACGCGGCGTGGATTTCAGTCTGGGCGCGAACATGTTGACGATGGGGCCCTTTATCGAGCTATTCGGAAGTGATCCGCAGGCGTACTACATCCACCTTACGCGCAACCTCACTGCTTTCCAGTTTGGCTTCTTGGGCGCCTACATTTATTTCATCGGCGCACTAGCTCGCGCGTACTTCACGCTAGACCTTACGCCTCATACGTTCGTGGATGGAACAATCCGAATGATGGGCGCCAGTGTGCTAGCGTTGGTGATATCGTTCCTCCCCTGGATCCACGGTAGCGTAAAGTTCGCAACGATGACTGTGCCCGCTGCCACTTCTCCCCCCGCTCGCGCTGCCGATAGTCAAGTGTTCGCACCCGACAACGCGGATACGCCGGCTGCAAGGCAAGACAAAACCTCAGGAAATTCCACTTTCTCCAGACTGGCCAGTCCCAAGGTCGGCGAGCAGCCGGAGGCACAGCCAGCTTGGAGCTTGAGTCTGCTTCCCATCGTGAGTTTCATCTTCGGTTTTTTTCCAAAATGGGCTATGTTGGCGCTTCAGCGTACGACGCTCAGGACAATACGGAATATCACCCCTGATAACTACCGCGCACTGCCTTTATCCATGCTTGCCGGGATGAGTTACGCCCATGAATTAAGGCTCGAGCGGGAAGGTTTTGACAATATCGAAAACTTCAGCACTGCCGATCCGGTGTCTCTTGCGGTGCGCACCGGATTCAGCTATCCACAATTGGCACAGTGGGTCAGCGAAGCTTGGCTCGCGACTCATCTGCGGGAAGACTACCCTGAGTTTGTCCGGTGCACGGGTATTACCAGCCGCGATGAGTTGCAGCTCTTTCTCTCTAAGTGGGATACGGCGCATGGCGATGCCGTCGAGCAGCTAACCAAGGGGATACGAGATTCGGCGACGAGCCAGCTGATGAAGGTGAAGCTCGCAGCGCTCAGAGCGCTGCTTGGCGTGGTGGCATCCTCAAGTTAATTCAGTACGCTTTGTAGGTAGTCATGCCTCTAATAACGTCGGCTCGCATAGTGATGGTCCTCGCCTGTGCTGGA
>Ga0153916_10005005_pt1 | contig 10069 bp, 9 predicted proteins | sample Opewatmetagenome_FD_109642 | JGI IMG/M metagenome (GOLD analysis project Ga0153916, IMG submission 109642) | Freshwater wetland microbial communities from Ohio, USA - Open water 3 Core 3 Depth 4 metaG | ecosystem: Environmental > Aquatic > Freshwater > Wetlands | place: USA: Ohio, Lake Erie, Old...
ATGACTGATTCTTTTTAATGTTTCTGCTGCGAGCAAGTAAAAGTTATAAACAGCATCTAAGAAGAGTCATCAAAGAAACGTGAGTTTCCTCGAAGATGAAGGAAAAGAAGACTGAAAAATGATATGTTTTAAGATGGCTAGAGATGACAAATAATGTACGGTTATTCCGGGAGAATGTTGATTGTTGATCTAACCTCTAAGCAAACAAAAGTTGAAGCGATTTCCAAGGCTTTCTGTAAAGCCTTTATAGGCGGAAACGGATTTAGCATTGAATTCCTGTATGAGTATCAGAAACCTGGAATAGAGCCATTTAGCCCTGACAACGTGTTGGTTTTCGCTGTGGGACCATTTTGTGGAACCTCGATTCCAACTAGCGCCAAATACGTAGTTCAAGCCAAGTCACCCTTAACAGGCTTTCAGGGAAAATCTATTGGCTCAAGCTTTTGGAGTCTGGCATTCAGAAGAGCAGGATACGATGCCCTTTTGATAAAGGGAAGATCAAAGAAACCGACCTACCTATTCATTGACGATGATACAGTAGCGTTTCGCGACGCGAAGGAATTGTGGGGGAAGGACTCTTCGGAGACTGATAGGATAATTAGGGATACTGTCGGTGACGACAACGTTCAAATAGCAACTATAGGACCCGCAGGAGAAAACCTTGTTCGTTTTGCATCTATCGTAAGTGATCGCCACCATGAGGATGATGGCAGAACAGGTATGGGCGCGGTTATGGGTTCCAAACAGCTTAAGGCAGTGGCAGTTAGAGGGTCTAAAACTGTCGAAGTTGCCAAGCTTGACGAGTTGTTAGACTCATGCAGAGAATTCAATAAGAAGGTCAAAGGCTTAGGCTCGACCGTTATGAAAGATTTGGGAACGATTGGCACAGGTGTTGAATACCTGTCGAAATTTGCAACACCAATAAGAAATTTTCAAAGCACTGATGCTTCCAAAGAATCTGCGCCACTGGATGAAGATATCAGGAAGATATCAACTGAGTGGATGCAAAAACAATACATTCATAAAAGTGTTGCATGTGCCAGTTGCCCCATAGGATGCGATCACGTTGACATCATAGAAGTGGGTCCGTACAAAGGTGTAACTTACAAAATTGAGTATCAAGGGATGTATGCGCTTGGAACCAATTGTGGAATTTGGTATTTACCAGCAATTGTGAAAGCCGGGCAGCTTTGCGACACCTTAGGAATAGATGTGGTAAGCACGGGCGTCGTTATTGCTTGGGCTATGGAATGCTTTGAAAAAGGGATACTTACATTGAAAGACACCGATGGAATAGATTTATCCTTTGGGAATCATGAGGCTTTGATGGACATCATTCCGAAGATAGCACGCAGAGAAGGCTTGGGAGATGTTTTAGCAGAAGGCGTGAAGAGAGCCTCAGAGAAAATCGGTAAAGGTTCTGAGAAATTTGCCATGCATTCGAAAGGGCTCGAATTTCCAGGATTCGATGTCAGAGCATTGAAAATGACAGCGTTGTCCTTTGCTGTTTCCACAAGAGGCGCAGATCATTTAAGTGCCGCTGTTTTCGGTCCTGAAATTAGAGGACGCGTCAACATGTTTAGGTTTGAGAAGGGGCAAGGTGAATTCGTTGCAGAGAAGGAAAACAATCTAACCCTTTATGATTTACTAATGATTTGTAAGTTCTCAGGCGACCTATGGGCGAACATATACAGTGATCTAGCTCACTTGTACACTTTGGTCACCGGAATACCGCTGACCTCTGAAGAACTGAGAACGGCTGGAGAACGCGTCTGGAACCTGGAAAAAGTCTACAACATAAGAGAAGGGTGGACCAGAAAAGACGACTCTCTTCCGCCCAGAGTCTTCAACGATCCAATCCCGGATGGCGAGGCTAAAGGATCACATTTGACGAAAGAGGAATTCGATTTCATGCTTGACGATTACTACGCCGCCCGCGGCTGGACAACAGATGGCATGCCGACTAAAAAGAAACTCATCGAGCTAGAGTTAAACGACATTGCAAAGGAGATAGGCGTCTAAAATGCAGCGAAAGCTGGTTTTTTCACATTCTGAACAATGCACGTACACAAGCAAACACAGCTTCATTTGACGAGCAATATTGAGTGCATAAAGGGATAGGCTTGGATTTACGGATACAAAAGCATCCTATAATAGAGTTCGAACGTGGAAAACCAATCCAGATATATTTGAACCGAAGAAAGATAACGGCTTACGAAGGAGAAACAATTCTCGCTGCACTCTATGCGTTGGGGATAAAAAACTACGGTGAAAGTGTCAAGTACCGCCGACCTAGAGGATTTTTCTGCGGAATAGGAAAATGCTCGTCTTGTCTAATGCGCGTGAATGGTATGCCACGGGTTAGAACCTGTGTAACCCTTGTTGAGGATGGCATGACAATCGAATACGAGAAGGGTCATGGAGAACTACCCATAGCAAGTGAGGTGGAGGTAGAAGATGAAAAGGTCGACACGGACCTCGTAATCATTGGAGGTGGACCTGCTGGTCTTTCAGCGGCAATCTCAGCTGCCAAACTAGGCGTAGAAGTCTTTGTCATTGATGAGAATCCCAAGCCAGGAGGGCAGCTAATAAAACAGACTCACAAGTTCTTCGGTTCTAAGTACAACTACGCATCTGTCAGAGGCGTTGAAATCGCTGAAGTTCTCCTCAAGGACTTGCGAGAGTCTTATGCAAAATGGATAGTTAACGCCAGCACGATTGGATACTACAAAAACGGGAAACACGTGATTGCAGCCGTTCAAGACAATCACAAGCTCATTGAAATGAGTGCTGCTAAGGTCATTGTTTCTTCTGGTGCAAGGGAAAACACGCTGTTGTTTCCAAACAACGATTTACCTGGCGTCTATGGTGCTGGTGGAGTGCAAACGCTGATGAACGTGTATGGCGTAAAACCAGGGAATGATGCGCTTATTGTTGGTGCAGGTAACGTAGGTCTTATTGTTGGATATCAGTTGGTTCAAGCGGGTGTTAATGTCAAAATGGTTGTCGAAGCCATGCCTAAAATCGGAGGATACGCTGTTCACGCTGCAAAGTTGAGGAGACTAGGAATTCCTATACTCACGCGACACTCAATAAAATCTGCCGAAGGCAAGGATCACGTCGAAAAAGCAACCATCGTGGAGTTAAATGAAAAAGGACAGGCAATAGAAGGTTCCGAGGAGAGCATCAACACAGATTTGATATGCTTAGCCGTGGGATTAACACCATCGTCAGAGATACCTAGTCAAGCTGGTTGCTCTCAAGCATATATACCTGAGCTTGGAGGCTTAGTAGCCGTTCACAATGAGGATTTGGAGACAACTCTAAACGGCATGTATGTTTCTGGTGATGCTTCTGGAATAGGCGAAGCAAACACTGCAATGATGGAAGGCACATTAACAGGAGCAAACGTTGCAATGGAACTCGGCAAAGATCGTTCTAAAGCCGAAAAAATCAGAGAAGCATCCCTCAAGCATCTTAACGCTTTAAGAGCGAGCCCATTCGGAGAAAAAGTTTTGAAAGGCAAGGAAAAAATCTGGGAAATCTGGCGGGAGACAAAGTGAGCAGCTACGAAACAACAGGAATATTAACGCATGAACACTTCGGAAAGAACCTTCCGCCAAAAGAGAGACTCGAAAAAGGACCAGTAGCGGTTATAGAGTGCATCCAGAAGATACCATGCGACCCATGTGCTTACGTCTGCAAATTTGGAGCGATTAGAAAGAAGTCTCTAGTAGATCCTCCAGAGGTCGATTACGAAAAATGCACTGGTTGCGGTGAATGCGTAGCCATATGTCCAGGTTTAGCCATCTTCGTATTAAACCTCAAGTACAAGAACGATGAAGCCCTAGTGATGATTCCTTACGAGCTTTTACCAACGCCTAAAAAAGGGGAAACATGGGAGGCTTTAGACAGAGAAGGAAAAAAAGTGGGCGAAGCTAGGATCATAGCTACCAGGATGAAAAACCGAACAGCTGTGGTCACTATTGCAGTAAGAAAACACTTAGCAATGAACGTTAGAAACATTGGAAGAAAGTTGAAATGAACAAAAAAGACAAGACTATCATTTGTAGATGTGAGGATGTATCGCTTGAAGAGGTTAATCGAGCCATCGACGAAGGCTACACAAGCTTGGAGGAGATCAAGCGCTTACTGAGGTGCGGCATGGGACCTTGCCAAGGCAGAACATGCCTCATGCTTATAGCTCAAGTGCTCTCCCACAAAACAGGCAAACAAATAACTGAAATGAAGTTTCCAACCGTCCGCCCACCAGTCAGACCAGTTCCTTTAGCCATCTTCACGGCAAGCAAAAACAAGAAGTAGTTGAACACAGTAACGCTTTGATACTATTTTTTCTTTTCCTCTTGAATCTTAGAAGAGTTGTCGATTAACCTATTTTCATAGTTTCATGAAGCAATGTGCCCTCTTTGAACCTTGTTGGTAAAAAGGGTTTCATTAATTCGTCAACTTCATCGTTTAGAATATTTTTAGCCATTAACTCGCCTGCTAAAGGTGCCATCATTAAGCCGTGTCCGCTGAAGCCAGTTGCAACGTGGAGGTTCTCCGGCCACGCGGGTTCTCTGCCTAAAATGTGGCTGTGGTCTGGGGTTATGGCGTAGTATCCTGCCCAACTTCTCAAAAACATCAAATGCTTGGTTAAGGGGATCATTTCTGAGACGGCTTTGGCGTAGGCGTGACACCAATCAAGCGTGTTTGTTAGCGGTACAAGACCTTTTACAATTGGGTATTCTATGCTTCCAATAACCTCGCCGCGCAGCATTTGCCCAACATAAGCGTTGTTTTTCATGCTTATCACAAACGGGTCTAAGAAATATTTTATTGGTTCAGTTACGCCTATCTCCTTCCTCTCTGGTTCAAGCGGGAGATCAATATTAGCGGTTTTAAAAAGTTCGCCACTCCATGCGCCTGCCGCGACCAGAACCTTCTTGGCTTCAATAAAACCTCTGTTAGTTTGAACACCCGTCACTTTTCCATTTTCAAGGACAAGTTTCTCAGCCTTAGTGTATGTTAGGAATTTCACCCCCATTTCCTTGCACTTCTTGTAGTAGCCTAGAGTAATAATATTGGGATTCAACTTTCCATTTTGGGGTCCCTGAAATCCTGCAATGACACCTTCGACATTTAAGTAGGGATATTCCTCGGAAACCTCTTTCGGCTGCAAAAACTTTCCTGGAACGCCCATTTTAGTCCACGATTCATTATTGCTTTCATTGTACGCTTTGACTTGCTCTTCCGCGAATAGAAGCCAGAGATAGCCTCCATAGTGAATTTCAGGATCTAGTCCATTTTTTGAAGTGAATTGCATGAGCCTTTTGCTGGATTCCACGGCAAATCTAATGTTTTCAGGTGCCCAGAAGTGAACCCTGAAGTGTCCAGCATTTCTAGTGCTCGCACCTGAACCGACATAACCTTGCTCTATTATTGTTATTTTGCAGTCGGACTGCAGAGCTATATTATATGCCGTTGTTAATCCTACAATTCCGCCACCAATAATCAGAACCATAAGTTTCAACTCGAAGACCCTAATATCAAAGACAAGTTCCCTTCGGTTCAAAATCGATTAATATTCTTAACTGCTTCACGTAACTTCTTTCCAGATTCAGCGCTTAACTCTTTAACTAGACAGGAAGGGGATGTGAGTTTTTTCGATGCCGTGATCCAAGCTCCTGATTTGACTTCTGTGTGTAAGATCCGTAGCCTCTGAACTATTATTGCTCTTTCAGGGCAGGCTTCTTGGCAAGCTCCACAATAAATACAGAATTCTTCAGCTAAAGATGGCTTTCCTCGTTCATTTAATGTGATGGCTTTGCTTGGGCAGATGTCAACACATACTTGACAACCTTCTGGACACAGGTTTGCATCTAACTTAGTTGAGCCTTGGATTGGCATTGTAACGGAAATAGCTGCTAACAAGCAACTGATTTCGCACCGCTTACAGAAGATGCACTTATCCTTGTCAACTTTGACGTCGAGAATTCTGGAGATGTCTCCCTTCTCTGTCCTTTTTGCGGTTACTTCTATTGCTTTTGTGGGGCAGCTCTCTTGGCAGATAAGATTGCAAACTGGATTGCAGTTCCTTAAATTCACTGTAATCTCTTTCGTAAGTTTAGGGAAAGCTTTTGCCTCAACCACAGGAGCTTTTTCTGCACTGTTTATCTGTATTTTTATGGCGTTTGTTGGACATAAGACAACACACTCGCCACAAAACGTGCACTTGGTGGTGTCGATATCGAGGAGTGGCTTCTTCACTAATCTTCCATCACGTATTACAGCTAGGGAGAGTTTGAGTGCTTCCTCCGGGCAAACGCTTACACAGATCCCGCATCCAACGCAATAGTTGTGGTCCAGCGAGAGAACATAGCGTGAGGTTAGCATTTTCCTCTCCAGAACCAACATCGTGTCAAGCTTGTGCTTCGTTACAACCCCGCGTTTCATTAAATCCCTCGCTAGGAAGCCTTTATTGTAAATCAGGAATGATTCGAGCTCAATATAAAAACTTATATGCCTCGCCTTCAAAGGCTTTTATTCTCACTTGGCTGAGGAGAAGAGCTAAAATGTTCAGTTGTTGCGGAAAAACTCTCTGCGTAGACTTGATTTTGCGCGCACATTGAGGAGGAAACGTGGTAGGATGCGCCGTAGGTTTATAGTCTCCGACCCTGAGAAGTGCACGGGATGCAGTATATGCGAACTTGTTTGTTCGGCCGTTAAGGAAGGTGGATTTAATCCCTTAATCTCTCGAATCCGTACAGTTCGCATAGAACCTCTAATAAACACTTCTATCGCTTGCCGTCTGTGCGAGGATCCCAAGTGTGTCAAAAGTTGCCCAAGAAAAGCATTAAGAGTTGACGAGAATACCGGCGTGATCACTGTTGCCGAAGATAGATGTGATGGCTGTTGCTGGTGTATTGAAACCTGTGAGTTTGGGGGCATACTTTTGCATCCAAGCAAGGGGAAAGTTTTTGTTTGTGACCTGTGCGAAATGAATCCGAAATGCGTTGAATTTTGTCCTAAAGAAGCGTTATCCCTCGTGACACCTGAGGAAATCGGGCAGAAGATGAGAAAAAGAGCTACAAAAAAGTCCTTGGCAGAGTAAACTTGAATATGGCAAAAAAGTGAGCGGTGATGGGTGCCCCTCGAATTGGTGTGTATGTTTGTCATTGTGGCACAAACATCGCTGGAAGCGTTGATGTTAAGAGAGTTGCGGAATGCGCTTCTACGTTTCCAAACGTTGTTGTTGCTAGAGACTATACATATGTCTGTTCAGATGCTGGTCAAGCACTGATTAAGCAAGATATTAACAACCTAAAACTTGACAGAGTTGTAATCGCAGCATGCTCACCAACTCTCCACGAATTAACCTTCGGCAAATGCGTTGAAGACGCTGGGTTGAATAGATACCTAATCACAATAGCAAACATCAGAGAGCAATGTTCATGGGTGCACGTGCATCAACCGGAAGAAGCCACAAAAAAAGCCATTGATTTGGTAAGAATGGCAGTTGCACGCGCGTCTATTCTTAGACCACTAGAGGCCATAAAAGTTCCAGTTAGGAAGAGTTCCTTGGTGATAGGTGGTGGCATCACGGGCATTCAGGCAGCTCTTGACCTTGCTGAGGAGAGATTTGATGTTTACTTGGTTGAAAAAAACCCAAGTCTTGGAGGACACATGGCTCAATTAGATAAGACCTTCCCAACAATGGATTGTTCTTTGTGCATCTTGGCTCCAAAGATGTCAGCAATTGCGCATCATCCTAAAATCCATGTGTTCGCAAACTCAGAAATTAAACAGGTCTCGGGTTATGTTGGAAATTTTAAGGTGAAAATTGCAGTAAAACCGCGATACGTTTTAGGCAAATTATGCAATGGCTGTGGAGAGTGTACTAAAGCATGCCCCATAGAAGTCCCAAACGAGTTCGATGAAAACCTAGGCCCTAGAAAAGCCATATACATACCATTCCCTCAGGCTGTCCCTCTCATTTATACAATTGACATCGACCACTGCATAAAATGCTACAAGTGCGTTGAAGTTTGTGGACCACAAGCAGTCGATTTTGCACAAATGCCAGAGGAAATAGAGATTGAGGTTGGCACTATAATTGTGGCGGCGGGGTTCGATCCATTCGACCCATCGGTTAAGGAGGAATACGGTTACGGGGTTTATGAGAATGTGATTACTGGGATTGAGCTCGAAAGGATTCTTAGCCCTTCAGGGCCCTCTGGGGGCAAAGTAGTTAGACCCTCTGATGGAAAGACTCCGAAGCGTATCGCTTTCGTTCAATGCGTTGGGTCGAGAGATAAAAAAACAAATCCTTATTGTTCAAGGGTTTGCTGCATGTACGCTACTAAACAGGCATTACTCATCAAGGAGAAGATTCCTGATGCCGATGTTTTGATATTCTATACGGATATTAGAGCATTTGGAAAGGGGTATGAAGAGTTTTACGAGAGAGCTCAAACAGAAGGAGTGCGCTACATAAGAGGCAGAGTTGCTGAAATCGTTGAGGACCCAAAATCGAACAATCTGATTCTCCGAGCGGAAGACACTTTGGCTGGTGATCTCGTCGATGCTGAGGCGGATATGGCTGTCTTGTCAAATGGGCTGATTCCAAGCATGGGAACAAGCTCGCTCTGTAGAATTCTTAACATATCAACAAGCCCAGATGGCTTTCTTAAGGAGGCACACCCTAAACTTCGACCTATGGACACGCTTGTGGAAGGCATATACCTTGCTGGGGTCGCTCAAGGACCAAAAGATATTCCTGACTGTGTTGCTCAAGCCAGTGGTGCGGCTCAGAAAGCTAGTAACCTTATGACTGTGGGAGAGACCACGATTGAACCAATAACTGCCGAGGTTGAAGGAAATTTATGTGGCAATTGTCTAATCTGCTTAGCTGCTTGCCCATTCAATGCATTGGTTGCAAAGGAAAAGGCGGTTGAAGTCCTTGAAATCCTATGCAAGGGATGTGGATCTTGCGCTGCGGCATGTCCGACAGGTGCCATCCAAATGAGACACTTTACGGATGAACAAATACTCGCCGAGCTCAGAGAAGCCATGAAGAACCACTAAACATGAGATCGTGGCTTTTGCTCGTTATATCAATGCGCCATGTTCGCTAGAAAATCACTCCATTGAAAACCACAAGATCATGATTGACTACATACACAAGCAGTTGGGCGCACAAAATGCTATGCAGAAACTGGGGCAGCGGAAAGAGCGAAAGAACTAGCGCCACCCACAAAGACAGCGCTGAAGTCAACGAAATCTTAACCTGCAATATCCACTCATCTCTTTCAAATGACACATTTCATATTTTCATTCCAATAAGAGGGTCTGCCCAAATGCGCACATACGTAAACAAAATTGACTCTGCAATCGAACAAAAACCAACCGCATCTCCGCTTTAACGCTGCAAAGGGAAAAGTTTGAATACGGAATAGGTTATTGATTAGAGGTTTAATGTGAGGGAAAACGTAGAATGCAGTTAATTCATGATGTCAAAGGAATCTCAAAACTCATCCTCATCTTCCTCTTACTAGTAGCCTTCGCTTTTGGCGCTCTCATATCCTATGTTTGGACCATGGGGTTTTATGCGCCTTTCGAGTTTAGCCTTCCCTCACAGCCGACAATTGTCATACAGAGCGTGGCTTTCAATCCGCAAGACACTTCCTATGTAAACGTAACCGTGCTGAACCCTTCATACTCACCCTCTGAAACTGCCATATTGCTAATTGAAGCAAGAACTAACGACGATGGTCTTCGCCACGCATTTGACACAACTGCGCCGGCGACACCTTACTTGCTGGGGAGGGGGAGAACGCAAACATTCTATTGCTATTGGAACTGGGCAAACTACACGGGCATTGTGCTTCCTCCGTCAGAAGGCAAAACCGTGGAAATCCGTGTGTTATCAGAGAATGATATGGGCGAATATGCCACTGTGGCTAAACCCTTTGTTTCACTTTCGATAACTGATGCTTCATTCAACTCCACTGTTAGCCTAAGTAGCTTCAGCTTGACCGTGCAAAACCCCGAAACATCAGTGACATAC
>Ga0153916_10005006_pt1 | contig 10069 bp, 9 predicted proteins | sample Opewatmetagenome_FD_109642 | JGI IMG/M metagenome (GOLD analysis project Ga0153916, IMG submission 109642) | Freshwater wetland microbial communities from Ohio, USA - Open water 3 Core 3 Depth 4 metaG | ecosystem: Environmental > Aquatic > Freshwater > Wetlands | place: USA: Ohio, Lake Erie, Old...
ACAACTGGAGGAACTGGCCTACATATCGACGGAGTTCGACAAAGGGCTCCTTGCACATGTTGAGCTGAGTTGGCTACAGCCTGGCAAAGTGAGAGAAGCGACAATCGTTGGATCCGAAAGAACGGCCGTAGTGGACTGCGTAGATCAGTCGATCAAGATTCAAGAGAGTGATGATGATGAAAGTTATAATTTAGATGTAGTTCGTAACAATACCATTTTCGATGAAACAAACCACTTTGCAAGAAGCATTCTCGGAAACGAAAATCACAACAACCCAGGATCCATAGGTGCCAGGAACGTGACGATTTTGGAAAGACTGAAAGAATCGATGGAACATGAAAGAACCGTGAGAGTTGACACACGGGATCTGATGTGAAAAAAAGCCCAAGATATTCTTTCTGCAGAGATGTGCAAGTTGGAGAAGGCACCGTACTGCATGATCATGTAAATCTTTACAAATGCAAGATCGGAAAGAACTGCAAGATCGACGCTTTTGTCTACGTAGAGGAAGACGTACGGATCGGTGATAACTGCAAGATACGACCGTTTGTTTTCATCCCCAGCGGCGTGACTGTTGGTGACGATGTTTTCATCGGACCCAATGTCTCCTTCACCAATGACAAATATCCTCGAGTCAGGGGGGAGTGGAACAAGCTGAAAACAAAGATCAAGAGAGGTTCTTCAATTGGGGCTGGCAGCACAATCCTGCCAGGAGTGACGATCGGCGAAGACTCTTTGGTAGGGGCAGGTTCAGTCGTAACAAAGAATATCCCTGATAGAGCAGTTGTGGCAGGGAATCCTGCAAAAATTGTCAGATACAAACCTTAGCTCTTGAGGACAATCCATGAGAAAGATCGCAATCATCCCAGTCTATCGTGACACAGACAAACTCATGCATGTTCTCGCAAAGTTTCCGAAAAATGTGGTCGATGAAATATGCTTAGTGGTTGACTGTCCAACGATTAACGAGTCAAGAGAGATAGACGCAACCAAGGTGGATATTGGCCCCAGAATTCACACTATAATCAACAAAACCCGTATGGGTGTCGGATATGCAATTCGAAAAGGGATTGAACACGCTCTCGCCGAAAAATATGAAGTGGCCGTGATAATGGCCGGCAACGACAAAGACGATCCCCGAGAGATTCCACGTTTCTTAGAGGCCATTGAGTCTGAAGGATATGATTACGTACAGGGCTCAAGGTTTCTGAGGGGAGGCAGACACGTTAAGAACCCTCTTCTAAGGAATGTCTTCAGTCGCGTCTACCCTCTTGTCTGGACTTTGTCCACGAATGTGAAATGCACAGATGTAACAAATGGTTTCAGAACGTACCGTCTGAAAATTTTCTGTGACAAACGTGTCAATATAAAGCAAGATTGGCTTGACGAGTACCAACTGGAATACTATATCCATTACAAGGTACTTACTTTGGGATACCGCATGAAAGAGGTTCCAGTGTCCAAAACATATCCATATCGACATAAAGGCGGATACTCCCACATCTCTCCCCTCAGGGATTGGTGGAAAATCATAGGGCCATTGATCTACCTAAAGCTAGGCGTCAAGTCCTGAAGGATCTTTGTTCGCGCATTGTCTGGGGATGCAGAAGCCGGCTGACAGTGAAGAGACAAGTTTTTGGCTTGCGCTGTTCTATGTGAACGGATTTGTGCGGCGGGAGACTGGTTATTGAGAATCCTGATAGTGCCTGCGAATGATTGGATCTCGGGTCCAAAGGAGTATCTTAATGAAATAGCTGAAATCATTGGGAAAGATCATGATGTGTTCGTCTGGCATTTCAACTTGAGGTCACACAGTGAACTTTTTGTCAAGAGGATAGAGAATGTAAAAATCATTCGTCCGCCAAACATTCCTTCAGAAAGTCTTTTCCTCAACTACATTGTCAATTTTGTCCCACATTCACTCTATTTTGCGAAATCCGTGCGAGATCTGAAAATAGATATCGTGATCGTTCTCAATCTGATACCAGCATTGTGGGCCTTTTTCCTCACGCCATCAGAAACGCTGAAAGCATATGGGTACCAAGACTATTATCCCGAATCCGCATCGGTTCACTATCGAAATTCTCCCTATACCTTTCGGAGGATGCTGGAGTCGCTCGCTTTGTTGGTAAACAGGGCGGCAGTTCGAAAAGCAGATTTGACGCTGTGCCCCGTTCCCTCACTGGTAGAATTGGCGGCGGAGATGGGGTGTAAGAAAAACTATTTGTTGAACAATGGGGTTGATACTGTTTTCTACAGTCCATCCAAACCTGATGAACAACTGAGAACAAGGTTGGGATTGTCCAAACACACTTTGGTCTTTTATGGTTTGATCGAGAATTGGTTGAATTTTGATCCCGTTATCGACGGTTTGAAATTGCTTAAAAAGAAGATTCCCGATTTGAAACTGCTTGTTATCGGATCATCTCTCACTGGCTACGTTGAAGAACTAAACAGGAAGCTACGAAGTGCTGATTTGACAAATGATGTAGTTTTGACCGGACATTTGCCGGAAGAGAAAATTCCGTCTTATCTTGATCTTGGTTCAATTGCTATTGCGCCGTATAGAATAGACACTTACTCAGGAAGCATCAGATTGCCAGTGAAATTTTTCATTTACTCGGCAATGGGTAAACCAATTCTCTCCGTACATTTGCCAGAAGTCCAGAACCTCAAACCAAAACATGTCTTCTATTATCAGGATGGAGCAAGTTTTGCGCAAGCTGCGGCCAAGATATTTGACGACGAAAAACTTCAATCTGACTTAGGAAAATATGCCATGGGCTTTGCAAAGAATTTCGACTACTTCAAACTGGCGCAAGAATGCGAAGCAACTCTCAAGAATGTCTGGCGGGAGAAGCGCGGTTTAAAAAACACACCACGCGCGTTCAAAGTGGTTAAATGAACGTTGTGTTGTTTTCCAATGAGTACCCACCGTTCATTTTTGGCGGTGTAGGGACTTTCGTCAAGGATCTTGCATTCGGTCTAAATAGACTGGGAGTGAAGATCACGGTTATTACGGGATATCCTGTCCCTGGACTGCGCCTGAAAGGTGTGAGCCTTGATGATAGTCGTGAAAACAAAAAAGGAATAAGTGTAATCAGATTCCCCTACCCAAATATTCCTCCTCGACACCTGACTTTTCAATTACTCAATTTGGGAAGGTTTGGCAGAACTGTGGCTGATGTTGATGCTGACATAATTCATGGACAGTGCGGATCAACCTATCCAGCCCTGTTGAACTTTAGAAATCTTGCTCCCATAATAATGACTTATCACGGAAGCTTGAGAACTCAGAGAGCCTTGAGTTATTCATCCTTGACAAGAGGTGGAAATTGGAAGGATATCTTCACATATGGCTTGGGGTATCCTATTTGGAATTATTCGTTCAAAAAGGAACTTCAAGACTCAGCAGCTGCTGTTGCCGTTTCTGAGACTTTGATGAGGCAGCTAATGTTGGAAATGAACTGCAAGAAGGAAGGAAAAATGCAGTACGTCCACAACGGCGTTGATCTGGAGACGCTTGATAATGCGTGTTCTACTGCATCCAAAAAAGAAGATGAGACGGATCCTATCATCCTTTATGGGGGACGACTATTTTGGAGCAAAGGAGCGCTAAACCTCTTGAGTCTCGCTTCTCTTCTAAAGAAAACGTATCGTCTTGATCTGAAGATTGTGATTTACGGCTCCGGTCCTTTGTACAATCATATCAAACAAAAAGCTCGCGAGAAAGCTCTGAGCAACATTGCATTGAGAGGCTTCACCAGCAGGGACGAGTTTCTGCAAGTCATGAAGAAAGCGGCATTTGTCGCAATTCCAAGTTACTATGAGGCGTCGCCTATGGTCTTGCTAGAAAGCATGTGTATGGGCAGAATACCCGTTATGTTCAATCTGCCTTATGCTCGTGAATTCACCCAAAAAGGAAGGTATGGAATACTGGCAAGAGATGTGAAAGATATGGGTGCAAGAATCAACTCGATTTATCGTCAAAACGATATGGAGAATCTTGAAAAGGCAATACGGGATTTCGCGAGAAAGGAATATGACGTGAATCAGACCGCATTGAAGTACTACAATCTATACAAAGAGATATGCAATTAACGTGCACTAGAGTACTGGGGCGGACAGCATTTTGAACATTAGGAAAACTGATGAACGACTCGGCTCTCCAAGATGGCGAACATTATGGGTGAGTTCTATGATATTGGATGTCCACCTTCATAAACAAGCTCGCTTGAATATTCTGAAAGAATTTGCGGGTTTTGGGCACGATGTATCTCTTATTGCTGTTCGATCAGGGTATCTGCCTCGAGTCGAAGATGCACAGGTACGGATAAGATCTGTTCCTCTGAGATATCTGCCATTCGTCTCCACATTGATGTTTACAATCGCACTTTTTCTGGCAATGCCTTTCTACATCTTGAAATCGCAGCCGGATTTCGTGATTTTCACGCAACCTGATGCGCATATCCTCAGTTCTATACCTGGGCTTGTTGTCTCTAGGTTCAGAAAAGTGAAGTTCGTTCTTGACGTAAGAAGCACGCCAGTTGAGACTGTCGGTTTTCATGGTTTTCTGCAAAAATTCTGGTTCTCCGTCTCCATACATTTAGCAAAGCATCTGTTTCATGGCGTTACGTTCATTACCGAAAGAATGAAAGAGCAGGTCTGCAACGAGTTTGATTTGGATGAAAACAAGGTTGGAATATGGTCATCAGGAGTGTCGACCGAGACTTTCGATCCCCAAAAAGATATTGAAATCAGCGCAAGACTGAAAAGAAAACTTGGTCTGTCCGAGAAATTTGTCGTCTTTTATCATGGTGTTTTTAGTGCCAATAGAGGGTTGTCCGAAACAGTACAGAGTGTGAAAATGCTGAAGGAAGACCATCCCGACGTTGTTCTTTATCTTCTGGGGAATGGCCCCGCTGCTCCCCTGCTAGAGATTCTTGTCGCGAAAGAGGGGCTTCACGAAAATGTAATGATTCATGGCGCCGTGAACTATGCCGAAGTTCCCGCCTTTATCGGGATTGGTGACGTGTGTATTAGTCCGTTGCCCAATCATCCTTACTGGAGGTATCAGTGTCCATTGAAACTTCTTGAATACTTGGCGATGGAAAAAGTTGTTATTGCAACTGATATTCCGGCTCATCGGTCAGTCTGCGACGCAGAAAAGTGTTGCATCTACACTCAATCGGCTGAGCCGACGGCGTTGGCAAAATCGATAGTATTCGCGTGTGTCAATAAAGAGCAGCTTCAAGAATGGGGAAAGGCCGGAAGACTTCTTGTCGAAAGGGAATACACCTGGGAGCGGGTGGCGAGAAATTTAGAGCGATACCTGAAGTCCATAAGTTTACGATAACCGCGTGTGCATAGAGGTGAGGTCCTGCGCAAAAGAATAAGCTTCTGCTTATCCCGTTTCTACTCAGCCTAGCGTTCATGCTTTATTCGTGGTATTCAAGCTACCCGTTATCTATTGACTCCCTGAGTGATTTTGCGTTTAATCATATTTCTCCTCTATTCTGGTTCAGCCTATCGCTAATGCTGATTTCCGTTTACTTGATTGCTTTAACGGGCAAAAGCAACTATTTGAAATGGATCGGTGTTGTTGGGATTTTTGCATTATTGCATTCATTGTCATACTTCTATCTCACGCTTCCAACATCTGACTCACAGTATTTCAGAGGTCTGACAGAGTACTTTGTTAATTCAAATAATGTATCTGGGGCTCTGAAGCCAAGTCAACTATATTTTGAGTGGCCCAATTTCTTCATACTCAACAAGATGGCAATTTCAGTCCTTGGAATATCCGCGAGAGGTTTTGAATTCATCGCATATTCTGTTATTGGTTTCCTTTTGACTACAGTTCTCTACGCTTACTTTTCCAAGTTTTCAAAGGGAGGTGCTTTCTTTGCAGTCATTGGCTTCTCTTTGGCAATGTTCAATTTCTTAAACTATCAGTGGGTACCTTTTACGGTGGCTTTTACGTTATTTCTCATTCTCGTCATGCTTGATGCTAGATCGAATGGTAGTCATGGAAAACAGAGTCTGGATATTATCACTGTTGTTTTGGTTGTTGCCATAGCGTTTACACATCCGTTTGTGCCATTATTCTACATTTTATACACGTTAGTGAGATACTTGTTTAGTCGGGAAAGAAGATATCTGAATCTAAGTCTATTCTCTTGCGCTCTTTTTATGTTGGTGCAGGTCTTCCAAGCACCGCTAAACTTTGTAAAAAACCTCAACACGATCCTGACTAACATTCAGTCTACCGAATATAACAGAGCAGCAGAAATGATATTACAGGGGGGGTCGAACTCTTTCGATGCTACATCTCAGTTGTTCTCTAAATTCATCGTGATTGTGATTCTTGCTATTTTTGGGATTGGTTTCACAGCCTCAATTATAAAGAAGAAAATTCAACGGCAGGACATTGCGATTCTTGTTTCAGGAATACTGTACATGTTTGCAGGTGGAGTGACTCAAGTCCTCGGTACACGCGCCATTCCGATATTATGCATTCCTGTCTGTTGTTCAGGAGCCTACTATCTGTTTAGAAGCAGGTTTGGATCATATTTGAAATATGTCTTCTTGATTCTACTGATGCTGTTCCCGTTTGTGCTGGTCCACTCGTCGTTTTTTGATTCCGAGATCTTCTTTCAGACAAAAGAAACTTACGATGCTTCAAACTTCATGATAGATCGTTATAACTGGACGAACACGGGGTTAATATTGGCTCATATCCGCGTCATAACATATCTGGAAGCTAGACAACCTCTTTCATCCTTTTTTGAAAGTGAATCTTCTCCTCTTTTCCCCAAGATCAGCGAATACGAAACAATTGTGTACACAATAGGGCTCGGCAAGAACTTGCTCAAGTATAATTACACTCAAGAGAAAATCACCAGTGAAATAGACTTTAATCAAGTGTACAGCAATGGATTTTCATATATTTGGAAAAGAAGTTCTTAGCGCGCACGATAAAGCTTTGCCTGTTATCATCGCGTAATGGGTTATCAGTATCTAGAAAATCCATATAGGCACGATTACGGGTTTTCTCATTGTAGCGTGAGGAACCGTAACCTTGCGCGCGCTGGTTCGGTATTGGAAATTCGTATGTGCTACTGTTCTGGTGAATCTGGTTGAAGGTTTTGTGCTTATACCCCGGAATGGCTAAACAGAAAAACGATGTTGCCTTTGTTCTAATCGGCCTTAAAAAAAGGGGAGTCAGACTCAAAGTAATTACATCGAAATCCTTGGAGCTCAAAGGAATAGGGCAACTGCCTAGCAGTGAAGACATGGACGGTGTTAGTGTGCACCGGTTATATAAGAGCCCCAGCCAACTCTTCCGTTTCCCATATGCGAAAATTCATGAAGTATTGCGAATAGCGCAGAGTCTAGCGCCAGACATAATCTTTTGTTCCAATGAATCAAACATGAGGCTCGCTCTAATCATCAAGAGATACTGTAAAGTACCGATTGTATGCCTAGTCGAAGACGCGGGGAGGATTTTTACAGGAGAGGCATATACGCGTCTGAAGACCAGATTTACAATGGGTCTGCTTGGAATTCCAGGAGGATCCAAATACTGGTCATGGTTGTGCAGAAAGGCTTCAGCGTTGGTGACCTGCCATCCTCGTGACAAATGGATTCTGGATAGGTTGTCACAGTACAAAACGCCCGTCTGCTACATTCCTTGGCCAACTCATGTGCCTGAGGGCTTTACTTCTCCATGTTCTAGAGAAAAATACCGAGGAGTCTACATAGGTTCATTATTTCCGTTCAAGAATACCCAAGAATTTGCCCGAACATTACCACGAATCCTTCAAGAGACTCACACGAAAGAATTTGTTGTTGTAGGCCCTGGACCACATTCAAGCATTGTAAAAAAGCTTGAGCAAGAGACCGGTGGGGCTGTAAAGTATATTCGTGAATTATCTAGAGAAAAAGCCTTGGAATTAATCGCGAGCAGTCACTACGCATACACACCAGTGGTCAGAGGAGGCTGGGGCTTCATAGGAGACTGTTGGAGCATGAAAACCCCAATTGTCATGACACACAACGATGATTATGTAGTTGACCGCGAAAATGCTCTGGTGGCTGAAAACGAAGAAGAATTGGTGAAAAACATCAATATTCTCTACGACAACCCAGAATTGGTCAAGAGACTCCAAGAAAATGGTTATGACGAGAGCAAAAAGAGAAAGGCAGAAGCGGTTGCAGACGAACTGTTCAGGCTTTTCGCGAGTCTCATTTGAATCTCAATTGGTCTCGAGGCACGCGCACATTTCATTCGCACGCGCTGAAAGTCCTGAGGTAGGTAGGCTGTGCCCTTATTAGTATGGTGAAAGAAATGTCTATTTACGAAGTGTTGTAGCTTGGACAAGATAGGAATCGTTGGCGGTTCAGGGTATATCGGCTCTGCAGTTGCTGCACACCTTTGCAAAACCTATGAAGTAAGAGTTCTTGATATGAAGTATCCACCAGAACACCTTTTGAGGAAAGTGGATTTCAGGAAATGCAATATTCTTCAGGAAGAAGAGATAAAGCAGGAATTTATAGGACTTGACTTGGTGATTCATGCAGCCATAATACAGATTCCACTCATCGACGAAAGGAAAGAAGCGGGTTATGAAGTGAATTTTCGAGGCCTACAAAACGTATGCAGCGCTGTGGACAAGACAGCTTCCATTAAAGGAATGATCCTTACTGGAACGTGGCATGTTTTCGGAGAACAACTGAACGGAACTATAGATGAGTCCTTTGGTTTTAGACCTGACAAAGTGGAGAGCAGAGCGAGACTGTATGTTATGTCGAAAATAGCTCAAGAAGTAATTTCCAGGTACTATGACGAGATGTCAGCGAAGATTTTCGGGGTGATCAGGATGGGCACTGTTCTCGGAAAAGGAATGCCCGAGAAGACCGCTGCAAACCTCTTCATTTCTAAAGGTCTCAAGGGCGAGCCCCTGACTCCGTTCAAGCATAGCATGTACAGGCCAATGCTTTACATTGACATAAGGGATGTGTGTGAGGCGTATGCAAAATACGCGGACAAAATATTACAGGGTCGAGTAACCAAAGAGAAGACAAGCTTGGCACATGTAGTTAACCTGTGTTTCCCAAATCCCGTTACCATCATAGAGCTGGCCAATATGGTGAGGGATAACATAATAGAACTAACCGAGGGGAGAATCGAACCTCGAATAAACATCATAGACACGGGTGAACCTATTCTTTATGATGCTAGGGACAAAGAAAAGATGAAAGTGGATGTCACCAAAGTCTCCGAGTTTCTTGAGATGAAGCGACTGATTGACCCGAGATTATCCATAAGAGAACTGGTCCGAGAGGCATTGGCGTAATCTAAGGCGAGCGGTGAAAAATCGTATCCGGGGAAAAAGGTTGTATCTTTTATATGCTCCATCCATTAGACTATTCGAGAGCATTCGTTGTTAGCGCGCGCGAGGATGAGACGCTCGCTTCCAAGACAAACCACAATGCTAACGCTCACATATTAATGAATCAAGAATGCGTCTTCCCGTACGACTGACAGGCTGGAGTGGAACCCGTATTTACAATTCTATATTGAGAAATCTTTTGATTCCTCTAGTGGAGACTAAGAGTCGGACATATCAATTGAGATGCTTGGAATCGCTCGAAAGAAGCCAATGGCTTTCGCGGACAGATATTGAGCAAATTCAAGCCAAGAAAATGAGAGCCCTGCTAAGACATGCTTACGACACGGTTCCTTTTTACCGTCGAAGATTCCAAAAAGCTGGTCTTAAGCCTGAAATGATAAGAACAGTACAACACCTTGCAAAGGTGCCAAAGTTAACTAAACAAGAAATAAGGGCCAACTTGAGCGATATTGTCTCTTCAGCAATTCCCAAACGTAGATTGACGCCTTATGCGACTGGTGGGTCGACGGGAGAGCCTCTCCGCTTCTTCAAAGATAAAAGAACCATAAGCTGGTCACAAGCTGCAACAAATCGGTGCTATCGCTGGGCCGGAGTGGATTTGGGAGACAAATATGTGATGCTTTGGGGTTTCCCTTTTGACCTTACAACTTCGA
>Ga0153916_10005007_pt1 | contig 10068 bp, 10 predicted proteins | sample Opewatmetagenome_FD_109642 | JGI IMG/M metagenome (GOLD analysis project Ga0153916, IMG submission 109642) | Freshwater wetland microbial communities from Ohio, USA - Open water 3 Core 3 Depth 4 metaG | ecosystem: Environmental > Aquatic > Freshwater > Wetlands | place: USA: Ohio, Lake Erie...
ATTTCGGGCAGCGCAGCCGACCTGAAACTCGATGCCAATTCGGATGGCACCACCCAGCAGCTGAATATTGGACAGGTGCTGTCCGTCAGCCTAGAATCCAATCCCTCCACCGGATATAGCTGGTTCGGTAAATCCTCCGATCCCGCCATATTAGTGGTCATGGGTGAACCTGAATACCAGGCAGCGGAAGAAAGCGCTACACCCATGGTTGGTGCACCTGGCACAACCACCATCTTCTTCCAGGCCGTGGAAAAGGGAACCGCCACAATCACCCTGGATTACGTCCGCAGCTGGGAGACGGATGTCGCGCCTGAGAAGACGATCAGCATCACGGTGGAAGTGAAGTAAGCAATCAGTGATCAGCAATCAGCTTTCAGGGAATAAAAACACCGCTGAAAATAAATATTCAGGGGTGTTTTTATTTTTAGTATAGGTAAATATCATTATTTTATTATTGAAGTCTGAGACGAACTTTCTCCCAGGATTTAGTAATCAGGAAGCTTTCATCCATGTATGAGACCAGCTGTTTGAAGCGCTGGGTGGGGATAGAAAAGGTCAGCTCATCTTGCCCCATAGCAGGCCTGGCGGAGACGTCGAACATGCCGAGCACACAACGGGGTTTTGGGAGTGCGGCTTGCTCGAGTGGAAAGCCCACGATGGAAGCACATCCCGATCCCATGGGTGTGATCACCCCATCCGGCTCAGCGATGTCGTAATTCGCCAGGGCGAACAAACCACTGAGCACATCGCCAGTGGCAAAGAAGATCACTGCCAGCGGTTCTTCCTCATCGAATAGCTGATCCCAACGTTTAAAAATCAAGTACTTCGCCGGCGCAACAAAGGGTTGGTGCTGCAAGAGGTATTGCCCGACCAGCTCTGGAGTCCGTTTGTATCGCTCGCCTTCCAGCTCACCGGGTATACCACATGACAGGAAATATTCAAAATTAGGACGGAGAGCCTGGCTGAAACCGGTGTAGCGCTTGCCACCAGAACATCCCGGGGTGCGAGCATCATAGACGAACGGAAAACCGTGCCTGACACGATCCAGGTTGCCGATCAAACAGCGATCTTTGTTCTGGCTGGCCTCGATATCAGCCTGGAGAGGGGTATCGGTATAGAAATACGCGATGGGGAGCTGAGCATGGCCGAAATATTTGCTCCATTGGCTCATAAAGTGCTGATAAAAAGCCTTATCCATGGTTCAGATTCCTTTCCGGCAGCTACATTATAAATCTGTTTGCTGCGGGCAAATGGATGGATAGACAGGAAGCAGTTATCAATTAGCTGTTAGCTGTTAGCTGTTAGCTGTTAGCAATAAGTTTAAATGCATAACATTCATTTAATTTTCATATCAGTTAGCATGGTGGGCGATTACCCGGCAGCTTCAATGGATGAAAATATAACTATTTTCATAGTTGAATTATTGAAGCGCTCAAATATCTCCAGGTGAAATCATCGGAACAACCTACCGCGGGCTGCTATATCTTATCTCAGGGTATAATCCGGTCTGCAGGAAGTCTCAGGGTGGGTATCCATTCATCCGAATGGTAATGCAGCCTGACCTGCCTCAGCAACCATAATGGAAGCAACCAAACGTACGCCCAGCCATCTGGTAACCTTGCTTATTGTCGCGATCACGATCATAGGGATCGCGGTCGTTGCCTCCGATTGGCAGGATATGAGCCAGGTGCTGGCTCAAGCTGATTGGCGCTACATTCCGGTTGTGTTATGGTTCACTTTTCTCTCCTACCTATGCTACAGCTATGGCTACGCGTTCGTATGCGAACTGCTGGAAATCAAGCTGCACAAACGCGAGCTGGCAGAAATATGCTTCATCTCGACGGTGGTTAATCATGTGCTGACCACAGCGGGAATAGCAGGTTACTCATTACGCTACCTGCTGATGAAGATGTACAATATCACCTTCAAGGATGTCATCACTTCATCTTTCCTCCATTATTACCTTACCAGTCTGGATATGCTTTCCTTCCTGCCACTGACATTTATTTACCTGCTTTTAAATGCAGATGTGCCAAAGGGAGTAGCGATCACCCTAGGGTTGATGACCCTAGTATTCGGAGTAGTACTGGTGCTGACAACCGGCATGGTTATTTTCCCCTCCCGAAGATACCCCATCATTAAACTCCTGGGACGCCTGGGTGAAAAAATCCTACACCGTGATTATCTTCCCTGGTTAACTCAGCTGGACGAAACACTTACCTGCGCAACATTAGCTATCCGCCGGCGACCAGTGCTTCTTGGCTGGATCATGCTGCTGACCCTGGTGGATTTCATCTGCAGCATCACGGCCATGGGTTTTGTATTTGAAGCTCTCGGCCCTGCAGTGGGTGTACCGGCACTCGTGACAGGTTATGTTATCGGCATCATGGCGGGATTGCTATCGATGGTGCCAGGCGGTTTCGGTGTCCAGGAAGGCTCAATGGCTGGCATATACGCCATGTTGAATATTAAACTGGAACAAGCCCTGCTGGCAGCCATCCTGTTCCGCATCTTATATTATCTTGTGCCGTATTTCCTCATCCTACCTTTCTATCAACGCTTGTTACGAAAAGCAAAACAACAGGTGGAAATCGACGCTTAAGGAGATGCAGATTGCGCATATTGATGTTCAGTCATGGGTATTTACCCACCCTAAGCGGAGTGACACTCGTCGTGCAGAAGCTTGCTCGCGCCATGGTCGAGCGTGGACATGAGGTCACCATTATTACTGCGAGTGAAAAATACCTGCCGTATCAATCAGAAGATCACGGGGTGAAGCTGCAGCGAATCCTGAGCATACCCAATCCATTCTGGCTGGAAGGACCGATGCCATATGCGAGCCCGGCAGGCATGCGCAAATTAATCGATCGATTCCAGCCTGATATCATCCATACCCACGAGAATGCATTATTAAGCAATTTCCTGCCCAATGTACGCACGGAATGCCATCCGAGGCTAGTCTCTTCGTGCTATGCCCTGCCGCGCTACGTCACCTATTACCTCCACTTTGCAGGCCTGGAATCCCTGATCGAAAAAATTACCTGGAGGTACTATGTGGGTGTTTTAAACAGATATGAGCATATCGTTTTCTGCACGCGGACCCATGAGCGTGACTTCCGCCAGCATGGGCTGCGCCCACCGACCACTGTCATTTCAAACGGTGTAAACATACTGCGCTACAACCCGGTGGCAGCTCCCGGCGAGGATATCTGCACCCGTTACCAGCTTCCCCCGGCTCCGCGCATCCTTTCCGTGGGGCGCTTGATGAAAGATAAGAAGCTCCATCTACTCGTCAAGGCGATGAGGCTGGTATGTGATGCGAGGGAAGCCCACTTGCTGGTGGTGGGGAGAGGCAGTGAGCGCCCGCGTTTGAAAGCCTTGATCCGCCAATTACACCTTGAGCCATATATCCACCTGCTGGGTTACGTGCCAGAGGAGGACCTACCGGCGCTGTATCGGGCGTGCAACCTGTTTGCCATCCCTTCGCTGGTGGAAGTCCAGAGTCTGCCAGCCTTGCAAGCCGCAGTCACCGGCCTGCCTATCGTGGCGGCCAATTCAGCCGCGTTGCCCGAGCTGGTGCGTCACGGCGAAAACGGCATGCTGGTGGAACCACAAGATCCACAAAAGCTGGGCGAGGCCATTTTATACATCCTCGATCATCCGGAAGAAGCCCGCAAGATGAGCCAGGTATCTCTGGAGATCGGCAGTGCTCACGACGAGCAGCTCACCTTCCAGGCGTATGAGGATTTTTATCGAGGGATGGTTGAAAAAAGGGATAAGTGATTGGTAATTAGTAATTAGGAATTAGTAATTCGTTCTCAATGAAAAATAAGTAATCATTCGTGTCGTGGTAACTAATAATGATGAAAAGGCGTAAATATCAGAGGCAACGGTGAGCAAGGTGGTGGAAGGAGAGAGCGATGCGCGGGATCCCTTGGAGTAAATTCATCCTGGTCCTGCTTCTTCTGGCAATCTTGATCGGATCCTCAGGCTGCCAGGCCGCTCAAGGGGCAACAAAGGGTGTAGGCGGGCTTTGGGATGAACTTACCAGCGTGCCGCATAGGGCGGAACAAGCATTGATCGACTTATTTTCGAGCATTGGAAGCGTGGGCTCAGCACTGGCCGAATCTTTCGGGAATATGATTGGAGGCATCCTGGGGAAGTAAAAACAATGAAGCCATATCAGGAAATAATATACCTTGGAAATGGAATAGTAGATGAATATAATAGCCTCAGAAAGGAGATGGACTATGCTGCATGACCCCACCTCAATGGTGAAAACCCTTGACGCGATCAACGAGAAATTCCTTTACGGAGAAGCTATCCCTCAAAATGAGGCCCTGGAAGCAGCGCAATGGATATCTTCGCAGCAGGGGAAAAAGGGCTCGTATCGTGGCCTGTTCGCTCCGACCGCATTCGACTTCGAGCAAGGAATGCGTGTGTTCACCGGGGAGAGGCTGGTTTCAGCCAGTGCCAGGCACATCATGGGCCAGGAAGCAGCAAGGGCTGCCTGGCTGTTAGGTCACAACGATCCGATGGTACGTGAGGCGTACAACCTGGCGACAGGTTGGATGAGGGAAGGTGTGGAATTCCGAGAAACAGGCACTTTTTGCTGTACGCGCTGCACACTGGCATATTGGAGGCACATTTGGGCTGGTGATTTTATTGACAAAGAAGGTGCGGTACAAAAAGGGCTAGATGTAATGAAAGATTATCGTACAGAGGATGGAAGATGGCGGACTTTCCCCTTCTTCTACGCCGTATATACCCTGCTCGAGCTGGATCTCGACCGGGCAAGCGAGGAGTTAATATATGCACGCCCAGCGATGGAAAGATCTTTCAGGATATCCAAAGGTGGGATGTATGGAAGACGCAGGCAGGTTATTTTTGAAAAAGCGCTCAACCGGGTGAGTTAACCTGGATGAATGAATCGAGCATTCCTGGAAAGGATCGAAATTGATCAAGCGACCCACCTCTGTGACGATAAACTACGCATTCATACTGCTAAATGTGTTCATCTGGCTCGTCTTAGGGATCATCATTGCGACAGGCGCGCACTCTGCAATGCCTGACCTTCCGGCGATGAAAAGCATTATGGCCGGCCTCTCCATCGGCATAGCAGGTGTCTTGCTGGTGTTGTTCATCTTGCTGTATAAGCGCAAACGAACAGCTTTCTTTCTCACCCTGGCTTTCTTTGCGGTGGCGGCGGTGCTGACGGTATTCGATCAAGTTGGGATATCCGATATCGTCGTCCTGGTGATCAATATCATCCCGATCATTTTGCTAGTCAAGGACCGCGCATGGTATTTAGAGAGGAAGCAAATACCTGGTAGGGCTGCATAATCACTTTGATGAGATGTAGATCATGTCCTATGACCTCAAGCGACATCTGCCGGGTATAACAAGCTCGTTGTTGCTGCCACTGTACATACGGGCACGTGAGACTCAACGCCCGAACGGTTTGATCAAGGATGAGTATGCCCTGGAATTGATCAACAGGTTAGGTGTGGACAGCACTGATTTCAGCCGGGCTGATATCAGTGAGGAAGTTCAGGTCTCCATACTATTGCGTAGCCGCCAGTTTGATCGCATTTCAGGCGATTATCTCAACAACCATCCCGAGGCGGCGGTGGTGTATATCGGATGCGGGATGGATGCTCGTTTCGAACGAGTGGACAACGGCAAAGTCGAGTGGTTCGACCTGGACCTGCCGGAAGTCATATCCTTACGGGGCGAGCTCATGCCGAGTAAGTGCGGGCGCCACCACTTACTCGCAGACTCGGTGCTCGATTTCAGCTGGATGGATGAAGTGAGTTCCGTAAAATCACGCCCATTTCTGTTCATGGCTGAAGGAGTATTCATGTTCTTCTCCGGAGACCAGGTACGCAGACTGGTCTTGAAACTCAAGGAGATTTTTCCCAACTCCGAGCTTGTTTTCGACGCTTTTTCACCATTCTATGTATGGGGTAACAACAGACGGGTGAAACGCACCGGCATTGGCTCAATAACGGAATGGGCCCTCAGGTCAGGGAAGGAACTTGAGACCTGGGACAAAGGGATATCCTTGATAAGCTCATGGTACCCTTTCCTGTGCCCGGAGCCGCGCCTGGCACATATCCGCTGGGCGCGTTTCATCCCGATTTTAGCAAAGACGACAGGCGTGTTCCACTATAAGCTTGGGTGAAAGGCAATTGAAAATTTTCATCTGTGTGCGCCTGACATTAAAAAACCAGAAATCAAGGTAAAATCTGCAATCCAGGCAGCTGATAGAAGAGAAATCCTTTACAGGTATAATCGAAATGCGGGGAGAAGTAAACCAACCTTTTGAACAGGTATTCGTTTATGAGTCAACCAGATATCGCCCTCACAAGGCTAGCAAGCCAACAGCTGACCGGCACAAACCATACCACCCCGCAAGAAATCGTCTCGTGGATGGGTGCCATGCAAGCCCAGGATTTTCCGATGGCCAAATGGGCTATCGGTATACGCCTGCCGGGCTCGACGGAGCAGAGGATTGAGGCAGCCATAAACGACGGCAAAATCCTGCGCATCCACGTGATGCGCCCGACCTGGCACTTCGTTACCGCTGAGGATATCTACTGGCTGCTCGAGCTGACCGCGGCCCAGGTCAAAACAGCTCAAAGCGCACGCGACCGGCAACTGGAGCTCAGCGCAGAGGTATACGCTAAAAGCAACCAGGTGATCGAAAAAGCCTTAAGCAAAGCTAGACTGATGAGGAGAGAAGAGCTATTGGCTGAACTGCAAAAGGCCGGGATCGCCACAGATCAAAACCGCTCAGCCCACTTGCTGGCCCAGGCCGAGCTGGACCAGATCATCTGCAGCGGCCCGATCCAAAAAGGCAAGCCCACCTATGCCCTGCTTTCCGAGCGAGCTCCCAAGAAGGTCAGCCTATCCAAAGACGAAGCTTTGGCCAGGTTAGCCCAAAAATATTTCGCCAGCCGCTGCCCGGCTACCCTACAGGACTTTACATGGTGGTCGGGGCTGCGCGCTACGGATGCCAAGCTGGCACTGGATCTGGTAAAAGGGGATTTTTTTGCTGAGACGATTGATGGAAAGACATATTACCTCCCGGAGAATTTCAATCTGCCCCATTACAAAGCAGGATGGGTGCATCTGCTGCCAACTTATGACGAATACCTGGTTGCTTATACCGATCGAGGTGCCTCGGTCGAGGCGAAGTATGCCAAGCACATGAATGAAATCTCTAACCGAGGCGTCTTCTGGCCGGTGATCGTAATGGATGGTCAGGTGAAAGGGATCTGGAAGCGGACAATCAAGCAAACATCTATGCAGATAGATATAAAGCCATTTGCTGAGCTCAGCCCTGCAACGAAGCGGCGTATAGATGAAGCGGGATTCTCCTATGGCACATTTACGGGGAAAACTGCAGAGGTAAACCCATATGAACTCTCCTCGGTCAGAGAGTTGGAAGATCGTAATTAGGAAAATGTTGGGTTTCAGGCTGCGCCTTCATTCCGGTACAATGCATACCGGACAACGCCCAACCTACTTCTGGATATAAGATAAAATTGGCTCACAACATCACCTGGAGGGAATAGAACAGGATCACCCATGAGCATTCAAATCACACCCATCCGCTTACCGCTCCCGCTCAAAATGACCTACGTGAACTGCTATCTAGTACGAGCCGAAACCGGATTCTTCCTGATCGACACCGGCATGACCAATGCCCGACGCCAGCTCGAAGCCGAACTGTTGAGACTAGGCTGCCAACCGGGCAATCTAAAGCTGATCCTGCTCACACACGGAGATTTCGACCATACGGGCAATGCTGCTTATCTGCGGAGGACATTTGCCTCCAAAATTGCCATGCACGAGGCGGATGCCGGAATGTTGGAGAATGGGGACATGTTTTGGAACCGCAAGGTGCAAAACGCATTGCTTAAAAAGCTCTTTCCCCTGCTCATCCGCTTCGGAAAAGATGAACAATGCACTCCCGATATGTTCATGAATGATGGGGAGGCCCTCAATGATCATGGCCTGGAGGCTCAGGCATTGAACACCCCGGGTCATTCTTCAGGCTCGGTCTGCATCCTGACCAGCGATGGTGAGCTATTCTGTGGTGACCTGTTCACCAGCTCCGGTGAAAAGCCGAGGCTGAACCCGATGATGTACGACCAGGCTGCCGGTAACCAAAGCTTTGAGCGCCTGAAGGCCTTGACCATCCGAAATGTCTACCCTGGCCACGGACAGCCATTCGCGTGGAGCGCCCTCGGCAGCAACGCACAGGTAAAGTAATTCACACTAACCCGATTTTCGAAACGATTCACCCCAAGGCGCATTTTCCAGCATGCTGCGCGGTGTGGCTGACTGAGCGCGTATCATTCCTACCAAGGTATAAAAGCCATGGATTCAGGGGACAGTAGAGTGTGCCCGATCATATGAAAATGGCTTTAGATTACCTCGTTTCAATAACAATCGCGTGGCAATGTCAAACGAAGCGGCCTTTACAGATCATATCTGGCGATGACTATGGTGACCGCATCCGGGTAGGCGATCACCGTATCTTTGAAACCTATCTCTCTCCAGGGGTGGGTCTTGAGATTTGAGTGTCACCATCTGCGCTATAATTAATCCATCTTATCAAGGACCACCGTGTGGAGATACGAAAAGCGACTCGAATTCCAAGCTGGCTGATTGGTGGTGCAACCGCCTGGCTGGCGTATACTATCTTACTTAGCATCCTGCACGTGTGGCTGCTCAACCAATGGGGGGTGCCATTTTCCATCCAGCTTTATTCCCTGCAGGCTTCCGAAGGCGTATCATTGGCTCACGCGTTATTGCTGGGTATGGTTGCTCCAGGATTCTTCATCCTGGAGACGCTTGCTTTCTTGCACGTGCATATTCCCTGGCTGGATGCAGCCATCTACAACTGGCGGACGATGGTGTTGCTTTCCAGCCTGCCTGCCTTCCTGGTAGGCGCTTTCATCGCGGGGCGCGACAGGCGGGTAACACTTTTTGGGGCCATCCTGGGCTTATTGTTGCTCGGAGGCTGCCTGCTCTTCATCCTGAACCAGCTGAGCGCACGTTAGTCTGCCCCTCAACAATGATATCCTACCGGCGATACCCGATCATAGCCGTGACTGCCTCACTCATCCTGGCGGTGCTGGCTTGCCAATTCCCACAAACTAACTCCTCTACTCCCATAAGCGTTCAAAAAACCTTTCCCCCCAATCCGGGCAGTCCCATTCCCAAACCTTCGCAGCCGCCAGAGGTGGCAATTTATCCAACCGCGCGTCCCACCATCCAACAAGCCCAGGGTCCTCATCGCATCTCGACTCACCGCATCTTCGGAATTGCTGAATTTTATGACCGCCTCACCTCACAGAGATTCATCCCACGCGGGGTTAATTACCGGCTTATCCTGCCTGTGCTCGACCATTATGAGGACAGACTATTCGCAGTGGGCGTATACAACCACGATCGAACCCAAGCTGATTTTGTCACACTGTCTGGTGCCGGGTATAACACTGTGCGTATTATCCTGGATGGATGCACCAGTGGCGATGGCTGCATTGGGAAGAGCAATGGACACGGTTTGAACCAGGATTACCTGGACAATATTGTCGATCTGATGAACCTGGCGAGAGAGAATAAGCTATTCTTGTTGCTGGCTATGAGCGACCTGCCAGAGCAAGGAGGTTATGCCAGGCTGGCAATGGCAGGCGTCAACCAGGACCTCTTTTCCGGGCATAATGCCACCTATCTCACCAACGCTGGCATCCAGGCCAGCCAGACATATTGGTCCGACCTGCTCAGCGGGTTGATCGACCGCCAGGCCCCATTCGAGGTGGTGCTGGGGTGGGAGATCCAAGCTGAGCAGTATTACCGATTCGACCAGCCTCCCTTCTCACTCACTTCCAGCGAGGCAACTATTGGCAAGGGACACGAGTATGACCTGTCCAACCCTGCTCAGAAAAAGGTCATGGCGATGGATGGCTTACGCACCTATATCGCCCAGCTACGACAGACTATCCTGGACCACGATCCTACAGCCCTGGTGAGCATGGGATTCATCGCACCCAA
>Ga0153916_10005008_pt1 | contig 10068 bp, 11 predicted proteins | sample Opewatmetagenome_FD_109642 | JGI IMG/M metagenome (GOLD analysis project Ga0153916, IMG submission 109642) | Freshwater wetland microbial communities from Ohio, USA - Open water 3 Core 3 Depth 4 metaG | ecosystem: Environmental > Aquatic > Freshwater > Wetlands | place: USA: Ohio, Lake Erie...
ATCAGGCTCAGCAGATAGGTCCAGGTCATGCGCCCCTCCTCAACAACCGTTCGAATGCGTAGACCAGACCGATGGTGAGGACGAAGAAACCGACGATGATCGCCACGTAGATGAAATCCATAACACGAACCTCCGCTCAGGAAAGACCACGGCGCGAACTATAGGGAAAGTCGGATGGAAATCCCGTGGAGATTTGGCGCGGGGATGTTAAAAAACTGTAAAAATGCGTTTACGCGCGGGAAAGCGTTCGGCGCGCGGATCCCGGTCTGTAGCCGGAAAGACGAAATAATATGGAACTGGCGCCGATGCTGGTGCAGCAAATCTTCGAGACCATCAGGCGCATCGCGGAAGAGGGCGTGACGCTGTTGCTGGTGGAGCAGAACGCGAAGCTGGCGCTGGAAGTGAGCCGCCGCGGTTACGTGATGGAAAGCGGGAAGATCGTGCTCGCCGATGCAGCCGCGGCGCTGCTCAAGAACCCCAAAGTGCAGCACGCCTATCTCGGCGGGTGAGGTGAGTCCCGGCGCACGCCGGTCCGCATCACGCGGCGCGGGCTTTCTTCGATTGCCGGATCAGGCACTCGGCCGGGATGCCCAATCTTTTATGCAGCGCCCAGATCATCTTTAATGTCAGCGGCCGCTTGCGGCTGAGAATCTCGTACACTCGGTTGGAGCGGCCGATCATTGGCTCGAGGTCTTTCACGGACAACCCCTTGCTTTCCATCGTGTACTTGATCGCCTCGACGGGGTCGGGCAAGTCTAGGGGGTGATGTTTCGCCTCATACGCCTCGACCAGCGTGACCAGCACCTCCATCCGATCGCCCTCTCGCGTACGCGGTCTGGCATGCATCAACGTTTCGATTTCCTTGAGCGCCGCACGGTAATCGGCTTTAGTCTTGATGGGTTTGATATCCATCGTCGTGTCTCCGTCAAATGGTTTGCGCGTCGATCCGGTCGTACTGGGCGTGGGTCCCGATGAAGCGGATATACACCACGCGGTAGGCGTAGTTGATCCAGGCCACGATGCGATATTTGTTGCCGGCAATATTGAACACGGCGCGTCCGTCCTTGAGGATACTGGCGGTTCGGATATCGCGTTTCAATTCTGCCGGTGATCCCCAGTCGGTCGTGAGCGTATACCGATACCACGCGAGTGCGGGTTCCTTAGCGTCCAGATAGGCCGGATTTCGTTCCCAGTATGCCTTCAGCGTACTCAGCGCGATCACTCGCATGGACAACATCATAGTCCCAATATGGGACTAAGGCAAGGGTGGGGCCAACGTGACTGGTCGGAAATGCATTTTTCTTCGGTTTCTACAGATCGGCTTGGACTCATTGTCCGGCACAATAACCAGCCGTTCCGGTAAAATTATGGTTCATCCAGTCGGTAAGCTTATGTTTCCGGGCTCACCAGAATCCGGCACGTCCACTTGGGCGGCTAGCGGTTTGTTGAAAAAGTCCGTTCGTGCTCCGACAAGCCTGTCCTGAGCGAGCCGTTCGATCTTCGACAAGCTCAGACCGAACGGAGAGTCGAAGGGCTCAGCACGAACGGACAGCGACGGTGGAGAATCAAAGACCTGGCCGTTCGCCCTTCGACAGGCTCAGGACGAACGGCCGCGATAGAAGCATTTTTTCAACAAATTGCCAGGCGCGGATCAAATCGAGATCACCCGGCTTTTTTCAGCGTCGGTGGCCTGACCGAGGCGACGCACGATCTCCGACTCGAGACAATTCAACTGATCCTTGTCGGTTAACGGCTGGTGGAGATCCCGGCTGTTGACGAAGAAAATATCCTCGGCGCGCTCGCCGTAGGTGGCGACCTTGGCGGTCACCAGGTTTACGCGGCACTGTTTCAGCGCCAGCGCCACCTGGTACAGCAATCCCGGCCGGTCCTGCGCCGTGACTTCCATGATGGTCAGCTGTCCCTTGGGCGAGGGCCCGAAGGACACGCGTGTCTCGATGGGAAAATGCATGAGCTGTCGCGGCAGGCGCGTGGAGTGCGGATCGCGGCCCGGCTGCGGGTTGAGCAACTGGTCGCGCATCGCCTTTTGCAGGTGCGCCAGCGCGCGGGGGTCGCTCACGGGCTGCGCGGAATGGTCCAGCACCACGAAGGTGTCGAGCGCGAAGCCGTTGCGCAGCGTGTGGATGCGCGCGTCCACGATCGAGAGATTCAGGCGGTCGAAGCCCGCCGTCATGATGACGAACAGGTCGTCGCGATCCGGCGTGTAGATCAGGAATTCGCTGCCGCCGAGATCCGGACTGTAGCGCGTGGCCACGAGCGGCAGGTCGGTGGCATGCGCCCCGGCGATGACCTGTGCGTGCCACGCCAGACTTTCGGCGTCGTGGCGTAGAAAATATTCCTCGTCGAGATCCTGCCAGAAACGGCTGACCTGCTCCTCCGGAAACCCGGCCGGCTGGAGTCGTTCCAGCGCCGACTTGCGCAGGTCGGTGACGTGCGCCTCGAGGTCGATCGGTTGCGCGAGGCCGCGGCGCAACAGGCGCGTCGTCGCGCTGTGGAGCTGCGACAGCAGCCGGCCCTTCCAGGCGTTCCACACGGCGGGGCTGGTGCCGCGCATGTCGGCCACGGTAAGCAGGTACAGGTTGTCGAGATGTTCCTGATCGCCGACCGTTTGCGCGAAGCGCAGCACGACCTCGGGGTCGGAGATATCCTCGCGCTGCGCGGTGGTCGACATCACCAGGTGATGGCGCACCAGCCAGCCGATGAAGCGAGTATCGTATTCGCTCAGGTTGTGCAGGCGGCAGAAGGCCGCGACCTCCTTTTCGCCGAGCTCGGAATGATCCCCGCCGCGACCCTTGGCGATGTCGTGGAACAGCGCCCCGAGATACAGCCGCTCGGGCTTGACGACCTTCTGGATGATCTCGCTCTGAACCGGAAACTCGTGACGGAATTCCGGCACGGTGAAGCGGCGCAGGTTGCGCACCACCATGAGCGTGTGCGCGTCGACGGTATAGACGTGGAACAGGTCGTGCTGCATCTGGCCGACGATGCGACCGAACGCCGGCAGGTAGGCGCCGAGCACGCCGTAGGCGTTCATGCGCCGCAGCTCGTGCGTGATGCCGCGCGGCTGCCGCATGATTTCCATGAACAGGCTGCGGCAGCCGAGGTCCTTGCGGAATGATTTGTCGATCCGGTGCAGATTGGCGCGCACCAGGCGGATGGTGTCGGCGCGCACCCCCTTCAGCTCCGGGTGCTGTTGCATGATCAGGAACAGCTCGAGCATGGCGTACGGCTTGCGCTCGAACACCCGGGGATGCGTGACCTCGAGGAAGCCCATGTGCGACTGGAACCGCCGGTTGATGGGCTGGATCTTCTTGCGTCCGCGCGTCAGGAGGACCTCGTCGAAGTGCTGCAGCAGAATCTCGTTGAGCAGCGACAGTTCCTTGATCGTGCGGTAGTAGCGCTTCATGAACTGCTCGACCGCGAGAATGCCGGGCTTGTCGACGTAGCCGAAGTGCTTGGCGAGCGCGCGTTGATGGTCGAACAGCAGCCGGTCCTCGCGGCGCCCGGCGAGATAATGCAGGCCGGCGCGCACGTGCCACAGGAAATTGCGCCCGCCGACCAGCGCGCGATATTCCTCTTCGGTCAGGAAGCCCAGCTTGATCAGATCCTGCAGCGACGCGGTGTCGAAATGCCGTTGCGTCACCCATGAAATCGTCTGGATGTCGCGCAATCCGCCCGGCCCGTCCTTGACGTTCGGTTCGAGGTTGTAGGCGGTGTCCTCGAAATGGTGATGGCGCGTGATCTGTTCCCGGCGCTTGGCGGCGAAAAATTTCTGGCTTGGCCAGATTCTGGATGCGTGCGTCATCCGGCGCATCTGCTGAAACAGCGCGTCGTCGCCGTCCAGCAGGCGCGTCTCCATCAGATTGGTGGCGACGGTGATGTCGTTCCTGGCCTCGCGCACGCAGTCCTTGAGGGTGCGCACGCTGTGGCCGACCTCCAGGCCCATGTCCCAGAAAAACCGCACCAGCGACTCGATGAAGGGCCGCGTCTTGCCGGGATCGTTTTTTTCGAACAGCACCATCAGGTCGATGTCGGAGGCGGGATGCAGTTCGCCGCGTCCGTAACCGCCGACGGCGACGAGGGCGACCGGGATCTTGTCCGGCAACAGCGGCAGGTGTCGCCGCCAGGCGCGCACGATCAGCTCATCGATGAGCCAGGCGTGTTTGGAGACCAGCGACGTCGCGCCGCTGTGTTCGAAGAACTGCTGGCGCAGCATGTCGCGCCCGGCGCGCAACGCGTCGCGGAACAGCGGCAGGGGATTGTCGGTTTCGGCGAGCGCGCGGTCGAATTCGCGGCTGTTGAACAGATTGTCCCTGGCGCTGGCCATGGCATGATTAAATAGTGTTAAGGAAGCTGATTCAGCCTCCCGTTCGCCCTGAGCTCGTCGAAGGGTGAACGGGAGACAACGTAAATGGCAGGTGATTTGTGCGTTCGTGGTTCGACAAGCTCACCACGAACGGCCTTAATCAGGGCTTTCTTAACCGTCACGATGCCAAGGTCGCCAAGAAAGCAAAATCTCTTTTTTGAAAACGTGGCGACCCTGGCGCCCTGGCGGTTCAAAATATTTTTCAAAATCACGGCGCGTCGCCGGGCACGAGCGTGAGGATCTCGTAGCCGTTTTGGGTAACCAGTACGGTATGCTCCCACTGCGCGGAGAGCGAATGATCGCGCGTCACCACGGTCCAGTTGTCGGGCAGCAGTTTCACTTCTTTTTTGCCGGCGTTGATCATCGGTTCGATGGTGAAGGTCATGCCGGGGACGAGCGCCATGCCGGTGTTCGGTTGTCCGTAATGCAGCACCTGCGGGTCCTCGTGAAACTCGCGCCCGATGCCGTGGCCGCAGTATTCGCGCACCACCGAGAAGCCGTGCGCCTCGGCGTGATTCTGGATCGCGTGGCCGATGTCGCCGAGACGCGTCCCCGGTTTCACCATTTGTATTCCCTTGAGCATGCATTCGTGCGTCACCTGCACCAGGCGTCGCGCCTGGATCGACGGTTCGCCGACGAAAAACATCTTGCTGGTGTCGCCGTGGTACCCGTCCTTGATCACGGTGATGTCGATGTTCACGATGTCGCCCTTCTTGAGCGTCTTGTCGCCCGGGATTCCGTGGCAGACCTGGTGGTTCACCGAGGTGCATATGGAGCGGGGGAAGCCGCGGTAATTGAGCGGCGCCGGGATGGCCTGCTGCTGGTTGACGATGAAATCGTGGCAGATGCGGTCGAGCTCGCCGGTCGTGACCCCGGGCTGGACATGCGGCCGGATCATGCGCAGCACGTCGGCGGCGAGCCGTCCGGCGACGCGCATTTTCTCGATTTCCTCGGGGTTTTTGATGGTGACGGGCATGGGGCGTGTGTCTCCCGGGTATTCTCCGGTAATAGAAACATTTTAAAAAGTCCTTTCGCACAGGTTTTTTAGTCCAAACCCATGAAAACATTGTCGTAATCGGCCGGCTATGGTATAAAGCCGCCCGCAGTTCACAGTTCAACCTAAACCCACACGCGGCACCGTCACATGCATCCGGGTGTCCGGTCCTTACTTCTGGTAAGTGGCTGGATTGAGGCATGGGGTCCGCGGCGGAAAAACCCGAAGGAGAGCACATGAGCAACGTCACCATGCGCCAGATGCTGGAGGCCGGCGTGCATTTCGGCCACCAGACGCGTTTCTGGCACCCCAAGATGCGTCCCTATATTTTCGGGGAACGCAACCGGATCCACATCATCAACCTGGAAAAGACCCTGCCGTTGTTCAACGAGGCGATGGGGTACCTGACCAAGCTTGCCGGCAACGGCGGCACCGTCCTGTTCGTCGGCACCAAGCGCCAGGCCACCGAGATCGTCGGCGAGGAAGCCGCGCGCTGCGCCAGCCCGTACGTGAATCACCGCTGGCTGGGCGGCATGCTGACCAACTACCGCACGGTGAAGAAATCCATCGAGCGGCTGAAGATGCTCGAATCCGTGCTGGCTGACGAAACCAGCAGCCAGAAACTGTCCAAGAAAGAATTGCTGACGCTCGATCGCGAGCGTGCCAAGCTCGAGAAGAGCCTGGGCGGCATCAAGGAAATGTCCGGCCTGCCCGACGCGCTGTTCGTGGTCGACGTCGGTCACGAGTACATCGCGGTGTCCGAGGCCAACAAGCTCGGCATCCCGGTGGTCGGCGTGGTCGACTCCAACTGCAAGCCGGACGGCGTGGACTACGTCATTCCGGGCAACGACGACGCGATCCGTGCGATTCGTTTGTATGCCCAGGCGGCGGCGGACGCGCTCATCGCCGGCCAGGCGCAGCGTCAGGAGAACCTGGTCGCCGCTGACGACGAGTTCATCGAAGTGAAGGAAGAGCCGGCCAAGATCAAAATCGTCGCCAAAAAGAAACCGGCGATGGCTGCGCCCGAGGAAGGCGCGGTGGAGACCGGAGTCGAAGAAACAGTCGATCCTGCCGCCGCACCGGCACCCAAAGCCAAGCGCCCCGTGCGCGTCAAACCCAAGTCCGGCGGACGAGGGAAAAAGGCCGACGCGGGCGACGAGTCGTAATTCGGTGATACCAAGGGGGCTCGGCCCCCTTGGTTTTATGTCGGCGGCGAAAACCGCCGTTCGAGACGAGCGGGGAACACATATGAGTATTTCTGCACAACAGGTAAAAGAACTGCGCGAGCGCACCGGGCTGGGCATGATGGAATGCAAGGCCGCGCTTACCGAGACCAACGGCAACATGGAAGCCGCGGCCGATCTGCTGCGCAAGAAGGCCGGCGCCAAGGTCGAGAAGAAGGCCGGACGCATTGCCGCCGAAGGCGCGATCGGCATTTTCCTGAGTCCGGACCGCAAGACCGCGGCCATGGCCGAGGTCAACTCCGAAACCGACTTCGTCGCCAAGGGCGACGATTTTGCCGCGTTTGCGGCGGACGCCGCCGCGTGCGTAGCGAAGCGCCAGCCGTCCGACGTCGAGACGCTGTACCAGTTGCCGCTCAAGGACGGCGCGCCGGAAACCGTGGCGCGCGTGCGTGAGGGCCTGGTCATGAAGCTGGGCGAGAATATCAACGTGCGCCGTTTCGAGCGCATGGCGGCCGCCAAGGGCCACATCGGCAGTTACGTCCACGGCCGCAAGATCGGCGTGCTGATCGAGATCGAGGGCGGTGACGAAGCGCTCGCCAGGGATCTCGCGATGCACATCGCCGCCAGCCGTCCCGAATACGTTTCCCGTGACCAGGTGCCGGCCGCGGCGATCGCCAAGGAAAAGGAGATTTTCTCCGAACAGGCCAGGCAGTCCGGCAAGCCGGCGAACATCATCGAGAAAATGGTCGAGGGACGGGTCAGCAAGTACCTCAACGAGATCACCCTGCTGGGCCAGCCGTTCGTGAAGGATCCCGACACCACCGTCGAGAAACTGCTCAAGAGCAAGGGCGCGACCGCGGTGCGCTTCAGCCGCTTCGAAGTCGGCGAGGGCATGGAAAAGCGCTCGGAAGATTTCGCCGCCGAAGTGATGGCGACAGTCAAAGGGGGCTGAGTTTTGACGAGCGCATCCGGGGTCCCCGCCTACCGCCGAGTGCTGCTCAAGCTTTCCGGCGAGGCGCTGATGGGCGGTGACGCCTACGGCATCAACCGTGACGTCATCGCGCGCGTCGCCGGCGAGATCAAATCCGTGGTCGCGGCCGGCGTGCAGCTCGCCATCGTCATCGGCGGCGGCAATATCTTCCGCGGCGTGGCGCCGGGGGCCGCGGGCATGGACCGGCCTTCCGCCGATTACATGGGTATGCTCGCCACCATCATCAATGCGCTGGCGCTGCAGGACGCTCTGGAGAAAGCCGGCGTCGCGGCGCGCGTGCAGTCGGCGCTGCGTCTCGATCAGGTCGTCGAACCCTACATCCGCCGGCGCGCCATGCGTCACCTCGAACGCGGACGCGTGGTGGTGTTCGCCGCCGGCACCGGCAACCCGTTCTTCACCACCGATACCGCGGCCACCCTGCGCGGCATGGAGGTCGGCGCGGACATCGTGCTCAAGGCGACCAAGGTGGACGGGGTTTACGACCGCGATCCGGCCAAGCACGCCGACGCCAAACGCTTCGACGTGGTCAGCTATGATGAAGTACTGGAGAAGCGGCTCGGCGTGATGGACGCCGCTTCCATCGCGCTGTGCCGCGACCAGAACATGCCGGTGCGCGTATTCAGCCTCCACAAACCCGGCAACCTGTTGCGCGTTTGCCTGGGCGAAAACGTCGGGACACTCGTGAAAGGAGACAAGCCATGACGGAATCCGTCGACAAGATCAAGAAAGACTCGGAAGCGCGGATGGCCAAGTCGCTCGAGACGCTGAAGAACGACCTCGGCAAGATCCGCACCGGACGGGCGCACCCGGGACTGCTCGAAAACGTGCGCGTCGAATACTACGGCTCCAAGGCGCCGCTCAATCAGGTGGCCAACGTCTCGGCGTCCGACGCGCGGACGCTCACGGTGACGCCTTTTGACAAGGGCCAGTCGGCGGCCATCGAGAAGGCGATCCGGGATTCCGATCTCGGATTGAATCCGGTCGCCTCGGGCGGCGTGATCCGGGTGCCGCTGCCGGCGCTGACGGAAGAGCGGCGCAAGGAACTTTCCAAACACGTGCGGGCCGAAGGGGAAAACGCCAAGGTCGCGATCCGCAACGTGCGCCGCGACTCCAACCAGCATCTCAAGGACGCCCTCAAGAAGAAGCTCATCACCGAGGACGAGGACAAGCGCGCGGAGGAGGCGGTGCAGAAAGCCACCGACCGGTTCATCGCCGAGGTGGACAAGCTCGTGGCCGCCAAGGAAAAGGACATCATGCAGGTGTGAAATGAATATGATTCTGAAACGCCAGGACGCCAAGAACGCCAGTGGTTTAGGATCTCTACAGTTTATTGAAAAACGTTTCGTCACCCCGGCGAAAGCCGGGGTCCAGGATATTAGGATCGATGTAATCAGTAATAGGCTGGATTCCGGCTTGCGCCGGAATGACGGATTCGGATGTTTTTCGGACTTTTTCAACAAACTGCCAAAGAATCGCTTTTCCTGGCGACCCTGGCATCCTGGCGGTTCATTTCATAATAGAAATAGTTTTTGAATTGATGAGCAGCCGTTTTACCAATGGATAAAACCGGAAACAGCGATACAGCAGCGAAACTGGCGGGGCAGTCACCCGTCCCGTTGCACGTCGCCGTCATCATGGATGGCAACGGCCGCTGGGCCAAGGCCCGGGGACTGCCGCGCATCGCCGGCCACCGCAAGGGAGTGGAGCGCGTGCGCGACATGGTCACGGCATGCGTGGAGAAGGGCATCAAGCATCTGACACTGTTCGCCTTCAGCAGCGAAAACTGGCGCCGCCCGCAGCAGGAAGTACGGTTGCTGATGGAGCTGTTCATGAGCGCGCTGGAAAGCGAAGTGAAGAAGCTGCACAAGAACAACGTGCGCTTCCGCGTCGTGGGCGACCTCGGGCGTTTCGGCGAGAAGATCGTCGCGCGCATCCGCCAGTCGGAAATGCTGACGCGCGAGAATACGGCGATGACGCTCACGATCGCCGCCAATTACGGCGGGCGCTGGGACATCGCGCAGGCCTGCGCCGAGCTGGCGCGCCGCGCCGCGCGCGGCGAGATCGACCCCAACGCGATCACGGAGGAAAGTCTCGAGCCCTTCCTCAGCATGGCCGGGATTCCCGAGCCGGACCTGTTCATCCGCAGCGGCGGCGAGCAGCGCATCAGCAACTTTCTGCTGTGGCAGCTCGCTTATACCGAGTTTTATTTCACGCCGGTCCTGTGGCCGGATTTCGATCGCGCGCAATTCGAGCAGGCGCTCGTATCGTATGCCGGGCGCCAGCGCCGTTTCGGTCTGACAGGCGAGCAGATCGAAGCCGCGCGCCATGCTTAAATCACCTAAGGAAGCTCTGAACAAGTCCGTTCGTGGTGAGCCCTTCGACTCCCCGTTCGGTCTTAGCTTGTCGAAGACCGAACGGCTCGCTCAGGACAGGCATGTCGAGCCACGAACGAATCGGTGCCACGATATTTCAGGGGCTTGCCGTTCGTCCTTCGACAAGCTCAGGGAGAACGGCG
>Ga0153916_10005009_pt1 | contig 10066 bp, 7 predicted proteins | sample Opewatmetagenome_FD_109642 | JGI IMG/M metagenome (GOLD analysis project Ga0153916, IMG submission 109642) | Freshwater wetland microbial communities from Ohio, USA - Open water 3 Core 3 Depth 4 metaG | ecosystem: Environmental > Aquatic > Freshwater > Wetlands | place: USA: Ohio, Lake Erie, Old...
AGACCAGGACCCGGCTCTGCACCAGCCGGGCCTGCCCTTCCGCGCCCAGCGGCGGGTAGCGGATCTGCCGCACGTAGCGGTCGAGGTCTTGCGGCGAGCGGGAGCCGGGATCGGACATGGACGCCATTCTAGCACACGCGGAATGGTTCGACCACGCCTCCGCGAGGGCGGTCCGGAGCCTTGCTTGCCGGCGTCGCGCGTCGCGAAGATAATGCGGGGCGACAGAGCCTCAGTTTCCGTTGCGGAAGGGCGACAACTGGTAGGGTGGGTCGAGCGCAGCGAGCCCCACCATCGGCAATTTGGTTACTTCTCGGTGGGGCTCGCTGCGCTCGACCCACCCTACGGATGTCTCCGCAACAGAAACTCCTTAGGAATGGTCAGGATCCGTGCACGCGGCTGGAGGTGAAACATGGATCGCCGAAGGTTCCTGGCATCGTGCGGGGCGGGCGTGGTGATCGAGGGCCTCTCCGCGGCCGATGGGTCGGAAAGCGAAAGCCGGCCCCGCTCGCCCGGTCGGAAGCCCGCGATGCGCCTGGGCACGCAGCAGGGGCCGACCACGCCGGAAATGCTGGACTACTTCAGGCGGCACGGCGTCGAGGCGGTTTGCGGCTACCCGCGGGGCTCCGGGGAGCGGGGCTCCTGGACGCGGGAGGACCTGGAGCGAACCCGCGACCTGTGCCAAAGGCACGGCATCGCGCTGGAGATGGTTGCCCTCCCTTTCCTCTCCTCCAGCCACGTCGACCGGGAGCGGCGGGCCGCGATCCTCCTGGCCCAGGAGCCCGAGCGCCGGCGGGACGTGGACGAGATCCACGGGATGATCGCCGCCTGCGCCCGGGCCGGGGTCCCGGCCTTCAAGTACAATTTGAGCCTGTTGGGCGTGCTGCGGACCGGCACGACGGCCGGCCGCGGCGGCTCCCGCTACAGCACGTGGAGGCTGCGGGACGCGCGGGAAGAGCCGCCGCTTACCCGCGCGGGCAGGGTCGCCGACGACCTCTTCTGGGAGCGGATCACCTGGTTCCTCGATCGCGTCATCCCGGTGTGCAACGAGCACAAGGTGCGGGCCGCCTGCCACCCGCACGACCCGGGCGTACCCCCTAGAGGCTTCCAGGGGGTGTCGCGGGTGCTGGGGACCCCGGAAGGGCTGAAGCGGCTGGTTTCCATCCAGGAGAGCCCCTACCATGGGCTGAACTTCTGCGTGGGGACGGTCGCCGAGATGCTTCGCGATCCCGCGCGGGAGATCGGCCCGCTCGTGCGCGACTTCGGCCGCCGCAAGAAGATCTTCAACGTCCACTTCCGCAACATCCGCGGCCGCCGCGACGATTTCCAGGAAGTCTACCCGGACGAAGGGGACCTGGACATGGTCCAGGTGGCCCTCGCGCTTTGCGAGGTGGGCTACTCGGGCATGCTGATGCCGGATCACATGCCCGGCCACCCGGACGATCCCCGCGGGCTTCAGGCGTTCGCCTACGGCTACGGCTACATCCGGGGCATTCTCCAGGCCCTCCAACGGTAAAGGGGCAGGGGGCCTTTGTCTTGAAAGGATGGAGGACGCATGGTGGTTTCTGGACATGCCACGACGTTTGCGAGTCGCCAGCGGTGGATGACGGTGCTGCGCTGCCTGGAGCGGGATTCCTGGCGAGCCGCCCCCTTCCGATTTGGGACTCCCGACCTCTTTCGCCTTTTGAGGAAGATCTCTATAATGGCATGGCATTGGGAGAGTACCGGGCCGGGCTTGGGGTTGTGTCCGGGAGCCCCGAACGGGCAGAGTTGAACCATCTCAGCGTCCAATGGGGAGGTAACCAACCATGGCAAACAGAACGGACCGTCGGTGTTTCCTGGCCAGGGGCGTGCTAGGAGCGGCGGGGGTCGGCGCGGCGTACGGCAGCATCGAGGAGAACATTCTGGCGGCGGCAATCCAGGACGGGACCGCCCAGACGAGTCAGGGCAAGAAGCCCAGAACCGACATTCCCCCCGGCGGCCTGCCGTGCGGCAAGATCCGCAACGTGTCCCTCAGCCGGCTGTTCATCGGCGGCAACCTCATCGGCGGTTGGGCCCATAGTCGCGACCTGACGTACGCCTCCAAGCTGTTCACCTCCTACAACACCGAGGCCAAGGTCTTCGAGACGCTGGAGCTCGCCCAAGAGTGCGGCATCAATACGATCCAGTTGGACCCTGCCTGCTGGGGCGCGGTGACGAAGTACAACCGCAGTCACACCCCGAAGATCCAGACCATGGTCTGCATCCCGCTGGTCGAGGACAAGGCCCGGATGAACGAGGAGATCAAGCGCCAGGTGGACTTGGGCGCCACGCTGGTGTATTCCCACGGCGGGGTGACCGACGCACACATGATGAAGGGGGGCAAGATCGACGTGATCGGACAGATGGTCGACTTGATCCAGGCCCAGGGCGTGCCGGCCGGAGTCGGAGGCCACTCGCTGAACATGCCCGTCGCCTGCGAGCAGAACAAGCTCAACGTGGATTTCTACGTCAAGACCTTCCACACGGACCGGTACTGGTCGGCCACGCCGAAGGAGCGGCGGAAGGAATATGACTGGATGCGCGGGGATTCGTCGGACCACGACGCGAACAACGACAACATGTGGTGCAACAATCCCGAAGAGACGGCGGCCTTCATGGAAACGGTCGAGCGGCCCTGGGTGGCGTTCAAGGTGATGGCGGCCGGGGGCATCCCGCCGCAGATCGCGTTTCGCTACGCCTATCGCCACGGAGCCGATTTCATCATCGCCGGGATGTTCGACTTCCAGATCGAGACCGACGTGAAGATCGCCATCGAGAGCTTGCGCCAGGCGAGCAGCCGCAAACGGCCCTGGCGGGGCTCAGTCCGGCATCACAGCAGGCCCGCCTTGGCAAACATCGATCGCACGAGTTCCAGCGATTTCTGAAGACACTCCTTCCCGTGCGCGGCGGTTGCGTCGCGGGGGTCTTCGCCGCCGACCCCTTGCGGCCACGTAGAGCGTGACGGCGGCAACTGGGAGAGGTCCACCAGGTCCGGCCTGAGATGCATCATCAGCGAGGTCTCGTTGCGGGCCGCGTGATCGACCTGGCTTCTCCATTGCCGGCTGATCTCCTTGGTGACCCCGAACAGTCTCAGACCGAAGCGTGCCTCGCGCTCAGGCAGGTTCTCCACCCAAGACCAGCGCGACGGCCCGTGACCATCGGCCAGTACGGCGCGAAACCCTGCGCGTTTGAGTTGTACGAGAACCGCGTCGACGATGAGCAAGTGGAGTCCCGCGGGGACCCAGTAGCAGCTCCCGTCGAGCTGCCGCGGGGGAGTGGTCGAGTCGGCGTAGTCCATGCCCACGAGCATCTTTCCATCGTCGGTCATCTTGGCCCGATCCGGTCCAAGGTGGATCGGCGGCATGACGATCCCGCCCAGTTGCCGCGCGCACTCGAGCATCAGCCCTTCGCTCTGGATTGCGTCCGAGCCCAGGGGGAGGTGTTCCCCATGCCATTCCAGGGTGCCCAACGGCAGGTAGGCGATCGGCCTTTCGGCGAGCCTTTTGCGGAATTCGTGGGGCAGCAGCTCGGCGTAGCGGACCTTGGCCGGCCCGGCCGCACTGTCCGCCGGCGCCGAGGCAGCTTCCGCCGCGGATGGGCCGCCCGCCAACAGCCCCGCGGATGCGCTAACGACGCTCGCCGCAAGGAAGCCGCGGCGGGATCGATCATCGGTCTTGGGCATAGGTCAACTCCTTTCCAGTATGGATCAGGCTCGGTGAATTCGGCGAACCGACCAAGGTTTCCCGGGGCTTTTGGGCCTGTCTCCGTCCGGGCAGCCTCTCGCCTCGCCGTTTGCCATTGTCGTCGCCACCCCTCGGTGCCGCAACCTGCCGGATGCCACTTCGACCCTCGATGCGACGAGCATTGCGTGGGGAGTCCGCGACCCCGTAGAATGCGGGCTGCGGATCTTTCAAGGTCACGAGCGACCGCGAAGGATGGGCGGAAGGAGGAGTGCCATGCTCAGGATACGCGCATTGGTCATGGGTGGGGCGATCGGCCTGGCCGCACTATCGGCCAGCGGCGTCGGAGCCGAGGTTGGGCCGGAGGGCGTTTTCTTCAGCGAGCGCTTCGACGACGCGGACCTCGCAAAGCGGGGCTGGTACGACGGGAGCCGGTTCCGGATCGTCGGCGACGCCCTGGCCGGCAAAGGCTGCATCGAGTACGAGTGGACCGAGGGCCAGCCGAAGGTGCAGGGCTCGTCGCCCGTGCGGCACTTGTTTGAGCCCACCGACCAAGTCGCCATCCGCTTCTATCTCAAGTTGTCCAAGGGCTGGGGCTGGAGCGGGAGGAACTACCATCCGCACCTTACCCACTTCCTGACCACCGAGAACCCGAAGTGGCACGGCCCGGCGGCAAGCCACCTCACGCTCTACGTCGAGCCGGTCGGCGGCAAGCTCCGCCTGGCCGCCCAGGACATCGAGAACGCGGGCGCGCCGCACGGCCTGACCCAGGGGCCGCTCCAGGGCGGCTACAACGGGAAGTTCTACGACAGCGACGAGATGCTCTTCGGCGACGACCAATGGCACTGCGTCGAGGCGTATTTCAAGCTCAACACGCTGGACCTCAACAGCGACCGCCCCAACCGGGACGGCGTCGTCCGCGGCTGGCTCGACGGCAGGCTCGTGATCGAGCGGACCGACGTCGTCCTGCGGTCGACCGACTTCCCGAAGATGAAGTTCAACCAGTTCCTGATGGCTCCCTACTTCGGGCCCGGGCTGTTGCCGCACGCCCAGAAGCTCTGGATCGACGAGCTGGCGGTGGGCACCAGGCGGATCGGGCCTCTGCCCGCGAGAAAGGCCCCGGCGGCAGAGCCGGGACGGTCCGCCACATGGTGGCTCAACCCCAACCTCCGCGTCGCGACCTACGAGTTTTTAGAGCGGGGACAATTGGGCAGGGACCTTTCCGTTGACGAGATCATGGACTGGATCGAGAAAATGGGCGGGTGCAACCTGCTGCTGATGAAGGGCTTTCACTACTGGCAGGGCAACTTCGACGACAGCAGTTGGGGCTACCCGCGCTTCCGCGACAAGATTGCCGCCTTGACGCCGCGGCTGCACCGTGCGGGCATCAAGGCCGGAGTCTTCGGGTTCACCGACCGTAGAAAGTCCTACCCCGGCCAGCCTGACCACGAGCGGATCATGGCCGTCTGGAAGGGATACGCGGACATGGGAGCTGACGTTCTCTTCGTGGACGAGGAGAGCGGCCAGGGAGGCACGAATATCCCCGCGGCTTGTTTGCAGCATTGTGACGAATTGAAAGCGAGGCTCCCATCGGCGGTCGGCATTTTCCTTTACGGGCCCGCTTCCGACGCGGGCAGGGTCAAGGAAATCGCCGCGCACGTGGACGTGGTCGGCGAGATGGGCTATGAGCTGTTTCTGGAGGCGCGCGGGGACTACGGCCTTGCGGAGGTGACCAGGGCGTGGTCCTCTGCCGTCAAGAGCGCGCGGAAGGAAGGCGTTGCCTATTGGACAGGGGCGCTGGTGTTTGAGGAGAACAAACGCCCGGCCACGCCGTTTTGGCGCGAGCGGTTCGGCCGGAGGGGATGGGGCGATTACTTCTGCGACTATCCCCAGGCGGCGCTTCAAAACGGCGCCACGGGGGTCTATTTCCACAGCATCTGCCGGCTGGCGAAGCTCCCACCCCGCGAGCAGGCCGAAGCCATCTGGGGCATCAAGAGAACGGCGACAAGTGCCCATCGCCCCAAGGAAAGAACATGAGCACGAACGCCGGGCGGTGGATCGGATTGTGTGTAGCCGCAATGCTCGTGGTGAGCCGGGGTCTTGCCGCCGCAGAGCCGTGGCCCGCCGCCCAACAGCCGGAGCTAAAGCAGGCGCTCCAGAGCGCAAGGGTCTTGCAGACCGAGTCGCTGGGCGAGCCGGCGCGAGGGGTGAACACCTGGGAGCACTGGCTGGTGCCAAACCCCGACGGCAAGACCTGGGACGCACTTCAGTTGTACTTCAAGGAGTATTATGGGCCGACGTGGCTTTATGCCGTTGACCTTGGCACAGGCCAGGTGAAGAAGCAGCGATTGCCAGACCACCGCCAGTTCTACCTCTCGGGCCGGGCGCTCGGACTGGACGGCAAGTACTACATCGCCACCCCGGGGCCGAATGCAGGGGGTTCCGCGTGGGGCATGTTCATGCACGTCTATGATCCGGCCACCAACACGCTGGAGGAGCGGGGCGAGATCGTTCCGGAGCTGAGCGGCGAGGTCCGCCCGATCGTCGTTGGCCCCGATGGGCGGCTCTATGGCACGGGATCCTACGGCAAGGGCAAGGTGGGACTCTACATCTACGATCCGAAGCTGGGCAAGGTGGTGAAGAACTTCGGGCCCGTGGGACCGACCCATCCCAACGGTGCCTGGAGCCGCTACGTCATGGGCGTGGATGATACGCACGCGTATATCGCCAGCGGAATGATCCCCGCCTGGTACCTCGTGGCAGTAAACCTCCGAACGGGCGAAGAGAAGGTCCTTTTGGAGTCGCCGACCCAGCGCGTGATGGACGTCATCGAGAGTTTTCCGGGAGCGTGGGCGATCGTGCCCCAGGGCGGCGGCGCGCCCAACAAGGAGTACTGGCTTTATCACGGCGAGGCGACGGCGAAGGTGAGCGACACGCCGCCCTGGCCCAGGCGGGCCTCGCCCTGGGACAAGGCCGCCCCGAAGCCGGAACTCTACTGGGACCAGATCGACCCGGACGCCGAAGCTAGCGCGACGCTCTGGTACCGCCTGCCAGAGGATAAGGCAAGGGCCCCGAAGAACCCGCCTCCCGATGCGAAGGCGGAGGACCTGGGCTGGAAATCGGTGCGACTCAAGGGCGTCGAGTCCTATGCCTTGCCCAATTCTCCCCTGGCGCTAGTGCCCGACGGCCGGCTCTATGGCACGGGCGGGTACGCCGGATCGTTCCTCTTTGATCCGAGGACCGACCAGACCACGCGTCTCGGGCGCAACCATGGGCTGGCGGCTTACACGGACATCGTCCATGGCGACAAACTCTACTCCAGCGGCTATCCAGGCGGACCGGTCTACGTCTTCGACGCCAAGCGGCCCTGGACGCCCTACAAGGGCGGCCCGCCCACTCATCCCCCGCCCGACCGGCAGCACCGGCTCAGCAATCCTAGAGAATTGGGTTCTCTGAGCAGGGACACGCGCGTTGCGATCGCCCACTGCTCCGCGCTGGGCACTGATGGCAAGATCTACTTCGGCGGGTTTGGTGAGCGCAACTACACCGGCGGCGGCTTCGGGTGGTATGACCCGAAGACGGAGAAAATCGGGGGTTTCTGGAAGCCGCTGAGCGGGTACTGGGTGAACTGGCTCGCTCCCATGCAGGCGGGCCGCCTGATCGTGATGTCTACCTCCACGGCGCCGGACGAGTTGAATAAGAACCGCACGCCCGACGAGGCCAGGCTTTTCGTCTACGACGTGAACGCAGGCCGGATCGTGCGCGAGATCGTGCCCGTGGCCAAGGCCTCCGGCACCGGCCTGATCCTCGGTGTCGCGCCTAACCGTCTGCTCGGATTGACGGTGGACCCCGAACACCCTGACGCCAGCCTCCTGTATGGCGTGGACGTGACCACGGGCGAGGTGTTGTTCCGGAAGGCCCTGCCGTGGCCGGTTTCCTCGGAGCGCGCCCGTTGGTACGGATGCTGGGTAGACCCTCCCTACGAGTACTACGAGCTGGTGCGGGGGCCCGACGGCTGCGCATGGACTTGGCTGAAAAGCGTGCTGGTGCGCATCGAACCGAAAGACGCCAGCGTTCACGTTGTCGGGAAGATCGAGCCCCTCGGCCGGCCGACGTTCGTCGGGCGTGACATGTACCTTTCGGGAACCGAGCAGTTGCGGCGAATCCGCAACATCGCGGCGGCCCGGTAGCCGAGCCACGCTCCCGTAGGCCGGGCCACGCCGCGGGATAATGCCGCGAAGGAGCATCACTCCGGATGAGGAATCGCCGACTTGGCCGCCCGTTGCGGAGCGAAAAGGAGTGGTCGGCGTTCGGGCCCATCGGGACGCCCGATTGACGATCTCGTGCGGCAAGCTCTGTCGCCTCGAAGCCCCGCGGGGTATCATACATCGCTGCCTCAGCAGCTTCTCTGTATCCGGTGACCGAGGGACTCTCGGTCGGCACGACCTCGCGGTTGTTGGAGGGTCACACGAGTAGGAGCACGCCATGAAACGAACAACGTTCGGTGCAATGGTCATTCTTCTGTGTCTGGTCTCGACGGCAGTGGCTGAGTTCAAGGCGGGCTGCGCCGTCCGCGTCGTGACGCCGGACCCTCTGTTGCCCGTCTCCGGCGGCGTGGGCCCGTCGAGACCAACAAGGGCCAAACGCGGCGAGCTAACGGTGCGGGCCTTGGTGCTGGACCGTGGCGGCGTCCGCGTGGCGATTGTGGGGGCCGACTTCCTGGGGTTTCCTTCGGCCCTGGGAAACAAGGTGCGGGGCCGGGTGAAGGACATTCCGGCCGAGAACGTCTTGATCGCCGCCACCCACACGCACAGCGCCCCGGACTGCTACGGCTTCCCCGACGAGACCGGCAAATCCGGCTGCGACCTGAAGTACCTGGACAGCGTGTGTGCCAAAATGGTCGAGGCGATCCGCGAGGCGGTCGCGACGATGCAGCCGGCTCGGGTGAGGATCGCGACGGGCGAGACCGGGGGAAGGATCGCGTACAACTACTACGCGCCCCAGCTTTACGACCCGCGCTGCTCCGTCATCCAGTGTGTGGGCGCCAACGGGAAGCCCCTGGTCACGCTGGTGAACTACGCCGTGCACCCGGAGGTTCTTGGCAATTCCCAAGGTGTTCTGAGCCCCGACCTTTGCGGGCCGCTCTACGAGCGGATTGAGGCCCGAGGGGGCGGAACCGCGATCTTCATCAACGGCGCCCAGGGAGGGATGGTCACCGCCGACAACCGGGACCCCAGCGACCCATCGGGCACCAGGCAGTTCTGCACCTGGGAGGAGTGCGTGCGGATCGGGCATCTCCTGGCCGACGAGGCGCTGCGGATCGTTGCCGAAGCGCCCCTGCAAGAAGACCCGCCCCTCTTCTGCGCGGCCACGACCGTCACGTTTCCCGTCGATTCGCCCCTGCTGCGTGCGGTGGTGAAAGTCTCTCCCGTGCTCTCGCAAATGACACGGCAAGAGAACCGCGTTGAGAGCCAGGTCAACCTCGTCAACCTCGGCAATGCCCAGATCCTTACGGTCCCCGGAGAGGCCCTGCCGAACATCGGCTACTACTTGAAACGGAAGATGCACGGCCAGCACAACCTGCTCTTCGGCTTGACCAACGACGCCTTCGGCTACATCCTCACGAAGGAGGATTGGGGCAGCTTCAAGCGCTACGAGTACGTCTCCCGGACCTCCTTGGGCGAGATGACCGGCGAGATCTTCATCGAGAAGGCCCTGGGGGTTTCGGATCGCTCCCCGCGGCCGCGTCCGTTGCCCGACAAGCCCTGACAGCATAGGCCGGCGGGATCGGGAGGGCCACGCACGGGTGCCACTGCTGGCTTGTCCAGCAGTGGGCGGTGTGGGTACGACGGCTGGCATGAAAGACAGGCCAGAGCATCGAAAACGAATCCGGCACTATCGCTGGAACTTCATTCGTCAGCCGCGTAGCGGCGAAAGACGATAGCCCAGGGCGCGAGCCCTGGGGAAGGGGTTGGGTCATGCCCGGTGAGCCCCGGCAGGGGCGAAATAGAGATTGCTGCCGCGCTTCTATCGCCCCTTACGGGGCTTTCCGCGATGGTTGGCTTCCCGCAACCCACGGCTTGCGCCGTGGGCTGTCGGCTTTCGCCCCTGGCGGGGCTGGGTTCTCGGCAACAATATCCCGATTTGCCAACCATCCATAGCCTGCCGCCCGAGTGGCTGAACGAGACCCGTTAGCCCGTCCCCAACGGCACTGCTGGACAAGCCAGCAGTGGCACGCGCGCGCGGCTAAATGACGTTTCGTGATTCCCGGAAACTGCGCGGGCCCCGGAGGGGCCCAGGTCAATAGCCAGGGGCGCGAGCCCCTGGGAGGAGTCCCCCATGAGACGCGGAGCCCCGCAGGGGCGGCA
>Ga0153916_10005010_pt1 | contig 10063 bp, 5 predicted proteins | sample Opewatmetagenome_FD_109642 | JGI IMG/M metagenome (GOLD analysis project Ga0153916, IMG submission 109642) | Freshwater wetland microbial communities from Ohio, USA - Open water 3 Core 3 Depth 4 metaG | ecosystem: Environmental > Aquatic > Freshwater > Wetlands | place: USA: Ohio, Lake Erie, Old...
ACCTTGTGCTCGGCCCGCGACGCGGCGATGCGCTGATAGAGCGGGCCCAGCCGCCGCGCATAATCGGCGACACCGCCCGGTGCGTTCAGGTCGATGGTCTCGAACGGCCCCATGAAGGACCAGCGCAGGCCCAGGCCATGGGCCACGGTCCGGTCGACGTCTTCGACCGTGGCGTAACCCTCTTCCACCAGACGCCAGGCCTCCATCAGCAGCACGGCCTGAAGCCGGTTGAGGATGAAGCCCTCGATCTCGCGGCTCATCTCGACGGGAACCTGGCCGACCGCCTCCATCAGCGTCCGAACCGCGGCCACCGTCTCGGGCTTGGTCCAGGGCGCCGGGACCAGCTCCACGACCGGGATCAGATAGGGTGGATTGACAGGATGGGCGACCAGACAGCGCGCGCAGCAACGCAAACCTTCGGTGAAGGCCGAGGCCGGTATGCCCGAGGAAGAGCTGCCGACGATGGTATCGGGCCCGATGACGCCGTCGATCTCGGCAAATAGCTGTTTCTTGATATCGAGCCGCTCGAAGACGCTCTCTTGCGCGTAAGCGGCGCCGTCGAAGGCCTCCGCCAGGCTCGCCGCGATCCCGATGCGATCGAGAACGGTTTCGGGCCGGTCGATCAGATGCTGGCGGGCCAGGCTGGAGAGATCGCGCGCAATCTGTCGGCGCGCCGCGACGGCAGCGCCGGGCTCGGCGTCGAACAGGCGCACATCGCGCCCCGCGCGGGCGAAGACGATGGCCCAAGCCCTGCCGACAAGCCCGCAACCGACGATGGCGACGCGACCGCTCATGACCGGCGCTACGCGGCGATCGATCCTGCCGTCGGCGGATCGGCGCTCGGACAAATGGAGCGCATCGAGTTTGCGTTCATCATCACTCCCTCCCGATCGGCACGCCCCGCAAGGCGTGGCCTGGGGCGCTTCTGCGGCCCCTTTTTTATCGGCGGCCCGTCTTCGGCGGGCACGCATGCCGATCGCGATCAATGACCGAAACGGACGGCCCGCCATTCGCCTGCGGGCACCGTGCCGACCCGGTCGGGCGGTCGGAACGGGTGGCATGGTAGTGGCGTTGCATACGATTGCAAGAAAATTGTGCATACGATTGCAACGACAATGTGCATACGCTTGCAAACTGCGGCGGGCCGCGCTTTTGCAGCGCACAATCCGTGGGCAAAGGGCCGCCGCGCTTGCATGGCCGACATGGATTTCGTCGCAGCAAGGACGCGATTACGAATCGGAAATGCGCGGCGGCATTGCACCGGTGGTCCAAGACGGAGCGACGCCGCGGGTCGCCCTGGCCGAGATGGCCTACTGTGGATCTTCATCACTTGACGATGCTCGCTCGGAGATTCCTGAGCGGGCAGATGGCATTGGCGCAACTCTTCGTGCGCCACCGTCTTGTGTCGAAATCCACGTTCGATGCCATCCCTGGGAATTCCCCCACCCCATCGCCACAACCGAAGGTTTCTTGGCCATAGCCATGACCCTGGAAACGACTATGATCGAGTGGCGGTTTAAGCCGTCATAGGCGTCTGGCTTTCTTGGGGAAATGCGCCAGGCGATGGGGCAAGGCAGACCCATCGAAAATGGGGCGATGCATGGCACCTGATCAGCATCCGCGCGAACCTGTCTTGGCCAAGGAGAGCGATCCCAAGATCGCGGTGATGCGGCTTTGGACGGACCCCGCTCGCGCGGCGAGATTCGCATCGCTCATGGTTGGCCTGGTCGGGGTCGCCGTCCTCATCGGTTGGGCCGCTGACCTGCCGATCCTGAAATCGATCTTGCCCGGCTATTCGGCCATGAAGCCGAATACCGCCGTCGCTTTCATTCTGTCCGCCCTGATCCTCATGCTCGCGAGCAGAACGGCGAGCCCCCCGACACCGCGCCCCTCCCAGCTCGCCATCACCGCGGGATCCGTCCTCGTCATCGCCATGGGCGCGGCCACGCTCATCGAATATGGGACCCACGCCGATCTCCGCATCGATCTCCTCTTCTTCGCGGACGCGGCCGACCCCACCGAACCCTTTCCGGGGCGCATGTCGCCGATCTCTGCAACCAGTTTCGTACTGTTCGGCATTCTCATGCTGTTGCCGCGGCGATCATCGCCGATGATCGACTGCCTATTCACGACCCTCGCCGTCATCGGCCTGTCGCTCTCCTATCTGGCCGTCATCGGTTATGCCTTTCACGTGCCGCTGCTCTATGCGCGCGAGGCTTACGCCTCGATCGCATTGAACTCGGCGCTCATGCTCTTTGTGCTGTTTCTGGGCGCCTCGGCAACCCGTCCGACCTTGGGCTGGGTTGCGCTGCTGCGGTCGGAAGGCGCCGGCGGCGCGATGGCCCGCCGCCTCCTGCCCACCATCGTCGTCGGCCTGCCGATGATCAGCTGGCTGCGGGTCGAGGGCGAACGTTTCGGCTATTACGACACCTGGACCGGCGTGGCGATCCTCACCATCGCCAGCGTCGCGATCCTGACCGGCCTCGCCTGGGCCATCGGGCTTTACGCCAACAGGCTCGATCGCGAGCGCCGCGCCACCATCGAATCCCTGGCCGCCAGCGAGGAACGCCAGCGCGCCAGCGAGCAGCGCTATCGCCGGCTGTTCAATCTCATGCAGGAGGCGGTCTGGATCCATCGGGAGGGGACGATCCTGTTCGCCAACCCGGCGGCCGCAAAGCTGTTCGGCGCCGAGAATCCCGAGGCCCTGATCGGCCGATCTGTCTTCACGATCATCCACCCCGAGGATCGCCAGCGCGCGCTCGAACGGACCCGTTTCGCGCTCAAAGAAAACCGGCAATTGCCGATCACCGATCTGCGCTATCTGGGTCTCGACGGGGTGACGCGGATCGGCGCGACCCATGCAGCGCCGATCATGGAAGACGGGAAGCTCTGCAACATGGCGACCGCGCGCGACGTGACGGTGCAGCGTCAGGCCGAAGAGCAGTTGCGGCAAAGCCAGAAGATGGAGTCCGTCGGTAATCTCACCGGCGGCATGGCGCATGATTTCAACAATCTGCTGACGGTGATCCTGGGCAATCTCGATATCGCCCTGGCGCGCACCGACGGCGACACGCGCCGAATGATTCAGAATGCGCTGCAGGCAGCCGAGCTCGGCGCCACGCTGATCCAGCGCCTCCTCGCCTTTTCCCGGCGGCAGACCTTGGCGCCGCAAGCGTTCGACGCCAATGGGCTCGTCTCGGGGCTCGAGGATCTGCTGCGCCGGACGCTGGGCGAGCATATCGAGATCGATCTGCGCCTGAGCGCGGCGCTATGGCCGATGCTGGCCGACAAAAACCAAGTGGAGAGCGCGCTCCTGAATCTTGCCGTCAACGCGCGCGACGCCATGCCTCAGGGCGGCAAGCTCACCATCGAGACTGCCAACGCTCACCTCGACGAGATCTATGCAGCGCGCAACAGCGACGTGACACCGGGCGACTATGTGATGCTGGCGGTGACCGACACCGGCGCCGGAATGGCGCCCGAGGTGTTGGAACGGGCGATGGAGCCTTTCTTCACCACCAAGGATGTCGGCAAGGGCTCGGGATTGGGCTTGAGCATGATCTATGGCTTCGCCAAGCAGTCCCAGGGCCATATGAAGATCTATAGCGAGGTCGGCCATGGCACGACCGTGCGGCTCTATCTGCCGCGCCCCGCCACCGACATAACGGCGGACCTGCCGGCCGACCCCACGACGATGAATCTCTCATCCCGTGGCGAGACGATCCTGGCGGTCGAGGATGATGCTGGCGTGCGCAACCTGGCGGTCTCCCAGCTCCAGGGGCTGGGCTATCGGGTGATCGAGGCCGCGAACGGGCCCCAGGCGCTGGCGATCCTCGCGAGCGAGCCGAAGATCGATTTGCTCTTCACCGACATGGTCATGCCAGGCGGGATGACTGGAAAGACCTTGGCCGAACTCGTCAAGGCGAGACGGCCGGATCTCAAAGTGCTGTTCACCTCGGGCTATACCGAGAACACCATCGTGCGTCACGGCAAGCTCGAAGCGGGGGTGCATTTCCTGGCGAAGCCCTACAAGCTCGAGACTCTCGCGAGGAAGATCCGCGAGGCGCTGACCGATGAGGGGAAGGCAAGTTAGCGGCCGGACCGAGTGCGGGCGCCACCAACGGCGAAGCTGCCGGCCGAACGCAACAGTCGCCGAACAGCAGGATGTGAACTGACAAAGGCATCATGGCGTGGCCGCTTCCGGCCCGGGCGCGGAAAGCCGGCGGCTGGCGTCAGCCCCGAGCCCTGACGAAACGACCCGGAGCAAGATCGGGCTGGCTTGGTTGAAGCCGGTCCGTGAGTCTTGCTCTGATTCAAATGATGCGAGACTGATTCACCTATCAAGCCGGTTCGGCTTGATACGATCAGTCTCTAGCGGGCCAGATCCTCGAGCGCTCTATGGTCGAGCACCGTCAGCGAATCTCTGCCGAGCTCGATTATTTTATCCGCAACCAGCTGTCCCAGCACTCGCCCGACATGCACCGGCGTCAATCCCAAGGCATCGGCGATATGCTGTCGCTTCAGGGGAAAATAGATCGTTTCATTCACGATCTTGCCCTGGCCGAGAAGACGCCCGCGAAGCTCGAGAATGAAACTGGCGATACGCTCCCGCGCGCTTCGTCGCCCAAGGTCAATGAGGCGTTCATCGTTCGCTTCGTAGAGACGGACGTAACAGGCCTCCAGAGACGACCATCCCTTGCTGACAGATCCGAGATAGTCGGCGAGCTCGGCCCGATCGAACACGCAGAGGGTGACGTCGGTCAATGCCTGCACCGAGAAATGCGCCCTCGGTGACCCGCGCAATGGCAATCCGATCGGGCTGCCGGGCAACAGGAACGAAAGAATTTGCCGCCTGCCATCGTCGAGCAGTCGGAAGCGAAAGGCCCACCCGTCAAACAGGGTATAGAAGGCGTCAAGCGCCTCCCGTTCGCGATGGATGATTCGCTTGGCCTTGACCCGCCTCACCTCTCTTCTGAGGCGTTGGATGCCCTGCGACTCCCGGAACGCCACGGCCCCATAAGCTGCAAAGGTACGGGCTGTGCAGTCGACGCAGCTTGGCTGAGCGCGCGCATCGGATTTATCTCTTCTAGCCACGAATGTTCCAACTGCTCCAATAGCCCCGTTCGAACGCTTAAATCGCGATCGTGGACGCGGCCCGCAATCGAATACCCATCAACCGGCCAAGCCGCGGCGCGGCGAGGTTAGGAACATATCCAAATAAATTGCAAGCAGGGAAACCCTTTGCGCCGCAATGGAAAACTCTCACCGCAATACATAGGTTGCAAATCTAAGTATACAAGATAGGTATGCTTACATTGTTCAACAATATTTCCTTTAAACCCAATCAATTAGTGGGTTTTTAACCAGTTTGCCAAGAAATACTGCGGCTGAACGACGCGCGGCATTTAAGACCGCAACGAGTTCCGCCGCGCCGCCATTCCCGACCGATCTCGGACCATAGGTCGGTCACAGGCGCGAGCCAGGAGGATGTTACATGGCCAGTTCCGACCTCGACATCGACGGGAAGCTTGCTTTTCTCAAGCTCGGTCGCGAAAGCAGGGAAGCCCTGCGGGAGCTTCAGCCTGTCATCGCGGAGCGCATCGGCGCGATCATGACCGAGTTCTACGGGCATATCGTCGGCATTCGCGAGCTTCGCGACATGCTGGCCAGCGAGAGGACGATCGCGCATGTCCAGGCCGCCCAGGAGAAACACTGGCTGAATCTTTTCCGCGCCGCGTTCGATCGACAGTATGTGGAACAGGCGCAACGGATCGGCGATGCCCATTACCGGCACAACCTGCTGCCGAGCTGGTACATCGGAGGCTACTGCTTCACGCTCAACAGCCTGATCGCCGTGGCCGTCGAACATTACCGTCACGAGCCGGCAAAGCTGATGGCGGCCATTCAGGCCATCAATCGCGCCGTGTTCCTGGATATGGATCTCGCGCTGAATGTCTATCATGAGGCCGTCCTCTCGACGCGCGAGCGGGAGAAGACCGAGCTCAAGGCTGCAATGGTGGCCGCCGAATCCGCCAATCAGGCGAAATCCGAGTTCCTCGCCACGGTCAGCCACGAGGTCCGCACGCCCTTGAACGGTGTGCTCGGGATGGCCGGCCTCTTGCTCGACAGCCGGCTCGATGAGGAGCAACGGCACTTTGCCGCGACCATCCGCGATTCCGGCGAGATCCTGCTCGACCTGATCAACGACATCCTCGACTTCTCGAAGATCGAAGCGGGGCGCCTCGAGCTCGAGGTCACCGACTTCGAGCCGTCGCCGCTGGTCGAGAGCATCATCGAGCTGCTGGCTCCGCGCGCGCACGCCAAGCAGATCGATCTCGTCTCCTGCGTCCATCCCGATCTGCCTCCCGTGCTCTCAGGAGACCCGGGCCGTCTTCGCCAGATCATGCTCAATCTGGTCGGTAATGCCGTCAAGTTCACCAAGGCCGGCGGCGTCGCCCTCGAGCTGAGGCTCGAGCGGATTACAGGGCAGTCGATGATCATGCTGTGCCGGATCACCGACACCGGAATCGGCATTCCCGCTCATGTCCAGTCGAAGCTGTTCCAACGGTTTTCGCAGGGCGATGCCGCGACGACGCGCATCCATGGCGGGACTGGCCTTGGGCTGGCCATTTGCAAGCAGCTGGTATCGCTGATGGGCGGCGAGATCGGGGTCGAAAGCGAGCCGGGAAAGGGTAGCTGCTTCTGGTTCAAAGTGCCCCTTGGCCGTGGCAGGTCGGTGAGCAACCGCGCCGCCCGGCTTGCCGTCGCGAAGGCGGCGCTCGCGGGCAAGAGCGTCCTGCTCATCGACGATCACGAGATGAATCTGCGTGTCGTCGGGCTCCAATTGCGATCGCTGGGCATGTCGGTCGAAACGGCCCTTGGTGCGGCGGAAGGACTCGCCGCCATGCGCCGCGCGGCCGAAGAGACACGGCCTTTCGCCATCGCGATGGTCGATCACATGATGCCGGAAATCGACGGGCCGGCCCTCGCCCGGCTGGTGCGCGCGGCCCCCGATCTGGTGGGGACCAAGCTCGTGCTCTGCTCGTCCACCGGCGTGGTCGGCAGCGACGCGGCGGCACGGCAACTCGGCTTCGACGCGGCGCTGCCAAAGCCTCTCCATGGCGACAAGATCGTGCTTCGGCTGGGCCGGCTCATGGGCGCCGAACTGCGGGAAGACAATCCAGACATGCCCCGCGCCTGGGAAGCGCCGATGGAAAGCCTTCGGATTCTCCTCGCGGACGACAACAAGGTCAATCAGAAGCTGGCCACCATCCTGCTCACGAAGGCCGGCCATCGCGTCGACGTGGCGGGAAACGGCATCGAGGCCGTCCACGCCGTTTGCCAGCGGCATTACGACCTGGTGCTCATGGATGTCCAGATGCCGGAGATGGACGGCCTCGAAGCGACCCGCCGTATCCGTTCCTTGCCTGCCGAAACCAGCCGGATCCCGATCATAGCCATGACCGCCAATACCATGGCCGAGGATCGCATCCTCTGCGAGCGGGCGGGGATGAACGGTTATGTCTCCAAGCCGATCGATGTCAATTTGCTGATGATGGAGGTGGTCCGCTGCGCGGGCCGGGATCCGGACGGCACGCCGATGCCGGCCGCGGCCGCGCCGGCCGATGCGCCAATCGGCGTGGATACGGAAGCGGCCGTTGTCGATTTGCTCAATTTGCTGGACGGCACGGATGGATGACGGCGAGGCCGCCTTTCACGGCGGCCGGGCCGAGCAGACAGGTGATCGACTGCCACAGCGCTCGCGGCCTTAACACCGATCGCTGAACGAAAAAATACGACGCAAATAGCGCTTTTTGTGCCCCGAGCGAAGGCTCAAGGCCTTCTCGCGGACTTAACAGGATTTTGTTCCTATGTTGCCGACCAGTTTCGGCATGCCTGGGACCCAAAGGAGGATGAAGACCATGTCGGGACTAGCCGCTATCGACCGAACGAGTTCACGCCGTGCGCCGACCGCCCGCAAGCTTGCGCGGGTTGTGCAGCCGACGGCGACCGAACGCCATTTCGACAAGAATGAGATCATCGTCAGCAAGACGGATCTGAAGGGCCACATGCTCTATGTGAATCGCGTGTTCATGGCGATCTCCGACTATGAGGAATCGGAGCTGCTCGGCCAGCCGCACAGCATGATCCGGCATCCCGATATGCCGCGTTGCGTATTCAGACTGCTGTGGGAGCGGCTGCAGTCCGGCAAGGAGATATTCGCCTATGTGAAGAACATGACCAAGACCGGCGATTTCTATTGGGTGCTGGCTCATGTCACGCCGACCATCCTCGCCTCCGGAGAAATTGTCGGCTACCACTCCAACCGCCGCGTGCCGGAGCGCCGGATCCTCGACGAGACCATCATTCCGCTCTACCGCTCGCTCAAGGAGATCGAGGACCGCGACGCCGACCGCCGGGCCGGGCTTCAGCATTCATGGGACCGGCTCCATGCCATCTTGAAAGAAAAAGGGGTTAGCTATGACGAATTCATCTTCGGTCTCTAAGACCATCGCCGCTGCCGTCGCTATTTTGGCGAGTCTCGGCGTCGGCACGGCGGCTTTCCTTTCCGGCGCGTCCGCCGTCCTTGTCGGGTCCGGCGTCGTCGCCACATTGGCGGGCATCGGGTTTCTCGGCTTCGCCGGCTCCCGCCCGGCCCGTTCCGGAGGCGCCGTCTCCCGCGCGCTTCGCGTCTGCAAGGAGGTCGCTGGAGGCAATTTCGAAGCCCGCATCACGGAGATCCGCGAGGCCGGCGAAATGGGCGAGATGCTCTGGGCGATCAACGACGTGATCGACCGAGCCGACGCCTATCTGCGCGAGTCCGCCGCCACGATGGACCATGTGGCCCGCAACGTCTATTACCGGCGCATCGCCGAGACGGGCATGGTCGGCAGCTTTCTGGCGAGCGCGAAGCGCATCAACCTGGCCACCGATTCAATGGCCGCGAAGGTCGCGGAATCGCGCAAGGTCGCCGACAAGATCAGAGACGTGGTCGGCGCGGTGTCCGCGGCGGCAACGGAGCTCGAAACGACGGCCCGGTCGATGCAGGGCGCCGCAGACGGCACCTGCAAGCGCGCCGACGCGGTCGCCGCGGGAGCGGAACGGGCCGCGGCCAGCGTGAGCACCGTCGCGTCCGCCGCCGAGGAGCTGACCAGCTCGATCCAGGAGATCGGCAAGCAGGTCACGCGGTCCAACGAAATCACGCGCACCGCGGTTCGCGAGACCGAGGAGACCAACAAGCGGGTGGAAGGCCTTGCCCAGGCCGCGGAAAAGATCGGCGCGGTGGTGGACCTCATCACCGAGATCGCGAGTCAGACCAACCTGCTGGCGCTGAATGCGACGATCGAGGCGGCGCGGGCGGGCGACGCCGGCAAGGGTTTCGCGGTCGTGGCGCAGGAGGTGAAGCAACTGGCGAGCCAGACGGCGAGTGCCACCGAGGACATCACGGCGCAGGTGGCCGCCATCCGCAGTGCCACCGGCGAGGCCGTCGCCGGCGTCAACGGAATCGGCAAGACGGTACGCGAGGTCAGCGAGATCGCGTCCGCCATCGCGGCGTCGATCGAGGAGCAGAGCGCGGCGACCAAGGAGATCGCCTCCAGCGTCATGCAAGCCTCGGCCGGCACCACGGACGTGACACGCAACGTCCAGGAAGTCACGACCGTCGCCGGCGAGACCGGCTCCTCCGCGACGCAAGTCCTGGGCGCGGCGACCGAGCTCTCGAAGCAGGCGGAGAACCTGAATATCGAAATGCGAACCTTCATCGAGGCCATGAACAAGGTGGCGTGACCGGAAGGACCCCGGCCGCCAGGTCTGGCGGCCGGCCGGTCCGATTGGATAATCTGGACCGAACGGCCCCTCCCCCGCGGGCGGCGCCGGGCTCGCCTCGCCGGGCTCGGGGTCCTGGCAGCGCAAGGGAGGCATGGCCGGCCCTCGAACGCATGCCATGGACATCAAGATGCATTTCGCGCCGAATTCGGAACCGCACGGCCTCAAATTCAATCCCTTCAAGAGCTGCACCGTGCCGCGGCCGATCGGCTGGCTCTCCAGCATCAGCCGGTCCGGG
>Ga0153916_10005011_pt1 | contig 10063 bp, 6 predicted proteins | sample Opewatmetagenome_FD_109642 | JGI IMG/M metagenome (GOLD analysis project Ga0153916, IMG submission 109642) | Freshwater wetland microbial communities from Ohio, USA - Open water 3 Core 3 Depth 4 metaG | ecosystem: Environmental > Aquatic > Freshwater > Wetlands | place: USA: Ohio, Lake Erie, Old...
AACTCGCGAGATGCTGTCCAAATCCATCCATGGAGAATAGGATCTTGTCTTCGACAAGGTAGGTGAACATCGAATCGGGCCAGTGAAGCATTGGAGTCTCGATGAATTTGAGGACCCTGTCACCAATCCGAAGTTCCTGACCATCCTCTACGGAGTCGATCTCAAGACCCTCATGGTGAAGGGCCAATCCTTCCACACCTCTTTTCGACGCAAGAATCTTGGCCCCTGTCAAATCTTGGGCAGGGACGAGGCTCCCTGAATGATCCATCTCAACGTGGTTTGATATTATCAGGTCGATCTCCTTCGGGTCCAATACGGAGGAAATCCGAGAGACCATTTGATCGAAGAATGGGCGCCTTACAGTGTCGATTAGAACATTTGTATCTCCCTTTATGAGATATGCATTGTATGTGCTCCCTCTTGGAGTGGAATAGCCGTGAAAGCTCCTGACATTCCAGTCAATTGCTCCCACCCAGTAGACATTTCTCGCGATTTCTGTCGCTTTCATGATCCACCTTATGTAGAATAGGCAGCGACTCGTATCTATTGTTTGCGATGGGTACTTTCGACCATTCTCCGTTTCCTCTGGATTGAGATACTGGGAATAGTATTAATAACTCAATTCGAATCAAGTTGGCAATGGGCATCATTGAATGGGGCATCCTGTTCATAAAGGACCTGATACTGGCGATGGGATATCCAGGTATCGCGTTCCTGATGGCGTTGGAGAGTGCGTGCATACCCATCCCGAGTGAGATCGTGATGCCTTTTGCCGGCTGGCTCGTCTATGATGGCAAGATGGATCTAATCCTGGTCACGCTCTCCGGGGCAGTCGGCTGTCTGATCGGATCCATCGCAGCATATTTGGTGGGACTGTACGGCGGGAGGAAGTTCGTCATCAAGTACGGTCGATACCTTCTCCTGAGCCAGAAAAGCCTCGATTCGGCAGAAAGATGGTTTGCGAAATATGGGACTTCAGCAGTATTCCTCAGCAGACTGCTGCCGATAGTCCGAACATTCATCTCGCTCCCAGCTGGAATGGCGAAGATGAAGTTCGGCTGGTTTGTCGCCCTCAGCTTCATCGGTTCCGTGCCGTGGTGCTTCGCATTGGCCTATGTCGGCGTGATTCTTGGCCCTAACTGGGAATCGGTCACGGGAATTTTCAGAGGACTGGACGTCTTGATCGTGGTTGTCTTCGTCGCGATCGTCGTCTGGTACATCCTCACTAGAAGGAGAGCGAAGACGACATCTCAGGAAGAATAGTAGTACTCTCCCTTCTCTTTCTGTTCTCTGTCGAGCCTCGAATCCAATTTGTTGATTCTCGGCCGACTTGTATCGTTGTCCCTCCTGAATGTCACATTGACCTCCTTGAGAAAGAGGTTCATCCCCGCCCTCATATCGAATGGTCCTCTGCCGTATCCTTCCTTGCCCGGGATGCCTGAGAAGACCATGATAGAATCGGACACCATGTCTATGAAGTAGATGTCATGATCGACCACCAGCGCGCTCCTTCCCCTTTTCTCCATGACTCTTCTTACTGTCTTTGCAGCTTCCATCCTTTGGTTGGAGTCCAGATAGGCGGATGGCTCGTCCATGAGATAAAAGTCAGCCTCCCTGGATAGGCAGAGGGCAATGGCGACGCGTTGGAGTTCTCCACCGGAGAGGGTCGTCACCAGTTTGTCATAGAGGTGCTTCAATGAGAGAGGATTGGAAATCTCCCCCTCAAAAAAACCCGAGTCAAAAAAATCCTTGACATAAACATGAAAGAGTTCCGTTACCGTGCCTCCAAAGTCGGGTGCGATGTACTGAGGCTTGTAGCTCACTTTCACGCTCGTCTCCACATCTCCCTTCGTCGGCTTCTGGATTCCCGCAAGCATCTTCACGAATGTCGTCTTGCCTATGGCATTGGGACCGACGATTCCGACAGATTCCCCCACTTTCACAGAACCGCCGTCGATCCTCAATCTGAAAGCTGGGAAGTCGCATTCCAGGGCTGGGAACTCCAAGAGATTCGTCGTCTGCCAGAGAGCTCTGGGCGGTCTTGCCTCGAACTCGATTCTCCTGTCCCTGAAGCGAATGTTCTCCTCGGCCAAGTATCCATCCAAATAGGTATTGATTGCGGAACGCACTTGTCTGGGATGAGCAAAGACTCCGAATGCCCCTTCAACACCGTAAACAAGGTAGACATTGTCTGCGAGGAAATCAAGGATTGCGAGGTCGTGCTCTATTACCACCACCTGTCTCTCTTGTGCCATAGACTGGATGATCTTTGCGACTTTCAGTCTCTGATGGATGTCAAGATAGGAAGATGGCTCGTCGAAGAAATAAACGTCAGCTTCTTTCATTATCGTTGCGGCCAGAGCGGTTCTTTGAAGTTCACCACCTGAGAGTTTGTCCATTTCTCGGTCAAGAACATCGGTGAGATCGAGCTGCTCCGCGATCTCTTCAGTTGACATTCTTCCGGATACTCTGTCTAAGAGGCTCTGCACAACTCCTTGATAAGTCATCGGGATTTTGTCTACGTACTGTGGTTTGAGTGATATCTTCACATTTCCAGTATAAACCTTTTCCAGGTACAGATGAAGCTCCGTACCAGCAAAATGATGAAGAATCTCATCCCGACTTGGCGGGTTCTCGAAGCGCCCAAGATTCGGTTCCTCTTCGCCGGATAGGAGTCTGAACGCCGTGGTTTTTCCGATGCCGTTAGGTCCAAGTATTCCTGTGACCAACCCAGCCTTCGGGACTGGCAGACGGTACAATCTGAATCCATTCTGGCCATATTGGTGAATTATTTCCTCCTCAAGCTCGTCGGGCAGGCCTATGATCTTGATTGCCTCAAAGGGGCATTTGTGCACGCAGATCCCGCAACCTACACAGAGCTCCTCCGATATCTCCGGTTTGCCTTTCTCACCAAGGGTGACGACTTCTACTCCAGTGCGCACCTTCGGGCAGTACTTGATGCATTCAATATTGCACCTCTTCGGTTGGCAGCGATCCTTCAACAAGACTGCGATGCGCATGGTCTACGCAATAACCATGTTCAATTAAAAGATGTTTGTCCGGTCCGTACATTGTCTTATCTGACCACGCATTCATTCGACCGGGTAGCGATTCAATCGCGCTTATGATCTCCAATGATCCAGAGTAACTTCATTATCTGTGGGTTCATTTTTGCCCTTCTTCGAACCTTGTGTCAATCATGATCTAGTGGAAAGGCCTGCGACGATTGTCAAAGTATGATTCAAAGACAATCCATTCACGATAGTATGTCGTCGGAAGTCTCGCAGTCTACTCCTTGAATTCCTTGATCTTTTCAGACATTTCATATAAGCGCTTCTGAACAATGTCATTTACCGTTCCTTTCTCGTAAGTTCCATCTTTGAAGCGTTTTCCACCCTTCACGCCAGTCAGCACTTCAACACCTTCATCAATGGTTCTCACGGGGTAGATGTGGAACTTGCCTTCCTCGATCGACTTGACGACATCTTCTCTGAGCATGAGATTCTGAACGTTGCTCTCAGGAACCACGCAGCCCTGCTTGCCGTTCAGACCTCTGGCCATACAGACATCGAAGAATCCTTCGATCTTGTGATTGACGCCTCCGATCGCTTGTACTTCTCCCTTCTGGTTTACCGACCCAGTCACGGCCAGGTACTGTTTGATAGGTTTATCAGAGAGAGCGGAGAGAAGCGCATAGAGTTCAGTGCTGGATGCACTGTCACCATCCACACCGCTGTAGCTCTGCTCGAATACCAGACGGGCCGTCAGGCCTAGGGGTTTATCCTGGGCGTATCTGTCGTTGAGGAATCCGCTCAAAATGAGTACCCCCTTGGTATGGGTCGGGCCCCCCATCTGCGCCTGGCGTTCTATATCGATGATGCCTTCCTTCCCCACGCTTATGCTTGCGGTGATTCTGCTCGGCCTTCCGAAGGCGTAATCTCCCATGCCCAGGACCGCGAGACCGTTAACCTGTCCGACCTTCTCTCCATCTGTTTCTATGAGCAGAAGGTTCTTCATCATCATCTCCTCGATTTTCTTTTGGATCATGTTCGAACGAAACACTTTCTCCTCGAGCTGCTGGCTGATATGCTTGCGAGTTATGTGCTTTGACGCGTCCCGCTTAGCATAGAAATTCGCTTCCCGAATGATGTCAGCTACCTCGGAAAATCTCGTAGAAAGCTTGCTTTGGTCCTCTGCCAATCGTGAGCTGTACTCAACTATTGCCGCAATTCCAGTGGGATCCAGGTGGAGCAGTTTCTCCTTCTCGCATATGGAGCAGATGAATGCCGCATACTGCTTGATGTTTCTCTCATTCCTATCCATAGACGTGTCGAAATCCGCCTTGACCTTGAATAGGTCCTTGAAGTCTGGATCCCCTGAGTACAGGATCTCATAGATCAACGGTGTTCCGAGCAAGATGATCTTCGCATTGAAAGGAATCGGCTCTGGCCTCAGCGACTTGGTAGCGATGTAGGCCAGACTTGCCCCTGGCTCTTCGATTTCGAGCTTCTCATTTGAAATAGCATGCTTCATGCTTTCCCACATGAAAGGATCCGTGAACAACCTCTCGACCGGCAATACCAGAAATCCTCCGTTCGCTTTGTGAGCAGCGCCTCCTCTTACCATCGTATAGTTAGTAATCAGCGCACCAAATCTGGCCTCTTTTTCGATCGCACCGAATAGACGATAGTACGACGGGTTCATCTCGATCTCGACTGGAGCACCCTCCAATTTCGAATTGTCAACAACAACGTTCACTTTATAGTTCTGCGTGGGGTCCTCTACTGGTGGCTGCAGACCGAATGGAAGATTCGGCTGTGCCTCCTGGGGTCGCTGCATTACCGTGGGAAGTTTGTCGATTATGTCCTTCTCAACCTCCGCGACAAACTTCACCACATCCTCGCAGTCGTTATATTTTTCCTTTATGGCATCCAGCAAAGGTTCCATCGCGAATGCTGCAATCTCCTGACTCAGCTTCTTGACCTCTTCCTGCGCTTGAGTCTCAAGCTCCCTGAGATGTCTGAAAGCGCTCCGGACCTTGACCTCAAGCACCTCCCGTTTCTTCTGCAACTTCTGGGCGACTTGAGGCGGCAAAGCGGCTGATTCCTCATCTGTCATTGGCTTCCCATTGATTACTGGAATCAGCAGTAGGCCGATTTGCGCCTGCTGTAACTGAAAACCCGCATCCAGGGTCATCTTGTTCAACTTGCTCAGATGGTCCTTCCTCTCTTCCTCGAGCGCTTTTAGTTTCAAGCTTACTTTCTGAACGTATTCCTCACTTTCGAAAGTCTTCTTCAAAGTGCGAATGGCTTCCAAGACGAACTTCTCCATGTCTCTCTTGAACTTCTCTCCCCGTCCCGAAGGGAGCTTCATCGCATGAGGGCTCGTCGGATCGCGAAAATTCGTGACGTAACACCAGTCTTGTGGGACTGGCATTTTCCTTGCAAGTTCTTTGACATAATCGACTATAGCTGTCCTTCGGCCCGTGCCGGGGAATCCCGACGCGTAGACATTGAATCCTTTTTCTTCTATGTTGAGGCCAAATTGCAGTGCTCTAAGCGCCCTATCTTGGCCGATGATCTCATCTAGTGGTTTCAGCTCAGCAGTGGACTTGCACTCAAAGACGAGATCTGGACATAGATTCCTGCATTTCTCGAACGAAAGTTCTCTTGTCATCGAATTCCCGCTCCAAATAATACTTTATGACAGCCTGAATTATTTAAACATGGAGTCTCACAGTGTCATCAATGTCACCCAAGAGTATCTCCTAGGTTGTCAATGAGAATGAGAATGCTGTTGTGAACCAATGGGAGGCATCCTTTTCTCTTTCAGTCTGGGACGCTGGTTAATGGTCAACGCTTAAATCCTACCAGTAGTATTCGCATAGGAATTCAATGGCTAAGGTAGTTGTGTGTGTTGCATGGCCGTACTCGAACAGCCCGATTCATCTGGGACACGTAGCTGGATCTCTTCTGCCCCCTGACATATTCGCCAAATACCACCGCCTCAAGGGAGATGAGGTGCTGATGGTTTCAGGTTCGGACCAGCATGGTACTCCTGTCACGGTCAAGGCGGAGAAGGAGAACGTGTCGCCTGAGGAAATTGCCGAGAAATATCACAATATCAATTCCAAGGCGATCAAGGATCTGCACATCGACTTTAGTCTTTTCACCAAGACGCATACACAGAATCACTTCGAGGTCGTCCATGATGTTTTTCTTCGCCTCCTGGATAATGGCTATCTGTACAAGAAGGAGACGCTCCAGTATCATTGCCCTCGTTGTCAGCGGTTCCTTCCAGACAGATATGTTGAAGGCAGATGCAAGAACTGTGGGAATGAGAGGGCGAGGGGAGACCAATGTGACAGTTGTGGAACAACATTTTCTGCGGGAGAGATTGAGGCCGCAAGATGCACTCTATGTGGATCTTCTCCGGAGCTCAAGGATACGGAGCACTATTTCCTTCGCCTGAGCGCGTTCCAGGAGCGCCTTCTCGATTACGTCAGAGACAAATCATATTGGAAAGCGAATGTCCAGACATTCACCCGAAATTGGCTGGAAGCCGGTCTTGCCGACAGGGCGATTACGAGGGATATGACTTGGGGGGTCAACGTTACGCTCCCAGGTTGGGAGGATAAGGTAATATATGTCTGGTTCGAGGCAGTGATCGGCTATCTATCAGCATCGATCGAATGGGCCAAACGATCAGGAGATCGAGACGCTTGGATACCATTCTGGACAGACCCAGAGGTAAGGCACTATTATTTTCTTGGTAAGGATAATATTCCATTCCACACGATCATTTGGCCAGCGATATTGATGGGATACGGAGGACTCAACCTTCCATACGATGTTCCAGCCAACGAGTTTCTGACATTCAAAGGCGAGAAATTCTCGAAAAGCAGAGGGGTCGGCATAGATATCCCCTCACTTCTTCAGGACTACGATTCCGACATCATCAGATATTATCTGGCGACCGAAATGCCGGAAAATAGAGACGCAGAATTCTCTTGGGAGGAATTCGAGGTCAAGATCAACAATGAACTCGTTGCCACGTTGGGGAATTACTATCATAGGGTCCTGAGTTTCACTCACCGCAACTTCGGAAATGTTCCTGAGTTCAAAAGCACCGAAGAGAATAGGCGTGAGGTGACGGATGCTATCAGAACCGCAATGGGTCAAGTGGACGAGCATCTGTCTACCTGCCAGTTCAAGAAGGCGTTAAAGTCGGTCATGGATCTGGCCCAATTTGGAAACAGGTACTTCGATAGCGTCGCTCCTTGGGCATTGGTCAAGAATGACAGGGACAAGTGCGGCTCGGTCCTCAATCTGAACCTGGAGGTAGTCAAGTCCCTGGCCGTCCTCAGCTATCCTTTCATACCTCGATCTGCAGAAGACGTTTGGAGACTCCTGGGTTATGAAGCTAGCATTTTGGACAAGGGTTGGGGTTGGATCATGACACCAATATCGGCGGGCCAGATACTTCAGGAATCGAGGCCATTGTTTTCGAGGGTGGTAATCGGAAAAGGTGATCAGATGTTCAGTGATTTCGAGAAGTTGAGCTTGAAGATTGGTACCATTCAGTCAGTGAGTGACCATCCAAACGCAGACAAGCTTCTTGTCATGGATGTCGACATCGGAAGGAGAATAAGACTAGTGGCTGGTTTGAAAGGACACTATCTCAGTGATGAGCTAATCGGCAAGAAGATTGTCGTTGTCACGAATCTACAGCCAGCGAAACTCAGGGGTGTCGAGTCGCAAGGAATGCTACTTGCTGCTGAACATGGCGGGAAGGTGATGCTTCTCACTCCTGCAGCAGACGTGCTAGCAGGGGAATCGGTCGATTGTGGAATGAAGCCATCGGAGAAGGTCCTCACATTTCCCGAGTTCCAGAAGCTGAGCATGCTCGTGGGCAGGATGGCGAGCCAAGATAGTGTCGATATCGGGCGGATTGTAAGATCAAAGGGACCGTGCGCGGCGGCAGGACCAGGAAAGACCGTCGCCGTCTTCTTGCCTTCAGCCGAGGCATGCGATGCTTTGGTTCTTTGTACCAAGAACGGAGTCCCGATCACCGTTGATGGCGACATAGAAAGCGGGGCCCCAATCCGATGAAGGCGGATCTCCATCTACACTCAGAATACTCGAGAGATTGTTCGCTTTCTGTGAGAGATATCGTGCGGAGGTGCGGTTCACTCAACATCGGCGCGATTGCCATTGTCGACCACAACTCCTTCATGGGATCGATCGAGGCACTCGCACTCGATATTGAAAGTCCTGTCGTTTTGGCTGGGATGGAGATCACTACAGATTCGGGGCATGTCCTAGCATATCATGTCACGGAGGCAGTCGAGAAGGGTCTTAGTGTAGAAGAGACAATCGACAGAATCCACGGGTTGGGAGGCATTGCGGCTGCCCCGCATCCGAGGAGAACATGGTCCGGGCTGGATAGCAGAGACATCATCAAAGGAAGGTTTGACGCGATAGAAGCCCTCAATGGGAGGTCACTCAGGAGCAGCAACAAGAATGCCGAGAGACTTGCGAAATCCCTCGGGCTCTCTGTGATTGGAGGCAGCGATGCCCACTCACTAAAGGGGATTGGGAAGGCTCTCACCGTTTTCCCCGATCATTGTCAAACCGCCGAGGATCTTGCCAAAGCGATCTTGAGAAGACAAACGACTGTGGAAGGGTCGAGCCGTTCAGTGCCCGGCTCGATCGGATACGCCATGAAATGTGTATCTGAATGGGTTGAAAGGGGATTCAAAAGGCTTTAGGTTGGCTACAAGGTTATCTCGACTTTGGATATCTTCTCTTTGGCTTCAGAAGCTATCTTGCCTATATCCCCATCGGAGTCTGTTGCGACGGCCAGAAGGTATCGCGGACCTGCGGCTGTCAGAATGAGGTTCCTTCCAGCGAGCTGCAGTACCACTCTGCCGAGGCTGTCCTTGAGTTCGGCAGAGGTCGTCTCCGCCGCGCCAAGTATTATCGCGGACATTGCGGCGAAGGTCTCCTGGTGAACGCCTCTCGGAGGATCGCCGCTGATATACATTCCCCCTCTGGAGATTAGAGAGACATCAATGACATGATCCAATTTCTTGATCTCTTCTAAAACACCGCGGATCTGAGACAATTCACCCATCTGAACCCACACACTCCTAAGCGTCTGCAATGGGTATAATTAAGAGGGAACATAAAAAGCTTTTCGATGACAGTTCCATTTGTTGAGAATCCAGACGTATTCTTCAATTTGGTACTATTCTCGAGCAGCCCTCGTATTGAAGAGTCGCGTTCGCTATTCTCATGCAAAGCAATCGAAAAACAATAGAATCTTTGTCGATAATGAATTAGTTAGATTCTCAGATCTCGAGAAAAATACTTGTATCTCACATAGACTATAACCCTTTTCATATGGGGCGCTTGTCTCTCAGGAATCTGGTCGGATTTCCCCGAAGAAGGGCTACCGAAGGGATGCGAATTGAAAACGCTCTTGTCAGTTCTCTTCGTTCTCCTCTGGCTACCGAGAGAAGACGCATGGTGCAGAGAATCCTGAGGCACGGCGCGCAGGATCCCTACGAGATGGTCGCTGTACTCCTCAAGTACTACAACCATCCTGACAAGAGAGTGCGAGAGAGCGTTAGATCAAGCATTACCGAAATAGTCAAGTCAAAGGCTGGAGAGAGCGCGGTCCTGAACAATATCGTTCATCCTAGCAGAGAGGTCAGGAGGGCGGTTCTTTCCTTCCTGGGGGAGCATGTGGGTTTTCATGCCATCACGTACGCGTCTTTCTACGAGCAGACGATGCTTCTGATGGCGATGGCCAGGAACAAAAACATACCAGTGGACGATATCGAAGCCCTCGCAGACTCGTCGAAGAGCACGTTCCTCGAAGGAGAGATAATGGAGGCAGTGAAAGACATATCCACTTGCCTGGATTTCGTCAAACACAGATACAGGAGCGCAGAGCAGCTTCGCAGTTACGTAGTTGACATCCTTAGGATGGCTCCGGACCTTACAAGGATAGGGGTTTTCGGGGGCGCGATAGAGGAGCCGCTCAGGAAGGCGATCAG
>Ga0153916_10005012_pt1 | contig 10063 bp, 6 predicted proteins | sample Opewatmetagenome_FD_109642 | JGI IMG/M metagenome (GOLD analysis project Ga0153916, IMG submission 109642) | Freshwater wetland microbial communities from Ohio, USA - Open water 3 Core 3 Depth 4 metaG | ecosystem: Environmental > Aquatic > Freshwater > Wetlands | place: USA: Ohio, Lake Erie, Old...
AACTGGCTTTATCCGATTCACGCCTTAACCGGATATAGGTTTCCACATCAGCAGGCTTTATTAACAACTTATTCTGAACCGCTTTCTTAATATTCCTTTTTGTATTAGTTGTATATCCTAATTCCAGATCGTCAATTTCCTTATCAGTGTTTAGCTCATAATTAATCCTTTTGTATATTTTAAATCCTTTACCTGGTATTTCATTTGATGAATTAAGGCAGATATCAATATGTTTGAATTTTTCAGGAATTAAATTTAAAAATGACTGAATGGCAGCACCGGAGGGCTTAACAGTGGAAAAAACACCCAGTTGCTGCGACAAGACTGGCTGAATTATGTAATTAATACCGTACTTTTTTTTCCAGGTAATTGGGAAAACAGCTTCATAATCCTCCCTGACAAGTCCTTCCCATCCGGGCGAAACCAAGTCGAGATACCACGAATAGGGATAGATTGTCTCAAAGCATGAATTCTCAATACATGCATCCCATTTCTCCCTGTTTATTTCATTATGATTGAAATGCCTGATCATTAAGTTACAATTTCCCGTTTACTGTCTCCAGCAGGTTCTCATAGACTTCCATCCATCCCTTCCATTCTCCTGCATCTGAAAATGTATCATTATGCCATATTGAAATGAAAGTGCCGTTGACTGCCCGGACTTCACCGATTATTTCACATATCTTCTGAATTGCTTCAGGTGGTCGCATTTTCATATAATCCTTCAGCGTCCGGTCCATGACCTGAAATGGATAAATTACCAATGGAGTTTCACTCTCCTTCATCAGATCATAAAAATGAAAAGGTGTACACGTTCCGGCCCTAAATCCTGTGTGCGAAGCATATCCCATGCTGTAATCTTCGGTTATTCCAAGTGATGATAATTTATTGTATGTGCCGGGAAAATCAATAATCAGGTAATGTTGTCTGCTCCTGGTTATTGATTTTTCTGTTATTCTGCTGAGCGTATTCAATTCCTTCTCAAGAAGACCGGATTTCCTGTTCGATTCCCATGATGGATGAAGGCCGATAAAACTGAAAAAAGAAACATGATTAACAATTTTCTTAAATTCGGCATAAGAAGGATCAATTCCTTTGTCATACCTTCCATAACCTGCTGTTAGAAAGAATGTAACCAATCCGGGATTATCGTGTATTTCTTTTATCCTGTCAAAAGTATAAAATGGATCCTGTTGTTTTCCTGTAACAACATCTAACCGTTCCTTAAGCTTTTTAAAATCCAGTTTTAAAATAGATTTTGCTGCTCCACTTAAACACCTTAAAGTTCCTTTTAAAAGATATTCATATGGCATATCTACATCAACTGTCGGAATAAACCTGAAATTCTTCCTGGTAGATGTGAGATTTGGATACTTCTCCTTCAGAATATCGAAAAACCTCAAAATCCATCTGTCCACGATAGCCCTTTCCAGGAATCCATTTTTGAATGCTGCACTTTCTTCAGCCCGGAACCTCCCATATTTATCTCCCTTAAATGGAAGATATTCTTCATATCGAACGAGCAGAAAAAAAACTCCAGCAAAAAGGTCGAAGGTCAGATCTGCCTGACCGGAAACCGGGAAGATCATCTTCATATCATCCCATATGCTGACCTCAGGTTTTATTTCCCTTATCTGATCCTCAAACAATAAGCCTGAAGGAAGGATATTAAATTCATCATTCAACCTTTCAGCAGCATAGCTAAGCTTTGGACCAGACATTTTTGAAAATAATTCCTTATCCGATGTAATTTCAGCACCAGTACCAAGAAAATCATTAAATATAAAACGAACAACGTACTTAAGACGGGGGGTAATATGTTCGGAATATATCAACATAATCATTCAATTGCTACACTGTTACATTGTTACATGGTTACATGGTTACACGGCTACATTGTTACATTGTTAAAGTGTAACAATTTAGTCATATTATTTCGATTCACGCTTCACGCTTCACGCTTCACGGTTCACGCTTCACGGTTCACGGTTCAGCGTCACAACAGTGATCCCCGATCCACCGAGCTGTAAATGTTCATCCCGACAGCCAGCCACCACATCAACAGTCCTGAGGTATTCCCTGATGACCTGCCGCAAAATCCCATCCCCTTTGCCATGCAGGATTCGGATCTCATCAGCACCGATCATAATAGCCTCATCAAGCAGAACTGTAACTTCACGCAAGGCTTCTTCCGCCCTCTTTCCTCTTACATCGATCTCTGGTTTAAAGAACAGTTTTCTCTCTCCTATATCCCAGTCTGCGAAATCACCTCCGGGAGAGATCCTGCTGTCAAGTTCCTCATAAATTTCCGGTGTTGTTTTTTCAAGCTTGCTGACATCCATAATTGTGCTGATTTGTCCGAATCTGACCGTCACTTTATTTTCTTTCCGTTCAATGACCTCTCCAGGGATATCCTGCCCTTTCATAAACACATAATCACCTTTCTTTATTTCAGGATCAATAATTTTACTTGTCAAAGGTTTCGCTGCTTCCAATTGTCCGAATCTTTGCCGCCGTTCCCTGACTCTGACGGATTCAATTTTAACTTCGGAAATCTTTTTCTGAAGTTTATCTTCCCGGGCATCTTCACCCTTAGCTTTCTCAAGTGGTGATTTTTTTCTTAATGCTTCGAGTTCCTCTCTTGCTTTTCTGGTCCGCTCTTTTTCAGCCTGGGCTTCACGGATCTCGCGGATTGTATTCTCAATTTTCCGGTTTGCTTCTGATAATAACAGATCTGCATCCTGATGTGCTTTATCAAGGATTTCCTTTCTTGTTCTCTCGGATAATTCAAGTTCTTGTGTATATTGATCGAGAACCTGCTGCAGTCTTTTTTCAGCTTTCCTGATATTATCACGCTTCACCTGCCAGTATTTCTTATCTCTGATGATATCCTTAAGATGCCGGTCGAACTGCACATGATCCTTCCCTATTCTTGCTGTTGCGGTTTTGATTATTTCTTCCGACAATCCTATATTCCTGGCTATTTCAAATGCAAAAGAGCTGCCGGGCTGTCCTGTTTCAAGCCTGAACAGCGGCTGCATCCGCTGAGTATCAAATAGCATAGCGCCATTCTCAATACCTTCAGCCGAAGCTGCAAAATGTTTCAGATTACTATAATGGGTGGTGATCACGCCAAATATCTTTCCCTGATTTAATTTATCCAGAACTGCTTCCGCAATTGCCCCGCCAAGGATCGGTTCGGTTCCCGCTCCAAATTCGTCAATCAATAAAAGTGTCGAACTATCAGTACAACGAACAAAATACTTCATGTTCAGCAGGTGAGAGCTGTATGTACTCAGGTCATTTTCAATTGACTGCTCGTCTCCGATATCAATAAAGATTTTGTCGAAAATTCCGGTCAGGGATGATTCTTCCATCGGAACCAGTAATCCGCATTGAAGCATATATTGCAGAAGTCCGACTGTCTTAAGACAGACTGATTTGCCTCCCGCATTTGGTCCTGAAATCAGCAGGATCCGTTGTTTTGCATTCAGGTCGATTGTCAGGGGCACAACTTCTTTTTTGTCTTTCCTGTGAGACAATAACAACAGGGGATGTACTGCATTCTTCCAGGATATTATCCGTTCTTCTGATAATTCTGGCAGAATTGCTCCAATCTCATTAGCGAATAAAGCTTTTGCCCTTATGAAATCTATTGATGCCAGGAAATCATTTGACACAAGCAGATCATCAATATATGGCCGCAGGTCGTCGGAAAGTAGTGTAAGTATCCTGATAACTTCCCTTTTTTCGGCATATTCAAGTTCTTTTATCTCATTATTTAATTCAACTGCTTCTGCGGGTTCAACAAATGATGTTTTCCCTGTCGCTGATTCATCATGAACAATTCCCCTGATCCTTCTCTTGTATGAGACATTGACAGGTATAACTGGACGGCCATTACGTATAGAAACTTCGGCATCCTTTTCCGCAATACCTTCAGCACGCGCGGATTTCAATATATTCCCGAGAATCTTTGTGACAGATGCATGTTTTACTGAAATAGCCTGTCTTATCTGAACCAGCTCCCTTGAAGCATTATCCTTAAGTTTTCCGTTTTTCGCCAGTATTTTGTCGATCCGTTCCGCGATAAATGGAAAGTATTTGACCTGAGTGCAAAGGTTTGACAGGTTTGTATATTTTTCTTTTTTAAAAAAATTCAATATTGCCCTTACTGTATCAAGTGATCTCCTGAGATCAAACACCTCCTGGAGATCGAGGTGACTGCCTTCAATCCTTATCCTGGCAAGAGGTTCAGAAATATCTGCAAAATATCCAAGAGGAAAGTCTTCCTCCCTGCTTATTAAAAGGAATTCATGTGTTTCATTCAGGTGAGTTCGAATGATATCATGTGAAGATGAAAAGCTGATTTTATCTACTTTATTTTTCCCGTGTTCTGAAAGACATCTTTTCTTAACCAGTTCCCTGATTTGGTCAAAGCCGATCTTATGTTCAAAATTTTCAGGATAGGTAATCATCAATTTTGCCTTCAGATTATTCTATTTGTCAAAATTATTTAAAAATCCCATTCTTTGTTTAAATTTGTTTAAGACAAATCCCTGAATGAAAATTCTGATACCTAAAACCCACTATCATCATGAAACAAAAATTATTTTTCTATGCTGCAGCTATTATCATGGTTATATTCAGTGCCTGTAAAAAGGATCTTCCGACTGCATCCTTTACGCATAGCTCTGACAGCTATGAAGAAGGTGATACGATTAATTTCGCCAGTACCTCCTCCAATGCCGATAATTTTCAATGGGATTTCGGGGATGGAAGCACGTCAACGGATGAAAATCCATGGCATATATTCAATTCCACTGGTTCATTCGAGGTAAGTTTAAAGGTCACTAACGACGATGGCTCTGATGAAACCACTTCATCAGTTACAATTAAAGCTCCGACCATCCTGGCTTTTGAAGTCGTAAAAGGTGAAACTGAGGAAACACTACCTGCATGCGGCATCATAGTTTTTGATAACCTTACCGATTTTCAAAATGTCGAAAATCCTGTTGCTGTTGGATATACTGACAACGATGGATATATAGACTTTTACCATGCCAAAGCAATTGTTTATTATTTATATGCTTACAAGGAAGAAACCGGAGGGGTCTGGGTGTTCGGCGGATCTACAAATAAAATTATTCTTAATCAGCTAAATTTTTACACAGTAAATGCTGAATGGGATCCGGATGGAAGTAAATCAGCCGGTTTTCAAACTAAACTGTCCAAATTATTAGAAAAGATAAATTAAGGCATTCTTTAAAATCGCAATTCACTTAATAATTAGTTAATTGATTGATTATGAATAAATTAATTAATTACTTTTCTATATTTCTTTTCTGCCTGCTGATAATTTCCTGTGAAGAGGATCCGGATGTTATTGATCCGGCTGAAGTCGACATCTGGAAATACTATAACACTTCAAATGGTTTGACTGACAACCTTATTAATTGTATTAAACAAGATAAAGCAGGTAATATCTGGGTTGGGACGGGGTATGGAGGTGTCGACATGTATGATGGTTCAAGATGGATAAGTTATTCTATTAATGATGGTTTGCTCAGCAACTGTGTCTATGCCATTGAAGAGGATGCCGATGGAATAATATGGTTTGCCACATCTGAAGGAATTAACTTCCTGATTGATGAAGAAATGTACTACAAAGATTCTATAGCCGATATACACATTATACCCATTTCCCTTTATAAAGATTCTAACAAACGAATATGGATAGGTACTTATGGTCAGGGGATTTTCATGTTTGACGGTAACAATTATAATTACGCTTTACTAGAAAAGACGGAATATTGGTATATAAACTATATCACAGAAGATAATAAACACAACATATGGTTTGCTACAATGGGCGGTGCACTGTGTTATGATGGTATAGAATTTTATGTCTTTGATGAAACGCAGGGTCTGAATAATAATGATGTAACATGGATTCTTCAAGATGCCTGGGGGGACTTATGGTTTTCATCTTTTGAGGCTCAATATCTAACTCGGTATAATGGAATCCATACTGAATCAATCAGCTTATTTAATGGTATGCCAATTTCTGGCGTCTGGTCTATGGTTCAGGACCTGAATAAAAATATATGGTTTACAACCGGAGGTGCCGGTATAGTGAAATATAACGGAGTAGAAATGCAAACGATAAAAACTCTTGATGGTCTTAAAGATAACAGAGTGCGTTGTTCTTTCATGGACAAGGATGGTAATCTCTGGTTTGGAACAGCCGAAGGAGGTATAAATGTTTATATTACAAAATAACAAGTTGTTTTATCTATTATGCCTTCGTTAAATAAAATATTCTTATTACTAATCTTACTTCTTATATCTTGTCAACTTTCAGGACAACAGATTAATCGTTATGAGATTTTAACTGAAAGGTATGTCGACAGGCCCATCGCAATGCATAAAGGACAATTACAGTTCAATAGCGGATATGAGTTTTCAATCATCAACAGAAAGTATGATGTGGCTGGAGATAAAATCGATCTTGCTACTGATGGATCAGTTTCTGCAAAACACCTGATACCATTTGAAGTAAAATTTGGTATTCTTGAATACTTACAATTAACTATATCAACTGAATATGCTAGCATGGGATTAAGAGATCAGAATCATAATATTGGTAGTTCAGGGAGTGTACTGTATGTAAGTGAGTTAACAAGATATAAAGGGTTGAATGATCTATTTATCGGTACCGATCTTACAGTTCCGATAAAATGGCATCCTTTAGATTTTATAATATCTGCAGGCATATCATTACCATCGTTTAATCATGAACCTGATAAACCACAACATTCCTATACTATTTTAGATCCGGTAGATGGTTCAGCCAGCCTGGTTTACAGGTACAATAATAAATATTGTTCGGGTGCAATGATTGGTTTACTTGGAAGTTCTATAAAAATCAGGACAGGTAGAGTTTCCCTTATTGGATCATTTTTTTATTCTGCTGGAATGAAAGATGCCATGTCAGTGAACTGGGAATCCCGGTTAGTTGAGAATGAATTCCAATATCAGAAGTATGAATATCAGTTTAATCCTGGAAAGACAATCAACTATTATGGCGAAATAGCTTTTCAGGCAATCTCCTGGTTTACAATTACCGGGATATTTACAGGTTATAAGTCAAATGGTGGATGGAGCAATATAACCGGGAAAAAAGTCGGTTACCCCGAAAAATCATTGAATAACCTTTCATTTGGTTATGAAATACTTATTTCTCAAAATCTGAGATTGGAACAACAGGTTATTCTTCCTGTTGCAGGAAAGAATTTAATGGCCAACTGGGCATTTTTAACAGGTATCAGTCTGAACTTTATGACCTTTGCTTATTGATTTAATGATATTCCATGAAACAGATCCTATATATCAGTATTATTTTAATAATTCTTGGCACTGAAAAACTATATGCCCAGGTAGAAGAAATTATCATGCCTTCTGATCTCAAACAGCAGACTATTATTACCGAACCGGTGACTCTGAGGAAAGGATTTCTTCGTGCAGGAATCAGCACCAATTTCATTATGACCGATCGCCTGTTTAATGACAATATGAAAAAAGACTATGTTCTTGGCACAAACAGTTACGGTAAAACATGGTCTTACATTCTGGGTTTACAATATGGAATAATTGACCGGCTGCAGGTCTCTGTGCGTATACCCTATGCCAATAACCAATATTTTGTATCAACCAGGATAACTTATCCATCTATTAATTATGATACAATACTGTCATTTAAAATTACAGGGAGAGGATTCAGCGACTTGGAAACTGGATTCAGATATCAAATTGTTACCGAAAGTGAATCTTTTCCATCCATTACATTAGGTGTATATGGTATATTGCCAACCGGATCAAAGAATCCAAGAAATATAAAAAGTGATACAGAATATGATTTACCGACAGGTAATGGCCATGCTAAGCTGACAGCTGATATTCTATTAAAAAAAGTTTATTATCCATATTCATTTACCCTTTATAGTTACTATTACTATAATTTTAAGGGCGAAAAAGTAATGTTTCCTTATGAGGATGCAATTAAATTCAAAAATGGAGGAATGATTGGAGTAAATGCTGGTTTTGGATTACATCTGAATGATTGGATTGCATTGGTAAATGATATAAGTGTGACGAGATTTACGGGAAATACCTATTATTATTCACAAATTGTAAAATCGCCGGGTGGTTGGGACCTTTCATATATGCCTTCAGTTTATTTCCAAATCAGAAAATTTCGTTTTTTTGAGTTCATTCAAATACCAATAATAGGCAAAAATAGCGGCGCAGATCCTGTATATTCAATAAATTTGCAATACATATTCTGAATTTCCCAAATATCAGTTTACCAATAGAAAAACAGGTATTATATTCCTTATATCTAACAAGTATGAATAGTCTTTCTGCTATCACAATTAAAAAAGATCTTATTATCATTTTATCTTTTCTATCTTTTCTATCGTGCAAAACTCCCTCCATTCTCGTAACACAGGAACAGCAGAAAGGAGACTATTACAATAATCTTAACCAGTACGAACAAGCGATAATTCACTACCAGAACTGTCTTTTAGCCAGCCCAAAGCTCGGCACTTTCCGTAATATTGATATGGAAGCGGACATTTGCCGGAAAATTGCGCATGGATATTCTGTCCTTGGTAAATTTGATGATGCCCTCTCCTACACCAGCCAAGCCCTTGCCAGGGATTCAATACAGAATAACTCCCTCGAAATTATTGAAGACTACCGTATGCTTGGTTCCATATCCCTATATAAAGGTGATTTTAAAAATGGGATCCCTTATCTCGAACATGCCCTGGAACTTAATAGAGGTATGGAGATAAGCCTGAAAGGTCTGAACCAGATTTCTATTGCAGATACCTATCTTTCTCTGGCACAAGTGTATACAATCCTGGGCAGATTTGACCAGAGTATTGAATATGCGAAATCAGCTCTGGATATTTATGATAAGTTAAACGATAAGAAAGGGCTTATGGAGGGGAATCTAATCCTGGGCAATACTTATCTTAATCTCGGAATAATAAATGAAGCACAACAATTAATTAATAATTCTCTGAATCTGACACAGGAACTTGATCTCTCAGCAGCACGGCAATACCAGTCATTAGGAGAATTATTTACATCCACCTCCGACTTTGAACAGGCCATCAGGTATAAACTGAATGCCCTGGACGAGGCTGAAAAGTCAGGGATCATTCCTCAGATCGTCTGGAGCAGAATTGGAGTCGGTGATGCATACTCAAACATAGGTGATATTGAAAAAGCCACCAGCTATTTCAGGTCTGCAACGCAGGTTCAGGATACCAGCAAAATGACAGCATTTGCTCTCCAGGCTTCATCTGATATGCGGCTGGGAAATATACAACAGGCGCAACAATATTACCTGGAAATAAATGCGGATGTGGCATCCGGACTTGCTTCACTGAGAATGGGTGAATTGAATTACGAGTCCGGAAAGGTTGATGATGCGGTCAAAGAATATTTAAATGCAATAGGCTTTTTCAGTGCAGCTAACACCAGAGAAGGAATTGCAAAAGCAAATCTGAGGCTTGGTGACATTAATATCAGTTCTGGCAGTTTTGATGAAGCCGGTAAATATTTGCGTGAAGCATCCGGCTATGCTTCCGAAGAAGAAACAAAATGGGATATATGGTATCAAAAGGGCAGATTATTTGAATTTACACAACAAACCGATTCTGCCATTGATTCATATAAAAAATCGATCCAGATCATCGAAGGGATCAGAGGAAAATTTACCATAGAGGAATATAAAAGCCGGTATATTAATGATAAGGTTAAGGTATATGACCGGCTGATCCGTATCCTGCTTGAGTCAGGAGATGGAGCATCTGCCTTTGCATATTCAGAAAGAGCCAGGGCAAGGGCTTTTCTCGATATGATTGGAAACCGGAAAATCAGTATAAAAAACACGCCTGATAAAGAATTAGTGAATCGTGAACAAGATCTGAGGCTGCGCGTCCAGGCTCTCTCAAAAATGATCCAGAAAAATAATCTGGGAACATCG
>Ga0153916_10005013_pt1 | contig 10061 bp, 8 predicted proteins | sample Opewatmetagenome_FD_109642 | JGI IMG/M metagenome (GOLD analysis project Ga0153916, IMG submission 109642) | Freshwater wetland microbial communities from Ohio, USA - Open water 3 Core 3 Depth 4 metaG | ecosystem: Environmental > Aquatic > Freshwater > Wetlands | place: USA: Ohio, Lake Erie, Old...
ACATCCTGGTCAACACGCACCGGAGCGTCTTCGTGGAACGGCGCGGCGTGCTGGAGCGCGTGCAGGCCGGCTTTCGCGACGACCAGCAGCTGCTCCGCGTGATCGATCGCATCGTGAGCGGCGTCGGGCGGCGCATCGATGACAGCTCGCCGATGGTCGATGCCCGCCTCGCCGACGGGTCGCGCGTGAACGCCATCATTCCGCCGCTGGCGGTGGACGGCCCGCTGCTGTCTATCCGCCGGTTTCCGGCCGAGCGTCTCAAGTCGGACGATCTCGTCACGCTCAAGGCGCTGACGCAGCCGATGCTCGACTTCCTGTCGCACTGCGTGCGGGCCAAGCTCAATTGCCTCATCAGCGGCGGCACCGGCGCCGGCAAGACCACGCTCCTCAACGTGCTGTCCAGCTTCATCTCCGAGCACGAGCGCATCGTGACGATCGAGGATGCCGCCGAACTGCAGCTGCGGCAGGAACACGTCGCCCGGCTCGAGACCCGTCCACCGAACGTGGAAGGCAAGGGAGCGGTGCGGCAGCGGCAGCTCGTCATCAACGCGCTGCGCATGCGGCCCGATCGCATCGTGATCGGCGAGGTCCGCGGCGAAGAGGCGCTCGACATGCTCCAGGCGATGAACACCGGCCACGACGGTTCGCTGACGACCGTGCACGCGAACACGCCGCGCGACGCGCTGACCCGCATCGAGACGATGATCGCGATGGGCGCCACGAACCTGCCGGAACGCGCCATGCGTCAGCAGATCGCCTCGGCGATCCAGGTCGTCGTGCAGCAGACGCGCCTCAGCGACGGCTCGCGCCGGGTCACCAGTGTCTCGGAAATCACCGGCATGGAAGGCGACATCATCACCATGCAGGAGATCTTCGCGTTCGAAAAGCTCGGTGTCGGCCAGGACGGCAAAGTGCTGGGGCGCTTTCGTGCCACCGGCGTGCGGCCAAAGGTGTCCGAGCGTCTGCGCGCCGCTGGCGTGCACCTCCCCTCCGACATGTTCGAAGGCGTCATGGAGGTGCGGTGATGCTCGCCGCGGTGCTCGTCTTCTTCGTCGCAGTCGGGTTCGTGATTGGCGGCTACGCGGCGGTGACCCGCCTGTTGACCGCCATGGCGGAGCAGCGCCTCGAGCGGCGCCTCCGCGAGGTGGGCCAGGCGACGGTCGAGGTCATCGACGGGACGGTGGTGAAGCACCAGGTCGCCGGACCGCTGCCGGCGGTGGAGCGCGCCCTGGCGCGAACCGGGGCAGGCGCGCACCTCGCGAAGCTCATCGAGCAGTCCGGCACCGGCACCACGCCGAGCGCGATCCTCGTCATCTCGATCGTGTCCGCGGCCGGCGCCGCGTTCGTATGCAACATCTTCGTCCGTCAGCCGGCCGTGGCGCTGCTGGCCGGCATCGGCGGCCTGTGCGCGCCGACCGGGTGGCTGTTCCAGCGGCGCACGGCGCGCCTGCGGAGGTTCGAAGAGCAGTTCCCCGAGGCGCTCGATCTGCTCTCACGCGCGATCCGCGCGGGGCACGCGTTCCAGTCCGCGCTCGGCATGGTGGCCGAAGAGCTGCCGCCCCCGGTGGGCGCCGAGTTCCGCAAGACCTTCGACGAGCAGAACTACGGGCTGCCGTTGAAAGACGCGCTCAACGAGCTCGCGCAGCGGATCCCGCTCGTGGACGTGCGGTTCTTCGTCACCGCCGTGGCGATTCAGCGTGAGAGCGGCGGCAACCTGTCGGAGATTCTCGACAATCTCGGGTACGTCGTGCGCGAGCGGTTCAAGATCCTGCGGCAGGTGCGCGTGCACACGGCGCATGGACGGTTCACCGGCTACGTCCTGCTGGGACTGCCGGCCGCCCTCGCGATCGCGATCTCCTATCTCAGCCCCGAACACATGAACCTGATGTTCACCGAGCCACTCGGCCGCACGATGCTGATCGGGGCGGTGATTATGCAGACCGTCGGATTCTTCTGGATCCGGCAGGTGGTCAAGATCGAGGTATAGACCGATGCTCCTTCTGCCGCTTCTCGCGTTTCTCTTTGCGTCGCTGCTCGTCGCCGGAACGGCGCTTGCCATGAGACCGCGGGCGTCCGCCGCGATCGAGCAACGCCTGGGCGAAATCTCCGGGACCGAAACCCGGATCGCCGAACCGGCCCGGTATCGGACGCTGATGCTCGACACGGTCAAGCGGATCGGGAACGTGGCGCCGACATCCTCGTCGGAGATGAGCAAGCTGCGCCAGAAGCTGGTGTGCGCCGGCTATCGCGGCAGCGAAGCGCTCACCGTGTTCACCGGGATCCGGCTCGGATGCGCCGTGGCCTGCTTTGGCGTGGCCCTGATGTTCCGCATGAACCTCGCTCTGGCGCTGCCGATTGCGGCGGTCGGCTACCTCCTGCCGAGCATGGTGCTCGGAAGGATTGCCAAACGGCGGCAGCATCGAATCCGGATGGCGCTGCCGGACGCGCTCGACCTGCTGGTGGTCAGCGTCGAGGCCGGGCTCGGTCTCGACCAGGCGATTCAGCGCGTCGGGGAGGAGCTCCGGTTGACGCATCCGGATCTGTCGAGCGAGCTGCGCCTGATCAACCTCGAGCTTCGCGCCGGCACGGCGCGTGCCGAGGCGCTGCACAACCTGGCCGAGCGCACGCAGGTGGACGACCTGACGTCGCTCGTCGCCACCCTGGTGCAGACCGACAAGTTCGGCACGAGCGTCGCGCAGTCCCTCAGGGTGCACTCCGACACGCTGCGCACCAAGCGGCGGCAGCGCGCCGAGGAGGCGGCGGCCAAGACAGGCGTGAAGATGGTCTTTCCGCTCGTCTTCTGCATCTTCCCGGCGATCTGGGTCGTGACGATCGGGCCGGCGGCCATCAAGTTCGTGCAGGTGCTGGGTCCGATGTCGCAGGGCGGGCGCTGATGTCGACGATGGCCTCGGTGATCGACGCGCCGAACACGCTGGCGTGCCCGCCGCAGCCGGAGACGCTCTCGGACACGGGGCTCGCCGTCGATCAGATCGAGCAGTTGCTGCTCAAGACGCTGTACACGGGCGAATCGACCGGCTTGATGCTGGCCGAGCGTATCTGCCTGCCGTTTGCGGCGCTGGAATCGCTGATCGAGCGCGCCCGGGCCGAACGCCTCGTGGAAGTGCGCGGTGTGTCGGGCACGGGGACGGCGGCGTATCGGTACATGCTGACCGATCTCGGCCGAGACCGGGCGCGCCAGTATCTCGAGATCAACCGGTACATCGGTCCGGCGCCCGTGCCGCTCTCCAGCTACTGCACCATGATGGCGGCGCTTCGGGACGCGCGCGGGTTCATCAACCAGGAGCGGCTGTCGAACGGGTTCACCGATCTCGTCGTGTCGACCCGGCTCCTCGACCAGCTCGGGCCGGCCGTCAACGCCGGCAAGGCCGTGTTCCTGTACGGACCTCCGGGAAACGGCAAGAGCGTGATCGGTGACGGCATGGGGCGGGCGCTCGGCGGCGACATGTACCTGCCCTATGCGATCGATGTCGACGGCCAGATCATCACCGTCTTCGACCCGATCTGCCACGAGCCGCTGGATACCGAGCGCGGTCCGTCGAGCCTGATCGCCGAGGCCCCTCGCGACAGGCGGTGGATCCGCGTGCGCCGGCCGGTCGTGGTGGTCGGAGGCGAGCTGACGCTCGACATGCTCGACCTCTCGTTCAACCCGCTCTCGAAGTACTACGAGGCGCCGATCCAGCTGAAGGCCAACGGCGGCGTGTTCCTGGTGGATGACTTCGGCCGGCAGCGGATGCGTCCGGAGGATCTGCTCAACCGCTGGATCGTTCCGCTCGAGAGCCGTGTCGATTACCTGACGCTGCACACGGGAAAGAAATTCGAGGTCCCCTTCGACGTCCTGAGCATCTTCGCGACCAACCTCGACCCCGCGTCGCTCGCCGACGAAGCGTTTCTGCGGCGCATCCCGTACAAGATTCCCATCGGCGACCCGACGATCGAGCAGTTCACCGAGATTTTCGAGCTGGTGTGTCGCCGCCGCAACATGCGGTTTCACCCGGTGATGGTGGCGTATCTCTACCGGCGTCACTACCTGGCGACCGGTCGGTCCCTGCGGGCGTGCCACCCACGCGACCTGATCGATCAGGTGACGGCGTTCTGCAGGTACCGCGGAGTCAAGCCTGCGATCACCCGAGACCTCCTCGACGCGGCCTGCGCATCGTATTTCGTCGATTCGCCGGAAGCGGCTGCGGAACGGCCGCACGGCCCGATGGGCCGGGAGGGGTTAGCGACATGATTGAACGATTCAAAGAGAAACGCGCCGGCGACTTCCTTGCGAGGGCCCTTGTCGGGGTCCTGTTCGCGATGTTCGCGACGAACCTGTTTCAGGACTTTCTTCGCACGGGACATCTGACCGGACTGCTGCTGCTCGTCAGCGAATCGCTGGTCGTCGTCTTCACGGTCGGGCGGCGGCGAGCGACCCTCGTCGACCACTCGGTCGCAGCGGTGGTGGTCACCACGCTCTGCCTGGCGGGCCCGTCGCTCCTCAGAACCGGCGACGAGTCGGCCCTCGTGCCTGACGCGGTGACGACGGTCATCTCCGCGCTCGGCCTGATGCTGGTCGTCCTCGCCAAGGTCACGCTCGGGCGGAGCTTCGGGCTCATCCCCGCCAACAGAGGCGTCGTCGTCCGCGGGCCGTATGCGCTCGTCCGCCATCCGATCTACGCGGGCTATCTCGTGACGCACGTCGCCTTTCTGCTGGCGCAGCCCACCGCCTGGAACGTTGCCGTGCTCATGGTGGCCGACGGTCTGCTCGTCGTGCGGGCGCTCATGGAAGAGCGTGTCCTCAAGGGCGACGCGCAATACGAGCTCTACTGCCGTCGAGTCAGCTGGCACCTGGTTCCCGGAGTCTTCTAGTCATGCCGTCCGCCCTGCTCAACGAGCGCACGCGGACCCGGCTGGCGCTCGATGTGCAGCTGGCCTGCACGCGCGCGTCGCGGCGGCGCGGCCTGCTCGGGCATGACACGCTGCCGCCGATGACCGGCCTCATGCTGTCGCCGTGCTTTGCGATTCACACGGCGTTCATGCGCTTTCCGATTGACGTGGTGTTCATCGACGGCGATGGCAGAGCAGTGCGCATCATCCGCAACCTGCGCCCGTGGCGCATCGCGGTGTCGAGCATCGCGCGCGCGGTGATCGAACTGCCGGAAGGTGCGCTCAGCAACGTGGATCTGCGGATTGGCGACCGCCTGCATCTCGTATCCGAGGCGTCGCCGTTACGCGTCGCGCCGGAAGGGCGTCAGGCGTGCTGAGCATTCTCGCGCCGGAAACGCGGCTGGCCGAACGTGTCGACCCATGCGGAACGGTGGACGCGTTCGGCGTGACCCCCGATCCGCGGATGGCGCACGACAGCGGCGGATTCCTCGACGCGCTCCAGCAGGTCTCGGAAGCCCTCCGCCGAGGCGAGGGATTGATTCTCGTCACGGGGGAGCCGGGCACGGGAAAGACATTGCTCTGCCGCGCGCTCGTCTCGCGCTTTGCGAATCACATGCTGCCGTCCGTCGTGCTGGACCCATGCGTGAGCTGTGAAGAGCTGCTCATGCAGATCCTGCGCGACTTCGGCGTGCTCGGGAACCGCACGACACCGCCGACCCGCCACGAACTCATGGCGACGCTCCAGCGCTTTCTGATCTCGCTCATCCCGACGAAGGCCAGGGCGGTGGTGATCATCGACGAGGCGCAGCACCTGGACCCTGCGCTGCTCGAGCAGATCCGGCTGCTCTCGAACTACGAGAGCGACGACGCCAAACTGCTGCAGATTGTGCTGGTTGGGACCTCCGCGCTCGACGACCTGTGCGGCACGCCGGCCATGCGTCATTTCGCACAGCGTGTGTCGCGCCGATGCCGCCTCAGACCGTTGTCGCCCGACGAAGTGAAGGTGTATGTCCACCATCGACTCTCGGCCGTCGCGGAAAAGCCCGGGTGGCGCGTTGACCTTCGCGGGGGGACCGTCGACTGGGATGACGGCGCCGCTTCGCCGGCGATCGAGTTCACACCGGCCGCGCTGCAGGCGATCGCGACGCTGTCGGGTGGCATACCGCGTGTGATCAACCGGTTGTGCAGCCGCACCCTCGATATCAGCGCCGAACGGGGCGTGCACTCGATTGATGGTCGCATCGTGCGCGCAGCGGCGAGGCAGTGCGATATCGCGGTGTCACACCCGTTGTGGTCGCAATGGCGCACGGGCGTGGCCGCCGCCTTCATCATGGTTGGCCTGGCCCCGGCGACGTGGCTCTGGGCGTCGCAGGCCGGCCGCGCGCAGCCGCAGATAGTTGCCCATGCTGCCGCCGGCGGTGCCGCGCGCACGACTGGAACGGGTGGTGTGCCGCCTGTTGGCGAGCGTCTGACGTCTGTGGAAGGCGCCAGCGTGCTCGTCGCCTCGTTCAGAAGCGTGAGCCGCGCGCGAGCGGTTGCGGCGCAGCTGCAGGAGGCCGATCTGCCGGCGTTTGCCGACGTGGGGCCAGATGGCGCATGGCATGTGGTGCGGGTCGGCCCGTATCTCACCGATGACGAAGCGCGGGCAGCACAGCGCACGCTCGCCGCGCGGGGATTCACGGTGACCAGGGTGGTGTCGACCGCGAGCGCGGGTGGCCAGGTCGAGGGCGCCGCCGTTGCATCGGTCGGCTCGCGGGTGTCACTGGTCCTGGAACTGCCTGGCGAGCCTCGTGACGTCTCGACCGAGCGTGTCAACGGGACGGTGCTCGACGTGGACGCGGGGCCGATCACGGCGCCAATTGCGGCGCGAGCGTTCCAGGGCGCGTCCCTGGTCGACGGCGTGGTGATGCAGGGCATCACGAACGCCGACGGCAGCCATGTTCTCCATGCGCGCGTGACGTTCAGCCAGGAAGCGCGCAGTCGTGTCCGCCTGGTGGGCCACCGCCTGTACATCGACCTGATTGGCCAGGAGGATGCTCCGGAGCCATCGCGGCGCGAACTGCGTGCGGACGCCGACGTGCCCCGTGCTGACGTTCTGCGCGGCGGCAACCCGCGCGTCGCTCCGGCAGCGGCGGATCCGAGCGCGGAGGATGCCGCGTATCGAGACGCGATTGACGCCGTCGTCGATCGCTTCGAGCAGGCGGAGCCATTTCTTCTCTCGGCAGCGGCCGCACCCAGGCCTGACGTCCTGCAGGCGCTCACGGGCACCCTGGGGGCGCTTCGTGAATCGGTCGCTGCGCTCGACCCGCCGCGGAGCATGAGAGGCACGCACGGTCTTCTGCTGTCGGCCGTGACGCTGGCAAGCGCGGCGGTCGAGCCGTCGTTCCAGGGGGACCGGGACGCGAAGATACGGCAGGCTCTCGCCGTGTTCGCGGCCGGCAAAGCGCAGCTTCAGTCGTGAAGGTGATCGCGCCGGACGGGAAGCGGCGCGGCTAGGAGGAACGGCTGGCGTTCAGGCGCCGCTGGATTGCGGCCTCCGGTTCGCCGAGCGCGGTGAGCGCCTCCCTGAGACGCTCGATGTGCGCGGGGTTGTCGCGCTCGCGGCTCACCAGATCTTCGATGACGACCGCCGCCTCTGCTGCGGCGCCAGCCTGGAGGTAGGCATCTGCGAGCTGAGCCTGCGCGCGGCATGCCACGTCCGGAAGCTCGCCGTCGATGGCAACCTCCACGAGGCGCATGAGTGCCGGCGTCCAGCCCGGAACGCGGCTGACGAACTCCTCGAGCGACGAAGCGGCGGCAGGCCAGTCCGAGCGCGCCGCCCATCCCTCGACGGCCAGTCTGACGAGCCGCCATGCGGCGTTCGGCGCCGCCGAGGCCGCCTGCGCGCCGAGCGCCGACACCTCGGTCAGCAGCGTCGGATCGGAGGCGATGCAGCGCTCCGCGAGCGCGACAGCGTCATCTTCGCGCCCGCCCCGCAGCTGAATCTCCGCGATGGCCAGCAGCAGTTCCGGCGCTTCGCCAGCCATCTCCGGAGTGAGGTGGTCGGCGGCCGCCGCTGCGTCTCCCCGCGCAACGAACCAGGATGCCAGGCATGCCCTCAGCGCGAGATCGCCCGGCAGGCGTTCGGTGGCCTCGCGCAACACCTCGAGCGCGTCGGCATCCCCCACGGCCAGCAGCGTTGTCGCAAGCCGCTTCCAGTGTGACGGCGTCACGGCGGCGGCCCGTGCCTCCGTGAGCCTGCCGGCGAGCAGGTAGGCGTCGAACAGCCGGTCGCGGATCGAGGTGTCGTCTGGCGCCAGCCGGGCCGCTTCCTGGAGGACCGTCGCCGCCTCAGCGTGTTGACCGCGTTCGAGCAGGTCGATCGCCGCCAGGTGGAACTCGGTCAGCGCGCCATCGACGTCGCCGATCTGCTGGCGGGCGCGCGCGCCTGCCAGCCGGGCGTCGAAATCCTCGGGGTCGAGCTCGGCGGCGCGGATGACGATTTCCGCCGCCGCTCGCGTGTCGCCGCGCGCGAGGCGCCGTTCGGCGACGGCCGTGAAATACGAGCGCGCATCCGCCAGGTGCTGCTGATCGACGGCAAGTTCGGCCAGCTGCAGCAACGCGTGTTCGCCGTCGCCTCCGGTCGCCAGGATCTGCTTGTACGCGGCCGCGGCCTCGGAGAGGAGCCCTTGTGCACGAAATGCGTCGGCGACACGCGTGAATTGATCGACCGCGAGGTCGGTCTCTCCTGCGCGCAGGTACAGATTCGCGAGCAGGGTGGCCGTCCCGGTGTCGTCCGGGCACTCGGCGACGACCCGCCGGTATTCTCCGATGGCCAGATCGAGCTTGCCAATCCGCAGGAGCTTCTCCGCCGAGCGGAGTGCGCCAGATCGGTCAAATCGGATCGACACGTCGTCAGGTCTGGAAGCAGGTGGAGGCACAGTCGGCTCGATCAAGGGGATTGCGAGGCAAAGGTCATTCCTGGACTCAGCATGGGGTTCCTCTGGCCGTTGCACAGAATTCCGGCCCGATCGCCGTGGAGGGGCCGTCGGTTCCGGCCGCATCTGGCATGACCGGCGACGAAACCGGTCCGGCGCTGACGAAACTGGCGACTGGCCCGCGGCTGCGTCTTCGACTGACGAACAGCGACGCTGCGTTTACAAAATGAACGGCAAATCTGGCGGCAGTTAGCGTGCCCCTTGTGCAACAACGGCGACATTCCGCGCTGTCCCGCGTGCACGGCCGCTGGCGTGTCTCTTGCGAAGGCGGTTGCGCGCCGAACGTCACGCACGGCCCACACGGCATCACAGGAGCGGCAGGCATGTTGAACGGTTTCGTGAACGCGGGCAGGACGAAACAACACTCAGATGAATTGCAGGCGCTCATCGACCAGGCGCGAGGCGAAGGCGCCAGGCTGACGGCGATGTTCGACGATCTGAATCGGCGCGGGCGGAAAGTGACCGACATCACCGCGGCGATTGAGCGCGCCCACGAACAGACGAACGACGTGACGGCGCGGCTGGACGTCATCGTCCGGCGCATCGGCGAGATCTACGACCGCGCCAACGGTCTCGAATTGCTCGAGAAGCAGATGCGGAGCATCGTGGAGAACGCCCGCCAGAGCGCGGACATCGTGGAGAAGCTCGCCGGGCCCGATGGTCAGCTCGAGAAGCAGCGGGACTTGATCGCGCGGGTTCAGGCGGAGACGGCCGCAGCGGCAGTGAAGGTTGAAGCGCTCGCGACCGAGCGAAGCGAGGGCGACAGCCGCCTGGCCGTAGACGACCAGACAGCCGTGAAGGTGGCGGTGCTGGCCGACGAGGTGATGGCACTCGACAAGCGAATTGGCGATCTGTCGGCTCGACTCGACGAATCGGCTCAGTGGCGCGTCTACGTGAACGTGCTCGAACAGCGGCTGGCGACCGTCGAGGCGCTCGGCGGGCGGCTGGACCGCCTCTGCAGTCTCGGCGCGGAGATCGCGCGTCGATTCGAAGAGGAGCTCGCGTGCCACCGCGAAGTGGAGGCCATCAACTGATGGCCCGCGCACAGCCGGTTGACCTCTACGCACAGCTCGTGCGGTGGCGGCGACGGTTCGTGCTGTCCGTCATCCTCTTCGTTCTCCTCGCTGGACAGGTCGCGATCTGGACGTGGGGAGTTCCCCGCGCATTGACCGGGGCTATCGAACGATTGACGGC
>Ga0153916_10005015_pt1 | contig 10061 bp, 7 predicted proteins | sample Opewatmetagenome_FD_109642 | JGI IMG/M metagenome (GOLD analysis project Ga0153916, IMG submission 109642) | Freshwater wetland microbial communities from Ohio, USA - Open water 3 Core 3 Depth 4 metaG | ecosystem: Environmental > Aquatic > Freshwater > Wetlands | place: USA: Ohio, Lake Erie, Old...
GATCCCGGTAGAATTGACGGCCAACCGTGGTCATGCGGAAGCGTGCCCCGCGCCCGCGCTCGTCCCAAAATGCTTTTTCCAGCTCGTAAATTAAACCATTGGCATAATCCAGGGGAATCTTCTTGTTATTGCTCATGGCTGATCCTTATAATAGGCGTCTCCCCATTTTTCCCTGAAGACTAACTCATTGATGGGCAATCGCGGCCGGGGGCGGTGTGGGCGGGTGGGATGACCAATGGAAATGATGCTGACTGCCTTGAATTCTTCCGGTATCCCCAGTAATTCTTTAACCCTTTCTTCATCGCGGATATCGATGCAAGGGGCAATCACCCAGCATGCTCCGAGATCCAATGAAGTGACCATCAGCAGGATATTCTCGATTGCCGCGGAGGTGTCAAAGGGCATATCCCAGACATTTTTCTTACCACACACAACCAGGTCCAATGGGGCATCTGCCAGAAAAGCCGAAACCTTGCCGGAGGTTAATTTTTCGAAGGCCGCCTTTTTCTTTTCTTCATCCTGCAGGTTAGCGAAACGTTCCTGCATCTGTTTAGTGACAAACTCGGAAGTGAAGCGACGCCCGCTGCCTCCACCTGCCAATGCCCCCAACTTTTTGCGTGTCTCGGCATTTGTAACCACGATAAATCGCCAGGGCTGGGCATTTTCACCGGATGGGGCCTGGCGAGCTGCCTCTAGAATTAAATCTAAGTCATGTTCTGATACGGGCTCATCGGTATACTCGCGGATACTGCGGCGGTCCTGTACGACTTTCATGGTTGCATCGACTAGGTTATAGGTCTCTGACATCTCGCCTCCTGCATTTTGAGATCGGGCTTAAAGGCTTTTGAGCATCTACATCCAGGTTAAAGAGAACAGGAACACACAGGATTATACTATTTTTGTACCGTCAGGTGAAAATGAGTTTTGTAGTACAATACCAGTAGAATACCAAATTTTAATTTATTTGTCAATCATATTCTCCCTTTTCGGCTGATTGTCGCGATTGACAGGGCCCGAAACCTATACTATATTTCCTCATATACCTAAATACACCATACCTGAATCATATCTCTTAGCGCTGGTTTGAGGGAGACATGGCAGCTTACTCAAAGCTCACCCAACAGGAATTGAGCCAGCAGCGGAAAGCACATGCTTCCGCTTATGCGCAGGGCACTTTACCCGCTCGCCTGGATCTGACCCTATCGGAAGCAGTGGTACTTGGCTTGCTCAAGCAGGATGTCAGGAAATATTTCACCGTCTTCGGTCATGGGTCAACCGAGATCGGTGAAGTCTTGCGCCTCTATCAAGACGCCGGGTTGGTGAAAGTCTGCGGGCTGCGGAATGAAATTGAAGCCTCGCATGCGGCCACAGCCCTGCGCTGGGTGACAGGTGAAAAGGCTGCCGTGGTAACCTCGATCGGACCGGGCGCACTGCAAGCCCTGGCTGCCTCGATAGTACCAGCCTCTGATGGTATTGGTGTATGGTATCTCTTCGGAGACGAGACTACCGAAGACGAAGGCTTCAATATGCAGCAGGTGCCTAAACACGAGCAGGCCTTGTTCCTGCAACTGGCGGCCACCCTGGGACGTGCTTACAGCTTGCACACACCGCTGGCCTTGTCAACTGCCCTGCAGCGCGGTGCCGCCACGGTCAGCCATCCCTATCGCCCTGGACCATTTTACCTCCTGCTGCCCATGAACACTCAGGCAGCCTGGCTGCAGGCATTCAACTTTGGAGAGCTTCCATGCGATAATCCACTCAAGCTGGGCTCAGCAGGAGGTGATTATGATCTGGCTGCACGCTGGATCCATGAAGCACAGCGGGTGGTCATCAAGGTTGGTGGCGGCGGGCGCCATGCAGGCTCGGATCTGACCAGGCTGCTCGAACGGTCCGGCGGCGTGCTGGTGCATACGCCTATTGCCAGCGGGTGCATTCCATACAGCCATCCGCAAAACATGGGCGTGGGCGGCTCGAAGGGCTCACTGTGCGGCAACTATGCCATGCAAAATGCCGATTTGCTGATTGCCATTGGCACGCGTGCCGTGTGCCAGTCGGATTGCTCGCGCACCGGCTACCCGAACGTGCAAAGGGTGATCAACATCAACGCCGATGTGGATGACGCTACGCATTACAACCGTACCCTGGCTTTGGTTGGGGATGTGCGCAAGACTTTGGATGAATTGAACCAGGTGCTCCCGCCAGTAGAAGGTGTTAAATCGGACTGGCTTCAGCAATGTGCCGATCAGAAGCAAGCCTGGCAGGACCTCAAGCAGCAGCGTGTTTTACATCCGACCTTATATGACGAGTATTGGCAGGCCAAGGTCTTAACCCAGCCGGCCGCTATCAAGATAGCCACGGATTGGGCGAAGGCCAGGGGTGCCGTCAGCTTCTTTGATGCCGGGGATGTGCAGGCCAACGGCTTCCAGATCGTTGAGGATGACCTTCCCAACCAGACCTTTACCGAGACGGGTGCTTCATACATGGGCTTCGCCGCCTCCGCGCTACTGACGACCGGGGTGGCGGCGCAACCGTTCTACGGGCTGGCGCTCACCGGTGACGGGTCTTTCACTATGAACCCGCAAATCTTGATCGATGGCAGCGAGCATGAGGCACGCGGTTGCATCCTGATACTGGATAACGGGCGCATGGGCGCCATCACCGGCCTGCAGGAGGCCCAGTATGGTGCAGGGTTTGCCACCGGGAATACCGTTAAGGTCGATTATCTCGCCTGGGGCCGCAGTATTCCCGACCTGCTGGCTCTGGATGGTGGAAATACCCCTGAAACTCTGCGGACTGCCCTCGAACGCGCCGGGAAGCATGCCGGATTGTCACTCATCCACCTGCCGGTATATTACGGGCCCGACCCTTTGGGCGGGATGGGCGTATACGGCCGCTGGAACGTGGGCAGCTGGTGCGATGAAGTGCAGTCGCTGCGGCACGAGATCGGATTATGAATTCGTCGAAATTGAGCACGATAACGTATGGTATGGCTTATGCGGATTGAAATCGATCAATCAGAGGCGTATTCATGAACCCTATTCGTGTGGCGATTGTCGGCTGTGGACGCATCTCCGACCTGCACCAGCTGGGGTATCGCAACCGCATAGATGTCAGGATTGTTGCCATATGTGACAGCAACCCGAGGCGCCTCAGGCAGAAAGCCAGGCAGTGGGGTGTGGAGAGGATTTATAGCGACTACCAGCAGGTATTGGAAGACAAAACCATAGACCTGGTGGAGATCCTCACCCCGCACCACCTGCACTGCTCCATGACCGTCCAGGCTGCCCGGGCAGGTAAACACATCTCGGTGCAGAAGCCGATGGCGCTCACGGCACTCGAGGCTGATCAGATGATCGCTGCGGCGCGCGCTGCGGGTGTGATGCTGCGAGTCTATGAGACTTTCGTCTACTACGCCCCGGCGGTTAAAGCGAGGGCGATGATCGAGGCAGGCGAGATAGGCGAAGCGCGGGAGGTACGCATGCACGTCAGCACAGGGACAGCCAGCAGCGCCTGGAAGGTGCCTCTCTCCGCCTGGGTGTGGCGCTTTAACGAAAAGCAATGCGGTGGTGGACCCCTGGTCTTTGACCATGGCAACCACTTGTTCTCGCTGGCTTATTTTCTGGGCGGCCCGGTGGAAAAAGTGTTCGCCTGGATCGACCAGACACCGGTAAGGCAAGCCGGTGGGCTGGTTAAAATCGATGCCCCGGCGGCGATCATCTTCAAATATAAAGCCGACCAGTGCTATGGCCAGCTGGATATCGAGCATACGCCCGCGATGCGCATCTACTCGGATTATTATGCCGACGACGACCGGATCGAGGTGATCGGTGAGAAAGGCATGCTGTTCATCAACCGCTATACCGCCCGGACGGTGGATCTGCCCGAGCTGATGCTCTTCAAGGATGGCAAAACGACAGCCATCCCGGTGCAAGGGGTGGAATGGCACGATAGCTTCATCGCTGCCACCCAAGACTGTATCGAAAAGCTGAAAACGGGTGAGCAACCCCGCCTGGATGGGCCGACTGGAAAAGCTGTGCTCCAGTTCAGCCTGGCTGCCTTACAGTCGGCCGCGACGGGTCGCGAAGCTCGACCTGAGGATGTCGCCTAGCCTTTGTGTGACAAGAATGTAGAGTATCAGCAGGTCCGATTTACTATAATTATTCGCCATTCAGGATGCGCCGGGCAACCTTCTGGGCGCCGAGCATCACATTTAATACTCCGCCTGTGCTTTCGCTCTGGGCACCGATAAACCACAACCCCGCGATGGGCGTTTTATGTGCGGGGGATTTATTGCCCATCACCGGTGGCACCCCGCCGAATGAGTGATGTCTCTGGTGCGTGCGCCGGCGGAAATCCTCAGGGGTGAGGATGAGCCGGGTAAGCGTGTGTTCGTGCAACCCGGGCAGATACCTTTCGGCTTCAGCAACCAGCTTATCAGCCAGCTCCTCCCGGCGCTCCGACCAGCTCCCCTGGTCCAGAGTATCAGGAGCGACGGTGTAGACTGTGACGGCGTATTTCCCGGCTGGTGACAGCGAGGGGGAATGCAAGGATGGAATATAGATCAGGAAGCCCTCCTTGCCCTCGTGGTAATCTCCGTTACGCAGGCGTTTGACGGCTGTTTCCAGGTCCTGGGTTTTGTAGTAATAACACAGGGCAGCAGGCTGGTAGGGTGTCGGATCGAAATCGATCCCCAGCTGGACCATCATCACCGATTCCATCATGCGATTGGATTCGATCTGGTTGGTAAAATCTGCAGGCAGGTGCTCCCGCCCGACAAGGTCGAAAAAGACCTCCTGCATGCCTCCCGAGGCGAGCACGAGATCAGCTGAGGCCATGCTGCCGTCGGCAGTCTGCACCCCGCTGGCTTTGCCATTTTGGATCGGGATGCGTTTGACTTCGGCGCCTACCTGTACTTTACCGCCGTTGGCTACCACCACACCCAACACCGCCTCCACCAGGGTCTGGCACCCGCCCAGGATGTAGGTGTAGGCTGTCTGGGCGCTCTGTGTGCCAGGATAGGTCGGGATGCGCTTATCGAAAGCCGTCTCCAGGTGGATGGAAGGCACTCCCAGCCCTGGGAACTCGCTTGGTGCGGTGACGAAATCAGCCACGATGCCCAGGAATACGGTCTTGAGCACCGGCGATTTGAAATAGTGATCCATCAGCTGCGTGGCGTTCCATTTAGATTTGTCTTTGACCGCCTGGAAGGCCAGCCACAGGCGAACCTTCAGCCACAGGGCATCCAGGCCATGCGCAGTCTCCGCCCGGCGCACCAGGCCCATTAGCTTCAGCATCTGGCTATAGAAGTGGTAGTAGCGGTCGAGGGCGTCGCTTTCGGCTGGGAAGAGCCCTTTCAGGTGTTCACGCCGCCAATAAGGACCTGCGTAATCCTTCGGCTTCCATAGGGCGAACTCGGGCATGGATAGCCCCCGGTCCTCATGCACCGCTGGCACCTGATGGCTGACGCCGAGTTCTTCGAGGATGCGGCGGCCTTTGTCGCCAGGAGCGAAGCCCTCTAAAAGGAGCGGGCCGATATCCCAGCCGAAGCCATCCTGATGGACGGTGGCGGTCACACCGCCGGGTGTGGGGAACTGCTCATAAATTGTGACGCTGTGGCCGGATTTGGCCAGGTACGCCCCTGCTGTCAGGCCAGCCATGCCCGACCCGATGATGGCGATTTTCATGCCGCCTCCTGTTGCCTGGCAGCCGCGCGCTGCGCCAGCTCCAGGACCAATTCAGCATGGTTCTTGCGGGTGATGGGATACCAGATCAGGAAAGGCAGGCTGATGAGGATAACCACAGCCGGCACAATCGAGAAAAACAGCCGGATGCCAAACAGAGCCTGGGCAGTTTGTTCCACATTAGGCACATAACCGAACAATCCCAGAGCCCAGCCGCTGACAGCCACCCCCAGGGCACTGGTGAACTTGGTCAGGAAAGCCCACAGGCCGTAATAGATCCCCTCACGCCGATCACCGGTCATTTTCTCATCGTATTCGACCACATCCGGCAACATGCTCCAGGGGAATACCCACTGGGCAGAAAAGCCGATGCCAGCCACCGCCGCCACCACATAGATCAAGGCAGTCGGTGCGTGCGGTAAGAAGAAACTGCTGATGACTGCCAGCGAGGCGATGAACAATCCGAGAGCGTAAGACGGACCCTTGTTAATCTTATCGGAGACGATCTTGGCTGGAATGAGGAAAATGCCGATCATCACCAGCATCACCAGGAGCACAAACGAAACCTGGTCTCCCATGTTGAGCTGATACTGGATGAAGTAAGGCACAAGGGCGGTCAGCACGGTGAAACTGAAGCTGCTCAGGATGAACGCCAGCATCAAAATGACAAAAGGCCTGTTCTTGAACGAGGTGAGGATTGCCTTGATGGGCGGCAATTTGGATGGCTCGCCAGCAAACTCCGGCCTTTCCCTGACCGAGAAAGTGGTGACCAGGGTGGTGATGATGGCGACCGCTCCGAAGACCGCCCCGGTGGCACTCCAGGCTTGTTGCATATTCAATCCCAGCCCCTGGAAGAGCCCTGCCAGGACGGTGGTCAGAGCGGCACCCAGGATATAGCCCAGCACACTGAAGACCATGCGGATCGAGGTGAGGCTGGCGCGTTCGTTGTAATCGCGGGTCAGTTCGGGTGTGAGGGCATAATAGGGGGTGGTGGTGAGAGTGTGGAAGGAATCGACCAGCCAGAAGCTGAACAGCACCGCCAGGAAGGCGGCTGCGCCGGTGAGGCCCTTGGGCAGGGAGAACATGATCCAGGCGGCGATGCCAAGTGGAATGGCGCCGATCAGCATGAAGATGCGCCGGCGACCAAAGCGCGAACGGGTGCGGTCTGACCAATAGCCAAATAACGGGTCATTGACCGCATCCCAGGTCAGCTTGCCGGTCATCAGGGCTACGCCAGCCAGGGCAGGGTTGATCCCAGCCACGTCGGTGTAATAAAAAAGCAGGAAGAACTGTATGGCGGAGGTGATTAGGGCAAAGCCTAAATCAGCCAATCCATATTTAACTTTGCTGCCTAGGGTAAGCTTATCATCCATGGGAGCCTCACGGTGAGATGGGATGGGGGGAATTATCTGGTTATTATAGTGCAGCAGGCGGGATTGTCAAACACCAGGAATCGGGTATTGGACACCGGGTAATCAGGCAGCAGTGATTAGGTACCCAGGGGATCAGGCACTCAAGCAACCTGCAGCAAGTAAAACCTCAGCTGCAGGTCGCCATGTTCAGCAGAAGAGCTCAGCTGCGACCCCCGGCTTTTAAAGCGCGCTCGATATCGTGGAGCCGGTGAAAAACTGAATGGCCCTCCATGTCGAAAGGCCATTGTTCATTGCGGTCCTTGGCGATGAAATATGCCTCGGGTGCTGCCCTCAGGGTAGACAGCGCCTCCTGCTGTACCTGCCTGTGCCAGGCCAGCACCTCCTGGGGAGAGCGATCGCGCCAGCGCAGGTATATCAGGTGGTTGGCAGCGTTGGTTTCCAGCCCGCGCTCCTCTGGCGGGCGGCGCTGCCTGCGGGCCGAGCGGGCTGCATCGGCTTTCCAATGGGTGATATGCGCCAGCGCATCTTTCACCGTCCAGGGGTCTTTCCCTTCAGGCCGCAGCAAGGGCCGCTTCCAATCCTCATCTGAGAGATTCGCGACCAGGCGGTCGAGCAGGTCGAATTCCCGGTTGATCCGCTCAATAACTTCCTCACGGGTGTGGTACATGGCGTATCAGGCCTCCTTATTCGATTAATTTCCCCATGTGCAGTCTACCATGGATTAGTAGGCTCAGTATTGTTACTTTCCCCTTGCTTATAAACCAATTCGTCGATATGAATGTCGTTCGCGGTCAAGCTTGAATAGGGGGATTTTCATATTAGAACCGTCCACATCTACGAGCATGAACACACGCCTGATGGCCCCCTCCCAACCCTCCCCAATTTTCTAATGATAGATAAACCAGCCTGATATATCTGATCCCAATACCTGATAGGCAATCGCTCCTTCAGGCACCCAACCGGCGACACCTCCAAAGTCCACATACCACCAATAAGCCGACTTTGCCAGTACTCCATCCAGGCCGTTCATCTGCTGCACGATGGTACCCTGGGTGCCATTCGGCAGTGTGGTAAAGCTGTCATAATTCGTCCCCGGTCCCAGGCGCAATTCAGCTTCTGAAGTGGTTATTACAGGGTCTCCCGGTGTGAATGCGGTGGAATACGCAGCCGGCTGCACGGCTACCATCAGCATCCCATTTGCCACCGGCCGTTCGGTGATCGCCACCGAATTGGTCCCTTCCCGACCAGCGGGCGCAGTGTACTGTCCATTATGACCGTCGCGCGTCAGGATTGGCAGATAAGTGTTGCCCGCACAGGAGTATATATTGCAATAGGTGTTATTCACCACCTGGCCGTTGATCGCCATGGTCGAGGATCCGCCTCCATCCAAAGCCACACCCCAATTAGCCCCCAGGGTGTCACGGGTGAACACTGCCAGCTCGGTGATCGTCATCCCGACGCTATGATAGACATCCCTGCCATCCACCACGATATAGTAAATGTATTGGTCATTGAAGGCAATTGCGGTGCGCGGGTTGCGCCGGATGGCACCCGGGTCGTCAAACTCGCGCACTTGACCATTTTTAAGGTAGAAAAACGCTCCCTGGATGCTGGCATATGTCTTCGACCAGCTGAGGTTATAAGGGGTGACGCAATCGTACTCGTATGAGGTGATCTCCTGCGAAATACGGATCTCATCCCCTATCTGGACGTTCTCCAGCAATAGATGCCCAGCGGTGCCCCTGCCTGATAAGACGATGGAGTTGAATGGGATCAGGTTATTTCCCTGGTCCTGATAGATCTGGCGTACAAAGCCGGTGGCGGAAGCAGGGCTGGGGAGGATCATGGTGGGGCGGGTCATCTCGACCACCACTTCCACGCCAGCGTCTTCGGTGCCGGTGCGGCTGTTGTACTGGGGGGTGTAGAGCACCAGCTCATTCATCTCGCGCGGCAGGTTGACGTGGGTGATCTGCTGGGTAACGCCGGTGGCAGGATAGGCGACAAATTGCTTCTCTGGTAAATGCTCAAGACATTCACTGATGAATGCACTGCGGTCGAGCTTCCAGGCGAAACCTCCCCATCCCCCTAAATTCTGATAGCGCTGGACGTACCATCCCGATTGCACCTGCCCTCCCTGGGGAGCTCCGGTGTTGTAATCAAAATAGATGCCGTTGATGGCCACGATCACCTGGTTGCGCATCCCCCAGGAAGGCGGGTTGGCGCTACCGCCCCAGAAGTTAAGCGCCTGGTCGTAGCGAGCAAACATCCCGCTGACCGGCTCTCGACCCTCTGCAAGTTTTCCATTGGCGATGCTGCTTTCCAGCGTCACGGTGGGGTTATTGCGATCCAAGCGGGTCACAAAGACGTTGTTGGGATCAGGCAGCTGGTACAGACTGAACTCGATCCCCGGAACGATCAGCTGCCACCCCGTTTCATCGGCTGGAACCGCCGCCGAAGCGGAACCGGTGAATAGTAGGGTGAACAATAGTAGCCACAGCAGGTGCTTTCGCAAAATCACCAGGCCTCGATTCTCAATTCACACAACCTTTGTTGAGATACACCAATAAATTGCAAGTTAAATTATACTATCTCTGGTTCATCCAGACCTAATATTTTTGTAAGCTTTTCGAATTTTGGGATTACGTAAAGCCGCGGATAGCCGCCCGGCGCGCGGTTAAGGATTAAGAAAGTCCCGGCCCAGGTTATTCTTTCAACCCGGTCATTTTCACGCCCTCGATAAAGGTACGTTGAGCGAAGAAAAATGCCACGATGATGGGCAGGGTAAATATCACCGAAGCAGCCATGAGCAGGTTCCAGGCGACGTTATGCCTGCCCTGGAAAGCCTGCAGGCCGAGCGCCATGGTGTACAGCTTGGGGTCGGTCAGGTAAAGCAAAGGGCCTAAAAAGTCGTTCCAGGTCCACAGGAAAGTGAAGACGGTCACAGTGGCCAGCACAGGCTTGGATAAGGGCAGGATGAGCTGGGTGAAAATTTGCCAGTCGCTGGCGC